>Ga0268278_1000349_pt1 | contig 33801 bp, 26 predicted proteins | sample saktaG_3_FD_190135 | JGI IMG/M metagenome (GOLD analysis project Ga0268278, IMG submission 190135) | Saline water microbial communities from Sakinaw Lake, British Columbia, Canada - sak_2010_1_5_55m | ecosystem: Environmental > Aquatic > Non-marine Saline and Alkaline > Saline ...
GGCAAGCACGACCAGGGCGCAAAAGACGGACAGGAAAAACCTGCCATGTCGAATGAATACACTCATTCCGGTGAAGAAGTCAATCCAAATTCTGGTTTTTCCGCTCCCATACCTCGGTATCTCGTGGATGAATATCCACTTTTCGTTTTACCCTCGCTTGCGATGGCTATAGGTCTCGGAGAAGCCGTGGTGATCCAGAAAATACATATGTGGCTGCGAGTTTCTTCACATTTTCATGATGGGAGAAAATGGATCTATAACACGTACGATCAGTGGCATGAGCAATTTCCATTTTTTTCTGTTCCCACCCTAAAGCGAATTATTCGAAAGCTGGAAAAAATGGGTATTATAATATCTACCAGTAAATTCAATAAGCTGGGTACGGATAGGACAAAGTGGTACACAATTGATTATGGGGCTATGCCGGAAAAATGTAATAATTTCAACCAAGATCCGAAATCGAACGACCATGGGATCAAATTGACCCCATGGTCGGATCAAATTGATCCCATGCATGAGATCAAAATGATTCCACCAATACCAATACATACACAATATAATTCTACAACAACTACTGCGAACGAACCAGTTGATGAACCTAATGTAACCAGTGAGCCCAAGTATAGTAGTTTTTTAGATGATTACTTCCCTCCCACTACAGGAAAATCCGCCGAAAATCTTGCGAATGAAGTAATGGAATTTCTGATTTCTCGCGGAAATGAAATCGGAAACCCAAAAGCGTATATCTCCACTCTGATTCGCCTTGCCAAAGATGGAAAGTTGGTAGTTCCAGATGGCTACACCACTAAAAAAGATCGGGAGAAGGTGGAGACGGAACGGATGAAACGGGCGAAAGAACGGCGGGCGAAGGAAGTGGAAAAAGAACAGATATTTCTTAATGAACGAAAAGCACAGGAAAGAATATTAAGTCTCTTCGGTGGGTTAGCATTAAGCGAGCAGGATAAATACATCTCACGGGTGAAGGAGGAATTCGGAGCGGGAGCGGAAGAAATACCGTCTTTCCTCATTCGGATTCGGGCGGCGCAGATGGCCGTGGCAAGGAGATCATCGAAGTGAATAAATACGAAGCCGTTGAATTGGCGCCGCGTGCAAGAGGCAAAAAAGAATTACTGAAATATTTAAGCGGAAAGCGCTTGACCCGTGGTGAAGCATTATTGGCTAACTGTTATGAATGTATGGGATATTATATTGACGGCAAAGCAGATTGCAAGATTTATGATTGTCCTCTTTACCAATATATGCCCTACAGGAAAGAACCCCCAATGTTTGGCCCTGCAGGGAGGTTAGGAAGGATTAGTTCACAAAAAACAAAATCAGGAGAGATTGAAGGGCCCTTGAAGGCCCTTAAGGGGACTTAAGGTACCTACAAAAAATGATGTTTGTGACAGCTGGCATAAAATATGCAATTTAATATAATTTATACTATATAGAATAATTACTTTGTTTTTGTTTTTGTTATTTGTTAATTTGTTTAAAACTAAGTAAAATATAATTATTAACCTACTGCTCAATAGTATGTTAATAATAGGGGGACGGGGAAAATATTTTTCCCCGTCTTAAAAATGCGAGCAAGCAAAACACACTTTTGTGTTTGCGCCGCTCGCCTACCCCATTTATCGCACATTTTGGGAAAAAAGAGATGAGTCTAAAAGTGATCAAAGGTGGATACGAAAAAGGTTTATGGGGACATGATCAAGATGCTTATTCCGATGAAGACATAGAATTCTTCAACGAGTTTCTCCGAACAGTCGCCAAACATAGACCCCAGGCAGCTAATGTGATCTGGGATGTTTCCAAAAGAGACAAACCGCCAGAGATCCGCCTCATCAAATGAGTTTTTTTCCTTTTCTAAGCCTTGCACATGAAAGGATAAATTTAATGTCTTTGAAAGTCATCAAAGGTGGGTACGAAAAAGGACGGTGGATGCACGATCCGGACATAGATGATGAGACATTAGAAATCTTCAACGAACTATTTACCAAGATCGCAGAAAATGAACGACCACAGGCCGCCGATTTCATCTGGCATCCAAACAGAGAACAGCCCAGGTTGAAGCTCATCAAATAAACCCCCATATTTGCCCTGCAGGGGGTACTTTTTGCGGGTGCTGGCTAAAAAACAGACTAAGTGCACATAATCTATCGTCTTGAGTACAAAAAATCTGTAGAGGGTACTTTTCGGGGGGTCTGGAAGAGACTTAACAAAATCAAAACCCAGACTTTGAATCAATAGATAGATTGCTCCATGATGCATGGATATATATTTATGCCTTTTCTCTCTTCCCCCGGGCAACGCTCAGAAAAACGAAAGACGCCATTAAGCGCCATGTCGGACTTGATGCCAATGGGTACTTGCCTTCCTTCATTTCGGTGACCTCTTTCCGTGTGCTTTCCAACCTTGCCAGAGTGACAATAAAAAAATCCCCTGTATCAAATTCAATCTCAATGTTCCTTGCAGCCATAGCATTCATAAAAACAGGCTTAAAATCTTCTATCTTCTCTATTTTCCCGGTCCCTTTTTCTTTTGCTTCTTTATATAATTCTTCTTTTTTATCTTTGTCCAATTTGGCGCAAAATGTGTACGTATTCCCAGGAAGGAATCGTTGATTACTGTTATCTGGCTTATTGGTGAAGGACCAAAAATATTATTAATAATGGAAATGTCATTTTTCTCCGAAGCTGTTCTCGTAATACTGAGGATCTTATCTGCAACACTATTCGCCATGTTCTTCACAAATAATTTTATAGATCTTTATTTTTTATCATTTCTAATATACGTGATCGTCGTCGCCTTACACCGTCGCTTAGTCTGATCAATAAAACCTAAAGTAAATTTACCTTCCGGCTTTTGAAAGATGTCCAACCCACGACCTAAAATAATTCGCCAGCCAGTGTCCGTTTCAATATATCGGTCATGCCTGTCATTATCAAAGCTATAATCAAACGATACGTTATCTTCGACGAGGCTGTTTTTCAGCTCTTCAAACTTTGATGAGAGTTCGGCTTCCTGTTCAGGAGAGTCAGTGCTAGTTACAAGCTCCAACTGAAGAGCACCATCCTTCGGCGCTACACATTCACAGAAGTTTATAAAGTTGTGTAATTGGTAGGTGTAACGAATGTATGGATCAACCAACTTAACGAAACCGGCATTTTTCAAATAAGGCCCGAAGAGTTTCACATATGATAGGCCCTTTTCTCCATCAGTAATATCTAATACCGTCTCAATCGGTTTCCTGTCAGGTAAAAAAGGATCAACTTTCATATCATTTTCTTCAGGTTCAGGTTTGTTGGCAGGGTGTAAGATCTGGAAGTCGTCGGGACTTTCACTCTTGATTGTTACCCATTTATATTCTTGATCAAGTTTAGCCAGTTCATCACGAATTTGTTGACGCATTCTAACAGCAGGATTTACACAATATTCAATGAAATCCTCGTCACTCACCTGTAAATCAGGAAATAGCAGTTTAAGAAATCCCTCTGCAAGACGTGCTATTGCTTTATTGTCCCTCATATCCTCACACGCAGGAAGACGCATACTTTGTGAAACATAATCGGCGTATTGTAAATCAATTCTGAGCTCATGCAAAACTTCACTAAAAAAATCACCTTTAAAACCGAGGCTCTTTGACGGTGTGTTCTTTGTTATCCTTGGCATAAACCAGCCCTCAAGCAAACCGTGAATACGGTCCACGAAGGCTGATTCCTGTAAAGCCGATGGTAGTTCCTTAAATATACCATCCGTTTCGTACAATGGAAGACTATCAGCACTAACAGTAATATTGCCCAGCATAACAAAACCAGCCTCCGACGTTCCCATATCGCCCGTCGCTCGTCTGTACCGGCCGCTTTCAAGATACATCTTCAAAGCCGCCATTGCTTCACCAGCAGTATCTGTGTGAATTTTTTGTACCTCATCAATAACCACAACATCATACCGGGGAATCAGACCAATCTGCTTTCTTGCACTATTAAAAAAAAGTGCCGGTGCCGACAGCTTTCCGCCAGGAATGACTGCTGCATAACGGCTGATGTTATCGAAAACAAAAGACTTGCCTGTACCTTTTGGAGCCAGCTCTGTAACATTAACCCTGGGTTCAACGAGAGGAATGATCCGGCTAAGTAGTAGTATTTTTTGTCCGAGACTGTGAACATCTGGATTAAATTGGCAACTTGAAACCAACAAATCGATCCACTCATCGAGAGAAAAATATTTTCGACACTCTTTGTAATATTCCAGGTCAACTCCGGGAGATTGAAAGGGTTTGAAATCTACCATCCAGATTTGCCCTTTCTTAACTTCTTCTCCGTCAGGTGGTACATATCTTAGTGTTCCCAAGCCCCACATGCCTGTTTTTAAAAGCATAGGGTTCTCGTCTATAATTCCTTTTTGGATCATTTCGTTGTTTACATCTAAAACAGGAATGCTGAGTTCGTGGGTGTTCTTAGCAAGATTAACATTAACGCGAAAGTCATCGAGTATCCTGACTTCTTCTTGTTCCTTCAGGCGATTGAGGATCAAATTTTTATCAGCTTTTTGAGGAAGATATTTTGTAACGGTATCTATAATTTCTCCCCTCGCCTCATCGGTTAGCTCGCCCTTTTCCATGAATTGGCTTATTATCCATTCACCGACATATACCGGAATTGCACGGGCTCCAAATCCTGCTTTAGCCATAAGTCCTTTGTTGATTACTACCTCTCCGTAGTAGTCTCGTGCCTTTAATTCAAATGATTTCATGCGTACCTTCCTTTATTAGAGATCTCTTAAGCTAAAGCCCCCTGTCACCGCCGACTTGAAGTCTACCGTTGCGTGTAACTGTTTGATCTTTTCTTCACCTGCTATTTCATAAGTAAATTGCAACCGCAATTCATTCTCTTGTCGTGCCGATTTGTTAAAATAACAATCCACCTCGACGATACCATTCTTATTACCCGGAATATCGGGGGTCGTACACGCCTTGACATCGGTATCAGGACTGAGTACATCGACACGGAGAATCCGAACATTCTCTCTGTTCGGATTTTGCACCTCGATCTGAAGAGGAACGACTCGTTGAATGTAAAAGACAGCCCGGCCACTTTTTTGGTCAATCTTGAGATCAAGGAACCTGAGCGCCGGTTCTGTCCACTCAGCTTTCACCGGTTTAAATACCGCTATGGGAACGATGACTTCTTCAGGTGAGGTTCCTCCATGCACATAACCCTTATTGCTGCTTACTAAACTTACAGTGTTATGACCGCGAGGTATAAAGTATGCGGAATCTTCCTTTATGAACGGTTGGCTGAACTTATACCCAAAATCCCATAAATTATCAGGAATTTGACCTGTCTCAGATTGTTTCACACGAGCATACCGATGTTTCTCATTGGCAAAGAGTTTGCTTATTGTTTTTGAGTCCAATGTTTCCTTTTCTTCATTAAGTATCCTGCAAGCACCATGATCTGAAAGGGCATAAACGCTAAACCGCTCAGGTTGCCCCTGCCACTTTTCAAATAAACTCTTTACGGATTCCGATATCCTTGCAAAGAGACGGTAAAGTTCTTCTTCGTATGTACTTCCCTGCAATTCAACATTCGAATGCAAAACCTCATCAACGGGGAGAAAATTCAGTAACATAACAATAGGTTCATCAGGCAGTTCAAATTCTGATAGATATTTAAGATTCGGCAGATATACAATTCGTCTTCCGCCCCAATCGTTTTCTGACCTTTCTTTTAAAATATTTTCGTAGGTTTTACCGACATTCCCCCACGAACCGCTCAACAGCGACCCTTTGGAATGTTCTGTATCACTCGGAAGCGGGACAAACCGATTGCCGATCTCATGCCTGTAAAATCCAGATTTAGTTAGTGTAGCATTAAAAATATGCCAGAACGTAACAGGAAGACAGTCTATAAGAAGAATAAGTGACAGGCTATCATTTATTATATCCTGCCGCCATCGCCCAAGCGCATGAATTAAACTCTTATTTGAATCCTTATGAATTGCGGCATATTCGCTCATATACCAATCAGAAAACGATCCTACCACGTCTTCAATTTCAGCATCATAATACAGATTTTGCGTTTGCCAATGTCTATAAGGTATGTATTCGTCCACGGCCCATTCTAACCATTGATCGGAGTCCCACAGATCATTCTTTTCAGGCAGCGACGGCCGTTTCGGCACAATAAATCTGTTCAGACTTGCGAACGTTGCGGAACTGATACCGGGACATATTTTGAACCGTTGGCGGATTAAGTCGACTTCTTCTTGTGATACTTCAAACTGTTTTGACAACAGCAATTTTATGATGAACTGAAATTCCTTTTCCAACCTGCCCGAGCAGCATTCGAGTATCTTGCGGAATTCACTACTCGACTTGACTGAAGACTCTAAATCTTTAAAAAATATGTCTATCTGTGTCAGGGCCTGTTCTTTCGCAACGAGGTTCAATTGCAAATCTTGAATTATTTCCAAGGGAATAGTTCTCAAAGAGATTGCACGCTGCAAAGGTACAACATATTCAAGCGATTTTTGTGGATACCCGGCAAGGAGAAGCCATAATGTCAGCTCTTTCCATAGGTTTTCGGGGTCTTGTAAAAGATTGTCACATATTCCTTTTACCCACTTTTCATGTGTGTTCCGTACCCACACTTTGATTTTCTCTTCGAGACATTTTCGAAGCACGGGATGCGATTTCAGAGACTTTCTTACTTCAGTGCCTATTAAAGCAGAGATGATGTCAGGAAGATTGCCTGATTCAAGCTTTTCAGCATAAAAAGCCTTATCGAAGAAGAGGGTTAACATTGTATCTTCGAATCTTTTTGATTTGATATTGGTTATATCCAGATCAAGCAGCCTTTCGGCAGTTACAGTTTCATCATCCAGCCATTCCGGAATCGCGACATTCCAGATCTCTGCCAACATCAATCGTGGTGTCTTCTCAATACAGCTACAGTCAATGTTAGTCTGTTCTGCAAAATTACGTAGCCATATAAAATGAGCCTTCTGTCGTACCCATACTTTTGTAGAGCCTGATGGAACAACATTTGCGGTAAGTATGCAGCAGGCCTTTACGTAATCGACATCCGATTCAACCAAAAACGTACCTTCAGGCACAATTCCATTGTAGTCTCTTATATAACTGACTTCGATCATGATTAACTCTATTTTCTTAAAAGGTCGGTTACGGATGAGTCGATTTTTTCTGCCTTATCCCTATCGAGGAACCCTTTTTTGATTCCATGCTGTAATAATGATTTAATGACAGATATTATCCCCTCAATATCTTCCGGAAATTTAAAAGTGGCTGCCTCAAAACCGAGCAAATCCTTTTCGGTCTGTATCTCATATTCCTTGGCTTTGTTAATCAGTTTAACGGTTACTAAATCGCTTACATTCCCGTCCGCATCCAGCGCTCTCATAGATACTGAAATGCTCGGTCTATCCCCGAGTATTTCAACAAGATTAAACCTTTCATTGACACGGTTTATCTTTTCTGCTTTCCGTGGATCTTCACCGGTTGATGTGAAAATAATCTCGGAGGCACCTTCCGGCATGTCAACATACAATTCTCCTCCTTCTCTGATTTCCCAGACCTTCGACTTAATAGAAGGATATGGGACAACAGGCTTAGCCTCATCAATAAATTTCTTGGCATGCCTTAATTTAGCAACATAATCCTGGATATGAAGTGATGACCATTCGGATACGGGGCCAAAGCCATAGTACTGGGCCAACGATTTCATGATTATGCTTTCGAACGTCAAGGGTTTATCAGCAAGCCTTGTGAGAAAATATTGCGCATCATCATCACCGCATTTTAAGGGATCTCTCTGATTTGGATTGAGGTTCTTGTACCATTTATTTACTGTTTTCTCACATTGGATCATATCGCCTTCCGAACCGAATATTTCTGAAATGGCACCAGCGATAGCGGTGCGTACTCGAAGCAATCCTGACTCCAGGGACTTTATGTCTTTAGCAAATTTCTCGCATATTTCCTCTGCCTCGCTTTCTGTGAGCCGCTCTCCCACAGATTCGTTTGTATACAAAGACGGCATTGTTTCTAAAAGAATGTCAAAACGGTCCATACCCCCGGCTAAATCCAAGGTCTCTTTTAGCTTCTTTAAACAATCGTGTTCGTCTTTTTCATACAGATCAATTATTTTTGCTGCCGATGGTAATTCATTCCACCACTTTTTCATCAGGTCGTAAACTGAGGTTAAAGAACGTCTCTCCCCATATTTGAGTGGTGCGGCATTAAGCGCATTTGCAATTCCCTCCAGCAACTTGGCCTGCGCAACAGATATATCTTTTACTTCAAATACAATCTGGGTCGCCGGATCACCTACAACTGTGGCAAGGGCATCATAGGTATCAAGATATGTTTCTATGGTTTTTGTCGAATCTTTGTAGATTCTTAAACGTTCTCCATATGCCCGCATCACGTGAGCCAGTGCCAGCACGAGCATTGTACCGCCTGCGCCATAAGGCGGCTTCTTGGCATCTTCAAGAAAACTACCCAGGGACAAAGTTTTACCTGAATTCAATTCTGCCATCCTACGGCACAATTCCTTTAGAACGGGAAAATCATCCGAAATTTTATCAGGCTGATTTTCACATTCGAAATAGCTTACGGCTCCGTCAGAACCGGTCTTTTTAAGCGCACCTGCGCCCTTGAGCAACGCCTTCTCAAGGTAACGCCTCTGTCCGTGATTCTCGGGATTGCCGTTATCTATCATTACTCTGTCGGCGTCGAGAAGAATGCCTATAGCCTGTTTCAGCGCGTTATTTTTGGCGGTTTGCCATTTATTATCGTGAATGAAATTCAAGTCCGGGTGTTTAATACGGCAACGGTTTTTATACAACTCTTCACACAGTACATCAGCCGGCTTATGAAACTGCTTGGGTCTGTCTACTACCACCTTGCCGTTTAAACCATACCAGCACGCGGAATCTCCACTTGTAATATTTCGCAATATTCGTCGCAAAACAGGGAGGTACCCATCTTCAGGGTCTTCAAGAATATCTCGAAGGCGCGCCTCTGTCTGGGCGCTGATTTTCTCCGCTTCACCAGGGGGCAGATAATGTTTACAAGCCTTTACTCTTAGCAGTGTGTCCGCAAATGGCTGAGGACTGAGCGGCACCGCCACAGCTATATTGTGACCGGGAATATCCTGAACAGCTTTTTTTGCAATCTGTATCGCGCCATCATCTTCGCACAACACATAAACGACAGTGCCTTCGTAACTTTTCTTTTCTTTGCTTAGATTCTCTTCCCAATCACTATTTACTTCTTCCCAGAACTTGCTCCCCAAATCTTTTGCCTCTTTGAAATAACACTTGAAACGCTTGTCTTCATTGAAGTGGAGGTTGTATTGTTTCGCTTCAAGAAACTCAAGTTCAGTCGGTTTTCCTGCCTCTGCAAGAAAAGCCTCAATCATATCTGATGGATGAAGACTGGTCTCATTCAAATAGCGTTCGATAAGCTCATAAACATCTCCGCCTCCTATTGAAAGCTCGTAGGTTTTGGATTGCTTTCTCAAGAAAACGGCCCCGCTTTTTGAGAGATGTTTCAAATGTTTATCTACAAGATTTTTTTCGACGTTCGTCAGGCAGTAAAGACCGAACTGGATATTTTCCAGGGTTGTGGGGACCTGGCACATCTGATAAAGCAGGATCGTCCTGAGAATGGCTTCGCGTTCTTTTGCCAGGTCACCAAACATATCCCCAGACTCCGACTTTCGCATGGTTTCCAGGCTTGCATAAAATCCGTTTACAAGCTGTCTCTGGCGATCACGCAATTCCGGATTTTTCAATGAAAGTTCCCGACTGAAAAATTCAAAAAGTCTATCTACAGTATACAGATTAAGTTTGCCGCTTGCTGCCGTAAGATCAGCTTTTTCTATAAAATCCGCATAAGATCCTGCTTCACCACCCACATCGCCCCCGGAGAAGAATGTGAAGGTGCTCCGTGCGTCAGATCCAACCTCAGATGAAAGTCTCAAGAGACAGGCTAACGCCATGGGGTGGACTCCATAGATATCCTCCAGTACCCGCTGCCGTATTCTCTGAACATCATCGATCCAGGGAAACAGTTTCAGGGGAATACAGGGGGGCACCAGTTGATCAAAAACACCAACTTTGGGTTGGACTTCCTTTTGCCACGTTTCAGAATTCTTGTCTGTTTCAACAATCGCGCCGATGATTTCTTCTATCCCTTCATTCAAAAGATCGACGGGTGTGATGCGAGCGCTCATAACGGATGCGTCCTCTTGACTAAGCCTGTCCGCATAAGCCTTGAAGTCTTTATGGATGCAGCCTACGAAGAGCACGTTCGGTTCATCCTTGCAGATCGTCTCCATGTATCCTTGTAGCGTGTCTTTTGAATAAGCTGCCTTTTCCAGGGTAAAACCGAATTCGTCAAAAAAGACGGCCAGTCCTTTAAATCTCTCCTTAAAAGGCTTACTCCTGACAAGTTCTTTGATAATGGGGATGAGATTGCCTGACTGTGCCTGGAATTCTATACCTCCCATCATTTCCCTAAACGCCGCGCGAAATATTCCCAATATCTCAGAGTCGTATTCTTTAAGTTTTGCTCGCAATTGTTTTACTGGAAGCCCCGGTTTTACTTTTTCAAGCGCTTTGGTAAAGTCCCCGTAAAAGTTGCGTATAACGGTCTCATCGTCTGATTTCGCATCCCAGTCAGCCAGGCATCTTTCAGCTTCATCATATTCTGTCTGTATGCCGGCATCGAGTCCCATCGCCCTACAGGCATCTAATACCGCCTTCAGTACCGCGTCCTCAAAACGCTTTCCTGAATAATACTCACAGATGGCAACAAGGTATTGTCCATCTTTACGGACATTTCTGAGCATCTTTGCCGTATCCGGATCAAGTTTCTCGTAGTTTTCATAAAAGCCTCTAATCTCCGGATCACCGCTTGCCCGGCTGAGAAAGTTGGCAAACATCAAGCAAAGATGTGATTTACCCGTACCATAGGAACCGCTCAGGAGGTAAAATTTCTTGTCATTTGGCTGATATAAACCCCTGCTAAGCCGCTCGAATGCCGTACGATGCGATTTAGTCGGCCGATACATAGCCATGCGGCCGGCATTTTCCCGGACCTCATCAAAGTCGCTCTTTAGTTTTACAAAGTTTGCATAGCCGGATTTGAGTTTTACGACTTCTGATATCTTTGCCATGTTGTCCTCACTCCACCGCTTAAAGATACGAGCGAATACGTGAGCTCTCGCAATTTTTATGAGGGCGCTTGTATTCGGTGTTTTTTGCTCGTAATGGGTTGTTTACTACTTTTCCCTGCCCTTCAACATTTTCCGTCCTTTTTTTGTCAACCGATATCTTTGTTTGCTGCTACGGGGCTTATCCGGGATAGTCATTTCGATCAATCCGCCTTCGATGGCTTTTAACAGATATGTTCTGCGGAAATGTTCGTCATCCTTAAGCCCAAGATTTTTTTGCAGTTCCTGGCGTGTCATTTCTCCCGTCATTGCCATTAAAAGCCGGACTTCCGGGGTGACTTCCGGGGTGACTTCCGGGGTGACCTGTTCGGCGCCTCGCTGGGTGGCAGGTAAAGCGGCTGGCAGGAAGGTCACATACACCGATCCGGCCTGCTCCTGCCAAGCGGGTATCGGGTTGCCGTTTTCCGTGCACCAGTCGATAATGTTGAGCGTGCCACTGCCCCAGCGCTCGATGATGCCTGCCCGGTAGAACACATTGGCAATAATAGGATTCCATGGTTTGGATTCATGAGGTTTGGTCAGTTTTTCGGGTGTGATACCAAAATGCAAGGCGCCTGGATTAGTGATCTCCAGATGATCGTCGTACATGGCAACCGCTACGGCACCACCCGGTATGATGTAATCGCGGTGACACAGGGCGTTGGCCAGGGCTTCTCTGGTGGCGCGTGGCGGGTACCATGGCTGGTCTTCCCGGATCATCTTGCCCGGCACGACGCGCCCGGCAATGGGAACATGATCCATCAGGAAGGATTCAGCCCGGCGCAGGAGTGCGAAGGCGTGACCCCAATACTGACGGTTGTCGGCAAAATCAGATAGGCGGTTTTTTCCCCGGAAGCGGGCCAGACGGACACCCATCTGCGGATAGAGTGTCTTGAGTTGATTGCCCTTGCCATAAAGCGCTATGGCTGCGTTTAGGAGCTTGCCTTCGCGGATCAGCTCCAAACCATGGAGAATAGATGCGGTATCGCGCCGGTCGGTGGCTTCCAAACGTCCCAGCCTTATGGCATTATCCAGTGTGATCTGAATTTCCTCGACATCAAGATCCTTGATGGAAACGCCATCGGCAACCGGTTCATTCTCCCAACGCCTGGTGGCATGGAGTTGCTCCACAAGCCGTCGTTCATACTCGTCGCGAGGCATAACGATCGTAGTCGGTCCGTATCGGAGATAGACTCGACCGTTAAAAGCGTAGGGAACACCACTTCCGCCATGCACAGTCAGTACGATGGCGGACATGTCCTTCTTCAGGCTTATGGTTTCAATATCGGGGAATGCAGGCGGCTCGATCCTTCGAAGTTCCGCGGCGATATCTTCGAGAGTCTTGGCAACCACCTGTTGGCCGACGATTTCTCTTTTGTCGGTCACACCAAACACGACAAAACCGCCAAGCCCGTTGAGCATGGCGCAAACGGTTTTTGCGGCACTTGTCCGCTGCCCGGTGGAGGTCTTGAATTCCACCTGCTCGCCTTCACCACCGGCGACGATGTTTTGTAACTCTTCAAAATTCATCATTCATCATTCTGTATTAATAATTTGTTTTATTCTATCATATTCCTCCAGGCATTTGCGCCTGGACATGAACTCGCCGAAGGCCTTTCCCTCTTTTTTCTTGAGAACCGGAAAGGTGTCCAGGATGTAAGCGAAGTCATCCCGCGAAAGGCCGTAAAGGTGAGCCACGTAGGCGTCGATCTCGGCACGGAGCTGGGCTCTGTCACCGGTGTCACGCCAGTCGGATAGCCGGTCATGCACGCCGCAATGCGGGCCCCACTCGGGAGTCAGTTTTTTGGCTTCATCCCGCAACCGCTTGCGGATTTCCTGTTCGTGCGCCGGACCGTAGGTGTCGATGGGTGCCGAGGATGGATACCAGAAGGTAGGGGATTGCCAGTCCTTGCAGAAAACGCTCTCCCAAACATGAATGAATTTTTCATTTCCAGAGATGAGACGCACCGCTCTAACAGTAATTGATTGTTCGAATAACTCGTTCATCGTTTTGCGTGCAATTGGTAATTGATAGAGATAAAACATAGTTAGATTTGTTGTGACCTTGTTCCTAATAATCCAGTCAACAACAAAGCTCGTCATGACTGCGGACAGAAAGTAGCATTCCTCAGGCTTTAACGAACACACATTGATAGAGTGACCAACTGGGGCTCCAGGTGGTATAACCGTGGCAACGAGAGTTCTTTCGTTTGTGCTGGCCGCAAGTGCCCTGTAAGCAACTCTTGTAAAACGGACAGATCTAAGTTCAGCAATGTCATTTGCTGAAACTAAGCGAACAGGTTCAGCGAAACCATCCGATAGTAGCCATATTTGCTTGCCTTCCCATAGCCATTCATATTCGTGAATATTTATCACATCCTCAGGGTCCACGAAAAGGTGACTATCATTTGTCATATGAAGTTCAGTATTAAACTTCACATTCCAGGTATCTTCCAGCTTATCCCCCAGCAGCGGCCAATCTCCATAAATCCTGGATGTAATATCAATATCCCGCTTGCTCTTGAACTCCATGACACTCAGCGTATCCGGCGAAAACTTCTTGACCTGCTCAACGCTCATCTTCAGCGCATTGGCGTCAATCGCCGACAAACGCTCCGGGTCGTGCTCCATGAATGCACACTTGAAACGGTCGGTTTTTCCGCCTTTTTGGGTGCCGAAGGTAACGAATTTGAATCGACCATCCACGGCACTGAAGACGGTCGGCCAACGGTTTTCAAAGCAGTAGAGAAACTCAATCCGGCTCTGGTTGAAGAACCGTTCCCTCAGGGGCTGGCAGCCCTGGTCGGTGTAAATGCCACTGGGTGCCACGATCCCCATGCGACCACCGTCGCCCAGCACGGTAAAGAACTGTTCCAGGAAGAGCTTGAAGGTATTGATGTCGCCCTTGCCCAAGGCGCTGTAGCTCAAAGGTTCCTTGAAGTAGACACTCTGCTCGGCAAACTCTTCACAGTACTCATCCCATTTATCAGTAACAGCCGGATTATCGGCCATCAGTTTCTTGGAGACGCGATTGGCTTCTTGTTTTTTATAGGAGCGAAACTTTTGATCGTAGGCCGAGAAAAACTCTTGGGAGTTGGGTTTTACGATGTCCCACGGCGGATTTCCGATGGTAGCAAAGAAACCGCCGACCCCATTTGGTCCAAACACGTCGGGAAACTCCAGCGGCCAGTGAAAGAAATGATGCCGGGCGCGATAGGTCTCTACCGATTTCAGAATCTCCGCCAGGGCGGTACTAAGATTGTCCCCCGCTGGCTTCCGTTTTGCCAGACACTCAAATATGGTCTTGTAGTCGAGGATGGTTATGTCGGAGTCCATCAAGTAGGCCGTATATAGATCGGCCAGGGGGCGCAAATCGGACGTCGTACCCAGGGCTTCATCAAAAGCTGTTTTCTGGCTGTCCGTATCATCCTCGTCGATCTCCGTGACCAAGGCAACTCCCCGGGCTGCTTTGGTCAGAATATCGGAGAGATTATCGTAGTCAAAGAGCAGTATCTGTCCTTCATTCTTTTTTTTGCCGTCCTTTTTGCGTTCAGGAATAGACGCAAGCCGGCTTAGGGAGCGGATGCCGATGAGGCTGTTGCCACTGCGCAGGTGGTGGTCGAGGAACGTCAGTCTGTGATCAATGGCGAAACAGTTGAGCCAGAGTGAAAGCTTGGCAAGGTCCACCGCCAGGGGATTCAGGTCAACTCCGTAAAGGCAGCACCTCGTGATTTTGCGCCGCCAGTCGTTCGGATTGCTGCCGATTGCCGTATTGAGCCCTTCTATATCCGGTATCTCCGCCAGCAGTTCCAAAACGAGGCCTGTCATCTGATTTGCCGCGTTGACGAGAAAATGTCCGCTTCCCATTGCCGGGTCACAGACCTTGAAGTTCAATACTTCCTCATTTACGAATCGATCCACCATCGCAACAGATGAGCGCACTGCGCCCTGCCTGGTGGCATCATCATATCCGGCGTTTGCCTCGTCGAGAAACTCGTCAAATCGGCCGCGGTATTCCTTTTCAAACTTTTCACGAAGCGGCTTAACGACGGCCTTGTCGTTCAGAAAACCGACAAGCGATTCCGGCGTATAGTAGGAGCCTGTCTGCTTGCGTTTGAAGGCGGATTCACCAAAATAAACGTCCCCCTTCTTTATAATGGCATCCCCCTTCTGCCTTGTTGTTCCCGAGGCTAAAAGAATATCGACACCCTTCTTTGTGCGACGTCTTATGTAATCGGCGCCTGCAAGACTAACAGTGTATTCCAGGATGCTTTCATATAATTCGCCAAGGTGCCTAACTTCCAGGTCTTCGTAAGGTATTTCGTATTCTCTGTCAGGATCGCCGTCATAGGGTTCCACATAGGCCAGCAGATATAAGGCGCGGGAGAGGAAATCGTTTCTTAACTGATGTTCACCAAGAAACCGCTCCTCTTTATCATCAAAGAGACCTCCGTCATACCCCATGATCCCGTACTCGGGATCACCCCCATTTACCGCTTCCACTAAGCCTTTGAGATGTTTCCAGAGATTGTAATCAAGGTTGTCTTTTCGTCTTCCCCAGCGGAATTTATGAGCCTCGCGGCACAATGTACGAATTGAATGCTTTTCGTAAATGTCCGCCTTTTCAGCTTCTGAAGGCAGAAGCCTACGCGCCTCGGCGTAAAAGAGAAAAAGACACCTGTAAATCAGCTTAACTGCGCTTTCAAATATTTCGGCCCGTTCTTCCTCAGTGTACTCTTCTCCGCTTTTCTTCGTATCAAAAATAAAACCATTACAGATGTACTGCAACACTTCATCCACCTGATCAAGGAACGGCACCTTGACCTTCTCTGCAAGGACCTTTTCAGATTGTTCCCTGTTATGGTCGAGCCTGCACTTGTAGATGCCGACAGATTTATCTTCCTCTTCTTCGGAAACGAAGGAATCCTTGTGAAAAAAGCGTTCAAAAAGCCCGTATTCTGATTCATCGCCTGCATGCAACACCTCGGAGAGCGAAAGCTCCACATAGTCTTCGAAAGGTCTTGAGCTTTTTGTTGAATATAGACGCCAAACCCCGCCATCGGTAAGAATGCCCCAGTTCAAATCGCGTTTTTTCAATTCTGTGAGCAGTTTGGCGGGATAGAACCGACCTACCGACGTGTCGTCAATGTCTTTACCCGGTTCGATAAGGTACAGCACAGCTATACAGTTGGAAAATCCGAAGTCTTCATACAGGGGGTACACCCCATTTGCCGAAGATTTATTTGCGGGAACAAACTGGAGATAGCCAAGGGCCTGTTTCATAAATGTATCCCAAAGGCTCGCCGCACTTTGGGCATCCCGGGTGCGCCAGGTTTGAGAAAGAGTGGCCATTCGACCCCGGGCAAGATCGTCCAGTTCTATTTTCTTCCTAACTTCCTCAACAAATAGTGTGCTGAAAAGGCCATTATTCTTCATATCAGCGCCAATGTGTCCTTCTGATCAACAACGAATTTATATTGACGATAACGGGCAGTAAATTTCCTCTCGGCCAATTCCGAATTGAACTGCATTGCAAACAGCAAAGCAGGTGATTTCTCCCAACTTTCCACGCGACTGGCAAATTCTTCGACGGAACCGGAATGCGCCGACCAGGTGGCCTTCAAAAATTCGATCCCGGAAACAATCAGCACAGAGAATTCGTCCTGCTCTTGAAGAAAATCAAAAAGGTCTTGAATGGAAAATGAACTAACTTTTGCTCCCATCTCTTCGTTTTCAGAAAACAGATCCAAAAGATCAATATGTGCCATTCCTGTCTGCCGGGCGAGCTCTGCGGCCCAGGACTTCTGATCAAAATAATCATGCGTAAGGACAACGCATGCGCGTCCACGAGGACGTCTGGAAAGTTCCGATACTAATTCACGCATATCAATGGCTCTGTCCATAATGCAAATCCCTTAGTTCGATCCGTGTTGTCCTATCTCAGGCTCGCGATCTTCGTAATATGCTTTCATGAACTCGCTTGCAGTATAACCTTCCTTTAATCTCAACTGATCCAGGTTGTGGGTGCCTTCATATCGAATCCATCCCTGTTCATGAAGATTCTCTACTGCCTGGCGGAGGCAAACTTTATCCATGGCAAACAATACACCAATTGCACCTGCTTTTTCAGCTAAATCATGTATCTGCAAGACATTTGACCCGATTTTTTCTCCGTAATCATAAAGCATTGCCGCAAGCACCGTCGATTCCGGCTTTGCGTAACGTCTATGATACAATATTCCATCTGAATCCTGGTGCAGCAAGCCAAGTTTATTGAAATTTCGGTTAAGATACGCATCAATGACAAGCCTGACTTCCTCATATAGATGCTTGCCGATGGTTCTATCCGTGTACTGCCCCGCCAATGCATCCCTAAGGTATTTCATCCAGCCTTTTTGTGTCATCGGTTGTTCGTCTGACAGGAGGGTGTTAAATATTTCATACCAGATGAGATTTCTGTATGAACCGGCGCCGGTATAGTGGCACCACTCAAGCGAACCTTTTACTTCGATAAAAGTATCGTATTTCGCGATAAGAGCTCCAATAGGAGTTAATATCTGCTTTCCACGCTGAATAACTCCCATGGCGCTTCCGACACTTACTAAACTTTCAATCTGACGATTGGAAAGTCCAGTATTTTCCTGCAATTTTTGTCTGGATATTTTCCTGGCCGAGGAATTTTCAGCCATGAAATCGAGGACACGCGCTAATTGATCAAATTCAAGCAAGTAACCGTTACAGACCTGAAATTTTCTTCTTCGTGGTGACATGATTAAGTCTTTCAGTTATTTGGTTTGTAAGGAAATTAACCACAATTACGTTGAAAAATCATAGAGCCGGACGAGTTGAGCATATAAACTTGCAAGAAACAATATCCTTTGCTGATTCGTTGCCAAATATAAACCTGGAAAAGAAATAATGCAAGGAATATCAATACTAAGGTGCAAGGAGAAAGATTCCTTCCATTTTCATCTTCCTATATTATCGTTCTCAAGGTATGGTTTAATAATGATCCAGTATCTTCCTTTCGCCCGTTGCCTTATAATTTCACCCCGTTGAAGTTACTATGAGGGTTAACACTGACCCGGTACCTTCCTTCCGCGCCATTTCTACCCCGCCATGTTGATCAATCTCCTCTGCGTGTATCTTCCCATAAATGCAGGGCTGCTTCATGGATTCCGGCCTTGGCGGAAATGACATTGTGGACAGTTGGGAACGACAATAATGCAAGGCTAAAGTTTTGCGCTACTCTTTTCGAGTTATACGGCCCGTTCGGGGAACGGGCTCTACTCTCTGTGGATTCTGGAATGGATTCCCGGTCGAGTTGGGAATGACAATGGGAGCCGTTGGGGATGACAATATGAGCATTATGCAACTAAACTATTACGGAAAAGTCCTTTGTCATTGGTCAAACATTAGTCAATTATTGGTCAATTAAGGCAATTGATAGGCAATTCGTTCTACATCTTCTATCATTGCTCAGTGAAAGCTGTTGATCTCTAACTCGATTGTCCGCCCCTCTTTAAAGTTTGACTGTTTATTTATCCAGAAGTGTCGAAAAACTCTGTCAACATTAGAATTTCACGATGTGGCATCTCGAAGAATCTGATGGAAGCGATTTTTGTGATATACGATTAGTTTTGATGAGAATTTCGTTTTACAGGATTTTTTAATTGTGGTAACAAACTCCAATCTTCTAAGTCCTAAGTTCTACGAGAAATTTATCATGTATCATGAGTTATCCGACACAGAATTCCTGAACCTTATCTTTACCGAAGGCGACCGTCTCGGGCTTGATTATGTTGACGAGGCAAAAAGACGGCAACAGAGCATTGTTCCACTTTTGTGTGAAGTTCTAACCGAGGAAAAGAATTACCAATGGGACGGCAGTGACAGATGGTGGAGTGTGATTCATGCTGTTTACATATCAGGGATATTGGGAGATTCGCGCTCCATAGATGCACTGCTCAAAGCCTGTAAGTATGGTCATGTATATAAGATAGATTGGTTCTGGGACGCAATGTCTGAATGCTATTCACGCATTGGTCCGGCCGTCATTCCAAGACTCAAGGAACACATCTCAGAATTTAAATCCAGGGAAGACCAGGACATCCTTAGCGAGATAATCGGGCTGTGGAACCTCTGGGAATCTTATCCTGAAACGAGAGAGGATATAGAAGAATATCTTTACACCGTCATTATCTCTCCTGATACTACTTATGGGTTAAGGGCAGATCTCATAGGTGATTTTGCACAGATTAACCGCACCGATCTGAAACCTCTTTTCGAAGAGTATTACGAGAAAGGCGAGGTAGAGCTTGAAACACTTTCCAGGGAAGACCTGGATCATTTTTTCGATAATGTAAACGAACCGCCTGCATTCCGTTACGACATAGAATCATTTTACAGTCCTGAAGAGATAGAAAAAAGGCAGGAGCGCTGGTTAAAGGAAGATAAGAAGGGAGAAACAGAAGATTTGGAAGATTATATTCTCGAAAATTACAATAATATCGGAAGAAATGAAAAATGCCCGTGCGGTTCCGGTAAGAAATTCAAGAAATGTCACCTTCCCTGGGCAGAAGAAAAACTGAGAGAGTTGAGGGATGAAGAAGACCGTCTTGAGCCGATGAGAATGTTTCGCTATGCCGTTACAATGGAAAGGCAATCGGAGAGTGCCATTCACCGGTTTCTTACATCAAAGGGTATGACCCCACTCTTTCAACAACTGAAAGAGAAGGCTCTCGAGGTTATCAAGGCTCCGGATGATGAGTTTAAATCCAAAGGATTCTTGAGCTACTTTGAACCGATATTTTCTCAGATCACCTTTAAAGGGAAAGATGAACTTGAGGACTTTACAAAGCTCTTCATGGACTATTACAATGCGCTGGCTCACCAATATTTACATCACCCAAGAGACGAAAAGCTGATCCATTAATAAGTCTGTTAACAAAACATTTGCCATATCCATTCATTAAATCGCCTAAAAATTGCTTGCCGTTATAGACAGTTATGTAATATGAGGTTTTCTTAATTGAAATCATAATCTGAGCATGCATACAGACAAAGAACAGCTTGGGGAGGATGACAAAACAAAAGATGCCGGGAATAATAAAAAAGCTTTTGGACACAGCCATCAATCTGGACTTCCTGCTGCAATTGAAGCATAACGAATTCAGGATATTGGTGGCGTGTATAAGGTAGAGGCCAGAACAGGTGAGAAAGTAATGAAACGTGATGTTTTAACAGGAGGGTACTATGAACAAAGCTGATTTGATAATTAAACTGGCTCAAAAAGAAAACCTGACAGAGACACAGGCAGCTTCCATTATAACCATTATTTTTAAAAATTTCACCGATACACTGACAAGCGGCGGCAGAATAGAGATCAGAGGATTCGGCAGCTTCGTTGTCAGAAATTATGCAGCGTATGACGGTCGAAACCCAAAAACCGGACAGGGAATCAAAGTAGCACCCAAAAAACTGCCTTTTTTCAAGGTCGGAAAAGAACTGAAAGATGGGGTGAATTCCATGAAATAATGAATTTTACTCATTTTCTTTTTAAAAACAAAACTAATAGGAAGCATCAACCTTTTCTGGGTCTTCTTCTTTAGAAATTAAATCTCAGAAAACATTCACACTATCAAACGGCTGTCATTAATGCAGGGGTTAGAATATTGATTGCAGGCACTAAGCAGATTTCTACACCGCAAGAATTGACAAAGAAGTTATGATATTGATTTCCTGTATGCAATTTGAATTTATCCCATTTTCCTGTTCGTTTATTTCTTCCTTCCTGAAGTCATCAGCCTAAGGATTTATCTGTATATGCGCTCTTTCAAATGGCAATCAATATTTCTTGAAAAATTAATGGCTGCGACTTCTTGAAATTTCTTGACATTCTAAAGTTTTTTGTTAACCATACAAAAGGCTTAATAAAAGAATAGAAGGTGCCGTATATTTACAAACAACAAATAATCTTTTCTTCTTAAACAAAAGAAGGACCTGAAAATGGCAATAATCGTAACAAGACCCCGTTTCTCTCAAATAGAGACGGGGTTTTTTGTTGTTTATGTCAAAGGCATATAGGGAGTATTATACAGCTCTACTAACTGTGTTTTGGTTTTATGCAGAAACCATATAAACAATTGGTAGGGCGATGTGAATAGATGGCGGTTAAGAGAATCAAAATAGCATATCAGCAACAGGCGAATAAGCCAATATACCTCTTGGCAACGGGTGTAATTGAGTGTGGAAATTTTAAATACCGTGGTCGCTACAAAGATGAATTCAAGTCTTTTTTTGTCAGAATATGCGACCTAGTGCATGATAAGCATGGAATCGACGAGTACGACGTTTCAGAATATAAGTACTGGAATGCGATCAATATATATAATGACTACATAGCGGCACATTGGCACGAGTCGATTAGTGCTGAACAAGTTGAGAAATTTGCCAACGAAACTGAGGTGGTAATGATATTAGAAAAGATCAAAAGCGAATTTAAAAGAGCAGTAGGTTTGAAGTGGAAGCGTATTTTCAAAAAGTCTGACCCGAATGACCCGAGAACTCCAACTCAAGCTTGGCAGATATTTTGATGCACTCTAACAAAATGATCCAGTAGATTTTTAACTCGCTGCACTCCTTAAAACCACTGATCATTGGCGTTGGGCATGATTGGTTGAAATTTATGCATGCAAGAATATATAGAAAATCTCTTGGGAATCAGTTGTCGATAGCTATTGGATCGGGTGCTTCATCACCTAAATATGGAATTCCTCAGATAGCCCAGAGAATTAAAGATGAGTTAAAGCTTTCTATGAGCATTAGCCATCCATCCGAATATTTCAAACGCTGGAATGAACTGGTTAAGTCTGCTTTAAATAAATGTTCCGTGGAAGACCTCTTGCATATAGTTACAGAGGTAATTCACAATGTCCATCCTACTTCCCTGCATCGGTCTATTGCATCAATACCCATCTCAAACTTTATTGATACCACATTTGATCGTTCATTATTAAAAGCACTTATAGATGAAGGGAAGACGCCTATCCTAAATGACTGGCACTCTCAAATGATGGGCAGCTGGCGCCAAAGCAATGCGGAACAACCGAATATTTTTTTTATGTTGCCGCCAATTACTGGACAATTGAGTCTGTATGGCATTTATGAACCTTCCGGTTTAAATACTCAGAATCAAATCCAAATTGAGAATATGCGCGAAATGTTAAATGAGAAAGATTTACTTCTTGTTGGGTTGCCACCCGATGAGGCTGAATTCATACTACATCTTCATAATCTTTGTCTTTCCTATGAAAAAGCATATGCTTGCATCGATGATATAACTGAAGCTCGATACTGGGCTCAACATGGGGTTATGATACAAATTGAAAATGTTAAGAAAATAGTTGAGCGTCTTGTTCCAAGTGAAGGCGCCAAGTATTCAATATTGGATGGTTTAATTCCAAGCAGGAAACTTGTAGAAGTGACTCGGGAAAAGCAATATGATGCATTTATAAGTTATTTTAGCGGTGACCGACCCTTTGTTCTAAAACTTGCACAAGATCTCAAGTTAAGAGGTGTGCATATTTGGCGTGATGAGCGTGAAATTGATGTTGGGGATTCAATGTCTGAAAAAATTGAGAATGGGCTTACTGATTCTTACGCATTTATTATCGTTTTATCACCGGAAGCAATCGTCCGTCCATGGGTGAAAGAGGAGTTACGTGCTGCATATGCCCAGCGATTAGCAGGAAATTTTAAGATTCTTCCTGTTTTACACCGTGAATGCGACATTCCTCCTTTACTTGTCGATTATAAGTACGCGGATTTTCGCGATGATCGCCGCTATGAAGAACAGCTTGGAATTCTTGAACGAGCAATAAGAAATGCTGTCCGTTCAGCACGGGAAAAGAAATGAAACAAGGCCCAACAAAGGCATTCACGCTGATTTCAAAATCCAGAGTATGTTTATGACGAATCAATAGATATGGTGTGCTGGCTTGTATCCCCAGACCGTTCGCCTGCAATTCATGCTCATGGCAACAACGGCCCCATGACTAAGAAAGCTCTCTGGTGGTAGCCGAGAAAATGTTTAGCCGTGACCTTTTTCTTCTAGTATAACGTTTCATAAAAATCTTTACATATAAGACCATTTGAGGTATATTGATCTCCAAAACTATAGGAGGGGATCAATATGCCACGGAAGAGCCAGAAAGCAAAGTTAATTTTAGACGAAAAGCAAAAGGAACAATTGAATAAGATTTCCCAGTCACGGAAGGCGCCGATCAGAGAAGTGCAGCGGGCAAGCATTTTGTTGCGATATTCAGAAGACATACCAATCACTGATATTGAGAAAATGATTCAAGTAAGCAGGCCGACGATTTACAAATGGATAGAGAAGGCATTGGCTATGGGGATCGTGGAGGGACTGAAAGATAAGTATCATCGGCCAAAAGAACCTGTCATCACGCAAGAGGCGAAGGCTTGGGTGATCAATCTTGCCTGCAAGAAACCAACAGATTACGGTTATGCCTCTGAGATGTGGACTCGTAGCGCCTTGGCTGATCATGTGAGAAGATATGCTCCGGAGGCAGGACATGATTGTTTGAAGAAAGCAGTCAAGGCGACAATTCAGAGGATTCTTGATGAGCATCCGATACGCCCCCATAAGATAGCCTATTATTTGGAGCGACGCGATCCTGATTTTGAGCAGAAGATGGCTGATATTTTGTGCGTATACAGGGAGATCAATCTTCAAAACGAGACATCCGCGCCAGGTGAGGATCCGTCTATTATTACCGTATCCGTGGATGAAAAACCGGGGGTGCAGGCCATCAAGAATATCGCACCGGATATCATGCCTGATCCAGGAAAGCAGTCCCGATTAATGAGGGATTATGAATACAAACGCCTGGGCACCTTGTCGATTCTGGCAGCATTGGATTTGCATGATGGTCATGTAATTGCCCAGGTTCATGATAGACATAGAAGTTCTGAATTTATATCATTACTCAAGGAAATGGATGCTTACTACCCTGCCGAATCTACGATTCGTATTATTTTGGATAATCATTCCGCCCATATATCGAAAGAAACAATGAAATACCTCTCAAGCAGGCCAGGACGTTTCCTTTATGTTCATACCCCCAAACATGGCTCATGGTTGAATCTTGTTGAGACGCTCTTTGGCAAGATGGCAAGAACATTCCTGAAACATATCCGTGTGAATTCCAAGCAGGAACTCAAAGAAAGGATTCTACTGGGCAACAAGGAAATCAATGCTTCACCTGTTGTGCATCAATGGAAGAAATTCGATTTTACCCATGCGTTCTAATGTAAGTGTTTTCATGAAACGTTATACTAGTGGTCGCCTGCTGCATCGCTGTTGCTACGAAATTTTTCATCGGTTGAGATGAATAAACTGGCACTCGAAACCTAATAGGCAGGCTACTCAAGTAGGAGGGGGGAGGCCGTGAGGCCCCTCCATATCCCGATTAGAAATTGAATTCATATGATTCGAACTCAAATCCCGAGCAAGACTAAAGAGTTTGTGCGCTGGTCTCAAAAGGATACTTGTCTCCTTTGCTCATTTCCTTTAGTGATCTATTGCCATCTCCATCACGTAATAAGTGTCAGAGATTTTGGTCCTGAAGATGAGTTCAATTTGGTAGGTCTCTTTGCTAACCATCATGGTATGATAGAGAACCTAAAAAAGACTGACTCTCCATCTTTGAGTAAATTAGGGACAAATGATCCTAAGGTTCGAAAATGGGCATACAAAATTGATGCTGCTATGAAAATGTTAGATGACCTAAATCAAGAAGGCCGAAAACTTGTCAACCTATTTTTAGCTCCATATCCAAATTCATCAAATGAGAGCATTTCAAATATGTTTCATAATAAGGGACCGCTTATAAATGTCGCTATAGCCCGGATGCTCATAGATAAAAATGTGCGATTATATAAGGAGGTAAATCAATATCCCCCTGTGTCAGGATAGTTGTCACCTCTGATGGAAATGATCGTTGATGGAGAAGACCCCCGGGGGTCTTCTCCATCAACGGCGGCCAATTATCTCTCCGCGAGTTTTATTTTGGGGGCGGAGGAGGTTGACATGAAGTATCCCGATATGTTTAAGCGTTCAATGATACAAAAAATGACAGGTCCAGATGCGATATCAGCTACAGCGTTATCCAAGGAAGTCGATGTTTCCCAGCCTACGCTTTCTAAATGGTTGCGCATGGCCGGAATTGGTCCATCGTATGTTTCCAACAATGCACAGGAATATACAAAAATGACTAAAATAAAAGATCCCATGCGCCCCAACGATTGGAGCGCTGAAGATAAACTCAAGGTTGTCGTTGAGGCATCCTCACTTGACGATGAGCAGCTCGGCGCTTTATTCCGCCGCAAGGGCCTGCATCAGACCCATATTGAACAGTGGCGTTCGCAGATGCTCAATGGTCTGCAAAAGGGTCCTTCTAAAAATAAATCGGGACGTAAAAACGTTGATACCCAACGCATTAGAGCCCTGGAAAAGGAACTCAATCGGAAGGACAAAGCCCTGGCGGAGACGGCGGCGCTATTGGTGTTGAAAAAAAAAGTCCAAGAGATATGGGGGGACGAGGACGATCCCATAGCCGGGAGCAACGGGAAATGATTATTGACCTTATTGACAAGACAGTTAAATCCGGCGCTCGGTTGAAAAAAGCCGCAGCCATAATGGGGCTTAGCGCCCGTACGATCATCAGGTGGCGTCAACAAGGTGTTGGTCAAGATCAGCGCAAGGGTCCTTCGACAGCGCCTGTCAATAAGCTCAGCGAGCAGGAAAGGCAACAGATCCTCGCCATATCCAATAGCGCGCCCTTCCGGGATCTGTCTCCCAAACAGATCGTACCCACGCTTGCGGATCAAGGCATTTATCTGGCCTGTGAGTCGAGTTTTTATCGAGTTCTCAAGGAGCATAAGATGCTGACTCACCATCAGTCTTCAAAACCTGCTGTTTCCCGTCGTCCAAATGAGCATTTGGCCACAGGACCATGCCAGGTATGGAGTTGGGACATCACGTATCTGCAGACTTCGGTTCGGGGTCTGTTTTTCTACCTTTACATGGTTGTCGATGTGTGGAGCCGTAAAATTATCGCGGCCCAGGTTTTTGCCGAAGAATCCATGGATCACAGCTCGATGCTATTAGCCCACGCGTGTTTGATCCACGGTGTGCAACCTGAAGAACTCGTGCTCCACTCCGATAACGGCGGGCCGATGAAAGGCGCCACCATGCTGGCTACTTTACAAAAACTGGGAGTCACCCCCTCATTCTCACGGCCCAGTGTCAGCAATGACAACCCATATTCTGAATCGCTTTTTCGAACGATGAAATATCGTCCCGAGTATCCCTCAAAACTATTTGAAAATGTTGAGCAAGCTCAGTCATGGGTCGATGGATTCGTCTTCTGGTACAATACACAGCATCTGCACAGTTCGATTCGTTTTGTTACTCCTGATGATCGTCATTTTGGACATGAAGAACACATCCTCGCTAACCGACGAAAAGTGTATGAAAAAGCCCGAAATCGACATCCGAATCGATGGTCAAAGAATATACGCAATTGGAACCCAGTGAATCAGGTTTGGCTGAATCCTGAAAAAAAGAACGATGCCATCCAGATGAACTGTTTAAAAAAGGTGGCCTAAACTATGAATCAGGTGACAACTACCTTGACACCCGCCGAAGTACTCCCAAGGGTTGATGTCGCAGTCCTTGCAGGATTGAATGAGACTCATAAACAAAGCTGCCGCCCGACCGCCCCGTTCACTTCCCACGAAGAGCCAGTTTTTTCGACCGACCGCGATGGGGCGTATGGCATTCTCCGCCAGGTTGTTGTCGGGCCGAAGCCGTCCGTCCTCTATGTAGCGGCACAGAGCTTTGCGCTGATTGAGCGCATAGCCTACGGCCTTGTGGAGCGGCTCCGACGGGATCGTCTGCTGCTTCAGTTCTTCGAGCTTCTCAAAAATCCCAGCGAGAATCGGCATGGCACGCTCCTGCCGGCAGTGACGTCGCTCTTCATGGGTCATGTCGGCACAGGGAGTCTCCACCTCGTGATAGAGCCGGGCGATGCGGGCAAGGATGTCCGTCGCCTCTTTGGGACGCGAAGATGTAGCTTCGTCAAATTTCCGACGTGCGTGCGCCCAGCAGCCCACCTCGACAATACCCTCTTTTTTAAAGAGCTGATCGTAACCGCTGTAGGCATCGGCATGAACATAGCCTTGATAATCCTTAAGAAAATCAAGCGGACGTTTCTTGCTGCGATCGATGGAAAAATCGTAAGCCACAAGCGGCGGGCCGGTACCTCCCCGCAAATAGACCCACAGACGCGCCTTTCTGAGTTTCCCGTTTCCCTTGACTTGCATGGGGATTGGCGTGTCGTCGGTGAACAGTACGTCACTTTCGAAAACGGCCTTTCTTAAAGTTTCCTCCAGGGGTTTGATGCTCTCGTAGACTTGCATCAGCCAACTGGTCTGGGTCGCCCGGGGGATGGTCACCCCTTCCCGTTCAAAGATTCCGTCCTGCCGATAGAGCGGGAGATGATCGGCAAACTTGCTGACGATCACGTGGGCGAGCAGGCCCATATCGGCTTTGCACCTGGCAATGGGATGGTCGGGCATGGCCGCGGCGATGACGCCTGCGGAAGATTCGTCGCAATCCGGCACTGCGTATTGAGGTCGCTTATATACATTGACGATGAGCTTTCCGGGCCGGTACTCCAGCTTCTCAGAAACCTCGACGGCAATCACCTTCAGGGGTTCTCCCGTTTCGGGGCAGACTTTTTGCTCTTCAGGGATATCCAGCAGGATCTCCACCCTTTCGAGGTGTTCGGGAATGGGGACACGGCCATGATGCCGGGAAACCCTGCGCGTCGTTTTGACTTCAGGTACAAAGGGTTCTTCCGGCGGCGTCGGGGCTTTCGTCTGCTGCCGCACGGAATCGAGCACGATTGAATCGAACATCAACTGGCCGGGATTAAGCTTCTCGGACTTGCGACCATAGATCTGTTTGAGCAACTGCTCCACCTGGTGCTGCAGGGAGGTCAACTGCCGCTGGGTAGACTGGAGTTTTTCCGTCAGTTTCAGGATGTGAGCATCCTTTTGCGCGATGAGTTCATGAGCTTGCGAAAGTGTCGATATCATAGGAGGATAGATAGCATACATACATAAATATATCAAGTAGTTATTTGTCTTTTACGTATCTTTTCTCCATCCTTTTCGGCACGATTCCCTCGAGTAGCATAGCCAGGTCGCGCCGCTCGATCGAACCGTCATCGGTACACCGATCGGGCAAGCTGAAGCGGCCCTGTTCCAGACGTTTGAACCAGAGTGCCAGGCCGTCCCGGTCCCAGTACAAGAGTTTGACCATGCTGCGGCGCCGGTTGACGAAAACGAAGAGGGACCCGGAAAGGGGATCAATCCCCAGTTCGGTACGGACGATGCCGCAGAGGCCGTCAAAGGACTTGCGCATATCGCAGACACCCCGGTAGAGGTAGATGCGTTGTGCCGTGATCAGGGCAAACATCAATGCAGGTCGCTTCCGCTTAGGGCCGCCACAACGGCGCGCAGGGTGAAGGGATCGAAGTGCTGCTCCACGTCGATGCTAATCTTTGCGCTCAGGCGGATGCGAATACCGGTGCCGGATTTGCCGGCCGAATCGGGTCTCAGTTCGATGAATCCTCCCCGAGTTTGCTGCTCATTGAGTTTCCGGCGCCAGGAGTAAAAACCGGCTGGGTTGATATGGTTCTCACGGCACCAGGCGGCGCCGCTCATGCCGCTTGCCGCCTGCTGCTCGATGATGGCAGACCAGTGGGCAGTACGCTCTTTTCGTGTCATCGTTTCACCCCCAACTATGAAAATGGTTCATGGTTGGAAGGTATAATCCAAAGAAGATTGCATGAAAAGATGGGTTGGTCGTACGCTTACGAATTTATTGATGAGATGAACAAAGCGGATAATGGTGGTCTTAATTTTTCAAATTGGGGTTCATCTATATTGTATAGCTGGCGTCATCCAGATGGAAAGGTCGTAACTTTAATTGAGCAAGATGTTGCATTATTCATTGACTATTTGTCTCCTGTTGTAGAAAAAAATGGCAAAGATTTGATTAAAGTGATTAAAAACATAGAAAGTAACATGTACAAAAATACTACAATTTATAAAAAATACCGGTGGGTTGCTGACTACCTGAAGTCGATCTGTGAAAGAGAAAGTAAGAATGGCAACATAGTCTCATCTGGGGCCAGTCATAGACTTGATAACTTATGAGCCTAACATGTGGTTGCACAGAAAAATTACTCGCTGCGCTCGCAAATTTCTTGTGAGCATAGCGTTAGCGCGCCAAGCGAAGTTTGGTGCATCTTGCAGGGTGAAAGTCCCCGTCGGGTAAGGCTTAGCCAGCTACCCGTATTGAGTGTTGTGCCTGTGGCGGAGTTCCGCCAAAACGGAACGAACAAAACAGGTAAAGCGTACACAGAGAATCATGCAGGCCGCAGGGGAGATCGTGCTCCCTGAAGTGCTGGTATCGCTCCGAAATGAGCTTGTTTCGGTCGCCGAGGGTTGTAGCGCACGCCGAAGGCAATACAAAATCATCCGTTAAATGGCGAGGATGTGAAGGACTGGCGGAGTTCTCAAGCCGTGGCATGTATGGAGAGAAGCACACAAGAACTTGGGAGGCCCATCCGACTCCCGGGCATCATAGGGTATGGCGACAATGAGGCACTAAGGGGAAACCCGGATACGGGGCTCGGCGCAAGCCTAAGTGATTGCCAAAACGGGAAGGGGAACAAAAGCTGACGCGGAGGAACCCTGGTTGGGTGGGAGTCGTATCAAGCATAGTAATCGGAGGTGGGAAAAGCCCACTACATGGTGAAGGACTTGACGGAAGTACGCAGCCCGCAAAGGAAACTTATGCCGGACACAGCAGGATCGGGTAAACATAAGCCAACCGCACTGTGGGGAATAGCAATCAAGGCATAGTTTAGTCTTGCGCGGAAGCGAGTACAACCGAGGAACCGAATGCGGGAAAACCGCACGTTCGGGACTGTGTGGGGGGTGTCGGGTAACTGGCATTCCTACCACAACGGCGAAAAAAAATAGAAGAATGGCGCTCGTAAATTGGATAATTGGTTTGTTGTGAATAGGGGGCTACATATTTACTATGGAGGGCTGAATGACGATATTCATACACGATGATAGATCCCTAAAGATAGATACGTCAAATTTAGGAGTGTATGAAAAACACCTCGTTGAAAAACTGTGGTCTCTCTTAGAAAAACATGAGTATGATCTCGATTCTGCATCAACAGGTGTGTTTCCTTGCCCGGATTTTGGCTATTTTGAACTTGCTGGAAGGTATTGGCGGGCTTCTTTATGTATCTATTTTGCAGGTTTCAGCAAAGCCTTTATTGAAGCTGGAGCAGGATTTCTTGAGCCATGGCTTTTCAATTCTCGTCATGCAATTGAACTTTACACTAAAGGATTGTTATTGTATGTCTCATGGTATCAAGAGCTGAATGAAAATTCTCTAAAAAGCGGTCACAAGAAACAGATCGAAAAAATTAAGACCGCTCATAACCCAGTTGAAATATATAAGGAATATAAGGACAAATTAGAGGCGGTTTTAAGCACATGGAACTCTGATGAAATTTGCGAAGTACCCGAACTGGACAAATTGATCTTGACTGAGCGTGGTGAAGATATCCTATCTGAAATATCTGAAGCTGACCCAACAAGTTTCAGATTCAGATACCCGAGCTTGCTTCATCGTCGTGGGGAAAAAGAATCGTTTCAAAGAATACAGCAAATGTCTTGGGAGTGGAATGAAGAGAAACTCTTACCAGTAACGGGCTTACCAAGAGAGGCAGGAGTTGCTTTTACACATGTTAAGGTCATAAATAATATGCATGACCTTTTTAAAGAATTATCTGATATAGGCGATTATCATGACGCCCTTTATGCGCATCTTGAGGAGTTGCAGGATTTCTCATGTGAGTGGTAGTGTGTAAACGGGGTAAGCCCTTGAAAATAGACCCAAAAGGAATATGGCATATGTATGTAATTTCTTGGGAGGCGTGTATATACCTAGAATCGCAATCACCGAACCAGGCTAATACAGCCGACGCATAAAGCCGCGCGGTTGATTAGCGGCGTTCGATTCTAAAAAAGATACTATGAAAAAAAGAAAAGGCTTTTGGCATATCGGTACATTTCAGCTACCGCACGTACTCGAGTCTGAAAATCCATTGGAGGAAGTTTGGTCGTGGATTGCAAGATATGGAACAAAAGATTACATAAAGAATCATTTGCATTCGGAAAATCCAGATATTGATTGGGAAGAACACGTTAATTATGGAATAGTTAGGGCAAAACAAGCTGTCGAGTTCCGAAAGTCAGCGAAGAGCGGCACTCTTTTAACAAAACCCCTAACTTTATATTATTCATTCCTAAACCTTACGCGGGCATTTCTTGCCCTTGGACCTGAAATGATGCCCACCTCACTTCATGGGCTTAAATTCATAGCCGGTGATGATCTTCTTAGTTCCGGTGCCCAATTGGTAAAAGGAACTTTCACAGATTATCTGTCTTCTTTTGGGATTAACTGGCAAAAAAATACTAAAGTTAGTCTTAGAGATGCACTATCAAGAATTATTGAAATACAACAGGACTTTGTGTCATTAAGAATTTCTGAATCATATGTTTTTCCCGTGAAGTTACAGGTAGCTACCGGCGGCCCCATTTATATTGATCCGTTATCTCCGCATGAAACTTTTCCCCAGAAATGGGAAACCGAATTTCCTTCTCTTACGAAAAAATGTAAATTGGATGAAGACGGAAAAGGATTCCTTATCGACGATAAGGCGATATGTGAAAGCCATGAGTCAATATCCAATTATCTACATAAGATACTACTTCATGATCTGATTTATAGCCACATGAGTTCGCCATGGTATCTAATCCGAGAAGTTGATAACTGCCCATCTTTATCCCGCGCATCATATTACTTCATATCGGTATTCATCTTGGGCAGTATTGTGCGTTATGAGCCGGAATTAATGCTTGAAGTTAGTCAATTAGATTCGGAGATTGGGTGGTTTATTGATAGATTTTTAACTAAAGCGGAAAGATTCTTCCCGCAATTAAAAATTGGCGAGCAATGTAAAACAACAATCTATTTTTAGATAAGTCAATCGAACAAGGGGCTGTTGTCGGACTCGGTTCCCTCGCCGCAAAGCCCCGGCGTTATGATTTATGAAAAATAAACAAATATGTAAACCGATACGGGAGCTGTATTAAATGGGGGCGGACCCGATAGTTTATTGCTTACAACAGCTGACTGATTACGATCAGTTTGAAAGATTCTGCAATGATTTAATGTCTGCAGAGGGATATAAAAACCTCGAACCGCTCGGCGGCCGGAGCGATAAGGGTCGCGATGCTATCCGGATATGCCGCACCGACCCTGATGATATCACTATCTTTGCCTATAGCGTGAGAGAAGACTGGCGTCGTAAACTGCAACAAGACGCCGACAGAATCAATCAGGTTGATCATAAACTAATCCGCCTCGTTTTTTGCTGTACCGCCCATTACAACGCCACTGAAAGAGATGAGGCAATTGAATTCATCCAGGGAAATTATGGATGGGCTCTTGAACTGTATGGGATTGAAAGAATCCGGACACTGCTATCAACCGTCCATGAACGAATCATAACGAAGCACCCGCATATCTTCACGCCACCATTTTTCCCCATGGCCGGTGGCCAGCCGTTATCCTTTTCACCTGATCTCATCATTATTGATTATTCTGACCCTGACGAAACATTAGCGTCATGGTTAGCGCGGAAACTGAAGCTCCATGGTTATTTGGTGTGGTGCCGCAGTATAGACCCGGTGGGTGGTGAATCAGTTAATGACACCACAGAGGTCCTGCTTGAACAAAGGGCTGCGTTTTGTGTGTCGGTACTATCTCAACCCGCCATATCTGACAGTGATCTGTCCTATCGCAGGGCCGCCGCTATTCGTACAAGCAAAAAGAAAAACGCTCCCTTTTTGATTCCCGTGATAGCCCAGCCAATCTTCGATGACACTCTGGATTCGAAAACTAGGCCTCTTCAAAAAATCAGCTTTGTGGATGGCTGGCAAACTGGGCTAAATCAGTTGATCGCAATTTTCGAAGCTGGGAACTGCCCGAAGGCAGAGGGCGGAAAGCATTTCGCACTCAATTCGTTTTTCGCAGATGACGTTATAGTGGATCAGGGAGAGACTGTAATTTCAAACATGTTTCAAGTGCTTAAGATCCCTGAAACAATTCACCGCTTTGTATCTCTTTCAGGCATTCCTTTTTCATCGAAAGGTGAAGTGGCGAGCAGATGGGCTTTTAGGCAGGTCAACCCGACAACCTTTTTAAGTTTTCATTTCCCACCTGAAGAGGATGCAAGCGAATTCAAACTGAGCAAGAAAGGTGGCGCTCTTTGGGGTTCTATAAAGGATATTGATGGCATTTACGTGA
>Ga0268278_1000360_pt1 | contig 33302 bp, 22 predicted proteins | sample saktaG_3_FD_190135 | JGI IMG/M metagenome (GOLD analysis project Ga0268278, IMG submission 190135) | Saline water microbial communities from Sakinaw Lake, British Columbia, Canada - sak_2010_1_5_55m | ecosystem: Environmental > Aquatic > Non-marine Saline and Alkaline > Saline ...
ACATGAAGAAAGAATAGAGGGAGTTTCATTCTTGATCAAGGAAGCCATCCTGCTGTAACAATATGTGGAGGCGTCCAATGACCGATAAAATCGGATTCGTCGATACTGACAACCAGGATCAGCAAGACCCAATATTGGGGCGAATTGAGGATCAATCGAATGAAGGATGGGAATTCTGGCAAACCCTGATTATTGATTTCCTGCTGGCTTTCGGGGCGCTGGCGCTGGTGAAGGAGATTGTACTGTTTCTGTCGAATCTGAACAAAAGGGGTTTAACTCCCCTTTTTTAGCTTTATAGAATTCGATAGACTATGAAATTCTACTGATTGATATAAACCATTAACAAAGATTAGATCGTTTAAATTTGGGCGTTAAAACGCCAATAGGGGGTGATTTATTAGCATAATAAACGGCCGCTCTGCCACCCAACAATCCCGTCTAAAAAGAGCATGTAAGAAATTTTATGTAAACGTTCTTTTAATAGGGATAAGGAAGTCGGATTTGAGAAAGCGTTTTTCATGGTGGGTTTGAGAGATTTAATATTCAATATAATTGCCTTGATCATCATAGACATAATAAACAGTAGCAATGCTGGAGTCGCTGGAACTGCCTGCCGCATTCTCGGTTTTTCTCTTTGCGATTAATAACGCTTCTTCACTGGAATTATAATCGCCATAGATAGAGTGTTCATGATCGAATTTGTCCACACAAAGAATCCGGTACTTTCCTTTAGGGGCTAGGCGATCATTAGCCGCTGATTCTCGGTGTTTATCATCAAAAGGGGGCATAATTACTCCTGTAATCTTTGATAGTAAATAATAGACAATTTCTATTAAATTTCCAATGATTACGAGCAGGATTGATAAAGGAAATGCGGGCAATCTCTTGGATTTATTTTTCGATGTTTATGGTCATTATGGGCAATTGTCCATTATTTATTTTTTAAATTATTGAATAATTTTCACCGTTTAAATTTGCATTTGACACTAATTCCGTATACGTCGTATACGCGATACTCCTGACTACCTATGACGCAAAATGAGCACCTGGGGTTGAATTTTGAAGAATGTTATTTCGGGAGTGGTTATTTTAATTTCTCGTCGAGAAAAATTTAAGTACCCCGAGCAGGACTCGAACCTGCAACCCTCTGCTTAGAAGCAATATCATTTGTCGATGATAGGTGATAATTCGTATACGTCGTATACGAACTGGATTGGCTTTTATTTTATTCCTAATTCCTTGCAACTTCGGTGAAAATTTGATGGCGCCATTCCCAATTTTTCGGCGGCTTCTGTATCGGTTTTACTTTGCCTTAGAATAAATTCGATATACTTCCGTCGAAACAATCGGTCCATTTCTTTTAATGGCAGGATTCGGTTGAAAGAAAATTCCGGGAACTGGTTGGAAGCGGGGGGTAAACTGATTATTTCCCCCATGCAGGTTTTGACCAGTTCCGCAGATATTTCGGTTTCATTGGCCAGTATAACGATTCTCTGGGCAACATTTTTCAGTTGGCGGACATTTCCCGGCCATGAATATTCTTCCAGTATTTTCATGGCTTCCGGCGAAAACGTCAGAGGAGTCAATCCCATTTCCTGGCAGTAATAGTGGATAAAATGATTGGCCAGCAGCGCAATGTCACCATTTCGTTCGCACAAGGCTGGCACTTTTATTTGAAGAATATTAAGACGATAAAACAAATCTTCCCGCAGGATATTTTTTCCCAGAAGATCGTCGGCATTTTTATTAGTAGCGGCTAAAACCCTGACATCAACATTGTATTTCTTTTTCCGGCCGATTTTATCAATTTCACCTTCCTGCAATACTCTCAACAGTTTGGCCTGTGCGGAGGGGGGGAGCTCGGTAATTTCATCCAAAAACAGTATGCCGCCATTGGCCTGTTCAAATATACCCGTTTTGTCTTTATTGGCGCCGGTAAAAGCACCTTTTTCGTATCCAAACAGTTCGCTTTCAATTAAATCCTTGGGTATGGCGGCACAATTGACCGTTACAAATGCTTCATATTTGCGATCACTAAGGTAATGAATATTCATTGCAATGAGTTCCTTACCGGTACCCGATTCACCGATAATTAAGACATTTGCATTCGGTTTCGAATATTTTTCGATTAATACTTTCAGTTTATGCATTTCCGGGGATTGTCCAAGAAGCGGTGTCAGCTCCAGGATTGATTTGATTTTTTTATCCAACCGACGCCGAATGATATATTGTGACATTTCCGCCTGTTTTAAGACGTAAGCATTCATGATACTCAGCACGAAATCGGTGGGCTGATAAATAAATTCTTCAATATCGCCGGGGTATTTTGTGCCATACCAATAAGCACCACTCGCGAGTAATTTATTGGCAAAACTCAAATCGGTCTGATTAATGGTCATTTTCGTGATGACCAGGATCTGGAGAGTTGGATCCAGCGATTTTATTTTTTTTATTAATGCTTCCCCATAAAGTCCACCGGATATCTGATAATCCATAATAATTACATCAAAATTCTTACCAGATTTTATACTTTCCAGGGCGTCATAACCATTTTTGACAACATCTACTATTTTTATTTTTGCCTCGTAGGGGCGAAGTGTGTTTTGAATACGATCAACATCATATTTTTCATCTTCGATGATGAGGATTTTAATCATGTCGTCATTCATTCGTATTTCCTTCGGTATGAAATATGGTTATGATGAATTGAGCGCCGCCATATTCAGTATTGTATGCTTTTAAATCCCAGGCACATCGCTTATTGCATATCTGATAAGCGATATAACAACCGTATCCGGAATTTTCAGATTGGGTTTTAATAGTGGTATGTTCTAAAAATAATTTCTGAATACCTTGTTCATCTTTTTCAAGCAGAGTCGGATCAATACCGACCCCGTTGTCACTGATCGATATTGTTGAGGTTTTGGTATCGGGATCGTATTGAGTCTGAATTTGAATTGTGATTTTTTTATCGGGATTGTGATCGATGCTGTTATGAATCAGGGGTTCAAGTATTTCCCAAATGACGAATTCATTGATGTGCACGATGGGAAGATTTTTATCGAGGTCTGAGTTGATTATTTCTAAATTGCCGATACTCTCCGGTCGTCCGAATACGTTGGTAACAATAAACCGGATGATTTCATTAATATCGCTTTGAAATGCCTGGTTGCGAATGGTATTTAGTGGAGGATTATAGGACTTCATGTCGTAGATAACGCGTTGAATATAACTGGCATATTTTGAAATCTTTTCTGTTTCGTTTTCCGGATTTGTGGAACTTATATTCCGCAAATCATTTTTAATATACCCCATAATTTTTTCGGCTTTATGGTGGGTATGATAAATTCTTCTGGCAAAGTGCTGCTCCTTCTGAAGTTCGACGTTTTGCTTCAGTTGAGCCTGCTGCTCTTCAAACAGATGACGCAGCGCCGTATCACGTTCCTTAACCATAAATGAGGAAAGGTAAAACATGGACAATAATCCCAGCATAATCAGGGCTGTAAAAATGATACTAATGTTCGAATAGCCAATGCTGATTTCTTTGATCAGGCTTCGGTAGTCGACGCCGATCCGCATATATAAGGCGCCAGAATATTCTCCATCCAGCATCATGGGAACGATAATGTGAAAAAGGTGATCTTCATCGGTAAAACTATAAATATCTTCTTCTGATTGCATTTCATCTTCCACCGACTGGAATATTTTAATCGCCGGTCGATGAAGTTGTTGCTTGAAATCGGGAGGAAGTTCATTTTCCACAAAATATGAGTATAACTCATTGCCGTTATCGATGGCAAAAACAGCATCGGCGTGGTAGATGAGAACGCAGATTTCTTTGATGTTTTCACGAAGTGTTTGTTGGCTGAGAATCATATCGAAGCCGTGAATTGTACCCTGTTTTTTTTCAGAATATTGATCAGGATTAATTATTACCTGTTCCAGCAGGAGTTCTAAAGAGGTCGCTGTAAGATCTGCTAAATTCTCAATTGAACTTTTACGATAGATATCGGTAGTCCTGGAAAAAAGGTTGTTCTTGGAAAGGGTATTTACATAAGATGAAACTGCCAGAAACAGAAACGTAACCACAAAAATCAGAATAATATGTCTGATGTTAAAATGAAATCTCCTGCTTTCTGCTGATAATTTCATTAGTATCGATTGATTATAATGGGTTTGTTAAAAGTATCTTCCAGGCTGGTTTCATTTTCCAATACCTTATGAATATGATCGGCAAGTATTTTTGATAATTGTGTGTATTGAGGAGCATTCGGACGATAAAATCCATTATCGACCAATTGTTTCAAATAGGACAGGTAAGTCATTTCTTGCAGTATATCCGGGTCGCTGTATAAAGCTTCTACAACAGGCAAAAACCCGCCCTCTTTAAGCATAGTTTTCTGGGTCTCGGGAGAAATCATGTATTCTATGAACACGGCGGCTTCTTTTTTGGCTTTGGAGTGTTTGGAGATCATCAGGTTCCAGCCTCCCAGGACTGAAGCCGAAGGCTGATCTTTAAAATGGGGTATCGCTGCAATACCGATCAGGTTTTTCGAGGGCCTGTTTTCCAGGGTTTTATAGAATGAAGGCCATCCTCTGAAAAACGGGATGTTGTTGTTTAAAGCGTGCTTGTAACAGCGATCTTCATTGAATGTCGTAACTTCAAGAGGAGCGAGTTTGTGCTTTTCAATAAGGTCTTTAATAAATGCTGTTCCCTTTTTGGCTGGTTGCAGATTGATTTTCAAAGAGTCCATGTCAAAAATTGCATCGGATTCTTCCGAACCAAGTATCTCCATAAAATTGACGATGAGCCCTTCATAATTATAGCCCTGGAAGGAATAAAAATTGTGGGGCCTGTTGTATTGAAGATTTAGCTGAAAAAAATCATCCCATGTAATTGAGTTTTTTAAAATTGATTCCAGTTCTCCGGTCTTATCTAAATTCCTTACAAGATCGCGGCGATAATACATAACACCAACATCAACGTGCAGCGGAATACTGATAATAGAAGTTTTAGAATATGAATTAGCCAGGACTTTAGGCAATATTGTTCCTACGGTATTTGCCGAAAAATAGGGCGTCAGGGGTTCAGCCCACTTGGCAAAACGGGCATTCCAAACTTGGTCAATAGCAAACACGTCAATCAAAGTATTACGGTTGCGTAATGTTCTTGCGAGAAGTTCTTTCCTTAAATTTGTGTTAAACTTGATAAAGGGTAAATCAATGGGAACGACTTCTATCTTGCCTTCGTATTTTTCATTAAACCGATCAATGACTATCTGATGGGCTCTGGATATATTGTCCGCATAATAAATTTTTTTAACACTATCCCGGGATATGCCGGGAGCATATACCGTAATCAAGAGTATGGAAAGTGAAACGAGAATAGCAATGACAAAGGCTAATAAGATCCGATTGTATTGCCTGAAGGGTAGATTGTATTTGCTGGATTTCATCTTTAATATCTCATGTAAATTGAAAAATCATTACGCTGAAAATTACGTAAATAAACACGAGAATAAAATGTTTTATCCTGCTTTACTCATAACCGAGTAAAATGAGTCGCATCTGGTCCAGCAGCGCGGTATTGGTATCAAAATGCATATTTTCATCAGAGGGTTGAAATTCCAAAGTTAAATTATGATCTCCTGCCGGCAAATTAACTGGTATTGCATTCGAATACCCCCAATCCGTCCAATTCCGGTCCCCACGCTGCGGAAAAACTACCGCACCGATCCGCTTTCCACCCAGAAACAGAGACCGGACGGCGCATTTATTGTTCGTATTGATCGGTCCGTTTCCATTGCTGTATCTGAAATCAAGGACGTATTTCCCGCTTCTCGGTATATATACCGGGAAATTAACATTTCTGTTTTTCTGTTTAGTTATCGGGATGTATCCAAACCCATAGAATCCGGGATAATCCTTTGATATATCCTCACCATTTGCCTCCATCAAAATAGTATGTTGCCGGGTGACGACACTTATCGGCTGACTGAGAAAAGATTGTTGTCCGGATTTGCTGACAGCCATTACCTGGTATTCGGAATAATGATCGGACCGGGGAATTCTAAATTTTGTGTCTTTAGTTTTTGATATTTCAGAGCCATTATTAAAAATTCTATAGATTTTTGCATCTTCGATCGAATTCCAAACTAACAGGGAATCCAACACTGTTAGGTTAGGAGTGTTTGGTGAGAAAGTTATTTCAACCAGGTTAATGCGGCCAGGCTGCGCAATTTCATTGTTCATTTGAATGTGTATTTTATGATGACCGCTGATATTACCTGGGATTTTATTTGCAGCTAATAGCTTTCCATCCAAACTCAACGACTGAATGTTATCACCATATCCGTCAATTGTAATATCAATTAGACTTTGTCGGTATTTGAAATTTTTCAGGCTCCGTATACCGGCATATTTTTGAGGAATAAATGGTTTGAAAGAAAGCGCATCGGACTGAAAATCCATCCCCAGGAAAATTCTGTAAACCATCGCCAGATTTCCCGCAACACTCCATAACTGTCGGTCGGAATTGATCTCGGTTCCCATGAAATCTCCGGTTTCTGCAACCATATTTTCTTTGTTTGTTAAAAACAATGAAGAAGCGCGAATGACGGAAGCCAGACCATGTTCGACACTTTTGGTATTGCCCACTTTGGCGGAAGCCCAGGTCCAATAGGCTTCCACAAAAGGCCAAATCCCGTTACTGTGATATGGAGAAATATCAGGTATCTGTGGAGAGATACAGGGGATTCCAAATGTTGTTGTCGGAGTATTTTCAATAATAATTTTTCCCTTTTCAGAATCAGCAATATCGAATAAGACACATAATGCCTCACCCAAAGCCTCGGATCTGGGAGAAACTGAAAAGTAATTTCTCCCATATAAATATTGTCCATAGTACCCCTTTTGCTCGCACCAGAGATGTTCATTGATTGCCGTCTTAAGCGTATTTGCGACTCCATCGTACTTTTCCGCCAAGCCTTTTTCGGCTAATTCTTTGGCCATGTTTGATAGAATAACATAAGTTTTATAATGAACGGCATTGGTGCCAAGGTTATGCGACATATAGATATCCTTCGGATCCATCCATCTGGGGTAGGTCTGTTCCCGCCAATCGAGAAAGGAAGATTCGCCGTACATCAATCCTGTCGCCGGATTCAGAACAGTCAAAAGATCATCCTCGGCTGAATTCTTAATTATTTCAAAAGCTTCTTCCAGCCAATCCCGGTCTCCTGTCACAGTATATATTTCCCAGGCGGCTGAGGCCCAGGTCATGCGGTCGGATGAGACGGGCCAGGATCCTCCGGTGCCGGTGTCCTGAATAATACGATTGTTTTTGACTTTATGCATCAAGCTGGTTTTAGCGGCTTCCGGCTCGAGAATAGCCAGAGAGAGTAAAATACTGTAACTGATATCTCGCGTCCATACACCCGGCCACTTTGCGCCCGCCATCAGAGCTCCGTCTTTTCTGATATCCAGCACAAGCTCTTCAAGCGACATGTTATATAGCGCACTACAAATCAGCTCATCGGATTCATAGAGTGGATATTTTGAGATGTCTTCTTTTAGCATCCATTGGGTTTTTATTTCATTTTCCGTAGCTTGCTGAAATTTTTGAATATTGACGGTGATTTCATAAATACTGTCTCCATCTGTATCACGGAGCATGAATTCCGGTCTTTGGGCAAGATTGGCAAATTCCCAGGAAAGCGGCTGTGTTTTCCCTGCTAAAAAAACACCCTTAAAATCATCTGCTTTTATTGTTTCTCCATTATAAAGTGCATAAAATCCCTTTTCTTCAAAAGCATTCAAAACGTGCCGCATATCAGCCCTGATTGTCAACTCAACATCTCTATCAAGATAATTTTTCCGTTCCTTTTCATCATAAATTGCTTCCGGTGGATCGGGGCGCCCGAATTTATACAGCTCTGATACCATTTTTCCATTTTGATGATTAAGGAGTATATGGTGATTTTCGCCGGGATAGCGCTCGTTGTCGTCGCCGTTAATGGCAAATTTAAACTCCATGACTCTGAGAGTCGGGCGTTTATATGGGCTTTTATAATTAGAATAGAGTTCTGTTGATGATTTAGCAGTTGATTTAAACTTGCCTTGCCTAACGCCATCCGATCTTACTATAAATGTATCTGATTTATAGAGGAAATCATTATTAGAACAATTCATTATGATCAGAATTAAAGGAAAAAGCAGGTGAAAATATTTCATTACATCTCCGTTATAGTTATCAGGTTCATTTAATTAAAAGCATCTTTTTATAACACGTGGCGTTATCATTAGATATGTTGTATAAATATATTCCGATAAATAATTTCTCCGCATGAAAGTAATGAACTAATAACCACAAAATAAAGTGCGAATATTAATTTCAGTGTATAAGTTTGAATTTGAGTCTGAATCATTAAATTCCCTTTTTCTTTTTCAATTGTAGAAAATCTTCCCGAACATAATTTGCAAATTTCAGACCAGATAGTTGATCTTTTTTATTGAACAGGGTGTACCCATCAAGTCCTTTCATAATTGATAATAAGATTTAAATATGTATTATCAAACATAAATACGTCCTGAAAAACTCAAAGTTAAGGTCCCCGTTTTGAAGGTTCCGGTATTACAGCAATTCTTAGGGAAAAATTATTAGCATGCCGGATTCATCTCTGGTTTTAGATGATCGGACGTTTTATAATTTTGATAATATTTTATAATTTTGATAAAGTATATTGATGCTGAGAAATTACCTGAAATTTCTAATTGATGAGAAGATTTTTTCCAGGTCTCCTTGTGAAATCGTGTTTGAATTGTTATTTCTTCCATTGAAAGGTTTAAATATTCGTTTTGGCTTGGTTTTTGTCCTAATACAGATTATGAAACCAGGTTTCTCTTCAATGAACACAATAATCCTGACAATTTTTTACGTTCTGGTCTTGCTCACCGGCTTGATACAATCCGGTGCAAAATCTTTTTTCCACTCCAGTCATTCCGGATGGCTAAGATCGATGCTTTCTTTTATTGCGATCTCTGTTCCTTTTGTTTTGATTATATGCTTCTATTTCGGCAGGTTTTTTCGGGAAATTAATTATCTTTACCTGTTACTTATAAATCTTTGCATTATCTTAACAATTTATTTCTTTGTTCATGATAAGACGAACTATCGCAGTATTCCCGAATTAATCGGTGGTAAATTTGGGAAAAAAAACCGGCGCCTGGTTGCTGTATTTTTAATAATTTCAAATTATGGACTAAAACTGCCTATTGTCATATTTGCTTATGCTTGGTTTTTCAATATTGCTTTCGGCGCTCAATCTTTTCTGATACTGGTATCTCTGATCACTTTTAGTGGAGTTTTTATAACTATTAGAGGTCTTTCTTCATCAATTCGCACAGGAACTGTAATCGGATTATCTCTGATAATTGCTGCATTAATTCTGACGATTGACAGCTTCAGTAAGTTAGGCACTACATCTTTATATTTGCACGATCAGGCTCTTCAAGCCGGAAAATTTGCGCCTAATCCCATTTTGTATATCATAATGATTTTTATTGTAACCGGGATTTGGATTATGGATACTTTTTCCCATCAACAGCTAATGTTATCCCGGAATAGCAGGAATAAAACAAAAGCTTTATATGGAACCGGTATCATCCTTGTTTTGTTATCAATAGTTATTTTTACAATATTTAAAGTATATGGTTTTCCCGGCATCGGTTCCCCTGTTTTTGTCGAATATTTTATCAATAACATAGGAACCAATGGATTCTTTCTGATTTTACTAAATGGTCTGCTAATTTCCTCTTTAACTTCAATATTTATATCAATATCTGAAATAACAACCTTCGATTTGTATAAAAGTATAAAACCCAATTCAGCCGAAGATGTGTTGAAATTAGTCAGCCGTTTATCTATCGTACTATCAGTTGTCTTCACAATCTTGATCACACCGCTTTTCCCGGAGATAAATCCACGCATTATTTGGGCTTTAGTATCGTTCTATATAATCGTTGTAACGCCTATAATTACAATAATAATTGCCGGATTAATTCATGCCAAGCTCTCAGAAAATTCGGTGTTAATAACATTAGTGACGAGTTGGTTTTTGGGAATTATTGCCGGAATATTAATATCAACAGGAATTTTAAACCAGGCATATACTGTCTTTATATTTGTAGCCTTGTTTTTTTACAGCATAGCCTGTCTTTTTATTATTCAAATGCTCAATAGAAAATATTATGCTGCAAAGCTGCAGTACAATTCAATTTCCAAATGATGAATACACATACTAAAAACAGATTAACAATGAATGTTTAATCACAAATAAGAGAGGAGGAAAAGTAGTGATAAAAAAAGCTTGCTATTAGTTTTTGCATTTACCAGCATTGTTTTATGGTAAATGCTCTTGCAGAAATACCTGAACGACTCTGCAAAATTGACTATTAAAAAGAAAGAAAAGAAAGGAAAAGCGATGAAAAAGAGATTGTTATTAGTGTTTGCATTTATCAGCATTGTTTTCATGGTAAATGCTCTTGCAGAAATACCTGTTACATTTCAGGTTAACATGCGGGTGAAAACTTTGGAAGGATTTTTCGCTCCGAATGAAGATAGTGTAACTATTTGCGGAACCTTTATTTCCGAAACAGGTCTTGGAGGTGACTGGGACTGCTCTGCTATTCCAGCGCTTAGTGATGAAGATCTTGATAGCATTTATAGTATCACAGTGGGGATGGATGATAGCGCGGTCGGACAAAGTTTTATATTTAAATACCAGATCAATCGCGGAGAAATCTGGGAGGACGGAAGCGATCGACCTTTTACGCTGGTGAGTCCGGAAACTATCCTGCCGGTGGCGTGGTTCGGTCGGGATAGTGTTGTCACGATTTATAATTATATCGAGAATACACTGGTTTTTACCGCCGATGTATCCGATATTCTTGGAACAGGGGATAACTATTTCGATCCTGGCACTGACGAAATCAAACTGTATGGTTTCGATGAACATGAATGGGAATCGATCATCTCCGATGATTCTACCCGCTATTTGACGGAAGTTCCATTTTCTGTCGGTCTTTATACATGTACGGTTGTAGTGCAAGGCCTTGCCGATTCAACTACTGGATGGAAGGTAAAGGCAGGTCCGTCCGAAAAATACCAGAATTATGGTGGTTGGGAAGTTTCGACAAAACGGCGCTATACCTATGTGACCGACGGAAGTACAATTGAAATGGAACAGTTCAAACCATCGTTTTACCCTAAAGTTGGAGAATTGAGCCAGGATATAACAGTCCTTTACCAGGTTGATATGAGCCAAGCACGGAATCGGCATAATTTTGAACTGGTTGATCCCTCCATAATTACACATGTCGGTATAAAGGGGCACTGTTATTGGTTTGCTGACCGAATGGCTGGTGATTGGACACTCAATGATACAGTCACGATTGATCCTTCATCATCACCGACGATGATGATGTTGAATGATGAAGGTAAAAATGGTGACAAGCAAGCTGGTGATAACATCTGGTCTCGAAATCATATTAATGAAGCCGGCACGGAAGGCGGTATCCGGATGTGGAAATATTGCATGTTTTATCCCGGAGCAGAAGATGTTACAGCTGTGAGTGGTGCCGTGTTCGAAAACGAATTTGTCTATACCGATCGTCATCATTGGAACAATGTACTCGGTGATGAGCCGACAGTGGAAACCAATGACGTTTTCAATTACGACACCTATGGTCTGAACAGTTTCCCTGAAGGATTAGATATCGAATCAGAGAAAGAATTGAAACCAGAAGAGTTTAAATTAAGTCAGAATTACCCGAATCCTTTCAATCCGACAACGGTGATTGAATACCAGCTATCATCCAGGCAGTTCGTCGAATTGAAAGTTTTTAATGCGCTTGGGCTGGAAGTGCGGACCCTGGTTCAGAAGACGCAAAGTTCCGGTAATTACCATATTCTATTTGATGCATCGCAACTTTCCAGTGGTGTTTATTTCTGTCAGATGATAGTCGGGGAATCGACACAAATGTGCAAGATGCTATTGCTAAAATAATATACAGTTTCGATTTGGCGGCGTCTAAATTGTCAGGGCGCCGCCAAATTTCGAAATTCAACAAAATATTAAACAATTAAATAGGGTGAAATTGCAAAGTAAAATGTCTAAGCGAATAGTAAAGCGAATCGCGACCGGTCTGCTGGTTTTTGTGGGCATCAGCGCTCAACTTCTTGGCGGAATCAGCGGTAAAATCGCAGGTCGTGTTGTTGATAAGGTAAATGGGCAAGCGCTTTATGGATGTAACATCGTCATTGAGGGCAGCAATATAGGCGCTGCAAGCGATGAGAACGGCAACTATGCGATTCTCAATGTCGCACCTGGATCCTATACTGTTGTGTTTTCAATGATTGGTTACCAAAGTGTGAAAGTGACCGGGGTGGCGGTTTCGATTGATCTTACACGGCAACTTGATGTCGGGATAACGATGCAAGCGATTTATGGTGAAGCGATTACCGTGACGGCGGTGCGACCCATGATCCAAAAAGATTTGACCGCATCAACCGCCATTATCGGCGTGGAGGAGATGAAACAACTTCCCATCAGTGAATTGAGCGAAGCGATCGAGATGCAAGCGGGATTCGTCAACGGCAGTCTGCGCGGTGGACGTGTGGGTGAAGTAGCCTATATGATCGACGGGGTTCCGGTAACGGATGCCTATAATCGCGAGGCTACCGTGAATGTCAATAAAAACATGGTTCAGGAACTACAGGTTATTTCAGGAGCGTTCAATGCCGAATACGGGAATGTTATGTCAGGCGTTGTGAACATCGTAACTCGCAAAGGTAGCAATCGGTTTGGCGGATCACTGGAGTGCTATGCCGGCGGTCATTTGAGTACGCATTCATCGACATTTCCGCATATCAGCCAATTTGATCCGACAGCGATTACGAATATCGAAGGAAATCTTTCCGGGCCGATTGTCAAAGACCGTCTGTTTTTCTATCTGAATTACCGAAAAAATCAGTCAGACGGCTGGATTTTTGGGAAGCGCCGATTTTTACCGAATGCAGTGGCTTACTACGACAGCAACGATGTGATGGTACTGTACGATTCGACCGCGATGCTTGGCGACGATCAATGGATATCGATGAACAGTGTGGAGCAGAACTATTTTCAGGGTCAAGTTGTCTATCGGACTTCCGCTAAATCTTCACTGAGTTACAGCTATTTTTATGACGATATGAAGCAACAGGAATACGAGAGCGGCGATCGCATGTTTTTTTATAATCCGGATGGACGTGCTCCGACACGGATAACCGGACTAACGCATATTGTTACGTTCCAGAAACAACTCTCGATGAACAGTTACTTTGATATTGCCTACTCCTATAATAATCGCTCCTACACGCGACGGCTGTCTACCAAGAGTACCAATACCGATAGTAGCACCTATGTGCATCCCTATTACCTGAGCCAGTTTGCCTATCAGTTTCATGTAGGAGGCACGGAGAACGGGCATTACCTACGCGGTAGCGGCTCTCATCTGCTGAAATTCAGCCTGACCTCGCAACTTAATTCTCATCATCAGATCAAGACGGGGTTGGAGTGTAAACAGAACCGGATCGAGATTCGGGAATTTGAGATACGCCCCACGCCTGGTGAAAATTATATAGATTTTTCGACGGAAATCCCGCCGTCTTTTTCGCCATATATTCATCCTACGATTTATCCTGAGAGCACAATTTTTGCCAGTTATGCCAAACAGAATCCAGTGGAACTATCGGCGTATATCCAGGATAAAATCGAGTTTAATGAGTTGGTAATTAATATTGGTGTGCGTTGGGATTATTTCGAACCCGATGGTGTTGTTTTGAGTGATCCTACAGATCCTGACATTTACAATCCAATTCGTCCACAAAATATTTATCACGATCAGAATAATAATGGATATCAGGATTTCGATGAACCTGTTGTGAGCGTTGAGGAACGCCGGGAATATTGGTATAAGACTGCCTCAGCAAAACAAAAAATCAGTCCCCGAATCGGGATCTCTTTTCCGATCAGTGATCAAGGCGTTTTCCATTTTTCATATGGACACTTCTTTCAAATTCCGAATTATGAACACCTGTACCGCAATCCCGAATTTCAGTTATTTGGTGGGACTGGAAATGCGGGGGTCATCGGAAACGCCGATCTTAATCCGGAAAAAACGATTGCCGGAGAAATCGGACTCCAACAACAATTGACTTCGAACTTTTCCATGGATGTGACCGTATTTCTGAAGGACGTCAGAGATTTAACAGGCACACGCTCGGAAGAGATTGATGTATTTGGAAAATTTGCCCGTTACAGCCGCCTTATGAATAGTGATTTTGGCGTGATTAAGGGCGTTACCCTGGCACTAAACCAGCGCACTGCAAAGGGGCTATTTGCAAATGTGGACTATACCTTTCAAATTGTAAAAGGTACAGCAAGCGATCCGGATGCATATCGGAACGCATTAGTTGGCGGGGCAGAACCAGAAATACAGATAAAACCGTTGGATTGGGATCAGCGCCATACGATAAACGCCACGCTCGGCTATAACAGTCCCCAGGGATATGGTATTAATTTAATTGGACGATACGGAAGTGGATTACCCTATACACCTCGTCTGAATATGGATATTACTTCACTGTTAACGAATTCTGAAAAGAAACCGGGATCGTTTAATCTGGACCTGCATGCTTACTGGCAGCTTAATATATTCGGTTTAGAACCTGAACTGTTTATCCGAATTAAAAATGTCCTGGATCGAAAAAATGAATTGATAGTTTTTGATGATACTGGTCGAGCTGGATTTACCATGGATATTGATCGGGTAAAAGCGATTAATGTTCCTACACCGATAAACACTATTGAAGAGTATTTCTTGGATCCTGGTTTTTATTCCGAACCGCGTAGAATTGAATTTGGATTAAGGATAAATTTATGAAAGTTGAAATGGAACATTTTTTGCGAAAAGGTTTTATCTGGATTGTAATGGTGTTTTTTATCCGTTTTAGCGGATACGCGCAGCAGAATAGCGGTAGACAATATCGAAGACAAGGAATCCATAATGCTAATCTTGTGCGGACCACCTTTGGAAATTATGGTGTTATTGGTCAGCCGTTTGACGGACCGGTCGGCGCCTGGAAACACGATAATAACGGCTACTTCTCAGATATTTCTATGATGGTTGGAGCCGAAGTGGCTTATTGGGACTCGGTAAGTCATAAAATGCAAAAGTTTCATAGTGTGGTTGTTTGCCCGGTTTCCCGACCTTCTCAGGGAAAAGAAATTCTCAGTTCAGGCAAGTATTCGACTTTTGAACCGGTGCAAGGATATATGAATGAAAATCAATATAGTGTAGCGATGAGTACCGATCCGAATACCTGGCCGGGATTCTGGCCGGATAAACTGGATGATCCACATGATCCCGGTTGGCCGGGCAGCTGGAACAGCTTTATGGGAAAAGGCCTCACAAACGCCGACCAGGAAAGTTATTTTGTAATGGATGACAATAACGATGAGGAGTTCAATTTTACGGATAATAATCGATGGGGGGTCGCATTTAAGCCGGATAGTACCAATCCGATGAGGAACGGACTGGGGCTAGAAGTGAAAGTGCGCGGAATGCAATGGTCCCGCCCGTTGGCAAATGACCTGATTTTCTGGTTGTACGAAATCACCAATACAGGTACAACGAATTATGATCGCGTTGTATTTGGTATGCTCTGCGGAACTTGGCTTGGTTTATCTGGTGGTGTGGCAACTAACACTGAATGGGACGACGATTGGTCCTTTTTTGATGTCGAAAAGGATCTTACCTATACCGGCGATTTTGATAACGATTGTTCCCGAAATTCATTGTGGGTTGGAGATGTCGGAATGGTTGGTTATGCCTTTCTGGAAAGTCCGGGAAATCCTTATAACGGTATTGATGACGATGGAGACAATTGTGTGGAAAGTCTTCCGGATGGAATAAATCTCGTTTTTGCGGCGCCCGAGTTTGAGGAAAGTGACTTCGACACGGTTATTTACGATCAGGGAGATCAGATTATCCTGATTGATGACAATTATAAACGTCATGTGGTGACGATCGATCGTGATACGATGATGGTCTATACCCATGGCATGGATGATAGTATACGATTAATCGCTGGAGTAACGAAATTTGTCGAAGGCGCTTCCGATGAGAACTACAATGCCGATCCCAACGTCTATGATGGTATTGATAATGATTTGGATGGGTTAATTGACGAAAATTATCTTCTTCATTATCGCCAGGTTCGGAAGGATGTCGAAAATGATGTTGTTCTATTTGACAAGATTAATCCTGTCTGTTACATCGACTATTTTAGTGGTCGTGGAATCAATGATCCTTTGATTGATGAGCGTAGGGATGATGGAATTGATAATGATGGCGATTGGAATCCCGAATTAGATGATCTGGGCGCTGATGGCATTCCAAATACGTGGGACTACGGCGAAGGAGACGGTTTTCCAACAATCGGAGAGGCGAACTTCGATCGCACCGATGTGGATGAGTCGGATCAGATTGGTCTAACCAGTTTCAATTATTTCACACCGGCGCTTCTCTTTCCAATGAAGGATGATGAAGCTCTTTGGCGGTGGCTTTATCCTGGCTATTTCGATGTTCCTTCAAGTATCCGGAATGGAAATCCTATTCGCGGCGAAGACGGCGATTTTATATACAGTTCGGCCTATTTTCCCCTGCGTGCAGGCGAAACTCAACGTTTTTCGCTGGCGCTCCTTTATGGTGACGATTTGGATGATTTGTTTAAAAACAGGGAAACTGTTCAAAAAATTTACAACAGCGATTATAATTTTCCGACTGCACCAAATCTTCCAACTGTAAAGGCGGTAGCCGGAGATGGAAAGGTAACGCTGTACTGGAATCGCGAAGCGGAGGATAGTATCGATCCGGTTACTCGTGAAAAAGATTTTGAGGGTTACCGGATATACAAAGCAACGGACTCGGATTTTAACGATGTCATGTCGGTGACGGATATTTATGGTAATGTGGTAGGCTACAAATATTTGGCGCAGTTCGATTTGAAAAATGGGATTAAGGGACTGTTTCCGACCGATGATCAGTACTTCCAGGATAAAGGGGGATACACCTTTGACCTTGGCTCTGATACAGGGTTGCGACACACCTTTGTGGATAGAGATGTTAAAAACGGTTGTCGCTATTTCTATGCTGTGACAGCCTACGATCACGGTAATGCGGCGCTAGGTATGATTCCTTCCGAAACGGCGAAATTTATCACGATTCAACCAAATGGTGAGATTGTTACGAATCAGAACACGGTTGTTATCCGACCCAATCCGCCGGTTGCCGGATATGATGGAGCGAATATGAATAATACACTCTATCATGTTGTTGGAGTTGGAACCGGTAGTATCTATTATGATGTTGTTGATGAGACGGCTCTTACCGGGCATAGTTACCAGGTTCTGTTCGAAGATACCGGTATGGATGGAATCGATAATAACCGGAACTGGAATGCGCTTACAGATGACATTGGTAGCGACGGCGATCCCAATGTATTCGATGCAGACAGCACCCAAAACAATGCAAAGCCGGATATCGGCGAACCGAACATGGATTGGGCCGATCCAGATGAATTTGCCCCCGTTACGACGAATTACTCCGTGCTGGATCTCACCGGAATTTCGGAAACTATTGAGATTTATTCGGATTTTCAACTGCTTAAGAAAGAACACATTGAAGAAAGTTCATTTTTAATCAGCCTGCTTTCCGATCCGAATACATATTTGAATCCTGACGATTTTGTCATCGATTTTGAGAATGGTAAAATTAAGCTCTATCCGAATGCAGAATTGGAAGTGAGCGAATATCTTCTGAAATATCGCTACTATCCCGTATACAAGAGTATAAACATACAGGCAAGTCCTTTCGCTAATGAGACTTTTGATACGGATATTTTTAACGGTGTGCAACTCCGTTTTGAAAATGATTGGGCGATCGAAGGAATACATGATGATCCCACCGTGTCATTCTGGAATACGGGAGATCGGCGATACGAATGGTATGCCATGCTGTCCAGCTTTAAACTGAGCGGGAAGCAACTGGAAGGAAAACCCTATCCGACGGACTTATTGATTCAATTCGGGGATACAATCCGATATGTACGTCCCGACGATCTCGCCCATAAAATGAATAATTTTCCGCCCATTCAGAGCAATTTCCGAATTCTGAATCTCAACGATTCGACTGAAGTGCCTTTTTTTCATACTTTTACGCGTCGTTTGTATCCCGATTCGGTCTATACGATTCAGCCCAAAGATAAGATATACTCGTTCTGGAAGCGTCCGGACGGCGAATACCAGATGCTCTGGAGTCTTTTCTTTACCAATATCGGGGAGACAGACACTGTCTATCAATTTGGTGATGGGGACGAACTGCGTATCGGCATTTCCAAACCGTTTCGAAACGGCGATCTGTATGAATTCGAAACTGAAAAACCAATGGTGCAGGAGGAACAGGCCCGGAAAGAAATGGATGAAATTCAAGTTGTACCTAATCCATATGTAACTGCCAACGTTATGGAAAGTCCCTTGCCACCGACGATTACCAGCGGGCGTGGAGAACGCCGCATCGAGTTTCGAAAACTACCGCTTGATGCCAAAGTGCATATATTTTCATCAGATGGTAGTTTAGTGCGAACGCTTAGTCAGTCAGATGGATTGAATAATGGAACGATACCATGGGACCTTCGTTCGAAGGAAAATCTGGATGTGGCATATGGCGTGTATTTTTATATTGTCGAATCCAGCTTTGGTAAGCGAAGCGGTAAACTAGCAATTATAAAGTGATATGAATATGGGTAAAAGAAAATTTGCAACTCTTTTCTGCTTTCTCCTTGTTTTGGACGGTTTGGCGGGGTGCCGGATTTATGCACAGAGTAAAGTCGGTACCTCTGCCTCTCCTTTTCTGGGAATCCCTGTCGGGATGAAAGCGACGGCGATGGGCGCTGCCTTCACGGCAATTGCCGATGATCCTTCGGCTTTGTATTGGAATCCCGGTGCGATATCACGAACGGTAAAAACGGCACTATATGTATCACAATCCAGTTATCTCGTGGGATCGAAGCATAGTTGGGTGGGTATCCAGGTTGCCGTTTCGCCTCAGGATGCCATTGGAATCAGCGTTAATCATCTGGATTATGGCGACCGGGAAAAGGTAACTACAGTCGCCCTGCCGGAAGGGACCGGTGAGTTCTGGGAAGCCAGCGATCTGTGCATCGGACTCAGCTACGCCCGCAACGTCACCGATCGATTTTCGATTGGCGGCACGGTAAAATATATCGAACAGAATATCTGGCATGAAAAAGCCTGGACAGCGGCTGCGGATCTGGGTCTCCTTTTTATCACACAGTTCAACGATCTCCGGATCGGCGCGACGATTCGCAATTTCGGTGGTGAAATGCAGCTACAGGGCCGCGATCTGCGTAGGCAAATTGACATTGATCCACAGAGCATGGGTAATAACGAAACCCTGGTGGCCTATATGAAAACCGATTCATGGCCGATTCCGTTGAGTTTCTGCGTGGGAGCCGCGATGCCGGTGATCCATTGGGATAATATTGAAATGGTGCTTTCAACTGACGCGGTTCGACCGACCAATAATAATGAAATATTCAACGCGGGTGCGGAAATGTGTCTCTATCAATTGCTCCAAATCAGGGCAGGCTATCAAGGTTTGTTTGCATCGAATACTGAAAAGGGTTTCAGCTGCGGATTGGGGCTCAAAATACCCATTTCCGGATACAGCATTGTTTTTGATTATTCTTTCCAGGAATTTGGTAAATTTAACCCGGTGCAAGGATTTTCGCTCAATATAGCGTTTTAGCTGAGGGAAAAAGTAGCATCTGCTTTTTCTGCTGTATCGGTTTGCCTGACGGAACTTATTATGGACGAAGAGAGAGGAACTTATTTCTATGTTTAAACTATTGCAATTGTTGATCTCAATCTGTTTTTTTATGTTGAACTGTTTCGCTTTTTCGGCGCCCAAGATTACCCATAGTTTGCTGGGTTACGAAAATCTTTATGCTGAACGCGAACTGGCGATTCCCCCCTATTCAATGGAATTGAAACCGCATTATCCGCAAGTAGGGGATACGGTTCGAATTGGTTTTCGTACGGTTGGTTTGGCTGAAGATGTGGAAACGAAAGTTGAATGGCATAAAAATGGGAGTGAGCAGCACCCGATAAAAGGACGGTTTGTTGCTCTACATGAGGGTGATTGCTACTGGGAGGCTCAGATGGGTCCATTCTCCGCCGGGGACCGAATCGATTATACAATTCACGAAGGGCGGGGAACAGAATCCGAGAAAATCGGACCGTTTAAATATCAGATTGCTGAGTGGGTGTATGTCACGGAGGTAATGAGTATACGCAAAGAGGGGAATGTGCTGATTGTCCGTTGTGATAGCGATGACGATGCAATTCATCCTGAGCTTCATATCTCGTTTCCCGGCGATAACTATTTTCGAGTAACCGTATTACTCGAAAATGATCGGAAGAGCGATCCGGATGGAATTGTTCCGTTTACAATGCGTGAAGATAAAGATTTTGTCGAAATTAGAGCATCAAAACTCCTGTTGAAAATTGCAAAATCCCCCTTTTCCTGGGAACTACATCGTTTGGGAGATAACAAGAAGATCGTGAAAAATTACGGCTTCAATGGACACGGCAGCCTAGCCTTTCTGAAAAATGGGAACGGTGAGATTCTCAATGTACAGGAAAATCTCTATACGAAACCGTCGGAGGCGTTTTACGGATTCGGTATGCGTTATAATCATCTGGATAAACGCAGTGACAATGTCGATATCCATTGTACCAATACACGCTATGAGCAGGAAGAAAAGACCTATATTCCGGTTCCGTTCTATTTAAATAGCGGCGGCTACGGATTTTACCTGAATTCAACCGCCTATTCGCAGTTTCGTCTGGCGACCGACCGGGAGGACCGCTGTACGATCCTGACGGATGTACGGAAAAAAACCGGAACATTGTTTGAATATTTCATTTTTACGGGTAATTGCCCCAAGGAGATTGTTACTTCCTATAGCGAAGTGATCGGTAAGCCGCAACTGCCGCCGGTATGGGCATTCGGACTCTGGATTTCAGCTAATGAATGGAATCGACAATCCGAAATCGAAGCACAATTGTTCATGGCAAAGAAACTGGGTATTCCAGTATCCGTTATCGTTATCGAGGCCTGGAGTGATGAAGAGACCTTTTATATTTTCAATGACGCACAATACGAACAGAAAGCAGCATCGGAGCATTATTCTCTGGATGATTTTTCTTTTATCGGGCGATGGCCTGATCCGGTCAGCATGGTTCAGGATATACACAAAAGAAATATGAAAATTATTCTCTGGAATATCCCTGTGCTCAGATCCAGTCAGATGGAGAGCCGGCAGCGTGACAATGATGAGGTCTATGCGATTCAGCAGGGATATGTCGTGAAGCGTGAAGACGGCGAACCGTATCGTATGCCCCCGGCTTGGTTTGGCAACAGTTTATTGTTTGATTTCACGAACCCGGAAGCCCGTGACTGGTGGTTTTCAAAACGCAATTACCTAATTACGGAACTCGGCATTGATGGATTCAAAAGCGACGGGGGAGAGTTTGCGTATGGGAATGGGCTCCGCTTTTATGACGGACGACGAGGTACCGAGATGCACAACGCTTATCCCGATGTTTACAATCAAGCTTATTACGACTATATAGGGATTTTGAAGCATGACGGAATTGTTTTCGGAAGAGCAGGTAGTGCTACTGCCGCGCAGCATCCGCTGACTTGGAACGGAGACCAGCGCTCAACATTTGGCGAATTTCGGGCTGCTATCCGATCTGCTCTTTCGGCAGGTATTTCAGGAATTCCGTTTGTAGCCTGGGATATGGCCGGTTTCGGGAGCGATCAAATGCCTTCATCAGAACTCTATAAACGCAGTATTGCTGCGACCGCATTTTCATCCATTATGCAATTACATTCGGAAAATGGCGGTGATCCGGTACCAAGCCGCGCCCGAACACCTTGGAATATGGCCGAAATAACGGGAGACAGTAGTTGTATTGATATATTTCGTAAATTTGCTAATATACGTATGAATATATTACCCTATCTTTACTCCGAGGCTAACGATTGCGCAAAGACCGGATTGCCCTTGATGCGCCCGCTGGCTTTAGAATTTCCCAATGATCCGCAAGCCTGTGCGGAAACGTTTGAGTATATGCTGGGGAGAAGCCTGTTAATCGCTCCTGTTGTCGAAGAAGGTCAGAAAATTCGGGAAGTATATTTGCCAGAAGAAGAATGGACTGATTTCTGGAACCATGCTGTAATATCCGGGCCGGCAACAATATCCTGCGCGGTGGAACATGATCAGATTCCGGTATTTGTAAAGTCAGGCAGCGTAATTCCCTTGAATCTCGGACCAAATTATGTAATTGGCAATTCCGTTGGTAATGATCTGGGCAAATACAGGAATTTGACATTTCGCTTGTATCCAAAAGGGACTGTTAATTATGCTTGGCTGGATTATACAGATAGTGAAAAATCTGTTAAAAATGTACACGTGGGAGAAACCGATGATCAGATTACAATTGACTTACCAGTAATCCTGGATTTGATAACACTTGAGGTTGTCAATACAAATCCCGATCGCGTACTGGTAGAAGAATCCGAGTTAATAGAAGTCCGCGACTGGCTACAGTTTCTTGAGATGGATGAAGGGTGGTTTTTTAATGAATCTCAATCCTTGCTTTCCATGAAAATAAAGGGGTCAACCAAAGCAAGATATATAGATATTGTCATGCAGGCCGACGATTCAAAATAGATTATGAATTACTAGTTTTCACCATAAATACGATACAGAAGAAAAAGGTCATCAATGAATAAGAAAATCATGTTCGTCATCGCTTCAATCCTGCTACTTTGGATTGTCAGTTGTAGTAATGAATCATCAGATTTCGCCCATGTGCAATCTCCGGACAAACGCATTTCGGTTGAATTTAAACTACTGAATGGTACTCCGTATTATGCTATTCTTCGTCAGGAGGGCACGATTATCTCGAATTCGAAACTGGGGTTTCAGTTCAAGGATGCCGCCTCCCTGGATCGTGACTTTACCATCGTCAAAACAAAAGTAAAGTCCGTTGACCAAAATTGGACCCAGCCCTGGGGCGAGGTGAAAAACATTCGCAATCATTACAATGAATTGATTGTTAGTTTGCGCGAGACGACTACTCTTGCTCGCAGGATGAACATCATTTTCAAAGTTTACGATGATGGGGTTGGATTTCGCTATGAATTACCGGAACAGGAAAATCTTGGTGAAATGAAAATCATCGATGAATTGACGGAATTCAATTTTCCGGCGGATCATGATTGCTGGTGGATTGGTGCCTACCAGTGGAACCGCTATGAATTCCTGTTTAATAAAAGCAAACTCAGCGAGATCGATACTGTCCATACTCCATTCACACTTAAAACCGATGACGGTTTGTATTTATCGATACATGAAGCCAACCTCACCGACTATTCCAGCATGGCACTGGCCAGGGTTGAAGGAACCAAGCTGACTTGCGATCTCTATCCCTGGTCCGACGGAACAAAGGTCAAAGCATCAACCCCGATGCAAACTCCCTGGCGGACACTGCAAGTTGCGGAATCGCCCGGAGATCTCATCACTTCATATTTGATCCTGAACCTGAACGAACCCAATAAAATCGAAGACACCTCCTGGATTAAGCCGCAAAAATATATCGGCATCTGGTGGGAAATGCACCTGAATAAATCGACCTGGGGCTCCGGTGAGAAACACGGTGCAACTACGAAAAACACAAAGAAATATATTGATTTCGCAGCCAAATACGGATTTGATGGCGTTCTCGTAGAGGGCTGGAACACCGGCTGGGACGGTGATTGGGTTAAAGATGGAAGCACCTTTAATTTTACCCAAGCTCATCCGGATTATGACATCGATGAATTAAGTCATTATGCCGCCGAAAAAGGAGTTTGCCTAATCGGACATCATGAAACCGGTGCGGCCGTTATGAATTATGAAAATCAAATGGAAGACGCCTTTGCGTACTGTAATAAATATGGCATCAATACAGTAAAAACCGGTTATGTTGGCCATGGCCAAACAGTAAAACGGATTGATGAAAACGGCGATATCCAAAAAGAGTGGCATCACGGCCAATATATGGCCCGGCATTACCGGAAAGTTGTCGAAACTGCTGCAAAATATCACATCATGCTTGATGTTCACGAACCGATCAAAGATACCGGCATCCGGCGCACCTGGCCAAATATGATGACCAGAGAAGGCGCCCGGGGTATGGAGTATAATGCCTGGAGTCCCGACGGTGGGAACCCGCCGGATTATATGACTATCCTCCCGTTTACCCGCCTGCTGAGCGGCCCAATGGATTTTACACCGGGGATTGTCGACCTGTTTTATGAGGAATATAAACCCAACAACCGGATCAACGCTACACTGGCCAAAATGCTGGCGTATTATGTCATCATCTACAGCCCGTTGCATATGGCCGCCGATCTTCCTGAAAATTATGAAAACCAAATGGAAGCGTTTCAGTTCATTCGTGACGTTCCCGTTGATTGGGAAGAAACAAGAGTTCTGAATGCCGAAATCGGAGACTATCTCACCATTGTCCGCAAGGACCGTAATTCAGATGATTGGTATCTCGGAAGTGTCACCAATGAGAATCCGCGGGTATTGAAAATCGATCTCACTTTTCTTGATTCAGACAAATCATACATCGCTGAAATCTATGTAGACGCCAAAGACGCCGGCTGGGAAGATAATCCGTTGGCGATGTCGATAAGCAAAATGCCAGTTGGACAAGACACAATACTGGAACTTGATTTAGCTCCCGGCGGTGGCCAAGCCATCCGTATCCATTGTGTTATAGGAGACTAAATCGGAATTATTTTCAAATATTTTGACAAAGATGGGATACGAAAGACATTTTACTTTTCCGAGTATAAAAACTATTTCCGGCAGATTGACTTGTCAGAGCTATCCCCATTAAAACTATTTGAAGAAGTATATTAATTGTAGAAACAAGAGATGCCAAACATAGTGTACGAAAGGATTGATGTTATATGAATTTTTCACCTTTGGATTATGTCGTATTTATCGGTTACATCGTGTTTATCATTGGTCTAGGGCTGTGGGTCTCCCGGGAGAAAAAAGGTCATGAGAAAAACTCGAGTGATTATTTTCTGGCCAGCAAATCGCTACCTTGGTGGGCTATCGGTGCATCACTGATCGCCGCCAACATCTCCGCTGAACAATTCATCGGTATGTCGGGCTCCGGGTTTGTGATCGGGCTAGGTATCGCCACCTACGAATGGACGGCAGCCATTACCTTGATTGTGGTGGCCAAATTCTTTCTGCCGATTTTCCTCAAAGAGGGCATCTACACCATGCCGCAATTGCTGGAAATCCGTTACGACCGCCGGGTGCGCACCGGTCTGGCAGTGTTCTGGCTTCTGCTCTACGTCTTTGTCAATCTGACTTCAGTACTCTATTTGGGGGCACTGGCACTGCGCACTATTATGGGCGTACCGCTTATGTGGGGTATTATTGGGCTGGCCGTTTTCTCGGCATTGTACACGATTTATGGCGGTCTGAAGGCTGTGGCCTGGACCGATGTGGTGCAGGTTATGGTATTGATTGTCGGTGGTCTTGTAACTACCTTTTTTGCTCTGAATGCGGTTAGTGGCGGAAATGGTGCCCTTGCTGGATTCAGTGATCTGCTGCGGCAGGCGCCTGAGAAATTTGACATGATTCTCGATAAATCGAATCCCAACTTTGCTGAACTGCCCGGATTGGGTGTACTGCTCGGTGGAATGTGGATGGCCCATTTCTTCTACTGGGGCTGTAACCAGTACATTACTCAGCGTGCTCTGGCGGCCAAGAATATCAAAGAGGCCCAGCGGGGCCTGATGTTCGGTGGTTACCTGAAAATCCTGACACCGTTAATTGTGGTGATTCCCGGTATCGTGGCCTTTGCATTGAAGGCCGATATCGCCAAACCTGATGAAGCCTATCCCTGGCTGCTGAGCAATTTCGTGCCCATGGGACTGAAAGGGCTGGCCTTTGCGGCTCTGATCGCAGCGATTGTCTCATCATTGAGTTCCATGGTTAACAGCACAGCAACAATCTTTTCAATGGACATCTACAAACAGATAATTAAAAAAGATGCCTCAGAACGGCAACTGGTCTTTACCGGCCGCATTGCCAGTTCGGTTGCGTTGATTATCGCAGTGATGATTGCACCGGCCCTGACCAGCCTGGAACAGGCCTTCCAGTTTATCCAGGAGTTCACCGGGTTTATCAGTCCCGGTATCTTTGCCATTTTCATCTTTGGCCTGTTCTGGAAAAAGGCCACGGCCAACTCAGCACTCTGGGCTGCGGCCTTGACGATTCCGCTTTCATTAGGAATTAAGATCCTGATCCCGACATTACCTTTTTTGAACCGTATGGGTGTGGTGTTTTTGATTCTCAGCGCCATTGTGATTGTCATTACCCTGATTGAATCCCGGGCGGATTCACCGAAAGCAATCAAGGTGGAGAAAGGACTTTTTCACACGGATACCGTCTTCAATGTCGGTGCCATTGGCATTTTCGCGATTCTGGCTGTTTTCTATACTATCTGGTGGTAGAAACAAGTTAGTATCCTATTATTCCAACGAGTTTGATCCTTACATAATGATAATTTCATGCTAATGAAATTACTAAACAAGACTTAAAAGCCTCTGCTCTAAGGTTAGACGTTCCTCCGTCCTGAATTCGGTTGGTGTATACATCGTATACGTGACACCCCTGACTATCTATGACGCAAAATGAGCCTCTAAGTCTGATTTTTGAAGAATGTAATTTTGGGAGTTGTTATTTGGGATTCTGGTTGAGAAACTTTTAAGTACCCCGGGCAGGACTCCTCCAGGGGAGTTCCTGTGGAAGAACCTGCAACCCTCTGCTTAGAAAGCGAGTGAAGAAGTTTGAATCTACAATAATATTTATTTGAAATTCGAATAATATTCTGATATTTATGGAGTGTTTGATTAATAACTCAAAATAAGTTTGGAATATGCAAAAATCCCATAGTGAATCATTTCGAACGCATTATCTTTTTTTGGGCCTTTATCTGGATTTAAAAAGTGGCTATGAAAGTCGCAAAAAAAATGCGGTCAAAAAACAAAAGCGATATCGCGATCATTACTTGGCATTTGAAAATTTGACCGATTTCATTAAGGAAAAAATCAGCATCGAGAAAAAGGAAAAGTCAATTAATGTTTCAATGCGACAATTTGAGAATTCTTTCGATTCATTTTGTAATAACTTTAAACATTTGTTGAAAGGTCAATCTACTGAATCTGATATAAAATTTCCGGATTACTTTCTAAATTGTTATCACGAGTCAAACATTCGAAAGTCAGATTATATTAAAAAGTTTGAAAAAATGATTGTTGATCATCCCAATCCATTCACTGATGTAAATTTTGTTGAATTCGTTCAATTATTGAGAATCAATTATGAATTGACTGGTAATGAAAAATTGAAGAATTATTTAATGCAACAAATGAAAGGGATGTTGTTTCCCAAGAGCAATATTAGGAAACCCAGGAAAACACAGAAATCAAATGATCAGACGGATGATTATTTTACGTTACGGTGGCCGAAAGAAACCATTTTCAATGATCAGGCGGCCTTCATATGGACGCTAAAGTATATAGAAAAACACAAAGACCAGAATCCTACAGTAGATACTCTTATGTATGAATACAGCGAGGGAATGTCTACAAATGAGGATGAGAGATCATATTATGAATCATTTTATAGTGTTTTTCGTCGTGAGATCTATCCAGTATACTTCTGGTTTGCGAGAATTTACTTTGGTGACACAATACCGAAAAATTTCCCTGATATCCTCAAATGGAATCAAATACTATTTTGGACAATTAATAAGTTAATATCGGAAATAGCTTTTGTCCTTGGCAATTATATTGGTAAAGAAAAAAATGTTAATCCTGAAATTGTGGATCAATTTGGTTTAAACAACCAAAAAGGATTAAAAATTGATAAAATTGGTTTTTGGGGTTTGCTCAATGTCATTCCGCGTTTAAAGTTTAATAATAGATCCAGGCCATTTTATACGAATATCCGGAAATAATTCAGATTAATATATAATTTAGGTACTATAATCCATAGGCGATTATGTGGTCTGACTATATAATTTTCCATCGGTACATTTTGATTGATGAATGATAAAAATATCAATGAATTAATCAATTTATACAAAGATATCCATATCCATATCGAGAATATCGAAACTATCCTGGAAAGTAAAAATCATTCTGATTTTATGACCATAAAGGAATCAGCAATATATGCACGATGCAGTGCTGCAACTATTCGGGAGATTATTCGATCAGGTCAATTGCGATATTCAAGGATTAATGAATCACCAAAATCGACAATCCTCATTAAACGAGACGATCTAAAGAAATTTATTATTAAAAGAAGTCGTTTATAAAAATTGATGCGAAGGATTGTGAAAAAACAATCGATTTTATTGTATCTGTATCATGGAGGTAAATAAAAGTAAATTGAGTAAAGAGTTTATAACATCCACAACCAACTTATAATGGAATTACCTCTTTGGCATTAGTGGAAGAACGAAGGTGGTATTATGGCAACTTTAAGGAAAATTAAAAATCTTTATTATATCCGCATCTGGATTAATGGTCGTGAAAAATGTTTTTCAACTGGTACTTCAATCCATGCAGATGCAAAACGACAACTAAAAAAATTTCATAGTATGGAAACCGAAATTAAGCAAAAAGTTCGAAATGACTGGGACAATCCATCATTAGATATTAGCAAAGCGATTAAAATGTTTTTAGCGGAAGTAAAAATTGAACGGAATCTTCGTGATAAAACTATGGATATTTATAAAACTGCGCTGAAGAATTTTCAGGACTGTTTTAAAGGGTATGAAAAATTTGAGGATTTTAGCAAGACCGATATATCTGTTTTAGTAAGATATTTAAAGCATCGCTATGGAGATACGTCGTTAAACATGTATCTAAGAAATATTCGTTCGTTTTTTAATTATCTGTACGAAAAGGAACTTATTCCAGAGCTCCCGTTCAAAATAAAACAGATTCGCATCGATAGTGAGAAGCCAAAATTTATCACTCCGGAAGATCTTGAAAAAATATATTCAAATATTCATAATCCGAAAATGCTTTCCACATTAAAAGTGTATGAGGTTACAGGTTTGCGTCTCCGTGAATTACACAACAGTATTCGTGATGGAAAATATATCAAAGTGGTAAAATCCAAAGGCCGCAAAGAGCGAATTATTCCAATTCCCGAAAATTACATTAATGACTACGACATAGCTACAAACCATCCATATCGAGGTTCAAGTATTTCGCAGGCGTTTCGGCGAGCATGTGCTAAAGTGGGTATTCGAAGGTCAATACACAGTATGCGCCATACCTATGCGATCAGAAAATTAATCGAGACCAATAATATAGTTTTTGTAAAAGAACTTTTAGGTCATCGGAGTGTCCAAACAACTGAAATTTACCTTAAATTCCCTCGAGAATATTTAATGGATATTTTTCAACCGAAACCAGAAATAGAAGAGCCGATTGGCCAGATAACGTGTTTACCTAACTGAGATAATTAATGATGAGCATGGTTAAAATGTGGTGGTCCCCCGAAAAGGGGACCATCATATTTTTTAGCTTGTAAACATTAATAGCGATACGGGAAAATGTTAGCAAAAAAAATGAAAAATATACACTCTGACCGGAAACTGACCGGTAACTCATAACCGACAGTACTGTAATAGGCTGATAGTCAACCGGTTACGGATGTGTAATTATGCCTTACAAGCAGGGGGTCACAGGTTCGAATCCTGTAGCGCCCACACCCAAAAAACACCCACTTCAACGAGTGGGTGTTCTAGTTTCATATGTTGGAAAAAGATTGAATATCAGTTGGCTTTTGTGAACAGTTTTACTGCCTGCAATACTTCCGGATAATCCTTTTCATGGTATCCGTACATGAGCATTTCCCGGTAGGCATCTTTAAAATTTGATCCGATATAGCGGATTTGATAAATGGCAGATAGCATTCCGGTACGGTCCTTGCCGCCTAGACAATGGATTAATACGGGTTGATTGCCAGGATTGTGCATTATTGCTAAAATCTGTTCAATGTTCCCCGGGTTTTGTTTTTGACGTGCATCGATTGAGAAATTGAAGTAAAACAGCCCGAGGCTATCGGCGATCGCCCGTTCCCAGCGGTCTGTATCCGCATCACCTCTTAAATTGATCATTGTTTTCAAACCGTGGTTCGCCATACGGATTAATGATCCCCGGTTGGGCTGGGCCGACCGCCAGATACCTGGAGCAACGACATGAAAGTTGAATTGCTTATCGACTACAGATGTGGAAGCCGGAATGTATGTAGGTTTCGGTGACGATTTTGTACAATTGACATTTAAAAGTAGAATTAAAAGTAATACACTTGCCAGAAATACTCTATTTTCTATCGTTGGTATCATTTTACCCTATTTATTTTGAGTATTCTTAAATGTCCTTTCGGGCATATTTTTATTTTGTTTATCAATAAATGTGTTAGACCCAGATTTATTTTTCCGGATATCAAATTCATCATAAAGTTGCCCGCTTACAGTATAGGATTTATAGTTTAAAACATCATTGTCTATATGAATAATTTGATACAATTGTGTGTTTTCTGCCGCACGATCCATCCACCGGTCTTTATTGGAATCGTATAATTTTGGCCCACTGACGGAGACGACATAAATTGGGCCTGTTTCGGGGTCTTTTATCCCGGTTTCTGGATCAATATTATGTCCGCGGGCATACGCGTGGTCATGTCCCATAAGAATCAGGTCAACATGATAGTTATCGAAAATAGGTTTCCAAATGTTACGAAGTTCTTTGTGATCGCGGTTATTCGTGGCGGAATAGATAGTATGGTGAAACGCAACGATAGTCCATTGATTAGGATTATCTGCCAGGTTGGATTTCATCCACTCGGCTTGTTCTTCGATTTTTTCATTGGAATTCAATATGAGAAAACGAGCACCCTGATAGTCAAAGAAGTAATTACTTTCGGGCAGTGATGTTATACCATTTTCTGGTAGAGTAAACTGAGCGAACCAAAAGTCGGTAAGATAACGGTCCTTCCTGGATCCGTGATAGTATCCATGGTTTCCCGGAACGGGAACGATGGGAACCATACCATTGATCCATCCGGCTGCGAGAAACCATTCATTCCATTGACTGTAATTATCTGATTGTGAGACCAGGTCACCGCCGTGAATGATAAATCGACTATCCGGTGCGGTGCTGTAGGCGGCCCGGATTACCCGCGACCAGAGCGATAGCAGGGCGTTTTGGCCATCGCCAAGAAATGTAAATGTGAACGGTTCAGGTTTATCACAGGCAGTTCGAAATTGGAACCATTCACTCCAATTATTATCTGAACCGACCCGGTAAACGTACAGAGTGTTTGGTTTAAGTTCACCAAATGTTGCCGAGTGGTAGTTCGCCGAGTATTCATCGATGGATAAACTTTGAGTAAGCGCGTTTGATCGTTTTGCTTTAGATGTAAAGTCCGGTGAATCGTCGGCTTCCGTGATTTCAGCCCAGGATTCGTTTATCGAAGTATCTGTACGCCAAGTGACCGATTGGGAGCTTGCAGGATTAGTATTCCAGGTCAATATTACGTGATCCGGAATTTTACTTGGGAAAGGATCTTGGGCGGCCTTGGTCCAGTCTGCGGCAATTGCTGTTGTGAGATTTATCAGCATTATTAAAATAGTATAGCCAGTGAATTTCTGCACATTTATTTTCATGAAAGTTCCCTTTATTTTTTTCTGAAAGATTTCAATAGTATTATCGCATTTATGATTTTATTCGGTAATAATTTCAACGCTGAGTTTACATAATAAAAACAACGGCCGCAAGGACAGTAGTCCAAAGTCCGTGTTTGTTTCCCTGGGCCGATTGCGTCAACTGGCTGGTCCGGATAATCATTCCGCTGGAGTGATAAATCTGCTTGCGTTCATCCCACGCCTGTTCAGGATCAAACTCAATTCCCCGGGTCGTTGCCAGCATGGTGGCTGCCAGATCCTCTGCGTAATTTCCAGCCACTTCATCGGTCTGTCCGAAAGAGTGATGCTCCGAAATATAACCATGCGCATCGATGTCCGAGGGGATTGCGACCCCAACAGATGCGGCAATCAGGCGGTTCGGTTCGTTGGTGGAGTTTTTGGACATTACCACAAATGTAATCTGGCCGGGTTTAAGCAAACCGATTCCTTTTTTCTTTGGAATTTTTTTACATCCTGGTGGCAGAATGCTGGAAACCGTTACGAGGTTACACTGCTGAATGCCGGCATTCCGAAGGGCCAATTCAAAAGATTGTAAATAATCTTTGTGGCGTCCCTGACCTTTGGTGATAAAATAGCATTGAGGGATCATGTATTTCTCCTTTTTAATTTACTGTCCCAGATGACACATACCGAATTTACACTCTTTTGGTACTGAGTGAAGGTTTTTATTAGTCGAATAAGAAAAAATATTACCGCGATATTGATAATTCTATCCGGTGTATAAATTCATCAATAATGATTTGATACAACCGGTCTCCCAGAAAATCATCCTCTACTCCGGCATCGATATTGGGATTGTCATTGATTTCAATGATAGAGGGTACATTTGTCTGGTTCTATATTGTCAAAATGATTTGAAACAAGATTTTCTATCAGATGATCTTCAGGAATAAAAGGCAACGTAATATGCCCATCGTTTCTATGTTTCTCATTCCAGGCGGCCGCTGTTTCAACGGCATTCGGATTCCGGGCCCAGTTGCGCCGGGCAACCCCACCCATGACATCCCAGGAAAGACCTTTGCGGATGACTTCATCGGCACGCTCTGAACCGTCGAGTAGAATACCATTTCCACCATTGCTGGCGCGGCCAATCCCGACACCGCCGCCGTTGGATAAGACCACCAGGGTCATACCGCGGGCGATATTACCGCCAAAACACTGGACTGACATATCTGCGGTTGTGCGGCTGCCGTCGTAAATGTTGGCTGTTTCCCGGAAGGGTGAGTCTGTGCCGGAAAC
>Ga0268278_1000362_pt1 | contig 33246 bp, 28 predicted proteins | sample saktaG_3_FD_190135 | JGI IMG/M metagenome (GOLD analysis project Ga0268278, IMG submission 190135) | Saline water microbial communities from Sakinaw Lake, British Columbia, Canada - sak_2010_1_5_55m | ecosystem: Environmental > Aquatic > Non-marine Saline and Alkaline > Saline ...
TGTTGACCTTATCGCCAACTGCAAATTGAGCCATTTAAGCTCTCCTATGGATGTTGAAAGAACCCCTATATTAATCATAGCATTGTTTTAGATATATGTCAAGTAATTGAAAATAGTTGTTTTTTGGGGTAATATAGCTATACTATTATGGAAAAGAGACACAGGGTTTTTATAGCTATAAACCTGCCAGAAAATGTGAAAAAAACATTGGCAAGATATGGAGAAATTTGGCCAGAATTACCTGCAAAATGGGCAAGTAAAGATAATTTGCATATTACCCTGGAGTTTTTAGGGCAACTTACAGATGTTGAAATAGCCGATGTCTGTAAAGTGGCTGGAGAAGTCGCAAATAGGCATGCGCCATTTTCAATTAATTTAGATAAAATACAGTATGGCCCGCCTAAAAAAAATCCTCCAAGGATGATTTGGGCGAGAGGAGAAAGGTCAAACGAGCTAATGGAATTAAAAAATGACCTACAAGATTTTTTGTTAGAGGAAGTACAATTTAGGCCAGATGGCAAAGGGTTCACTCCACATATTACATTGGCTCGTATAAAAGAGTGGGAATTCAAAAAAATTGAACCCGAGGAAAGGCTTGAGATAAACGAAGACGTTAATTTTAATTTTACCGTAGAGTCTATTGAAGTGATGGAAAGTGTATTAAAACGCGGGGGACCTGTATATACAATATTAGAATCCTGCGAACTTAAACAATAATATGAAAATACACCTAATAGGAATTGGAGGGATAGGAGTTTCGGCTCTCGCCCAATATTATTTGTCAAAAGGCCATAAAGTGAGTGGCTCTGATTTGGTTTGTTCTGAAATTACAGAGTTTGTAAAACAAAAAGGTGTTAAGACTTTTATCGGTAACTCTGCCAAGAATATAAAAAAAGATTTTGATTTGGTGGTGTTTAGTCCTGCTGTAAAAGAAAATAATAAGGAATTAAAACAGGCAAAAAAATATAAAATAAAAACCATAAGTTACCCTAAAGCTTTGGGAGAACTGACAAAAGAATATTATACAATTGCCGTAGCTGGCGCACACGGAAAAAGCACCACAGCTGCAATGCTTGCTTTGGTTTTAGAAAAAGCCGGTCTGGACCCTACAGTCATAGTGGGCACAAAAGTAAAAGAATTTAACAACTCAAATTTTAGAGCAGGAAAAAGTAAGCTTTTGGTTATAGAGGCCTGCGAGTATGATTCTTCGTTTTTATATTATTCCCCAAAAATTATTGTAGTTACAAATGTGGATAAAGAGCACTTAGATTATTTTAAAACATTTGAAAAGGTGCAAAAAGCATTCCATGATTTTATTGCCCGCCTCGCGTCGACGAGCAACGCGAGTCGAGGCGGGTGCGACGGCGTATTGATATATAATAAAGACGACCATAACATCCCTATTCCCGAAAATTCTAGGATTAAAACATTCGGTTATTCTTTAGAACAACCAGAAGCCATTAAAATAAAAAAGATTTTACAGATTCCGGGTATGCACAATGTTTCCAATGCGATGGCTGTGTTGCAGGCCGCAAGGATTTTAGAAATACCAGATGAAATTATATTTATGGCACTTTCTGATTTTAAAGGAACCTGGAGGCGTTTTGAAATCCTAAAGCAGGGAAAGCTTACTGTAATTTCTGATTATGCCCATCATCCAAGCGAAATTTCAGCAACGCTAAGAGCAGCTAGAGAAAAGTATAAGAATAAAAAGATTTGGTGTGTTTTTCAGCCCCATCAGCACCAGAGAACGCATTATTTATTTAATGATTTTGTAAAAACCTTTCAGGAAGCTAGAATAGATAATTTTATTATCACAGATATTTACGATGTTGCCGGAAGAGAAACAAAAAAAATAAATAAAGATGTAAGTTCTGAAAAACTGGTAAAAAAAATCAACAAAGAAAATGTTGTTTATATGCTATTAGATAAAATAGAAAAATATTTGAAAGAAAATATAGCCTCAGCAGATGTATTGATAATTATGGGAGCGGGGGATATTTATAAACTCGCCGACAAATTTTAGAAAATTAGTTTTTATAAAAGATGAGAGCCCCGTCGCAATGCGCAACGGGGCTTGTTTTGTGGGAGGATTTGAGAGAGCATAATTTTTAGACGGATCTCTCTCTGGCACGAGCCATTTTGCGAATCTCCGAGAGTTGTCTTGGAGAGTGCAGACTCCTATGGGTCCCCCCGCTTCTGGATCTGTATTCACTCCAGACCCAGGTAGGGTTTTCCTCAGTCGTGCTGAAAATTGAGGGAGCTTCACTCTTTAGCACGACTGGCTCCTCTTCGTCGTCAAACGGTAATTTGTTTCCGAATGCGTCGAACATTTGACTTGTCCTTTCCGTGTCTATGTTTACGAAACAGAGTTACCTCGCCTCTGTTTTGTCGTTTTATCCCACCCTTCCATGTAGGATGTTAAGGTTCTATACCGAAGCTTGGAACCATTCCAAACAATAATTTATTATATGTTAATACAACGCTAATGTCAACCTGACGAGTTATTTGAATTTAAATTTATTTGTTGTATAATTGTAAAATACATATGAAACTTGATGATCAAAAAATAAGAGAGGCCTTGACAAGGGGTTTGCAGGAGGTAATTGTTAAGGATCACCTTGAGCAAGCCTTGGCAAGTGGAAAAAAGCTAAGAGTAAAATTTGGGATTGACCCAACTGGCGATGTTTTGCATCTGGGTCACTCTGTTTGTTTGCTTAAGCTGAAGGAGCTCCAAGAAATGGGGCATCAGATTGTTTTTTTAATAGGCGATTTTACTGCAAGAATTGGGGATCCAACTGGCAGAATCTCAAAAAGGGAATCTCTTTCAGAAAAACAGATAAAAGCGAATATGAAAAGTTATAAAAAACAGGCTGGCTTGATTTTAGACCTGCGCAAGGTAGAAGTTCGTTATAATTCTGAGTGGTGGAATAAAATGAATCTTACAGAAATGATGCAACTGGCTATGAAGGTTACATATAGCCAGGTTTCAGCCAGAGAGGATTTTAAAAAACGTCTTGCTGAAGACGAGGATTTTACAGTAGAAGAATTTTTATATCCTGTTCTGCAGGGATATGATTCTGTCGAGCTTAAAGCTGATGTAGAAATTGGCGGAACCGATCAAAAGTTTAATATATTAATGGGAAGACAAATCCAAAAAAGATACGGTCAAGAATCGCAAGACGTTATTACAATTCCTCTCCTCGAAGGATTAGACGGTAAAGAAAAAATGAGTAAATCCATTGGAAATTATATTGCCCTTACTGAGAAAGCGAATGATATGTTCGGAAAGATTATGTCTATTCCTGATAATCTTATAGAGCGCTATTTTAAACTTTGCACGAGAATTTCTTTGACCGAGATTGAAGAGATTAAAAAAATGGAAAATCCACGAGACCAAAAAGCGAGACTGGCAAAAGAGATTGTAGCACTTTACCATGGTGAAAAAGAAGCTGAAAAGGCAGAAGAAGAATTTAATAAGGTTTTTCGTAATAAAGAAGTACCAAGCGATATCCCGGTTTTTGAGACAGACAAAATAAATTATCCAATCATAGATTTAATATATGACAGTAAATTGACTCAATCTAAAAATGAAGCAAGAAGGTTGGTGGAAGGTAATGCCGTCGAGATATATAGCGTGAAAGTAAATGATTGGCGGGCTAATATTGAGCTGAAAGACGGAGCTATAATAAAAGTAGGGAGCAGGCGTTTTTTAAAAATTAAAATAAAAAAATAATTATGTGGTGGCAAAAAGACGTTTCAACAATACTGGGTATAATGATTGTTTTATTTGCAACAGTTATTATTTTCAGTGGAGTTTTTGCGTACCAGTATCTTGCGAATCAAATAGTAGATAATATAATTATCATCCAACCATTAGAAAAATAATATGCAAAACAGATTTTTAATTAAAGACGCAGCCAGACATATTGGAGAAAAGGTTAAAGTGGCAGGGTGGGTGAATGTGAGAAGGGCTCATGGCAAAATTTTGTTTATAGATTTGCGAGACATTAGTGGGATAATGCAGGTTGTTTTTACTCCTTCAAATACCGAGGTTTACAAATTGGCTGAAGATTTAAGGCCTGAATGGGTAGTAGAAATTACGGGGCAAATAGTAAAACGACCCGAAAAAATGGTAAATGATAAGATTGAAACTGGCCAAGTAGAAATGTCCGTGGACGAATTAAAAGTTTTGGCAAAATCTGAAACTCCTCCATTTTCTATTGAAGGGGATGGTTATGACATAAATGAAGAGATAAGAATGAAATATAGATATTTTGATTTACGTAGAGAAAGAATGAAAAATAATCTTATCATACGTCATAAATTTATAAGGTTTATTCGTAATTTTTTAGATGCAGAGGGGTTCATAGAGATTGAAACCCCGATGCTAACAAAATCTACTCCCGAGGGATCAAGAGACTTTGTAGTTCCTGCCAGATTACAACCGGGAACATTTTTTGCACTTCCTCAATCTCCGCAACAGTATAAACAGCTTCTCCAGGTTGCCGGAACCGAAAAATATTTTCAGATTGCAAAATGTATGAGGGATGAAGATTCAAGAGGTGACAGGCAGTTTGAACACACTCAACTTGATATGGAAATGAGTTTTGTGGAAAGTGAAGACGTTTTAGAACTTGTTGAGAGAATGCTGGTGTCTTCTATAAAGGCGGTTTTTCCGCATAAAAAAATACAGGAAGTCCCATTTCCCAGAATTAGCTATAAAGATGCGATAAAAAAATACAAGTCAGACAAACCCGATTTGAGAAGTGATAAAAATGATCCTAATCTTTTGGCATTTTGCTGGATTGTAGACTTTCCATTTTTTGAAAAAACCGATGAAGGTAAATGGACTTTTGTGCATAATCCATTTTCAGCTCCCAAGTCGGAGTTTATCCAGGATTTACTGGATAAAAAAAATATTGCGGATATTATTGCAAACCAATATGATATTGTCTTAAATGGTTATGAGTTGGCTAGTGGGGGTATAAGAAACCATACTCCCGAAGCTTTGTATGCTGTGTTTGAGATAATGGGTTACAAAAAGGAAGAAATAAAAGAAAAATTCGGGCATATGTTGGATGCACTTAGTTTAGGTGCTCCTCCTCATGGCGGTATTGCTCCTGGAATTGATAGAATAATGATGATTTTACAAAATGAGCCGAATATTAGGGAGGTTATTGCTTTTCCAAAAACAGGAGATGGCCGTGATTTAATGATGCAAGCTCCAAGTGAAATTACTAAAAAACAACTTCAGGAATTACATATAAAAACAATTCTGAAAAAGCCTAGTACAAAAAAACTTAAATCAGCTTCCAAAAAGAAAATAATTAAGAAAAAAACCAGATGAAAATAGGAAAAGCCATAGGAGGTTTTGTATTATCTTTGGTTTTTCTTTTTGTAGTAATTTTTGTCTTACAAGGGGCTTGGAGTTTAACCCAAAATACAGGATTATTTTTGGGAAGTATTTCTGGAGGCGTGGAGGCTGAGCAAGATGCCAAGCCGGAAAAAAATTCAGAGCCACCAGTTCCTTACCGCGATTGGAATGTTGCAGAATTAAACTTGAATGCAGAATCGGGGATGGTTGTTGAGCACGCAACGTCAGGACCAAACAAAATTATTTTTAAGAAAAATAGCTATACAATATTACCTATTGCCAGCCTAACCAAATTAATGACTGCTGTTGTTGCTTTGCAAAATTATGATTTATCAAAAGAGATAATTGTTAGCCAAAAATCAGTGGATCAAGAAGGAGAGTTAGGTGTATTGGATTTAAACAAAGCAATGAGCGTGAATGATCTGCTTTATATTATGCTTATAGAATCTAGTAATCATGCGGCTTATACTCTGTCTGAGGGTATGGGTGATCAAGATTTTGTGCGGTTGATGAACGAAAAGTCACGGGAGCTTGGTATGGAGGGAACTGTTTATGTAGAACCCACAGGCTTGTCTGCCGAAAATGTTTCGTCGGCAGATGACCTAGTAAAACTGGCAGAGTATATTTTAGAAAATTATCCCGAAATTGCCGAAATTAGCCGAATCAAGGAATATGATTTACCCAATTATGGTCTACTGGTAAATACCGACGAGCTTTTGGGTGAAGTCCCTGGCATTATCGTGAGTAAAACAGGCTTCACTCTTGAGGCCAAAGGGTGTTTATTTTTGGTCATGGATAACTCAGTAAATAATGATTATTTAATTTATATTATTTTAGGTGCAGATAACAGATTTTTCGAAATGAAAAAAATGATAGAATGGGTGAGGTTGGCATATAAGTGGCAATAATTTTATGACACTTCTTACATTTAATGCTATTAAGGTTTTTGGCTTGGCGGTCGTGGCTTTTGGAGTAGCTTATTCTTGGACACCTTTGCTGACCAATTTTTTATATAAACATAAGCTCTGGAAAAAGTCTGCAAGAACTAAAAGTATTACTGGTGAGGACGCAGTTGTTTTTAACGGCCTTCACAAGGAAAAAGAAGTGGGGACTCCGCGAATGGGTGGTCTGATAATTTGGGGAACAGTAGTTTTGGTTATTTTCCTGTTTTATATTTTATCCTTGATTTTTCGTGATACCTGGCTAGAGCAGTTTAATTTTTTATCAAGGTCTCAAACATGGCTTCCACTTTTTACCTTGGTCGCCGCATCTTTTGTTGGATTGATAGACGATTTTTTAACGGTGCGGGGCGGGGGGAAATATATTGGCAAAGGAATGTCATTTAAAAAACGTCTTTTAATTGTTGCTTTGCTGGGACTAGTGGGAAGTATTTGGTTTTATCAAAAATTGGGTTGGGATGTAGTTTATGTTCCATTTTTTGGTAGTATTTCTCTTGGTTTATGGTATATTCCTGTGTTTATATTGGTTACAGTGGCCTGCTGGTCTGGAGGAATAGTTGATGGGCTGGACGGTTTAGCCGGCGGCACATTTGCATCAATTTTTGGCGCCCTTACGATAATTTCTTTTTCTCTCGGTAAATATGATCTAGCCACATTTTGCGCGGTAATTTTAGGTGCACTTTTTACGTTCTTGTGGTTCAATATTCCTCCTGCTCGGTTTTATATGGGAGAGACTGGTATTTTGGGACTTACGATAGTTTTATCGGTAGTAAGTTTTTTAACTAATTCTGTTTATGTTTTACCAATAATTGCTGGAATTTTAGTTATTGAATCTGCATCAGCTATAATACAGGTTTTATCTAAAAAATTTAGGCACAAAAAAATATTTCTTTCGGCTCCGATCCATCATCATTTTGAGGCTTTAGGTTGGCCTCCATATAAGGTAACAATGAGATTTTGGGTCATTGGTATTATTTTTGCAATAATAGGCGTGGCTATAAGGTTGTTAGCGTGAATAATTTTAAAATATAATAAGTACTCGGCACAGGACTGTCGGGTTTTTTTCTGGAAAAGCATTGACAAATTAACTTTTTAGTATTAGTTTAAACAATAATCTAATTAAGCACTAAACTATGAAAATAACAAAAAAACACCTATATTTTACTTTGACAGTAATTTTCGTTGTTGTTTTATCTGGAGTACTTAATAATGCTTCGGCAAGCTCAATAGCCCAACATAATTTACAGTCAATAATGGTTTGGGAATCTTCATCAACCTCGGGTGGTCCAGATTCCTATTATTTCAACGCTGGCGATTCTAGGCTTGCCTCCAAAATATCTTTTTTTGGGGCAAATAGCTCTAATGATATGTCCGGCACAGTTGAAAACTACGATATCTATTTAAGCGATGCCAATGGTAATCTTAATTCCAGCGGTTCATATATTACAATAGACAGTTACAGAAATGCAGACAAACAAAACGTAGCAGTTGGAGGCAATATTTCTGCTGTTCAGTTAAATTTTAACAACGGAACCAGTATTTACGCCAGCAATGTAGCGAGAGTCGTAAATGGTACAGGTCTTTCTGGTGTCTTTGCTTCAACTCAAGGTTATGCAAATAACGCTCTTGGCGCACCAATACCAAGCGGACAAGGACTTGTTCAACCTGCACCAGGTTTTAAATGTACTTACTTAGGAGATCATTTTTCCAGCATAACGCTTGGATTTGTATTTGTTGACCAAAATATTGCTTGTAACTCAAACTCTGATTGTGGCATATCAGGTTACACAGGAAGCTCATATTGCCAAGGAAGCAATATATTCCAAAATTATATGACTTATACCTGTAATGGCGCGGGAACAGTAAATTCATACTGCTCAAGCTCCTCAGCCTCTCAGTTGAAACAAACATGTTCGGGTAATCAAACATGTAACAATGGAGTGTGCTCGGGGCAAAACTGTACATACCACTCCTACCAGCAATGTGTAGGAAATAGTTTATACTGGTATGATTCATGCGGACAACAGCAAGAAATATCTCAATACTGCCAGAACGGATGCTATGGCAATACATGTTCAAATTATAATAACAATAATTATTGTACATACCATGCGTATAGACTTTGCGTAGGCAACAGTATTTATTGGTATGACTCATGTGGAGCCCGTCAGGATTTATTCCAAACCTGTTATGGTACAAATCAAATCTGTCAATATGGAGTCTGCACATATAATCCACCTGCACCAAATCCAAACCCAAATCCATATCCGTATATATCTCATTACAAAACAGAATGCTACTCAGGTAATCTATATTGGTATGATAGTCTTAGTCAAAGAAATAGTCTATACAAAGATTGTGCAGATGCAAACAGCTGTACAATTGACACTTGTGCATCGGGCGAATGTTCCAACGAAGTAAAATGCGATGGCACAACCTGCGCTATTGGATCTGCTGATTATCAAAAATATTGTGCCTCCGAGCAACCCGTGACATCGGGATTGTCTATCTCATTTTTTGCTAAGGAAGATGAAAGCACAACACAATGGCAAAAAGCAATTCAGGTAGGAGAAAATGGACATCTTTATTTTATGATAGCCGTGGCAAATAATGAAACAGTCCAGGTTGATAATCTAATTGTTTCTGCAAATATTCCATCTGAAGTAGTTTCATTGGGGAACGTACAAGTAAACGGAATAGCAATTTCTGGAGACATCGTAAATGGGCTTGATATTGGGTCTGTGGCACCAGCTACCGCAAAAACAGTCACATTCGAAGGTATGACGCAGACATTTTCAACGAATGAAACAAAACAGTCAAACGCAAAAGTGACTGTTGGGACGGCTAGTATAACCGACACTCTTGGTTTGATGTTTAATCCTGGTCAGGTGGCAGGGGCAGCAATCTCGGAATCTTCAGAGTCTTCTTTTTGGGATTTTGTAAAACGCTGGTATCTATGGATTTTAGTGGCCTTAGTACTTATATTTTTATTTGTAGTTGTGTTTAGGAGATTATCATCTAACGCATAATTTACTTTCTACTATATAAAAAGAGGGGATTGGCCCCTCTTTTTTAGGTGTTTATTACTTTCGTTAGCCAACTATTGACAAGCAATTATGATAATGGTATAATAAACATATAGGGTAAAATAAGAAAAAGGGAGGTTTGAGAGATTTCTTCTCTATATTACGACTCCTTGGCTCCGGCTGAGGAAATCGAAAAAATAGGGTTCTAATCTGGAGGCGTAATGCCTTCGACGGAGGACAAGAAGAAATCCCCTAAGCTTCTCTTTTTTCTTTCAAATCATTAGTTGAATAACGAAAAGTGATTGTTTTCAAAAAGTAATAATTTTCTTTAGTGATTTGAGAAAAGGGAAAGAAATAACAAAAACCCGTCTTTTGGCGGGTTTTTGATTATATTTGCCTAAAAACCCATTTTTTAGTATAATAATTGAATAGATATGGTTGCTAAACCCTCTTTTTTTGAATTCACCTCGTATAACTTTGAGCCTGAGAGGAAAAGGGTTGTTTTTAATTACAGGCAGAATTTTAAAGATGGTGAGCCCCTCAATTTTTCTGAGACATTGTTATTGCCGGAGGTTCCTGAAATAAAACGGCTTCCCGAAGGATTGGTTGATAAAATTTTGCAAAATGTGCAGATTATACTTGGAATCAGTTATTATAAATTTTATTGTGCGACAGAAGTAAAAATCCCATATACCTTAAGTAGAAAGGAGGCGGATTTTTGGAATATTGTGTACAAAAAAGGCCTTGGCGAATTTTATTTTAGAAATGACTTAAACCCTAAAAAATCTCCAAAATTTCCATTTAGTAAAGATGTTAAGGTAGGAAACTACAAGATAGAAAAAAACAGTAAATGTTTTGTTTCGGTTTCAGGGGGGAAAGATTCGATAGTTGCTGCAGAGCTTTTAAAGGAAGCTGGCGCTGATATTACGGCTATTTATACTGAGGCGGGAAGGGAGTCGGAAATCGTTAATGATGTCATAAATGAACTTGGTTTAAAATTTTTAAAATTTAGGCGCGTATTAGATCCCAAAATTTCTGATGAACATAAATATAACGGGCATGTTCCGGTCTCTGCAATGTTCGCCTTTCTTGGGATATTGTATGCGGTTTTATATAAACACTCTTATTGCGTGATGGCCAACGAATATAGCAGTAATTTTGGAAACACTACATATAAAGGAGAGACTATAAACCATCAGTGGTCAAAATCTTTTGAGTTTGAGAATTTATTTTCTGAATATGTCGAAAATTTTATAACCCCCGATGTTAAATATTTTTCTTTGCTAAGGCCTTTTTATGAGATAAGAATTGCAAAAATGTTTTCAGAGCACAGGAAATATTTTCATCATTTTTCAAGCTGCAATAATAATTTTAAAATTAAAAAAACAGAACAAACAGGACTCTGGTGTGGCGGATGCTCTAAATGTGTTTTTGTGTTTACATTATTGTCTGCTTTTTTGTCAAGAAAAGAGCTAATAAATATTTTTGACAAGAATCTTTTTCAAGATAAAAATTTACTATCATTGTTTAAGGATATTCTAGGCTTAGGCAAGATGAAGCCATTTGATTGTGTGGGAACATTTGAAGAGTCAAAAGCTGCTTTTAAGCTGGGAAGCAAAAATTTTAATTCTGATTTTATTGTAAAAACTCTGCTTCCCAAAATAAAAATAACTGAGCTTCAAATAAAAACATTATTTTGTCCTCAAAAAAGCCCCAATATTCCTGAAAGGTTTAAGTTTATGGGAATGCGTAGCGCTCTAATTTTAGGTTATGGTAAAGAGGGAAAAATTACAGAAAAATATTTAAAAGTAAGTCACCCAGGAATAAAAATTGGTAAGGCAGATCAAAGCACTTCAAAAAATTATTTAGTAAATCAAGATGATTTTGATATTGTAATTAAGACCCCAGGTGTTCCAAAAGAGAAGGTCAGCATACAATATACAACAGCTACAAATATTTTCTTTTCTGAAATTAAACGATTAGGAAACTTGATAATTGGAGTTACGGGAAGCAAGGGTAAAAGTACAACCGCTTCGCTTATTTATGAAATTTTGAAGGAAAATGGGAAAAACGTTCAGCTTTTAGGGAATATTGGAAGTCCTATGCTGGAAGCTCTACTAAGGCCAGTAGATAAGGATATGATATTTGTTGTCGAGTTGTCCAGCTACCAGTTAGATGATATTAAATTTTCACCTGATATTGCCGTGGTGACAAATCTGTTTCCTGAACATATGGATTACCACTCTGGTATTAAAAATTATTACAGGGCTAAAAAAAATATTATAAAGTTTCAAGGCAAACAAGATGTATTTGTTTATAGCCCAAAAAGCAAGGAAAGTTACGAGTGGACTAGGCGGGCAATGGCAAAGGCGGTTCCGTTTGTGGAAGGAGCGTTTCTAAAAGATGTTGATTTCCCGTTATTGGGTGAACATAACAAGGAGAACGCAAGAGCCGCTGCGTCGGTAGCAAGAAAACTTGGTGTTCCGGACAAAACAATTAAAATCGTAATTGAAAAATTCAAGCCATTGCCACACAGATTGGAATTTGTCGGTGAGTTTAAAAATATTAAATTTTATGACGACGCTGTTTCAACAACTCCCGAGTCAACAATATTAGCCATTGAGACGTTAAAAAATATTGGGACAATATTCCTAGGTGGTCAAGACAGAGGGTACAATTTTAACCAGTTAGAAAAAATAATCAAAAGATATAAAATAAAGAATGCAGTTATTTTTCCTAACAGTGGTAATAAAATTAAGTTGCCTGGGTTAAAAATCCTTAAAACAAAGAGTATGCAAAAGGCAGTTGATTTCGCTTATCAAAATACAGAAAAAGGGAAGATTTGTTTGCTTTCGTGCGCATCGCCAAGCTATTCTTTGTGGGAAAATTTTGAAGAAAAAGGCGATGAGTTTGTAAAATTTGTGAAAAAGCTAAAATGAAAAAACACGTTAATTATCCCTTACTATTTCTAGTAGCCTTTATTGTCGGGTTTAGTTTTCTATTCTTTTTTACGCTTTCAACACCAGCTTCGTTGCAAAGATTCAATAAACCAAATTATTATTTCTCCCATCAATTAATTTTTGGTCTTTTACCTGCTTTGGTTCTTGGATTTGCTGCTTATAAAGTATCACTTAAATGGCTTAAAAAATATGCTTTTTGGCTAGTTCTATTTAACATTCTAGCTTTGTTTTTAGTTTTTTTACCTGTTATCGGCTCAAAGCTAGGCGGGGCTACGCGTTGGTTTAATCTAGGATTTTTTTCTGTTCAGCCTTCTGAATTTTTAAAAATAACAGCTATCTTGTATTTATCTGCGTGGATTGCTTCACGTTTGCCCGAAGGTAGGGTTTCGGGCTGGAAATCTACAGCCAAAAGAGGTTATCATAATATAATATATATATTTTTGCCATTTGTATTTTTCTTAGGGATGATTACGGTTGCCCTATATTTACAAAGAGACGCTAGCACTTTGGGTATTATTTCATTAACATTGCTCGCATTATATTTTTATGCAAGAACTCCGTTGTGGCACACGTTGCTAATTATTTTTTCTGGTATAAGTTTTTTACTGCTGATTGTAAGATTTGAACCTTACAGATTGGACCGATGGTTAATTTTTTTAAATCCGAATGCAGACCCATTGGGAAAAGGGTTCCAGCTCAGGCAGTCACTAATTTCGTTAGGCTCGGGCGGAATTTTTGGCCAAGGGATGGGAATGTCCACTCAAAAATTTGGATTTTTACCTCAGGCAATGTCAGACTCAATTTTTGCCATAATCGGAGAAGAGTTTGGAATTATGGGGGGGATTATCTTGATTGCGTTATTTGTTTTGTTTTTTTTGCTGGGAATTAAAATTTCAAAAAACTCTCACGACAGATTCGCTAGTCTAATTGCCATAGGTGTTGTATTATGGATAACCTTGCAGGCATTTGTCAATATCGCTTCTGTGGCTGGAATATTTCCATTGGCTGGCATACCTTTACCATTCTTTTCCTATGGTGGCTCACACTTGGTAGTGGAGCTGATCGGTGTAGGGCTTTTATTAAATATTTCTAAAAATACATGAGGATATTATTTACCGGTGGTGGAAGTGGTGGGCATATTAATCCTATTATTGCGATTGCGAGGGAAATTAGGAGGATTTATCCCAAAAAAGATTTGGAATTTTATTATGTTGGACCAAAAGACGATCTAAGTTTGATTTTATTATCTCAGGAAGATTTTGTTATAAAAACAATTATTTCAGGAAAATTAAGAAGATATTTTGCTTTTCAGAATTTTATTGATATTTTATTTAAGATTCCTTTTGGAATGATTCAGGCGTTTATTCTAATTCTGGCAATAAAGCCCGACCTAGTTTTTTCTAAAGGAGGATCTGGATCTATCGCAGTAACATATTCTGCTAAGATTTTAAGGATTCCAGTGTTTTTACACGAGTCAGATGTGGTACCAGGACTTTCAAATCAAAAAACGGCAAAGTGGGCAAAAAAGATTTTTACTTCTTTTTCTAAAACAGAATATTTTGACCCCAAAATAATAACGCTGGTTGGAAATCCCATAAGAAAAGAAGTTTTAGAGGGCGATAAGGAAAGGGCAGGGGAATTGTTTAATTTAACCTTTTCTAAGCCCATAATTTTAATTATTGGTGGGTCTCAAGGAGCTGTAGCAATAAATGATTTTGTTTTGGAAATAATAAATGATTTGTTACGTAACTATGAAGTAATTCATGTTATTGGCAGAGAAAATTTTAAGCAAGAAATTGCTGAGGCGCAGGTTGTAGGCGGTAAGGATTTAGATAGATATTATCATCCGATTGCATTTTTAGATGAAGAAAAAACAAAACATGCTTATGCAGCAGCCGATTTAGTAATCTCTCGTTCTGGGTCAGGATCAATCTTTGAAATTGCGGGCTGTGGTAAGCCAAGCATCTTAATTCCTCTGCCTTCTTCGGCAGGCAATCATCAGTCAAAAAATGCTTATGCGTATTCTGAAAATGGGGCATGCTTAGTGATAGAGCAGGAGAACCTAAAGTCACATTTTTTTATGCAACAAATACAATTATTGTTGTTGCATTCAGAAAGAGTGGGACAAATGAAACAATCTGCGCTGGATTTTGCCAAACCACTAGCAGCCCGCGCAGTGGCTCGCGAAATTTTAGAATTTTTGATGCTAGATTAATATGAAAAAAGAAACCAAAATAAAACCGATTCGAGTAAGAATTGCGCCTTCGCCAACAGGAGCCTTGCATATAGGTACTGCTAGAAGTGCACTCTTTAATTATCTATTTGCTAAAAAAAATAAAGGTAAGTTTATTTTACGTATAGAAGATACTGATTTAGAAAGGTCTGACTTAAGATGGACTGAAGATATAATACAAGGGCTGAAATGGCTAGGGATAGAATGGGATGAAGGTCCAGATATTGGAGGAAAATTTGGTCCATATAAACAAACACAACGTATTAATAATTATAAAAAATACCTAGAAAAACTTTTATTTGAGAAAAAAGCTTATTACTGTTTTTGTAGTGCAGAAGAGTTAGAAGTTAAACGCCAGGAACAGATGAGCAGGGGAGTGGCACCAAAATATGACGGTACGTGTGCTCATTTGTCTGAAGACTTTTTAGCAGAAAACATAAAAAATAAAAAACCGTCGGTTATAAGATTTAGAACCCCAATTAAAAAAATAAAATTTAAGGATTTAATTAGAGGTGATGTAGAATTTGATTCGAGATTTATTGGCGACACAGTAATAGCAAAAAATTTAAATACTCCTTTGTATAATTTTGCTGTGGTAGTAGATGATTACGAGATGCAGATAAGCCACGTAATTAGAGGTGAAGATCATATAGCCAACACCCCAAAACAAATTTTGATGCAAGAAGCTTTAGGTTTTAGTACACCCGATTATGCTCATTTGCCTTTGATTCTCGCCCCTGATAGGTCAAAAATGAGTAAACGCTATGGATCGGTAGCCGTAAATGATTACAATAATCAGGGTTATTTGCCAGAAGCCATTGTAAACTTTATGGCGCTACTTGGCTGGAATCCTGGTACTGAAAAAGAGATTTTTTCTTTGGCACAATTGTCAAAGGAATTTTCAATTGAAAAAGTTCAAAAATCAGGGGCAATTTTTAATATCCAAAGATTAGATTTTATAAACGGATATTATATAAAAGAAAAACCCATAGAAAAACTTACAGAGCTTTGTGAGCCATATTTAAAAAAAGCTGGGCTTTTGGTTGCGGGGCAGGTATCTAAAAGTATGTTGGAAAAGATAGTAAAGGTTTCAAGAAGCAGGATGAAAAAATTGTCGGACATAGTGGAGCTTTCTGATTTCTTTTTTGCTGACAAACTAAGTTATGATAAGGATTTATTAAAATGGGACAATATGTCAGACGAAGATATAAAAGAATGTCTTTTATTGTGCCTGCCTGCTGGCAGGCAGGCGACAAATAAAAAGGCGCTTGGCGACCTTGGAAAAGGGGAGTGGAATATAAAGAATATAGAAAAAGTCTTGTTCGATACGGCAGGGGATTTTAATAAGCAAAAAGGGTATCCAGAAAAAAATAGAGGGTTTTTATTGTGGCCCTTACGCGTGGCCTTGTCTGGGAAGAAGGCTTCACCAAGCCCGTTTGAAATAGCAGATATTTTAGGCAAAGAAAAAACGTTAAAACATATCGCCGAGGCAATAGCTAAGCTCCCCTGATTATTGTGCGACAGACTTATTGAGAAGGGAAACACAGAGTGTTATAATATAAATATCAACAAATTATGCGTCAAAAAAGGTTTATTAAATATTTTGTTATAATAGGGGTTATATTTGGCACTGTGTTTTTAAGCCAGCAGGCCCATATTTTAGACAAAGGTAATAAGTCTACCTTTGTTAACGGCGCTGTACAGCAGGCCGAAGCTTATGTGGCAAAAGGGTCTGGCTGGGTGATGGATAAGGTGTTCCCTAGTATATCCGGAGAAGTGCAAAAGAGGGGAGAGATGGTAACAGAAGGAATTAATGATCAAAAAGAAAAAGTTTCAGAAAATATTTCTGGAAAAATTTCAAATTATTTTTCCGGGGTGACAGAGAGTGTTTTGCATCCTGGAGATCCTCAGAATTGTCCGCCTCAAACCCAGTCCAGCCAGTAACTGTGTATTCCTGTGGATAAATAAGGGTTGACTAGGCCCCAAGAGGGCTTTATTATAGATATATACAAGTTCGCAAAATGTAGGTAAACTGACTATATATACTTTAAGCTTATAAAACCATGGAAAAATCATCAAAAATAATTAAGGAACATTTACAGGATTTTTTAGATTATTGTGAAGTTGAAAAAGGTTTGCGTGATAATACTCAGGAGAATTATAAAAAATATTTGGAAAAGTTTTTTTACTGGCTAAAACAGGCTAAGCTAGAGGCCCTACTCCCCCATCAATTGGCTCCAGATCACATTTGGAGCTATCGCTTATTTTTATCTAGGAAGCCCAGCCCTGCTACGGGTAAATTACTGTCTAAAAGCACTCAAAACTACTATTTAGTCGCTCTTAGAGCTTTTTTAAGCTATTTTGTGGCAAAAGACATACTTTCAATGCCCCCTGGCAAAATAGTCCTTCCTAAGGCCGATAAAAGTCAAAAAACAGTCAAATTTCTCACCTTAGAGCAGATTGGCAAGCTTTTATCGTCCGTAGACCCAAAAGACCCGGTATCTATAAGGGATAGGACTATTTTAGAGACTTTTTTCTCAACCGGACTTCGTATTGCCGAGCTGGTAGCCTTAAACCTGGAGCAGTTTAACAGCCTAAAAGATAAGAAAGATTTGGAGCTTGGGGTTATAGGAAAAGGCGGTAAACCTCGCGTGGTTTATTTTTCAGAACGTGCTTTAATTTTCATAAAAAAATATCTTAAAATAAGAAATAATGTTCAGTTTGCAAACACTAAGGCTTTATTCGTAAATTTTCGAGATAAAAAAGGAAATTCTGATTCACGTCTTACATCAAGGTCTATTGAAAGAATTGTAAAAAAATATGCCATGCTTTCAGGCATACCAATATCTACTACACCTCATACCTTGCGCCACAGTTACGCTACTGATTTGTTAAACCAAGGCGTGGACCTGCGTAGCATCCAAGAGTTTTTGGGCCACAGTAATATTGCCACCACTCAGATTTACACGCACGTAACCAACAAGCGTCTCCGTGACATCCACCACAAGTTTCACTCCGACCCCGACAAAAAGTAGACTTTTGTCGCACAATAAAACGTAGGGCATTGTCGCACAATTATAAGTTTGGTATAATAAGTTATGAAAGAAAAATTTAGCGTTGTAAATTTGGTCAATAATGATGGATGTTTTGATTTGCAGTTTAGAAAAGACACCCGACATGAACGCACCAATTCCCCCACCTATTACCGATGGAAGGCACAGTTTATTGTGACTGTGCATAAAGATAAAGAAAAACTACTGAAAAAAATAAAAAAAGAAATGGGATGCGGAGAAATTAATACTTCAAAAGACCAGGCCAGGTTCTCGGTGCAAAATATATCTAATATTGTGGATGTGGTAGTTCCCTATTTTAAGAAAAATTGTCTGGCAGATAAAAAGAAAAAAGATTTTGAGCTTTGGTATAGGGGTGTGGATATTTTATATAGAAATAAAGGTAAGGCCTTAGTTTCCTGGAAAAAGAATGACATTAACCAGCTTATAGAAATACATAAGTCTTCGGCAAAATATAAGAGCAGACCCAGACAGTCTAAATGGATGGATATGGCAAAAGCCTTCTCAAAATCAGCATAAAAAACCCAGCTTCCTTGGGAGCTGGGTTTTGGGTCTGTGGCTAGAACGATGAAAGAGCGTCGGCTCTCGTGTCTCTGATATCAAAGAACCTATTGAGCTTTGTTATAGCAAAAACCTCGTAGATTTTTGGACGGATGTTGCACATCCTCAATTGGCTATCTTTCGCATTCATCTCTTTTTGGAGCGTTATGAGAGCCCCAAGTGCGGCAGAGGAGAGAAAATCTACTCCTCCAAAATTTAAAACGATTTTTTGCCGGATCTGAGTCAACTCAAATAGAGGGTCCTTTATGGTTTCAGCAGTGCAAACTTCAATGCCTTTGAGTTCGAGGGTTTTTGCTTGATCTTCGTTATCCACAATCTTTTCAACCGTAAAGGTTGCAACCGCAACGCCGTCCACCTCTTCCACTCTAATGACTTCCGATGTTGTTTCTGACACGGTACCGCCTCCTTGAAAAGAGTAAAAAGAGCTTGAAATGCTTGCCACCCGACAAGTTATTTTTATGCTAATCCTGTTATTAAATCTTGTCAATACGAAAGGGTGCTCAATTATTTTCCGAATCTTCGTTGCCTGCGGTCAAATTCCGCCAGGGTTTCATCTAAATCCTGTTCAGTAAACTCGGGCCAAAGTTTTTTTGAAAAATATAATTCTGAATAAGCGCCCTGCCAAAGCACAAAATTAGACATTCTCATTTCACCTCCCGCCCTGATTATAAGGTCTGGAGATGGAAGGTCAGCTGTAGAGAGATAATCCTCAAAAAGCTTCTCGTCAATTTTTTCTGGCGGAATTTTATCTTCAATTATCTTTTTAGCAGCATTGACAATATCCCACCTTCCACCATAGCTTATGGCAAGATTTAAGAAAAGGTTTTTGTTATTTTTGGTTGCTTCTTCAACTTTTTTTATTGCTTTTTGTAGAGAGTTTGGCAGTCTTTCTTTTTGACCAATGATTTTAACTTTTATGCCTAGTTTTTGATATTTGTTTTCGTTTTGATATTTGGAAAAGTTTTTTATAAGACCATTCTCAAGCAATTTCATAAGATAGTCTACTTCTTCTGGCGAACGGTTCCAGTTTTCAGTGGAAAATCCATAAGCAGTAAGGGCTTTTATGCCTTTATTTTTGCACCACTCCGCAAAATCTAGGAGTTTTTCATAGCCTTTTTTATGCCCCTCTAAAGTGGGTAAGTTTTTTTGTTTTGCCCAACGTCGGTTGCCGTCTGGAAACAAAACTATATGTTTGGGTATATTTGTCATGATTTTTGCTCTATTTTTATTGGTTCTTTTAAATGGTATTTTGCGGTGATGTAGCCTGCTGAAAAAGCAAACATAATCAGAAGAGCCACAATTATAAACAATATTATATCATAAAAATGGGATTTGACAAAGACTGTAATTTTTGTTAAGATATCTATATATAAATTCATAAAAAGATATGTCAAAAACTAAACAAGGAGGCTCAAGTAGATTGGGAAGAGATTCTGCGTCTCAGCGCTTGGGAGTGAAGATTCACGACGGACAAATCGCAAAAGTTGGAATGATAATTGTAAGGCAGAGAGGTATAAAATATTTACCCGGCAAAAACGTAAAACGTGGTTCAGATGACACTATTTATGCTATGAAAGAAGGAATTGTCCATTTTGTCCCAAAAACAAAAAAATTGTTTAACGGATCCAGAAGAGATGCAAAATTAGTTTTTGTAGAGACCTCTAAAACAAAATAGTATTTTAAAAAATCGTTCAAAAAATGAGCGATTTTTTGCTTACTTGGCAGATTTTATAAACTCCTTGAACAGTGGATGGGGTCGCAATGGTCTGGATTTAAATTCCGGATGGAACTGGGAAGCCACAAAAAATGGATGGTCTTTTATTTCAATTATTTCAATCAAATTTGACTTTGGGTTTAGGCCTGCTACTATAAGCCCTTTTTCTTCTAGAAGTTTGCGGTATTTGTTGTTAATTTCATATCTGTGTCTGTGCCTTTCTGAAATGATATATGGTCCTTTTTGTTCCCCTGCCCAATCTTTGTATGCCCTATGGCTTATGGTGTCTGGTTGAACTGCGCAGTCATAGGCACCTAACCTCATCGTTCCTCCATAGTGCCGCATTTGAAGTAATTTTTTTTGTTTCTCCATAACATCTATAACTGGATCTTTAATTTTGTCATCAAATTCTCTGGATGTCGCATTTTTTATTCCAGCAACGTTGCGCGCAAATTCAATTACGCAAAGCTGAACCCCTAAACAAAGGCCCAAAAAAGGGATTTTATTTTCACGGCAATATTGGATGGCTTTTATTTTTCCCTCTACTCCCCTGTTTCCAAACCCTCCGGGAACTATAATACCATCAAAGGAGTCTAGCTCTTTAAGAGTGGACGGATTTTTTTCATATACATCTGAATCAAGCCAGGTTATTACGGGATTTTTCTTCCAAAAATAAGCTGCATGTTTAACCGATTCAAGCACAGAGATATATGAGTCGGTTAAAACAAAATCTCCGCTTCCAAAATATTTTCCCACGATTCCTATTTTAACATCGCCCTCTGGGTTTTGTATGTTTTTAACAAGCGCACTCCATTGTTTTAAATCCTTGGATCTTGGGGTAAGGGAAAGTTTTTTTAGGATTCTATCACTTATATTATCTCTTTCAAAATTTATTGGCACTTCGTAAATACTTTCAGCATTCGGTGCTGAAATGACATCTCCTTCCTCAAGCCCACACATAAATTGAATTTTTTCTTTTCTTTTTTGGTCAAGAGGCACATGTGCTCTGCCTAAAATAATGTCTGGTTGCAGTCCTACCGAGTTTAGATTTCTTACAGCATGTTGAGTTGGTTTTGTTTTAAGTTCTGTTCCACCTGCTCCTAAAGCGGGGATAAAGCTAACCAAAACCGTAAGAACGTCTTTTGGGTGTTTTAATTTAAGCATTTTTATCGCCTCAAGAAACAGCAGATTTTCGTATTCACCAACGGTTCCTCCTATCTCTGTAACTACAATTTCAGCTTTTTCTTTTTTTGCAGCATTATTGATCCTATCGATAACTTCTAGAGGAATTCTGGGTACAACCTCAACCTGTTTGCCTTTATATCCCATACTGCGTTCCTTGTTAATTACAGATAGATAAACACTTCCAGTAGTCATATAGTTTGCACTGGACAGAGTTGTATCTAAAAATCTTTCATAATTTCCCATATCCTGATCACACTCCATACCATCGTCCAAAACAAAAACCTCACCGTGTTCAGTGGGGCTCATTGTACCTGCGTCGACGTTTACATAAGGGTCAATTTTTATTGCTGTGACTCCAAAACCGCGTGACTGTAATATTTTAGAAATTGAAGATGTTGCTACACCCTTCCCTACTCCAGACATTACTCCACCGACGACAAAAATATACTTCATTTTATTCCTCCTCTTTTTTTACCGCTGATGATTCAGCTATTATTATTTTTATTTCTGCCTCAAGATTGTGCGCAAGATTTATGCTTATGCTAAACTCTCCTTGTTGTTTAATTGGGTTTTCTAAAAGAACCTGAGATTTTTTAACATCAAACCCCATTTCTTTTAATTTATCAGCTATTTTTTGATTAGTAATGGCTTCAAAAAGCTGTCCCTCATCTCCTATTTTTACTTCAATAGTTGTCTCTAATCCGTCTAAGCGCGAAGCCAATTCCTGCGCTTTTTTTAAATCCTCTTCAGCTTCTTTTTCAATCACTTCCTTCTGGTCGGTCAACCATTTCAACGCCTGTTTTGTGGCGGCTTTTGCCAATTTGTTTGGCAATAAAAAATTCCTTGCGTGTCCATCTTTAACTTCTTTTACCTCGTATTTTTTTCCAAGGTCTTCAACATCTTGTAGTAGAATAACTTTCATATTATATAATTTTATTACTATATTTTAACAATTTTATATTTTAACGCAATGCTTTAACAATTTCAAGGGCCTTATCTAGCTGAGGGTCTTTATCCAGCTGCATGTCATGATCTGTAATATCAATTTTTATATCCGGCTCCAGTCCCACCTCAGCAATTGAATTTCCGTTTGGTGTTAGCCATTTTGCAATTGTAATCTTTAAAAATGACCCGCCTCTTAAATTTATGACCTCTTGGACTGATCCTTTTCCAAATGACTTCATCCCAATTAATTTTATGTTTCGGTTATCTCTTAGTGTCCCGGCTAAAATTTCAGATGCAGAGGCTGAACCTTGGTTTATTAAAACTACGACTGGGTATCCAGAAAGGCTGGCACTTCCCGAGGTTTTGTAAATTTGTTGTTCCTTGTCTGCTCCAAGATCTTCAATGGTCACAATTTTTCCATTTTCCAGGAAAAATCCAGCAATACTTTGTGCAATATCAAGATATCCACCCGGGTTGTTTCTTAAGTCTAAAATAATTCTTTTTGCTGGACTTTGCAAAATTTCCCTTGTGGCAGATGTAAATTCAGAAGAAAGAGATTCGTCAAATTGGAAAAGCTGAATATAAGCTATATTGCCGTCTTTTAAAGACCATTTCATTGCTGGGATTGAAATGGTTCCTCGAGTGATGGTAATGTCTTTTGGATTTTTGAGCTCCTCTCTTACTATGGTTAATGTGACGTTTGTACCTTTTGGACCCCTTATCAAACTTACAGCATCATCAGTAGTCATATTCAAGGAATCCTTACCATCAATTTTGGCAATTATGTCTCCCGCCTTTAGCCCTGCTGTCTGGCCTGGGGTGCCTTCAAGCGGAGCAACCACAGTAAGTAATTCTTTTTTGACGCCTATCTCAACACCAATTCCTTCAAATGAACCCGATAAATCTTGTTGAAAACGGTGTGCCCGTTCTGGGTTAAAAAAGCTGGTGTATGGATCATCTAAGGATTGTGTCATTCCTTCTATTGCGCCATAAATTATTTTTTGGTTATCAATTGCCGAAGGGTCTATAAAGTTTTCTTGGAGCTCGCTATATGCATTCCAGAAAAGGGAAAAATCAATTGTTCCAGGTTGTGGTACATTATATGCAATTTTATTTACGCCGACCCAGGCTCCCAAACCAAAAGCTCCTGCAAGGCACAGTACAGCGATAACTGGAAAAATTATTTTTTTGATTTTCATTCTCATATACACCAATCTTAGCAAATATTAACTTATAGCACAATATTGACTTAGGTTTAATCTTGTTGCAAAATTACCTAAATCCGTTTCTTTGACATCAAACCCAAGGTGATAAAAATGGAAGGCATTTTGCAATTTATCGGCGAGCATGCTATTTTTGCTGTGCCAGTGTCCTTTTTTCTATCGTTAGTTTTATTTGCTTTCTATGTGATTCCAGAAATTAGGAGACGATCATTAGCAAAGGCTAGAAAAAAATTAGGCAAGGAAAGACTTAGTTCATGGGCAAAAAAGCATAAAAAAATCCCATAGGGATTAAGGGGTGAAACTTTTTTCGCCCCATTTTTTTTGTAAAAAAAGTGGGACAGCTGGGCTGTCCCTTGAAGGAAGGAAGATGCGATGATAACGAGGTGGATTAATGCTTGCACAGGGTACGTACCAGAGTCTTTCTGGCTGTTATTTTTGTGAAGCCTCCTGGCTTTACAAAAATATTTTTGGGCACAGTGGTGCAGGCATTTTTTCCGCCTTTGGCTGTTTGTGGCGCCCTATGCGCCGAAACTAAACCGGTGGCATAGTCCCCTCCTATAAGCTCGGCAATGATCCAAAGCTTTCTGTTTTTGTAGTATATATAAGTAGAAAGTTCGTGTCAAGCGAATTTATCCACATGTGGACTTTGGCAGCCAAATTCTGACAGCGTATAAATTTAATTTACCACAAATCAATAGTTTAATAAATATATAAAAAAGAGCCCGGGACAATCTCCATGTCCTGGGCTTTGGGTCGAGGTCGAAGCATTATGCCAACGACATTACATAGTTTAGGCGGGCCAACGCCATTTTTTGAAACCTGTGACAGCAAAGAGGTAAACAACGATTCAGCGTCGCAGTACCAGTCAGAATTGAGAGCCGAGCTTCGGGTGTCCCCTTGAACTGCACGTTAATCTCCATGCAGTTAAGAAGTTGCCACAGCTTGCTTTCCATGCGTCGCCTTAGAAACCGCACTCGCCATCGATTGATGGCCTTTTTAACCCATTTCATCTCACTCTCTCTTTCTATTGTGTTGCTGGTAGACAGGTAAATTATGCTAATATAATTATATCATACAACCAGCGTGTTTGTCAATAGTTGAATGCGAACTAAAAAACTGCTCGTGGCGGGTAAAGGTTCCCTCTCCTTATATTTTTGTCGGAAAGCATTTTACGTATAAATTTAATTTACCACAAATCAATAGTTTAATAAATATATAAAAAAGAGCCCGGGACAATCTCCATGTCCTGGGCTTTGGTGTTCTTTTGTTCGAGGGCAAAGGAGGGCTTTCAAGGGTTCTATATCTATTTAGCCCCTATAGTGCATTTCCCGAAATCTTTCCTTGGTGCGTTTTTGTCCCTTTCTGATTCGGTCGCTAACCTTCATCGCAGTGGCATGAGTTCTCGCTGCGATTATAGCTAGGTCAAGTGGACGTCCATGGGTATCTTCTCCCTTACCAAGAGACTCAAGAGCCTTTGAGAGTCTCCCCGCCCTTTTACAGTTCATAATGACACCTTTCTTTGATGATGGAAATGTGCTGTTCCCCGTGTGGACATAGCGGGTAAAATATTGAACCGCCTTAAGAATAATCTTAGCAAATTTTGGGATTTCTATCAAACAAGCCATTCTCTTCAGGAAATACTTAAGAACAGCTAAGAGAAAGAGCCACAATTAGGGTATTAAAATATATCTATCAATTAGTTCTTTGAAAAAATTGCCTTAAATATCGGCTCTAACTCCTTATCTATGTCTTTTGATAATTCATTATGAGGAATTTTAAAATGGTCCAAAACGGCTTCAAATTTTTTAAACCCATTATCACTCCTTAACTCAACCCATTGAATTTTTAAGCTGTTTAATTGTTTTTTATTCGTTTCAGAAAGTTTATCAGCTACAAATATACTACTATCCCGTGCAATAACCGCATCTGCACTCTCAGGATTTCCTATACCCATAAGTTTTACCTCACATTTGTATTCTTTACCATTTTCAACTAAATAAAAGTCGATTTCCCTTTCAAAATCTTCTTCAGAAATTTCCTTGCCCTTTATCTTCAGTGAATAATTGTCATCTGATACTCCATAAAGTTTGCAAAGTGTCTGCATCAGTGGTTTCTCAACCCTTTTGCCAGCAGTACTCCACAAACCGCCCCTTAATGCTGCCCTTTTCACTGCTAATGTATTTATTACTATTAAACTTTCACTAACATTTAAATCGACACTTACTCCCTTAAATTTAATAGTTAAAGTGAGCTCAAGGTCGTGTTCAGTTTCTACAAGAGTTTTAATTGCTTCATAAAGTGCATCGTAATTTTCGTTCGAGGCGTTAATCACGATTTCTCTTGTAGAGGAATTAAACATATTGTGGATTGTTTTTTTGTTTAATCCTGAGTTGATGGCAATATCTGTAGCAGATAGGGCTGGGTTAAGAAATTCCTTTTTATACCAATCTACTGTTATGTCGCTACTTTTAAGTTTGGCATCGACAACCTTTTTAAAAAAATCAACAGCAAATTGAAGAAACTCCGCATTTATCAGTGTTACAACCTCAATTCTATAATCCTCTCCTTTCAGTAATTTTTTTATTATATTTTTTGCTACTTGTTCTGTTATTGTCATATTTTTTTAGATGATGAAATAAAAGTTTTTAAATCATTAAAATTTGGCTGACTATTTTTCGAATTAAATAAATTCTTATCTTTAGATAATTCCTCTTTAATTCTTGCAATGTATTTTGGCTCTTTTTCAGCTAAAAAGAATTTTCTATTTAAATTCATCGCTGCTCTACCAAGCGTTCCGCTACCAGCAAAAGGGTCAAAAACTAAATCTCCAACAAATGAATAATACTTAATTACATTATTGCACAATTCAATAGGAAATACTGCACTGTGTATCTTGTCGAAGGTTGGACTAATCTTCCAGACATTCGATGTTTCATATTTATCTGGGATTTTACTTTGATTAACTCTATCGTAATTATACTGATGCATATTCCAATCAATCAATTTGTCAGTTTTTTTCCTATAAACCATCAACATTTCAGTAATTGCATTGGGTTTATACCCCAAAGGTTTTCTATGTTGTAAAAACCCAGCATTCCTATTCTTCACACTTGCTTCTGGCTTAACCCATACAATATCGTCTATAAATTCCCAGCCCATTTTAACCAATAAGGGATGGATGTCGTATGGTATCGGATACCTTTTACTGGAATGTGCCCTGCTTATTCTTGGAATTATTATTGGCGAGGTATTAAGTACAAAAAATCTACCCTCTTTGGTCACACGATGAAGTTCCTTAAATACACTTTCTAAAAATTTAAGGTATTCATCGTAGCTTTGATAAATTGAATAATCTCTTGCATTGTAATATGGCGGAGAAGTAAATGTTAGATGTAATGAGTCATCAGGAACAAATTTTAAAACTTCTTGTACATCGCCTTGTACGACCATATTTTCTAAAAAAGGAGGGAACTCATCGTGTTTTTGCGAAGTATTAGAACTATAACTAAATCCATTAACCTCTTTATTTATTGTTTCCTTTATCAGTTCATTTGGGTGGTTAACTAATTTCTTTAATTCAGCTTCTATATCATTCCTTTTTGGAAAGACAAGCAAACCTCTTATTGCTTGCATAACTACTTTAGGGTCATTATCAGATAAAAAACCTATCATTGTTGGAATTGCTTTCTCATTTCTTAAACGACCTATCGCAGACACCGCCTCACGCCTAACCTCAGTACTTTTATCTTTGCTTGCAGATTTTACAAAGACGGGTAATAAAGAAAAATCAGACATTTTTGCTAAATTTTTTAATGACAATGCTCGAATTTCCTCATTTTCATTATCCAATAAATCCAATAATGGTTTTTTGCTTGAGCTGTTTTCAAGTCGCCCCAATTTCCCTAAAACATATAAAACATTTCCATCATTTTGATTATTCAAGAAAGATGCCAAAGAACTTGCATCAGTTTTAAAACCATCAATCACCTCTTTACTTATTTGTTTGCCTATCACTGAACGATTCATATTTTTTCCTATTATTAGCGAGTTTAGATTACTCTATAATATAATTTTTGGTAATTATTAGCAACCTTATGAACAAACAACATTTTTTATTCGCTAAAAGTTATCCACAGATGACCCTATTGCACAAACCTTACATTGATGTATAATTACTAAATGGACAAAGAACCAAAAAAAAGACCCCTTATTGTTAGAACCTCACCAACTGATTATGATTTCGCATATTATCATACTAACGATGGATTTGAAGATGTTAAAAAAATAATAAGAGAAAGAAAATATACTGTGGGAGAGACAGATGTTGCATATAGAGTTATGAGCCATTGGGACGCAATGGGAATACTGCCAGACGGAGTAAAAGGAGGAAAAGATATTTGGCGGAAATTTACATTGGTTGAAAGAGTATGGCTCGAAGCTGTAAAAAGAATGAGGGTATTTGGATTATCTTTAGATAAGATTGCTTCTGTCAAGAAAGCCGTAATGACCTGGAATGAAAAGTTCCAAAGCTATATGGATTTCGAGTATTTTGTAATAAAAGCGTGGGTAAGCGAGGTAGACCCGTATATACTCGTGTTAGCTAACGGAGAGGCAGATGTGGGTAGTATGGCTGAGATTGAACTCGCTAAGATGTTTTATGGCAATAAAGATAAATTGCTTATCTCAATAAAATCTATTTTACAGGAAATGGGTTTAACGGTGAAAACAGCTAAATCACTTCTTGATATTTCCGATGATGAAATCGAACTTCTTTCAGAAATCAGAGTTAAAGGTGGCGATGAGATTAAGGCAAAGACAGACGAAGCTGGGAGAATAACTCACCTTGAAACCACATTTATTAAAAAGCATACAAAAGAGAATCCACTATCTTTCCAAGTATTAAGAGACGACTTCAAAAAAGACAGCGGGTTCGGAAAAACAGAGCTGCAATGGGAAAATGGTATGCCCCAAACAACTAAAATAACCCGAAAACGAAAACTAAAAAAATAACTTGCTATCGGATAACCCGAGGCACTTACAAACCCATATGAGTTATCAGGAAAAACTGAGACCGTATAACCACAAAATTCAATTATGGTTACGGTTATTACTATCGAAGAGTATCGAAAGATGCTCAATGATTATGAAAGCCCCGATGAACAAATCGTAAAGCGTTTACAATACATTGAAGCACTTTCTCGCAACATAGTTGGCTTTGAATTGGAAAACTATGCCAGAAGAACTCAAGGACAAAGGCGGAGTGAGAACGCCTGAAGGTAAGGCGATTTCCCGCTTTAATGCAACAAAACATTCCATCTTGAGAGAAACCCTTACAGAATACGAGAAAACAGATGCAGAACAGCTATACAATGAGCTAATCGATGACCTGATGCCTTCAGGACGCATACAAGAGCTTATTATCGAGATACTTGCCTCAAATGCTATTAAACTACAAAGGATAACAAAAGCTGAAGCAGAAGCAATTAAGGAAGCGATACATCCAGATGATATACCACTTAAGATATTTACTGACAAAAACGCATACTCACCCGAACTCATATCTTTACCAATCGACAAATTAACACTTTTTTCAAGATACCAAACTGCGGCAGAAAATAGAATTTACAGGTCGCTTGGTGTATATTTTCAAATCAAAAACTATGGACAGCGAAAAGAAACAACTTAATAGAATAGGTTCGTTTGGAAAAATAGTATCTGCAAATCCTTATGATGGAAGAAGGGGTCTTGTTTATGCAAGAGTATCAAGTAAAAGACAGGAGATAGAGGGTTCTGGACTTCAAAGCCAAGAAGGACGATGTAAAGATGATTTACGCTCAATTGGGGTTCATTATGAAAAGTCATTTTTTGACAGTTATACGGGTGGAGGAGATTTTATGAAACGCCCAGCAATGCGTAATTTACTGGCTTACATAGACGCAAATCCACATAAAAAGTTTTTAGTTGAATTTGATGACCTAAAAAGGTTTGCCAGGGATGTTGAATTTCACCTTAAACTTAGAACTGCTTTTAGGGTGCGTGATGTTCTCATAAAATGTCTTAACTATAACTTTGACGAAAGCCCCGAAGGAAAGTTTGCTGAAATAGTAATGGCTGGTCAAGCTGAATTGGAACGCCATCAAAACCAACGACAAGTGGTTCAGAAAATGAAAGCACGGCTTGAAGCTGGATACTGGTGTGTAGGAGGCGTAAAAAGGGGCTATAAGATGATTAAAGACCCTCTACACGGCAAATTAGCCGTCCCAAACGATGCAGAAGCTCAAACACTTAAGGAAGCACTCGAAGGTTTTTCAAAGGGAATTTTTGTAAGGAAAATAGACGCTTGCAAATTTTTGGTTGAAAAGAAATTTTGGGTAAAACAAAGCCCAGAAAAATATATTGATAAATTTACAAATATAGTTAAGGATTGCTTTTATGCAGGACTAATTGAATATCCAAAATGGAATGTTGAAAGGCGAGAGGGCAAACATCAAGGTATTATTTCTGTGGACACATTCGAATTAAACAGAAAAAGATTGAACAAGGAAGATTTTAATAAAAGAATTCGGTTAGATATTTCACCAGATTTTCCCGTAAGAGGACTTTTGACCTGTGACCACTGCGGAGGACATTACACTGCGGCGTGGTCTAAGGGAAGGAATAAAAAATATGGATACTATTTCTGCCAAAATAAATTATGTTCTTATCACGGAAAATCTGTAAGTAAAGAAGAGATTGAAAGTAAATTCATTCAAATCATTAAAAAGAACAGATTGAAACTAAGCGTTGAAAAGCTAATTAAAGCTGTATTCGACAGAATTTGGAATGAGGAAATAAACAGATTGCAGAAAAGTGAATCATTAAAATATCAGCAAAAAGGCAAACTAACTGAGAAGATAAAACAGCTCACAGAAGTTATGCTGAGAGCAAAAGCTGAAACTCTAAAATCAGCATATGAAAATCAGATTGAAGAAGCTGCTAAAGAAATTGAAATAATAGAAGAACAATCTACGGAGAAAATTGACTGGTCAATTCCCTATCGAACCGCCTTAAATAAAGCCACCGGATTATTAAGAGACCCATATTTTGTATGGAAACAATTAAAATTGGAGGAACAGCATCGACTTTTCTACTTCATCTTTGAACAAAAATTACCCTACAATCAACTTGAAGGTTATCGAACCGACAAAATTACGACTAAAATGAGGTTATTTGAGGAGTTTTTGGATGAAAACTCTCCTGATGTGGACCCACCGGGAATCGAACCCGGCCTTCCTCCATGCCATGGAGGCGTAATGCCAATTTACTATGGGCCCTCAAGTTATTTTGTATATTATATCCTTTTTAATTTAAATTCAAGAAAAAAGCCGGTTTGGATGATCAGCTTTATTTGTTAGAAATAGGTAGCTCAATAGTAAAAGTTGAACCAAGATTTTCACCGTCAGAAACCGCAGAAACACGTCCCTTGTGAATTTCTATAATCTGTTTAGAAAGATAGAGGCCTATGCCCTTACCACCTGCATCCATTTTTTTCGCTCGTTCCCCGCGTTCAAAAAGCCTGGTAAATAAATTTTTAAGTTCTTTTTTTGTTATACCGATGCCTTTGTCTTTTACAATTATTTTTATTTTTTCACCTTCTTTTTTTAGATTAATGTTTATGTCTCCTTTTTTTGTATATTTTATGGCGTTGTCAACAAAATTGCGTAGGGCCGATTTTAATAACCGCCGGTCGGCCGTTATTTTAATCTTGTTACATTCGCTGTCTGATGTAAACTTTATCTTAAGCCCTCGTTCATTGATCTCAAATCTTCCTTCCTCGATTATCTCTTCTATAACCGGAGTTATTTCGACCTCAGATTTTAGAAGTGCAATTTCTTTTCCTGTTTGAAGCTGTGATATCGCCAAGAATTCATCGGCAATACTAATTAATTTTATTGTGGATATTTTTATTGCTTCTATTGGTTTTAGAAGGGTGTTGGGCACTTGACCGTAAACCCCTTCCAGTATAGAAGATACATATAAGCGCATTGTGCCAAGTGGTGCACGTAAGTTATGCTGGGTTATCATTATAAATTGGCTTTTTGTTTTATCTAATTTTGCAATGTCTCTTCGCGCCCTTTTTTCAACCTCGTAGGCTTTTGTAATTTTTTCACGATATTTTATTTCTGCCATAACGCTGTGTATAAGTAAAAATCCTACAACAATGGTTCCACCCAATGCTAAAGCGTTTACGACAAATTCAGCGTAGTCGGCCGAAAGACTAGTTTTAAAAACTAAAAAAACCCAAATGCTAAAGGTAAAAATTTCAGCTGCGATAACCTTTGTTTGAAAAAGACGGTTTTTTAATATTGCATATCCTATAAAAAGAGTGTATACAGCGACAAAAAAATTTCCGTAAGGCGGTATAGGGATGTTGTACCACAAGAGAAAATTGGTTAGCCCTCCTGTCCAGCCGAGAATAGAACCCATTAAAAGGAAAAATAGTTGTGTTTGCTTTACGTCAGCGGAATTTCTGTAATTCTTTATAATTAAAAAAAAGCTATATAAGACTATTGGACCGTAAATGCAGACCACGACAAAACTGTAAAGAGGGCCTGGCATGGGCCAAAAATTGAAGAATAATTTTGGGCTTACACCCTTGATGAAAAAGTCAAACGGAGAAAAAATTGCAACAATAGCAGTGATAATATAGGCTGACTTTATTAGGAATTTTTTATTTATTCCGAGTATTTCTACTAGAACGTGAAAATACGTAACTGGGATGGTAAGTGTTCCAAGGGCCATCAGCCAGGCCCAAAACAAGGCAGATTCGGCATTGGTCGCACTGAGCCACATCCAGTAGTTAAAGGACCAGAAGGCCATGCTCATGCTAAGTAAAAAGTAAATGCGGTTTATTTTGCCCTTCCAGTTATAAACCAAAACAACTAGTCCTGACCCAAGTGCCACTATACAGTTTACCAATCCTGACATTGCAAAAAAAGTAGTAGTCATAGAATCTTATTTTATTATATCATAAAATAAAAAACACCGTCATAAAGATAGTGTTTTTTTTGTTGTGCCCCCACTGGGAATCGAATCCAGGTCAATTGCTTAAAAGGCAACTGCTCTACCATTGAGCTATGGGGGCATAAATTTACAATCCTTGCTTTTTAAACTCTTTCAATAAATCTTTTTGCTCTCTTGTTAGTTTTTTTGGCGTTTTTACTTTTAATTCAACATACAAATGGCCTCGGCCAAATCCGTTAAAATGCGGAACACCTTTGCCGGAAATTCGTAAAACTTTTCCAGACTCTGTTCCCGATGGAACTTGGATCAAAAGCGCGGTTCCTTCGAGTGCCTTAATTTCCACCTCGTCACCCAAAGTCGCCTGTGAAAAACTAATTTCTGTTTGCACAAATAAATCGTCTCCCCTTCTCTCAAAAACAGAATGCTGTTTTACAAATATTCTTACAAAAAGATTTCCTGTTTTTCCGCCTTTTTTTCCCGCCTCACCTTTTCCGTCAATTTTTATCACCTGACTCGAATCAATTCCCGATGGAATATGGACCTCTATTGTTTCGGTACCTTTTATTCTGCCATCTCCCTTGCAAACATTACACGGTTTTTCAGGAGTTGTACCTTCACCTTTGCAAGCTGGACATGTTGCCACTGTTGTATAAGAGCCCAAAACTGTTTTTCTCACCTGCTGAACTTGACCTGTGCCTCTACAAGAAAAACACTCTTTTATTTTTGTATCAGGTTCAGCTCCATTGCCTCCGCATCTCTGGCAAATAATATATTTTGATAAATCAATTTTTTCAACAAACGATTTTAACGTTTGCTCAAGCGAAATTTCAATATCAACCTGTATATCTTTTCCTCGTTTAGTGTCTTTTCTAGAAGCCCTTCTTGTTCCACCGAAAGGCCCAGCACCTCCCCCAAAAAAATCTTCAAATATATTCCCAATATCTCCGAAATCAAACTCAACATCTTGTCCCGCACCCGCTGAAGGATTC
>Ga0268278_1000364_pt1 | contig 33169 bp, 21 predicted proteins | sample saktaG_3_FD_190135 | JGI IMG/M metagenome (GOLD analysis project Ga0268278, IMG submission 190135) | Saline water microbial communities from Sakinaw Lake, British Columbia, Canada - sak_2010_1_5_55m | ecosystem: Environmental > Aquatic > Non-marine Saline and Alkaline > Saline ...
TATTATTGAAAAATATCATCCTGAAAAAGCGGCGATTGAAGCTATTTATTTTGCTAAAAATGTTAAAACCGCTATTAAGGTAAGTGAAGCAAGGGGAGTGGCTCTTTTAATTTGCGCGGAAAATAAATTGGAAATTATGGAATTTACTCCTTTACAAATAAAGCAAGCTTTGACTGGTTATGGACGAGCCAACAAAGAGCAAATTCAAAAAATGGTTCAAATCACCTTAAAATTAAAAGAAATTCCTAAGCCTGATGATGTAGCCGACGCTTTGGCAATCGCTTTAACTTGCGCGCAAACCAAGAGCTGGTTTTGTTTAAAAAACAGATAAAGGTATTATTTAAAATAATAATAATAAAAAAAAAAAAAACGATTTTTAAAGTCGTTTTTTTAAAATTAGAAGTTTAAATAGGAGATTATTTTCAATGAGGATAAATATAACCAATAATTTTCCAACCACCCTGCCATTCGCCAGTTTTGTTTTTAAAGGTTCTTGTGGAGTATTCTCTTCTTTTTAAACCATTCATTTCAGAAATAGTAACTGATTCTTCGTCAAAATCTTCCACATAGGCTACATGTCCATAATAACCGCAAACCCAACTGGTGCAAGTAAGGGACATAATCGCGCCTTGACGCGGTTCAGTTCCGGTTTTATATCCATCTCTTTTGGCATTTCCAAACCAGGATTTAGCATTACCCCAACTTGGTACGCATTGTCCTTGGTCCGCTGCCCATTTGAATGCGGACCAGTCAGTACATTGGCGAGCGACAAAACGATGGCAGTCAGTATTGGCTCGCCAATCCCAATAATCAGAATAACTTTCTTGAACAATTTGAGGAGCAATAGGAATATAGGTGGGAGTCGGTTTAGGCGCTGGAGGAGGAGTGCCATCAGGAATAATGATTTTATCCCCCGGTTTTAATTCGCCATTTTCTGAAAGACTGTTTATTTGAATTATTTTTTCTATTGAGCTTTTATATTTATTTGCTAAATAAGAAAGATTTTCACCTGATTTTACTTGGTGAGTAAGTCCATCTACCGGCAAAATTGTTAAGTTGTTTCCCGGTCTGATAACAGACCAATAATTTAAATTATTTTCCCAAAGAATTGTGCTCCATTTTAATTCAAAGTTTTCCGCGATTGTGCTGACAGTATCTCCTGGTTGAACAGTATAAGTTTTAATTTCCGTTCTGGTTAATTTTGGTAAACTGTCTAAATCAAATGTTTTTTTAGGAGTAACCAAAGCGCTACTTCCCAAAATCAATGAAATTTCTGAATCATCGCTTAAATCCATAATATCATTCTTGTCTTCCCGCCAAGCCGCAATAGTAAATTCTTTATTATTTTCTTCCGAATTGTTTATTTCAAAAGCATTAGGCAGTTTATTTTCAATCGTAATTTCTTGATTGGACGAGGCAATTCTGTTCAAGATACCATTAAAAGGGTTATTCATTTCTTTTATTTTTTGTTGGGAAAAAATTGCAAAAATAATAACAATCATAACTAAAAAAAGTCTTTTAAAAGCAAAAGACTTCTTCAATTTCTGAAAAAAGGAGCAGCCAAAATAAATAAGGCCTAAGAAAAGTTTTTTAATCCTTTTTTTTAAAAAAAACGGATATTTTTGATTTAAATTTACTTGCATAAATAAGAATTTATGCTATTCTTAATAAACATTTTAAAGGTTTTTTAAAAAAAGTCAATATGAGTTATCAACAAGGGTCTTTTTTTCAAAAATGTTGGGAAAAATGGGAAAAATTAAAACTTTATCAAGCAGGCAAAAAGGAGAAAATTTCTAAAGAATATATTTTAGTTGAATTTCCCTATCCATCCGGTTCAGGACTTCATATCGGACACGCTTTTTGTTTTACTGGCGCGGATGTTTATACGCGGTTTAAAAGAATGTTTTTTTCGGAAAAAGATATTCTTTTTCCTATGGGTTGGGACGCTTTTGGATTGCCGACAGAAAATTATGCTATTAAAAATAAGAGAAAGCCTCAGGAAATTACCAACGAAAATACGATTTTCTATAAAAAACAGATGAAAGAATTAGGTTTTTCCTTTGATTGGGAAAGAGAAATTAATACGACCGACCCGAATTATTATAAATGGACTCAATGGATTTTTATCCAGTTATTTAAAAAAGGATTAGCTTACAAAAAAGAAATGCCTATTAATTGGTGCCCAAGCTGTAAAATTGGTTTGGCTAATGAAGAAGTTATTGATAATAAATGCGAGCGTTGCGGCGCGGAAACAAATCGGAGAAATTTGAACCAATGGGTGGTCAAAATTACCGATTACGCGGATAAATTAATTAAAGGGCTGGATAATACTAATTTTATTGAAAAAGTCAAATTGGCGCAGATAAATTGGATTGGGGAAAGCCAAGGAGCTAAAGTTTTTTTTAAAATAGCTAATCAGGAAGAATTTTTAGAGATATTTACCACCCGGCCCGATACTTTATGGGGAGCAACTTTTATGGTTATTGCTCCGGAACACCCTTTGGTAAATAATATTTTAACTGATAGCTCAATTGAAGAGTCAAAAAAAAGCCAAATTAAAGAATATTTGAACCAAGCGAAAAAAAAATCAGATTTGGAACGAACAGAATTAAATAAAGAAAAAACAGGAGTTTTTACCGGTTTATTTGCGATTAATCCGGTTAATCAAAAAAAGATTCCTATTTGGATTTCCGATTTTGTTTTAATTTCCTATGGTACTGGCGCAATTATGGCGGTTCCTGCCCATGATGAGCGAGATTGGGCATTTGCCAAAAAATTTGATTTGGAAATAATTCCGGTTATTAAGCCTCCTTGCGATTGGGATTTTAACCAAAAAGCTTATCTAAATGTGGAAGAAGGAAAAATTGTTAATTCAGAGCCGATTAACGGAATGGCGCCAAATCAAGCGTTTGAAAAAGTAATAAAATGGTTAGAAAAAAATAAAATTGGTAAAAAAACCAAAAATTATCATTTAAGGGATTGGATTTTTTCTCGCCAACATTATTGGGGAGAACCCATTCCAATGATTCATTGTGAAAAATGTGGTTGGCATCCGGTTAATGAGAATGATTTGCCAGTAGAATTGCCAATCGTGGAACATTATGAGCCGACGGAAACAGGAGAAAGTCCTTTAAGTAAAATGACAGAATGGGTTAAAACTGTTTGTCCAAAATGCGGAGGAGAAGCAGAAAGGGAAACTGATACGATGCCGAATTGGGCTGGTTCAGATTGGTATTTTCTTCGTTATTTAGACCCAAACAATAGTCAGGCTTTGGCAAGTGAGAAGCAAATGGAAAAGTGGCTTCCCGTAGACCTTTATATTGGGGGTGATGAACACAATACCCTTCATCTTTTATATTCCCGGTTTATTTATCAATTTTTATGGGAAATCGGAGTGGTGCCAAAAAAATATCTGGAGCCTTATCAAAAAAGAATTTCCCACGGCGTTATTCTCGGACCGGATAATCAAAAAATGAGCAAATCAAAAGGCAATGTCATTATTCCGGAACAAGTAATAAAGCGATTTGAAAAATGGGGCGCGGATATTTTAAGAATATATTTAATGTTCATTGGGCCTTTTGACGGTACCATGGCCTGGAATGATAATGCTTTAATGGGGGTTAAAAAGTTTTTAGATAAAATAGAGGATCACATTGACCAATGGATTTCTTTGGAAGTAAAATATCCAGAAGTTAATCACAATAATCACATTAAACCAATTCTTCATAAAACAATTAAAGGAGTTACTCAAGATTTAGAAAGTTTAAAATTTAATACAGCCGTGGCAAAGTTAATGAAATTTATAAATGAAATACGACAAGAAGAAAAAAGTGAATCAGGAAAGCTAACCCCACTAAGTTATGGGACAGTTGCTGGAGGAAATTTATATAAAGAAGATTTAGAAAAATTTCTTATTCTTTTATCGCCCTTTGCGCCGTTTTTTTGCGAAGCGCAATGGGAAAAATTAAATCCGGATGATAATGAAAAAAGTATTTTTCAAGAAATTTGGCCGAAGTTTGACGAAGTCTTGGCTCAAGAAAAAGAAATAGACTTAATAATTCAAATAAACGGAAAAGTGAGGGATAGAATTAAAACCGCTTTTGATATTTTAGAAACAGAAGCAAAAGAAAAAGCTTTAGCGCGAGAAAAAATTAAGGCTTATTTATTGGGAAAGGAACCAAAAAAAATAATTTTTGTAAAAGGAAAATTGGTTAATATTGTTTTATAAAATTGGTTGATTTTAAAAATGGTTTATGTCATTGCATAATCAAACCAGGTCTATTTTAAAGAAATATCAGATTTTGCCCCGGCGAAAACGAGGGCAAAATTTTTTAATTAATGAAAATTTAATAAAAAAAATAGTCTCTTTGGCTGAATTAAAAAAAAGCGACCAAATTTTGGAAATTGGCGCGGGGGTTGGCAATCTAACCAAGGAAATTGCCAAAAATGTCAAACAGGTTTTTTCCGTGGAAATTGATAAAACTTTTTGTCAAATTTTAGCGCAAGAATTAAAAGATGTTAAAAATGTTAAAATTATTCAAAATGACATTCGTGATTTTGAGGTGACAGAGGTTGGATTAAAAAATTATAAAATTGTTTCTAATATTCCTTTTAATATTACGGGATTAATTTTAAAGAAGTTTTTAACAGCTTTAATTAAACCAAAATCAATGCTATTGATTATTCAAAAAGAGGTGGCGGAAAGAATCGTTAGTTTACCGCCCCAAATGTCCCGTTTGTCAATTATGGTCCAGTTTTATGCTGAGGCAAAAATTATTTCCCTGGTGAGTAAAAATAATTTTTGGCCAAAACCTAAAATAGATTCAGCTATTTTATTTTTGAAAATAAAAAAACCTATTTTGGAAAAAAGAAGAGAAGAAGAATTTTTTTCTTTAATAAGGGCAGGATTTTCTTCTCCAAGAAAATATTTACTTAACAATTTATTTAAAAATGATATGATAAAAGACAAGGAGGAAGGGGGAAAATTTTTTAAGAAATTAAATTTGGATTTTAAAATTAGAGCCCAGGAATTGAGTTTAGAAGATTGGATCGGATTAATTAAATTGAAAAATGGAAAATAAAATCAATAAAAAGAAATGGCTTTTTCTCTTGAGTTTTTTTGCGGTTTTAACCGTTTTTTTAGGATATCAACAAATTAAACAAACAATTTATTCTCCTTTCGCTTATCAAAACAGCGATGAGCCCAAGAATCAAGAAGAAGCGGAAAAAATAATATTTAATTCTTTATCCCAACAAGACACAGACCAAGACGGCCTTTCTGATTTTGAAGAAAGTTTTATTTATCAAACATCGGCTTATCTTGTTGATTCGGACAGCGATGCTTTTTCAGATAAAGAGGAAATAGACGCTCAAAGCGATCCATTAAATGCTAAATCAACGCCTTATCACAAGATTGTTGATGAACAAGAATTGGACGTCTCGGGATCAGAAGAAAAAATTGAACAACCATCTTCGTTATCCATTCAAGAGATTAAAGATTTATTAATCAATGAAGCGGGAATTAGTCAAGAAATTGTGGATAATCTTGATGACAAAATGATTTTAAAGTTGTATAATGAAACCAAACAAGAAACAGGAATAGATTTACAAAACTTAAAGGCGCCGGAGGATTTAACGCGCCAGTTTTCTAATTTTCCGCCGGAGGCGGATCAGCCTTTGGCTGAAGATATTAGTATTTTTGAGCTAAGGCAACAATTAATAAATCAAGGGATAGATAAAGAAATCCTTGATTCTTTAGATGATGAAACATTAGAGTTAATGTTGATTCAATCTTTGGACAGATGACAATTTTTAAACATAAAATATAATTATGAGTTCGGTTACTTGGTTTAAGAAAAAGATTTTTATTTCTTTACTAACTATGTTTTTATTAGTTAGTTTATTTTTTCCTAAAAATGTTCAAGCGCAATTTGTAGTGTCAGATATTCCTTCTTTGCTTTTTCACAAGGGAAAGTGGGTTGTGGAAAGGTATTGGGAACTTATGAAAAAGGCATGGGAACATGGCGGAGCAGTTGCTTATCGCAACGCGGTTAATGTTTATTTAGGACAAATGGCGAAACAAACTGCGGAATGGGTGGCGACTGGAGGTAAAGGACAAAAACCAATGTTTATTACTGACCCGGATTATTGGACAAAAATGGGTGACCAAGTTTTAGGAAATTGGATTGACGAAACCGCTAAGTCAGTCACTGGTTTTACTGGAAAAAGCCTTTGCGACCCAATTGACCCGACTATTAAATTTAAAATGTTAGTCGGTTTTGACCCGAAATATCAAGAAATGATGTTTGATCCAAAAGTGCGTTGTTCTTGGAGCACCATTACAGCAAGGGTTATAGAAGCTTCTAAAAAGAAACTATTTGATTTTGATATTGAATTAAAACAAGGGCAAGCTGGAACTTATCGCAGTTTTGTTGCGCAGCAAATAGAAAATAATCCTTCAATGGCTTCTTACATTAAAGCGGATTATTTAAGATATTTAGCCAAGTTTGATAATATAAATAAAGAAATTGAACCAGAAATAGATGGATTAGTAGATGTTTTACAAAACAAAGATAAATTTTCAAAAAATGATTTATCTTATAGAAAAACAGTTTTAGAAAAATCGTATAATGATTTAAAAACAAATTTAACTGAATTTAAAAATTTACCATATATTGGCAAAGCAAAAACGTGTTTTTCAAACGGAAAAGCTGTTTATTGCAAAGATATGCAATGTCGCGATATTTGCGGATTAGCTTCAACTTCCAATCCCATTGATGATGAGAATAATTGTGCTACAACCACAAATAATTGCGAAAGTAGATTTAAAAATATTAGTGATGTTGCGGAGAGAATTATTGATGGGAACCAAAATATTCTCGATGGGGTTCAAAAAGTTTTATCTTTTTATGAAGATTTAACACCCGATACGCCCGTTAATTTAAAAGATATTAATTCATCTTTTAATCCAGAAGCCAGTGATATTGCGGTGTCATTTAAAGCAGAAAGCAATTTATTTGAAAAACAAGCAAAAGCGATTGAAAAATCCAAATTTATTCAAGGTTTATCTGGCGATGTCAACCGATTAACTAGTAAAATTTCCGATTTAACCCTTACCCCAGGAAGCGCTATTAGATCCCAATTTGAGGAATCCATTAAAAAAGGTTCAGCCGGTCCAGTTGAATATACTGGCGTAGCGGTGGCTGACGCAATTGGGGTATTTACCAACACTTTGGTTAATAAATTATTAAAACAATTATTTGAAAAAGGTTTTAATCCCGATATTTCTCCTGAAATTGTGGAAAGAAGCGCGCCATTTTTAGGTGATGATCAGGCGAGCGCGGTTAATCCAACTCAAAAACAAAAAGAAGCTCTTTATTCTGATTTGGCCGTGGCTCAAGTAAAAAGAGGCCAAGAAATTAGCATTTATGATGAATTTACGGTTTGTCCAGATGAAAAGAAATATCGATTGCCGACAAATTGTTTATTCAATGACAAATTAGCTCGCGCCATGGAAGAAGGTTTAACCATTAGAGAAGCAATGGAATATCTTCCCAGTTTTTTATTAAATCCAAATGAAACGGTGGGAAAGCCTGGAGTCTATGAGGGATTGTTAAGCTGGTCCAATCTTAAGAAATTAAGGAGATATCGAATTTTTCCCCTTGGTCTAGAAATCGCGGCGGAAAAAATATTTAATGGAAGATTGGTTGATATAAATGGAACACCAATAAATAAAGATATATCATTAAAACAGATTGTGGACGAATTTAATAATTCTAATCCAGACAATCAATTTTATCATTTAGTTGATCCAAATTGGGTTTTAAAAGCTTCTACTTATCAATGTGGCGCTCAGGGCTATTCAGCTATTCCTATGGTTGGCAGCGCTCAAAGGCAGGAAACTTGTCTTGATTTACAGGATTGTATTCAGGAAAATGAGCAAGGAGAATGTGAAACTTGGGCTTATTGTACGCGGGAAAAAAATATTTGGCGAATGGATGGAGTTCCTTGTGATTCTTATTATAATACTTGTCAGTCTTATCGCGATAAAAATAACAAAGAATTTCATTTTTTGAAAAATACTTTGGATTTTGCTGAATGCAATCAAAACAATGCTGGCTGTCAATGGTATTGTTCTAATTGGGATCAGAACTTAGGAAGTTTGGGAAATTGGTCTTGTTTAGAGCCCGGAATCTCTCAAAAAATAGACCGCGAAGAAGAATGTGTTTTGTCAAATTTATGCGCTGATAATGATGGTTGCTTGTGTGAAAAAATAAGCGATGTTGACGGAATAAAAAGAAGTTGTTTAGTTTCTTATAGTCAAAATCAATGTTCTTATCAGGTTTATATTTCTGTTTCAAATTCGGAAAATGTTTTGTTGTTTAATAATAAAATAGAGAAATGCTCTGAAAAAGAGGTTGGTTGCCAAGAATATATTAGAACCAAGCCAATAAACAATAAATCAGATTTAGGAACAAATTTACTTTTTAATGGTGGGTTTGAAATAGATAACGATCAAAATTCTTTTCCCGACCACTGGGAAAGGATGACAATCACTGAGGAGTTAAAGATAAATCAAAACAGAGATTATGTTCTTTCAGGAAGTAACTCCCTTTATTTAAAAACAAGCGATATTGGACAAGGGATAACAATTTCTAATGCTTTTATTATCCCGCAAACAGACTACACTTTAACTGCTAATGTTTATACGGTGTCGGGAAAGCCGGCTTTAAGAGTTAATAACGGAGGATTATCAGAACCAAAACAAGGGTCTTTAATTGGAAAATGGGAAAAGATTTCCCTTTCTTTTAAAGCCGTTACCAATTTGGTTGATATTATTTTATCAAGCGCGGAAACAAATGGAGAATATTATTTTGATAATATTAAATTAGAAGTAGGCTTAGAGTCTTCTTTGTATCAAGATTATGGTCAAGTCAATAAAATTTATTTAAAAGATGCTTTAAATTGTGAATCAAAAGAGGTTGGTTGCGAATTATATAAACCAATCAACAATGGTTTAACAATTCCTGGCATTATTAAGGAGCAAGATAAGTGCTCATTAAATTGTTTGGGCTATGAGACTTTTTTAGAAACGGCATCTAATTTCAATCCAAACTCACGCTGGGTCAATTTTATTCCTTCTCGCGCTAAAACCTGTTTTTTACCAGGATGCGAAGAGTTTACTAATATGGAAAAGGAAAAGATAGAATATTATTCATATCTTCGCCAATGTGTTAAAACAAATATTCAAGATCAAGCTATTATTGACAATGATGGCAGTTCTTTTTCCGCTCCAGTTGACGGTTTCTGCGAATTTTATTACACCTGGGTTGGGTCGGAAAATACTGGCTATCAATTAAAAAAATATTATTTAAAAAAATCAGACATTCAATATTTAGGAGACCCGGACGCTTTTGGCCCGATAAAAGTGAGTGAAAATCCTAATCCGGAATGGGGTTTATGCGATGAAAATCATATTAATAATCCCCATTGCAAGCAGTTTTATGATGCAAATGGAAAGATTTATTATCGCCTTTACAATAATACTATTAGTTGTTCAGCTGATTGTATTTCTTATCGTCGTTCAGGAGACGAAGAAAGTATTCAAATGGCAATTCCAAGCCAAGGAGAGATTTGTTCTAAAAAAGATTTAAATTGTCGAGAATATCAAGGGCCCGCTGCTAATAACATTCGCCAAGTATTCAAAGATAATTTTGAATCAAGTGATTTGAAAGACCTTAATAATTGGGATAATGGAGAGATTTCCAATGTTTCTGTTAATTATCCTGGATATTCAATGCTTTTTGACGCGACTCATTATGGAAAAACAAACCGGGCGGTTTTTAATCTAATCCAGAAAGATAAAACTTATTTATTATCTTTATGGGTTTATCCAGAAAGGAAAAATTTAACAATTGGTTTTACCTCTTTAGGAGATTTAAAAGAATTTACCAATTTAAAAATAGGCGAATGGCAAGAAATTAAAGTTGGGCCGTTTTATTTTGAAGATATTGATTCAAATGAAAAATTAACCATTGAAGGAAACGACAGTAATTATTATTTAGACAACATTATTTTAACAGAAACTCAAGATAATCTTTATTTAATTAAGGATTCTTGGCAAACGCCTTGTGAATGTGACACTTTAAATAATCATCAGCTTTTTAGCACAAACGCGAAAAAATGTTCCGTTGCCAATGTCGCCGATTATTCTATGATTGGCTGTCAAGTTTATCAAGACCGTGCTGGCCAGAAGAATTATTTAAAATCTTTCAATAAGTTATGTTCAGAAGCCGCGGTTGGTTGCGAAGCATTGATTGACACTAAAAATTCTGCTTGGCCATTTGAAAAAACCTTTAATTTAGAAAATAGTTCTTCCAAAGATGATGTTTCCGTTTCAGCTGATGAATTAGTTTATTTGATCAATAATTCAAGTAAATCCTGCGACAGCAAAAATAAAGGCTGTCAAAGGTTTGGCAAGCCCAAAATTGATTCAGACGGCAAAATAATTTCCTATCAAGATGTTTATTTAGTTAATAATCCTGACAAATATCAGAATTCTCCCACCCTTTGTTTGTTTAAAGATTTGGGCTGTGAAGAGTATCAGGGAGGAATTTATTTCAAGGATCCAAAAGAAAAAATTTGTGAATATCGAAAAGATGTGCCAATTAATACAACTGTAAAATCTGGTTGGTTTAAAATTGGAACCAATCAGCCTTGTTATTATAATTCCAATCAAACTCCCTATGAACCCAATGGTATTACCTATGGAATTTATTTTAATAATGAGTCTGGATATAAGGGGTGGGTTGGAGTTTGTCCAGCCAGCCAAACAGGTTGCACAGAGTTTATTGACCCAGCTGGAATTAATTTGGTAAGCAATTCTGGGTTTGAAGAAGATGATTTTTCAAGAAATTCGGAAAAATTGTATCAATGGTATTTATCTCCCATTGGTTCAGGAATAGAAGTAAAACAATTAAATAATAATGGGCAAAATATTCTTGATTTAAATGATCATAGCGGCGGCGCTAATGGTTTTGCCAAGATTTTAATTAAAGCTGAACCCAATATGAATTATTTATTGCAAGCCGATGGAAAAAGAATTTCCAGCACATCGGGTACGCAAAGTATTAGTTTGGAATTTTGGGATAGCAGGAGAAATAATAAAATAGTTGATTATTCAGAAAGTTTTAATTCAATTGATTGGGAAACAAGAAGTATTAATAAAAAGTCTCCCATGGGAACAGGTTATGTTAGAATTATTATTTCAAGTAGCGGAAGCGGAATAAGTGAATATTATTGGGACAATATCAAACTAATTAATTTAGATTCTAAACAGGGAAAGTATTATTATCTTAATAATGAAAAAATAGATAAAACTTTATGCCAGTATCGGGCCGGACTTAAAGAAGGATGTGTTTTATTTAATGATACTTCTAAAAATAAAGATACTCTTTCTTATGATTCTGTGGCTAGTTATGCTCTTAGTAGGAAAAATAATGATTTATTGGTTTCAGCAATTAGTACTGATTTAGGAAAGGGAGATTCAAATATCGCGATTAAAGTAAGAAGAGATCGAGTTTGTGGGGAATGGTTAAGTTGTGTTGGTTCTAGAGTAATTTGGGATAAAACCAGCGGTTCTTATCGTAATGAGTGCGAGTTTGTCGGCCGTTGCCAAGAATTAGTCGGTTCAGGCGAATCAGCTCAATGCGCTCATATTGTCTACGATACTGACCCCCAAGTTTTAACTGAGGATTTATATAAAAATCGGAATGTTTCTTGGTCAGGGATGGATTATTCAGGACATTCTCTTTATAATATGTATCCCGTTGAAAGATTATACGCGGTGGAAGGGACTTGTGTTATTGGTTCAAAAATAGGAAAAGCTTGTTTTTCAAATAGTGATTGTCCTAATGGGGGCGAAAATAGTTGCCAAATGCAAAATGGAATTTATCAAGTTACTTTTGATGGAAATTCCGGCGCCGGAGTAGATGGGTTAGGAAAAACAATTAAAAAAATCTGCCAAATTTTTCCAGAAAAAGATTCCCCTTTCAGTCAAGCAATGGGAGGAGAGGGTAAAAATTATCCAGAAGTAAATGTTTGTAATGAAACAGGAGGAATAAATTACCATGATTGCCAGTGTTCTTATATTAAAGTTGATTATTCTGGAGTGACAAAATATTATAATTATAATAAAACTGATTTTTTCAGGTCTATTTGTGTTAGTGGAAGTAAAGAAGAATTAGGAAATGAATGCTCTACAAATAGTGATTGTGGTTCTGCTGGACAATGCGCCGCCGTTAACAAGGTTAGTAATTTTGTGGGTATAAGAGGCTGGTGTTTAGAAAAAGACGAATCTCAACTCGCAGGAATTGGCGCTTGTTTGACATGGTGGCCAGGACCAGGTATTGGCGACCCGGATATTTCGCAACAAGATCTTGACGCTGGACAGAATCTATCTAACGATACTTATTATTGTCTTGAAACAAAAAACAGAAAAATTAACAAAGACCGCTTTTTTTGCGAAGAAGCAGATGGAGAAGGAAATTGTTTGACCATTATTCAAGTTCCCAAGGACAGCGAAATGATTTCCCAAAATGAAAATTCACCAGCTTTGATAAATTATAAAGAGGAAGGGATTGGAGAATATGAAATAAATCCCCAGACTTCAGTTAATGGAATTAATTTGTCATCTAATATGAGAGCCATTTTAAATTCAGGAGTAAAGTTTTTAAAAAGTAGTTTTAATCCTACTGGAATGGGTGGCGGAAAAGTTGGTATAGATTCTTTAAAAAAGTCTTATATTCTCCCGCCTGGAAAATTTATGATCAAATATCAATGGGATGCTCGAACAGCCAAAACAGTAGTAAAAAGTAGAAATTGGTGTGGCAATAATAACAAATGCGGAAAATGGCGAGCTGATTCAGTTGATTATGACTGGGTGGATTCTTGTAATCGCGAATTTCCTGGTTGGCACAATATTGATTATGCTTGTTGTTGGGAAGGAACACCTAATTTTGATGGAGACAATAATGATGATAATGACGATGATAAGGACGTTCCGACTTGTTCAGGGACAAATACATCTCAATGCGGCAGCGCGAGTCTTTCTAAAGAGCGGCGAGCAAAAATATGGTGCAATCCAGGAACAGAATCTTATTATGTTACTTCAGTTTATGCTAATATAGAATTTGATACAGGGGTGGGCGTAGGTATAATAAAGGGCGTTATCACAGAAACAACTAATTCCGATTTTTATGTTAATGATTATCAAATTTCTAAAAAATATGACTCAGATTTAAATTATTATCTTTCTTGCGATCAAGCCGTAAATAATAACAAGGGGTGTTTGCAATATTGTGATAAATTGGCCATGGCGCCAAAAGATGGAGTCTTAGCGACAGATGAATATTATCAGTGGCAAAAAAGTCCTCAAACAAAACCGCTTAGTGAATTGTTAAAATTAGAATGTTTTAGCGCTAATAATCCGCAAGAATTAGGCAAAAAATATTGGACTGGTAAAAATATTCTTTTTGAGCTCCCAGATAGCGCTTCCTCAATAAGAGGTGTGGCTAATCCTTTTTCAGCTATTCGTTTGAGTGATAATAATCTTAATGAACAAGTTTCAGTTGGGTCAGTTGAAAATTATCCTCTTAATATGGCAGGCGCCAATGAGTTTTATGGTTGTGCGGGAGATTGCGGGGAGAATAGAGAGGGGTCCATAGCTGAAACAGAAGCAAAAAGAAGGTTAGATGATTTATTTAAAAAATTTGAAGTTTGGAAGTGGAATGAAACTTCTTATACTAAATTAAGTGATTATGATGCGACAAATATTTCAAGATTTGAAGTTTGGAAGTGGAATAAAACTTCTTATACTAAATTAGATGATTATGATGTGCCAAATATTTCAAGAAATGAGGTTAGCGCTGTTAACAAATATCCGAAAATCGGGTCAGTCTCTTGTACTCAACAGGGGATTTGTTCTTTAATAAATGAGGGACGATTTACTATTGGTGAAAAAGATGAAGGAAATATAATTCGTTCTCGCGATTACCCGGCTATTATAAAATTCTATGCTTGGGCAGATAAAGATCATATGCCCTTAAGAGAAATTTCTATTGATTGGTCTGGAAAAGGAGAGTTAAATATGACTTCCCAGTATCAAGTAAAAATTAAAAATCATAAAGATGAATGTGTCGGTGATGATTTTGGCAATAGTGTTAATGGTTGTAAACAAGGTTATTTTCAATTTACTTACATTTATACTTGTGGCGGACAAGGTAGTCCTGGTTGGAATAATAATTGCCCAATAGGAGTTATAAACGCTTGTTGTTTTAAACCAATAGTTTATTTAAAAGATAATTGGGGTTGGTGTAATGGTAATAATACTTATGCGGGAGACGGAAGTTGTAGCGCCCTCTCAAATGGGATTGGAGGAAATGATTATAATGGGGTAATTGTTATTTATCCTTAATATAAAATACATTTAATTTAATTTTAAATAATAGAAATGTTTAAATTTAAAAATTTAAACAAAAAAAATTTCGTTTTTTTGATCGGTTCTACTTGTATTGCCGCGGTTGCTTTTTTAATTCCCAAACCAGCTTTAGCTGATGTTTGGGGCTCAGTCGCCAGCGTTTTAGGCGCGATTTTGTTGCCAATTATTAATCTTTTTGGAAAATTGATGTCGGTAATGATTCGTCTTTTAATAACGGTGGCGCAATACAATGATTTTATTAATTCACCGGCAGTATCCAAGGGCTGGATTATTATTAGAGACCTTTTTAATATGCTGTTTGTGGTGGTTCTTTTAGTAATTGCTTTTGCCACTGTTTTAAAGATTGAAAAATATCATTATAAAAAACTTTTAGGCGGTTTTTTCTTGGCCGCTGTTTTGGTTAATTTTTCCAAATTGATTTGTGGCATTATTATTGATGTGTCTCAAATATTAATGCTTACTTTTGTAAGCGCTTTTAAAGCGGTTGGGGAAGGGAATATGGCGGAAATGCTTGGTTTGAAAAGTATTCTAAGTTTCAGTTCAACCGCGACCGGGAGTATTGGCGCGGAAAAATTGGGAGCGGTTATCTTGGGGCTGATAATGGTGGTTATTGGATTAGTGGTGGTGACGGTAATAACTATTATTCTTGTTTTTAGAATTGTAATGCTTTGGTTTTTGGTTCTTTTATCGCCTTTTGCTTTTTTTGCCAATGTTTTACCTTCATATCAAAAGTATTCCAATCAATGGTGGAGTAAATTTACCAATCAGGTGATTGTTGGTCCTGTTTTGGCTTTTTTCCTTTGGCTTTCTTTGGCAGTGGTTCAAGAGCCTTCTTTGCAGGAAGGAGGATTATATAAAACAATTACTCCCGCCGGAAGTCCGGGCGCGGAAAGTTTGTTTATTGATGAGGATTTTGCTGCCACCATTTCTGAAGCTGGCAAGCCCCAATACATTTTAAATTTTATTATTGGAATAGCGATGTTGGTTGGTTCTTTAATGGTTGCCCAGCAATTAGGGGTGGCTGGAGGACAGATGGCTGGAAAAGTTTCTGGAAAAATTCATTCTATTGCTACTGGCGCCGCTAAATTTCCCTTTTCAATTCCACAAAAGGCTGCTAAAGGGGCGTGGAAAATGGCTGGAGGTCCAGAAAAGGTTAAATCATTCAGGGAAGGATTGGCTGATGGAACTTATGGAAAAATGGGGAGATTTTATCATCGTCAGTTTACTAAAGAAGGAAAAAAAGAAGTTTCTGACGAACGATTAATGAGTTATCGTTTGGCAAGAGGCGGAATGGATTATCAAGAAATTAAAAGTAGAATGGATGCGTTTAAAGCGGCAAAATCTAAAAAGCAGATGGAAGAACGCGGATTAATAGGAACTAAACAAGACAGGAAAGACGAGTTTGAAAAAAATAAAGGGCAAGGAAAATTATACACAGAAGAAGGATTGGCAGTCGCTAGGGCAATGGCGGAAAATGGAGAGCTTGGGGAAAAATATTATAAAGATTATGGCCAGAAAATGGGTTCTTATGTAGAGAAAGGATTAAGGGGATTAGTTTCTTCCAAGGACAAGATATTGGGTATAGAAAGAAAAGACAATAAAGTGGAAATGATTGATTCTTTTGAAAAGAAAATCGCCGGGATGAGCCAAAACGATTTATCAGGATTAGTGGCTAACCTGGATTGTAATTTAGAAAAAGATGATAAAGGCGAAATGGAAGCGGCTAGTGAAAGAGCGCCTTTAGTGCTCACCGCTTTTTCTAAAGAAAAATTTAAAGAGCTTAAATTAGGGGCAAAAAAAGATTTTATGAATAAAATGGGATTATTATTGGCTAATGGAAAAAGTACTAATGGCGGAATTTACGGAATTAGCGCGGAAGAATATAAAAAATTAGAACAGAAATATTCGGACTTTAAAACAATAACAGACAAAGATGAAATTGATATAGAAGACCCAGGGGAATTGAAAATAGAACATGATGCAAAATTAAATAAAATGCCTTATATTAAAAAGGGGCAAGGAAATAAAGATAAACCATTACTCGAAATTTTAAAAAGGCTTGATAATGAAAAATCGCAAGAGTTTATTAAAAAAACCGAAGATTTGGAAAAAAGTTCAGACATATCTAAACTAAAGAGCAATTTGAATGATTTAAAAAGTAAATATTTGGAAGTGGCAACTGATAAATTATCCGGGTTTTTTAAGGGCGAAAAAGAATTAAATGAAAGAGAATTGATAGAGGAGGTGATGAGTGGATTAGAAACAGAGCTTACTGGTAATTTAAACAAAAATGAGACATTGAAAGTTAATCCTTCATTTGCTAACTTGATTGCTAAATTGAAAAAATCGACCCAGACCGTTAATCCCGATAAATATCTTAATTATTTATCAGAATTGAGTCGGAAAGTTAAAGGGGTTCCAATTTTAGAGAATAGAGAGGCGGGGATTGGCGATGTTAAAGAATATTTTGAAAAATATTTAAAAAATAAAGAAATTATAAATATGCCGGACCAAGTTAAAAAAATGTTGGAGAAAAAGCAAAGAGAATTCGCCACTCAGTTAGAAATAATAAAAAGGGAAAAAGATTATTCGAAATATTCTGAACTAATAAATATATTAGATGAGACTGAGATAGAAATTAATAAAACAACAAAAAAATAGAGATGGATTTTTTAATAAAAAAAAAGGAATTAACCGACTTGGTAAAAAAAGAAAACTTGATTAGTTTAAGCAAGGAATTGAAAGAAATTTTCAGAAAAATATTTTTAGAAAACAGCATTGAAGAAGAAATAGATATTTTTCTAATAAAAAACGGAAAATTTTCATTAGAAGATGCTTGCCGAATTGGTTTGGAAATTTCTAAAATAATTATCAGGCCGGTTAAAGAATGTTTAAATAAATATCAATCCGATTTAATAGAAGAAATAATTAGCGACTATCATATAGAAGTTTCAGATGAATTGGAAAATAATTTATTAAAAATTATAGATTCTTTTATTTTAAATAATTACAGCGTCAAACAGTTATTTGACTTATTAATGCGACCTCAAAAGATCGGTGGAGCCGGTTTTAATCTATACCAAGCGGAAAGGGTTTCAAATTTTTTAAAAAGCAAATTTGAAGAATTACTTCAAAACGCGGAGAGCGCATTTAAAAATATAGAAATTTTATTAAAGGAAGAAAAAATATCGCTTAATGAAGCAGTAAAGAACGTTATTGACGGTTCGCAATTGGAACTTTCTCAGGAAGATTTGCAACGTCGTTACGAAAATATTGTTACGACCTTTTTTAAAGGAGTTAGAACTGAAGTAGAGACGAAAATTGTTTTAAAACGGCTCAAAGAAATCGGCGGTTTAGAATTGGAGGAAAATAAAGCCGAAGAAATTATAACCCTTTTAAAGAATGAGAAATTAAGAATTGACGAAAAGTTTTTTATTTCCACTAAATCAATTAATCAACAAAAAAAGAATGACTCTTTAAAAGAAATTAAATTTTCTGACCAGACGGATAAGATAATTAGATTGGGAACAAAAATAAAGAAAATAGTCCCTCAAAAATCATTTTTAAGTAAAGAAAAAAAAATGGTTTTATCTGAAGCCCCAATAGTTTCTCCGATAGGCTCCTCCAAAAATGATTTAATTAAACCGGCGCGCGTTGAAATTGAAAAAATCAATCTGGAAGCTGCACCCTTAAAACAAGAAGAAAAAAATAATATAGAAATTAAATCAAAAAAAGATAATCCAATTATAGATGCGCCAATTCAACGGGTTAAAGAATTTATTGAAGAAAAGCCATTTATCCAACCAATCGCCCCCTTAAAACAAGAAAAAATAGAACAACTTTCTTTTGATAAAGAAGAAAATCAAAGCAATTTGAAACCGGTTTTGGAAAAACAAAAAATAGAAGAGCCAAATTCAATTCCTGAAATTAAAAAAGAAATAGAACCTTTTATTGAAATTAAAAAACCGATTGAAGAAAATATTTTTAAAACAGAAGAAACTAAAAAGAAAGAACCAATTATCCAAGAAAAAATTTCGATTCATCGACCGGATATTTCTTCTCAACCAGACCAAAATATTATGCGCGGAATAAATACCAAGCCTCGCGCTTATGGACCCATTGAAGAACTTAATAGCTTAACTTTGGTTGATTGGCGAAGATGGGGGAACACTCAAGAAGCCATTAAAAAAATAAAGGATAAAATAAATATTTTAGCCGAAGAGTCATTAGTGAAAAAAGCGGAAGGCATTAAAGCCTGGAAGAGTTCAGAGATAAATCAGCTATATTTGGATGTTGGAGCGGAATCTATTGACCAGGGAAAACCGATTCTTGAAATAATTAGCCAAAGAGAACAAAAAAATCAGCCAGCTTTGACGGAACAAGAATTTAATGCTATTGTTGAGTTAAACCAGGAATTAAGGTTTTAATTATTAATTAAAATAATGCAATTTGTCGTCCCTCAATTTATTGATATTGAAACTAAAATTATCGGGCCGGTTACTCCCCGCCAATTTATTATTTTGATTATTATGTTCGGTTTTATTGCATTGTCTTATAAATTAGCAGATTTTACTTTATTTCTTATTGAAGGTGTAATAATTTTTTTATTGGGAATTACAATTGCTTTTATTAAAGTAAATGGTCAGCCGGTTTATTACTTTTTTTTAAGTTTAATAAGTGTTTTAAGAAAACCGTCAATCAGAGTTTGGCGACGGGAACCGAGTTTGCCGGAAAAGGAATTAAGAATAAAACAAAAAAACGAATCGGAAAAAATAAAGATAATTCGTCCGCCCCTTTCTTATTCGCGGCTTAATCAGATTTCCTTATTAATTGATACGGGTGGAGAATATCAAGGGGAAGATTTATAATTAATGAATTAATAGATTATTAAATTTTATGGCAAAAATTCCCTCCACTCAAAAATATCTTGATATTTCTGAAATAAAAAACGATTGCTTGGTATTAAACAATGGAAATTTATGTGGCATTCTTTTGGCTTCTTCTGTTAATTTTGCTCTAAAGTCAGATGAGGAACAAAGAGCGGTTATTCAGGCTTACGTTAATTTTTTAAATTCCTTAGAATATCCTTTAGAGATTCTAATTCAATCAAGGCCATTTAATATCAAGCCATATTTGTCTTATTTAGACAATTTAAAAAAAGAACAATATAATGAGCTTTTAAAAAGTCAAATGGCCGACTATATAGATTTCGTCAGGGAATTAGTCGATTTGGGGGAAATAATGACCCGCCGGTTTTATTTAGTGGTTCCCTATAATCCTTTAGGAGATAAAAAAAGAAATTTTTTTGCTAGACTTTCTGATGTTTTCAGCGCCGTGGCGATTGTTAAACATCGAAGGGAAAAATTTGAAAAATACCGCGAATCCCTTTTTCAAAGAATGGATAACATTATTTCAGCATTAAGCAGTATGGGGATAAAATCTCAACCATTAGATACTCAAAGTTTGATTGAGCTTTTTTATAATACTTATAGTCCGGCTGAATCAGAAAATCAGCCTTTAAATGAATTAGATAAATTGAGAATTAATAAATAAATAGTTTATGGCAATCAATCCATCGACTCTTAATGAGTTTAAACAAAAAGAAAAGGCTGATAAAAAGGATGAAAAACAGATTTTAAAAAAAGAAGAAATAAAAAAGTCAACTGAAGTAATTGAAACCGAAGAAGCATATCGGCGAGGTTTAGTTTCTGTTAGGGATTTAATTTCCCCTTCTTCGCTTCAAGTGACCCCTCAGTTTTTAAGATTGGGCAATAAATATTTAAGAACTCTTTTTTTAACCACCCTTCCAAGATATATTTCCGTGGGTTGGTTTACGCCAATTATTAATTTTAACGCTTATACCGATATTTCAATGTTTTTTTATCCAGTCAAAGCTGGGATTGTTTTAAAACAACTGCAAAAACAAGTGGGAAATTTAGAGGCGGAAATTTCCACTGAACGGGAGAAGGGAATGCCCCGTGACCCGATTAAAGAAACAGCAGTGCAGGATATTGAAAAATTAAGAGATGACTTAACAACTGGAGTGGAACATTTTTTTCAATACGCTCTTTATGTGACGATTTATGCGGAAGATGAAAAAGGTTTAGATGATTTAACAGAAAAAATGGAAAGCTTGTTTGCCGCCAAATTAGTTAATGTTCGTCGGGCTTTTTATCAATCGGAACAAGGATTTAAATCTACTTTACCATTGGCATTAGATGAACTAATGGTAGCGGTTAATATAAATTCATCTCCTTGCGCTTCCAGTTTTCCCTTCATCTCTTCTGATTTAACTTCTGATAGAGGGGTTCTTTATGGAATCAATCGTCACAATAACAGTTTAGTTCTTTTTGACCGTTTTTCTATGCCCAATGCTAATTTTGTTGTTTTTGCCACATCTGGTTCTGGTAAAAGTTATTTTTGTAAGTTAGAAGTATTGCGTTCCTTAATGCAGGGAACAGAAGTAATTGTTATTGACCCGGAAAAAGAATATAAACATCTTTCAGATGCAGTGGGGGGAACCTATATTAATATTTCCTTATCTTCTAAAAGTAAACTTAATCCTTTTGATTTACCAAGAGTGGAATCAAAAGACATTTCTACTGCCGACATTATTCGTTCAGGAGTAATTTCCATTAAAGGTTTATTGCGGATTATGATAGGCCAGCTTCAAGAAGATGGGAGTCGGGGTTTTACCCCCCACGAAGACTCTTTAATGGACAGGGCTTTATTGGAAACCTATGCTAAGCGAGATATTATTCCCGGTTGCGATTTAAGCAAAGTGGAAATTCCCACCTTGAGCGATTTACAAGATGTTTTATCAGGGATGGATGGGGCGAATAATCTTTCTGAAAGATTAAGAAAATATACTGAAGGAACATTTTCCGGATTTTTAAATCATCCTACTAATGTTAAAACCGATAATCAATTAGTTGTTTTCTCTGTTCGTGATTTAGAGGACGAATTAAGGCCTTTGGCAATTTATACTATTATTAGTTATATTTGGAATGTGGTAAGGTCGGAATTAAAAAAGAGGATTCTTTTAATTGATGAGGCTTGGTGGTTGATGCAACACGAAGATTCAGCAAAATTTATTTTTGCTTTGGTGAAACGTTGCCGTAAATATTATTTAGGTATTACCACTATTACTCAAGACGTAAGTGATTTTTTAAATTCCCCTTATGGCCGGGCAATTGTTACTAATTCAGCGCTTCAATTATTATTAAAACAATCTCCGGCGGCAATTGACCATGTTGCTAAAACTTTTATGTTGACAGAAGGGGAAAAATATCTTCTTTTGGAATGCGGAGTGGGAGAAGGAATATTCTTTGCCGGCTCAAAGCATGTAGCGATTAAAGTTGTGGCTTCCTATTCCGAAGATCAGTTAATTACTTCTGACCCGCGTCAAATGTTAGAGATAGAAGAATCTAAAAAAGAATTTGCCAAAAGTTTAAAACAAGAAGAAATTTAGAATTAACGTGAATTCTAATTAGGCATTAATAAAAATTTATGGATAAAATTTTTAGTAAAGTGAAGATAATACTTATTGTCGTTATTATTATTGTTTTGATTGGGGTCGCGATTATTTTATTTTCAAAAGATGAAACACCATCAACAGATGTGAAATCGGAAGAAAATAGTCAAACGAAACAAGTTTTGGAAAATTTAAATGAAATAAAATCGGAAGGAGATTTAGAAATAAAACAAGAAATAATTTCCGATGAGTTGATAAAATCGCAGTTAATTGTCCAAGCGCGTTCTTTTGTGGAAAGATATGGAACTTATTCTTTGGATAATGGATTTAATAATTTAAAATATCTTCGTCCAATGGTTTCTCAAAAATTAAATAAAGAATTTGAGGATAAGATTAATCAGGGGTTTTCTTCGGATTTAAATCGCTTTAATCAGATTACTGAAGTGACTGGAATAGAAATAAAGAGCTTTGAAAATGAAAAAGCAATTATTTTGGTTAATGCTCAAGAAAAAAAAGATACGAATTTGGAATCAACTTTTAAACAAAGGACAGTAGAGATAATTTTTATTAAAGAAAACAATTTTTGGCGGGTAGATGAAATAAATTATCAAAATTAAAAATGGAAGATAATTTTCAAATTAAAGAAAATATCCAAAAAAGAAAGTTATATCAAGAAAAGCAATCCGCCAGACTGAAAAATGAGTCGCTTAAAGTGTCTAATTTTAAAGAAGGAAGCGATTTGGTTAATGAACAAGAAGACAACAACAGAGAAGATTCGGGTTTCTCAAGCCAAACAACAGAAACTTCTAAAAGTTTCCGCGCCATTGCCAATCGTTTAAATCAGGAACAGAAAAAAGAAAGAGAACAAAATCAATTAAAAAATAGAGGGGAAGAAATCTCGCCATCATTAATTCAAAATCAATCTTTAAAAAGGCTCCAAACAATTTATCGGATTGTTAACGGCGCCAGCGCCATTACTTTAGTGGGTTTGATTTTCACTTTCTTAATAATGAATGCGCAGTTTTTAATGGGGAATTTGTTTAAAACGGGCTTATTGCCGAGTTTGGACAAAAAAGATTTAAGCGCCCTTTTTATACTTTATGCTTTATTTTTTATTTCATTTCTTATCGCTGCGGTTTTTATCTACATTATAGTAACTGCCATTACTGACCCCCTTGGGTTAATTAAGCAATTAGGCGGAATTGATTGGGACCTATTCAAAAGTTTATTTAAATAATTTTATGGAAAATAAAAGAAAAAATAAGTTTTTATTTTTGTTAATATTTTGTCTTTTTATATTTTTTATTTTTTTCCCCAATTTAATTCAAGCTAAAGAAATTCCTAATCCTAAGTTTGAACCCCAAGTGGCAATTCCCGAAGCGACAATTAACGGACAAAAAATTGAGCCGGGAGTAGAAATAGAAATTACCCCCCAAACCTTCGCTTATTATTTATTAGAGGTTTATAAATGGGGTTTGAGAGTTTTGGCTTTATTGGCGATTGTTATGATTATGATAGCCGGCGGACGTTGGATAATCGCCGGAGGGAATGCTTCTACTATTAAACAAGCAAAGGATCAAATTATCGGAGCTTTAATTGGTTTGTTAATTGGTTTTGGTTCTTACGCCATTCTTAATTTTATCAATCCATCTTTAGTAAATTTAAATAGTTTAAACTTGGAGATAATTAACCCCAAAACTATTTCTACTTGCTCTGATTGTGCTATTGATGAAATTTGTTTTTATAATCCAGGACAGAGCGAGTTATTTGGTGAAGATTGGCTTGAGGATGTAAGGCAGGGTGTTTGTTTGGATAGTATTAAAATTTGGGCAAAAACGGCTTTTTTAGGAGGAAAAGGCGAGATAAATTTTAAAGTTTCGAGTAGTAAGAGATGCGGAGAAATGTTAATAGGGGCAGTTGCGTTTGAGAGTCGTTTTTATAGCGGTTGCCCAGCTAATTCTATTTGCGTGGTGCCTAGTTTAAAGTATTCAGAAAATAATCCGGCTAACTTACAAATGGCTTGGAATGGTTATAAAGATGCCGAATGCTTAGCCCAAAATCAGATTGTTTTTTGTTCTGATTTTGGAGATGAGGAGAGTTGTCTTAGTTCGCAAGGAAAATACGATTTAAAGTGTGATTGGATAGAAAAAGAAAAAAGATGCGGTTTTAAACCAACTCCTTTTTCGCCACCAGAATCATAGAGAATGTATTAAATTTTTATAAAAGATATTTGGGTGTTTAAATTTAATTAATATGTCTGAAAAAACAAAAAAAATTTTAATTATAGTTTTGTTTATCTTAATTATTTTGATTTTGGTTTTTTTAATATATTATGTTTTTTTTAAAAAACCCATAGTTGAAGAAATTGAACCAGTAGTTATCACTCCTGAAGCGGAAATTCAAGTCAAATTGCCCGTCACTAAGAATAGCTGGGAAAAAATGACCATTAGGGAAAGATTAGACCAGGGTTTACCGACTTTGGAATGGCCAAGTGACGCGCCAGAGGAAATTACTGAACCGATTAAAGTGGTAATTCCAGAAATAGACGAAATAGCTCAAGGAGGGAAAACTTGGATTACTCCGGTTTCTAGCGATCCGGTTAAGGGCGCTACTATTTCTGCAGATGGGAAAAATAGTATCTATTATGACATCAATTCAGGACATTTTTATCAAACTGATAATCTTGGCAACAAACAACTTTTAACCGACCAAGTTTTTTATAATATTGAGAATATTAATTGGTCACCCAATAAGGATAAAGCAATTATTGAATATCCCGATGGATTTAAAGTTGTTTATGATTTTAATAAAAAAGAACAATATACTTTGCCTAAAAATTGGCAAGATTTTTTCTGGAATAAGGCGGGAACACAAATTGTTTTCAAGTCAACGAGTCAATATCCGGAGAATAATTGGCTGGCAGTTGCTAATCCAGACGCTAGTCAATCAAAACCCATTGAGCATTTAGGAGAGAATGCTGATAAGGTTACTATTTCTTGGTCCCCAAATAATCAAGTAATTGCTTTTTCCGCCACCGGCGACCCGAGAGGGACTTGGGAACAGGAAATTCTTTTAATTGGTCAAAATCAGGAAAATTTTAGGTCATTAATTATTGATGGTCGAGGTTTTGAGCCAAAATGGAATCCAAAGGGAGACCAAATTGTTTATAGTGTTTATAGTTCAGAGACGGGCTATCAACCGCGTTTATATCTCGTTAAAGCGCAAGGAGATGAAATTGGTAATAAAAAAATAGACCTTGGTTTGGCGACTTGGGCTCATAAATGCGTTTTTTCTCAACAAAACGATTTTTTATATTGCGCTGTTCCGCAAGAATTGCCAGAAGGGGCGGGATTGGTTCTTGAATTGGCGGAAGATAGCCGGGATGATTTTTATAAAATAAATTCCCTGACCGGAGAAATTTCATTTTTAGCAGAAGGGGCGGTTGGCGGATATAATGTGGAGGATATTTATTTATCAGGGGAAGAAGATTATCTTTATTTTACTGATAAAAATGCCAATAAATTAAGATATATTCGTCTTAAATAATTCAACCTAATTTTATTCTGAAATCGTTTTAATTTTGATTTTCTTGTAACTATGTCAATTTTTGTTTGTGAAAAATGTGGCAGCCAGTTTCCTAAATGGCTGGGACAATGTGCTCAGTGCGGGTCATGGGGGACAGTCATAGAAGAAGCAAATTCTGCCTCTAATAAAAATATTTCAAATTCAAGAAGCCAAGGGGCTTCTGTTTTGGATTTTGAGACGATTAAACAAGATAATGTTTCAAGAATAAAGACTAATTTAAATGAAGTGGATCGAGTTTTAGGTGGCGGGGTTGTACCTTTTTGTTTAATTCTTTTAGGTGGACAACCAGGGATTGGAAAATCAACTTTAATTTTACAGATTGCCGGAGGAATAAAAAATAAAAGCATTCTTTATGTTAGCGGAGAAGAATCAGCTCAACAGATAAAAATGCGTTTTGATCGTTTAAACTTAGTTTCCCAAAATTGGAAATTTTTAGGGGAGACTGATATTGATTTAATTGAAAATAATTTAAAAAAGCATCGACCGGATTTTATTATTATTGACTCTATTCAAACTTTATTTTCTCCTCAAATTGACTCTGAGTCGGGAAGCATCAATCAAGTAAGGGCATGCACTTCTCGATTAAGAAATTTAGCTAAAGAAACAGGAATGACAGTTTTTATTATCGGCCACGTTACCAAAGAAGGTGTCATGGCAGGACCCAGAACCTTGGAACATTTAGTTGATGTGGTTTTATATTTAGAAGGTGATCCGGCGCATCATTTTCGTTTTTTAAGAGCAGTTAAAAATCGTTTTGGATCAACTAATGAAGTGGGGGTTTTTGATATGAAAGAACAGGGCTTGATTGAAGTGGCAAATCCTTCGGAAATATTTTTATCAGATCGGGATTTAAATGTAAGCGGTTCCTTGGTTGTGCCAGTGGTGGAGGGAAGCAGATCATTTTTAGTAGAAGTGCAAGCATTAGTTTCTAGAACTTCTTTTGGATACCCCCAAAGAAAGTCAAATGGATTTGATTTAAACCGTTTAAGCCTTTTAATCGCGGTTTTAATGAAACGCTGTCGAATAAATTTGAATAATCAAGATATTCACATTAACGTTGTGGGCGGACTTCAAGTAAAAGAACCGGCGGTTGATTTGGGAATTAGTTTAGCGATTGTTTCCGCTTTTAAAAATAAGCCATTTAATCCTTTAACTGTGGCTTTCGGTGAAGTTGGTTTGGGAGGAGAGGTTAGAGGAGTTAAAGGAACGGAAAAAAGAATTAAAGAATCCCTTAAAATGGGTTTCAAAGAAATAATTTGTCCTGATAGTAAAAATTCCTCAACCAAGGATTTAGGTTCAGGAATTAAAATTATTCAAGTAAAAAATTTGAGTGAAGTAATTTCAAAAATTTTTTAACTTTTAAAAATCGTTTATTCTAAATGGTCTATTAAAAATAGGTCATTTATTTTTTTATCAAGCAAAGGATAGTTTTCAATATTAAAATCAATTTTAAACATTTCCTCAGCTGCCTGTTTTGTTTCTTTAATAATTTTAAAATCGGACAATCTGGCAATTTTTAAATCAGTGGAGATTCCAGCTTGTTTTGTGTTAAACATTTCTCCTGGGCCGCGGAGGGTAAGGTCCTTTTCCGCTAATTCAAAACCGTTTTTTGCCTCCAATAAAGCTTTTAATCTTTGCTGAACTATGTTTTTTTTAGAAAAATCATCATTATCATCCATTAAAAAACAATATGACTGGTGATTGCTTCTTCCAATTCTGCCCCGCAACTGATAAAGCTGAGCCAACCCAAAACGTTCGGCGCCCTCAATAATCATTACTGAGGCATTTGGAATATCAACCCCCACTTCTACCACGGTGGTGGAAACAAGAATATTTATTTCATTAGCCAAAAATTTTTTCATAATTTCTTCTTTTTCTTTGGCTTTCATTTTTCCATGAAGAATAGCAATCGTAAATTTTGGGAAGACATTTTGGGAAAGTTTTTGAAATTCTTCTTTAACTGATTTTACTCCCAATTTATCAGATGGATCAATTAAAGGGCAAATAACAAAAACTTGACGACCCTTTTTTATTTCGTTTTTAACAAAATTGTAAGTGAGCGAAGATTTTTTTGCATCAATAATTTTTGTAATGATTTTTTTTCTTCCAATTGGCAATTGGTCAATGATTGAGATATCAAGGTCGCCGTATAGACTTAAAGCTAAGGAGCGGGGAATCGGGGTCGCTGTCATTGATAAAAAATGAGGTAGGTAATTATTTTCTAAATTTGACTTTTTTCCCAAATCAGCTCTTTGTTTTACGCCAAAACGATGTTGTTCATCAATTATTACTAAGCCCAATTTTTTGAATTTAACATTTTCTTGAATTAAAGAATGCGTTCCGATAACTAAATCAATTTTTCCTGAGATAATTAATTTTATCATCTCTGCCTTGCTGATTTTTTTTCCGTCTTTTTCATTTTTAACATTTATCTTTTTAATTCCTCTGGTAAATAGAGCTATTTTAAAAGGACGTTTTTTAAATAATTTAACGATATTATTAAAATGTTGTTCTGCTAAAATTTCCGTCGGTGCCATGTAAGCGCTCTGATATTTATTTAAAATAACATTTAAAATAGCGATTAACGCCACGACTGTTTTTCCACTTCCCACCTCTCCCTCTAAAAGGCGATTCATCGGCGTTCCTTTTCCTAAGTCATTGATAATTTCCCAAGCTGATTTTCTTTGCGCGTTAGTTAATTTAAATGGCAATTGGTCAACGAATTTTTTGGTTTCTTTTTCTTGGAATTTAATTACCAAACTTTCCTTTTGCTTCATTTTTTTTCTGACAATTTGATTCCTAGCTTGAATTAAAAAAAGTTCATCAAATTTTAATCGATGAACTGCTCTTTGTAACCAATTTTTATCGCTTGGAAAATGAATTTGCTCTAAAGCAAAGCTTAGGTCGGTTAAATTATATTTAGTTTTAATTTTTCTCGGCAGCCAATCTTCAATCAGATGAGTAACTGGGATAATTTGTCTAATTAAGAACCTAATTTGTTTTTGAGTTAATTTTGCCGTGCTGGGATAAATTGGCACCAATCGCCCGGTATGGGTTAAATCATCGCTAACGGTTTCATAAGAAGGATTTGTCATTTGAAGCCCGTATTGATTATCCTCGCTAATTTTTCCAGCTAAATAAATTGTTTGCCCAGTTTTTAAATTTTTAGCTAAAAATGGTTGGTTAAACCAAACCACCCTAAGAGAATCTGTTTCATCAGAGACAATTGCTTCAGTAATAATCATGTTTTTTTTAAAAGAGCGATGATTGGCAATCAAATTTATTTTTGTTTTAATTGTCCCGTTCTTTTTATTTTTAAAATCCTCAATGCTTAAAATTTCGCTATAATCATCATAACGCGATGGATAATGGGTTATTAAATCGTCCACGGTTTCAATACCCAGTTTTTTAATTTGCTGGGCAATATTTTTTCCTACTCGGTTTAATTTAATTACCGGCGTTTTGAGCTCAAACATAAGTTTAAAATGATATTTTAATCTATTTTTTAGGAAAAATCAAGGTTTCTTGACTTTTAAAGATTTTATCAATATAATATAATTAATTAAAAAGGAGAGGTGACTGAGTGTCGCCCAAATGGCGACCCGCCGTTTTAGGCGGGGTCAAGTGAAGATTTAAAAACATTGTATTTATAATTACAATTATGTTATTAAAAAGGAGAGGTGACTGAGTGGTCTAAAGTGACAGTTTGCTAAACTGTTGTACGGTTTATCCCGTACCGAGGGTTCGAATCCCTCCCTCTCCGCCATTAAAATACGCTAACTCTTCGCTTAATCTATTAAACTTCGCTAAACGAAGAAATTACATGTGATATGGAAGAAGGAATAGAATTATTTCGCAAAAATAAAAAATATTTATTTTCTGTTAATCTAAAAAAATGTTAAATAATCACGAAAATTTAAAGAATAATTCTTTCTTCAGTAATAGACTTGAAAAAGAAAAAGAACCACGAAAGGTAATTGTTTTTATTAGACATCCAGAACAAGACTTTAAGGTTAAACAATCAATGCGATTAGCCAAAGATGGAGAAGATATAAATACTTATTCCCTAATTACTGCAAATGGATTAAAGCAACTTAGACAACTTTCAGAATATCTAGAAAAAGATTTTCCATGGAAAATCTCAGATAGGGAATATTCAATCTATTCAAGTCCAATAAAAAGAGCTCAAAGAGGAGCTGATATTCTTGAGACAAATATTAGACTTAAGATAGCAGATGGCATTAAAATTCCTATTCCGGTAAATAATAACAGAAATATACTTGAGTGTTTTTCTGAAATAATATTCGCAACCGACATTGCTACAGACGAAGATATAATTAGAAGAGCGAAGATGAGAAAAATAAAAGTTGTAGACGCTTGGTTAGATATGGAGGGGGAAAATTTATTACCTAGGTTTCAAAATAAACTTAATGACATAAGAGAAGGGTTTTTTTATTTAGAACAACAGCCAACAAAACTTGATATTGTTTTGAGTCACGGATTAACGATTGCTACTATCATTTGGACCGCCCAAAACCCTGAAAAATTTAAAAATATAGAATATAAATTGACAATGAATGATTTAAAAGAAATAGTCAATTATTCAAAGAACATTCCTTGTACATCAATTACTGAGTTCAGTATTGATGATAATGGTATAAGTTTAGATAAAATCGGAGAAACGCCACACCTAAAGAAGGAAAACAATGAAACAATAATATGAATAAAATAATTTTAATTGGTGGAGCGCCAACAATAGGAAAGACTTATTTGGCTAATAAACTTTCAAGAGATATCAAATTACCATGGATTTCTACGGATATTATTAGGGGGTTAATGCAAAAAGTAGTTAGAAAGGAAGATTATCCAGCTTTATTTTATCCCCCCATGTCAATAGCAAAAGAGTATTTAGAAAAACATACTCCAAAAGAAATCATGAATGATCAAAACAAAGAAAGTATTGTAGTTTGGCGAGGGGTTCAAGGAATTTTAGATGATGGATATCCTTGGGAGAGTTATATTGTTGAAGGAGTCGCGATTCTACCTGGTTTCGTTTATAAAGCTATGGATAAATCGAAATGTATTTTACCAATTTTTCTATACGAAGATAGGGAGGACAGAATTAGAGAAGTAATATTTAAAAGAGGTCTTTGGGACGACGCAGATAAATATTCAGATAAATTAAAAGAGAAAGAGGTTTCTTGGGTTGCTTTATTTAATAAATTTATTAAAAGAGAAACTTCTAAATATGGTCTTCCAATAGTAAGATACAGAGATGATGGGTCTCATTTTAAGGAAATAAAATTATTATGCGGTTTTTAATTTAATATTCTTTAAAACAAACAAACTTTGGAGGCGTGGCTGAGCGGTCGAAAGCGACAGTCTTGAAAACTGTTATACCTGAAAAGGTATCAGAGGTTCGAATCCTCTCGCCTCCGCCAATGTATTTTAATAAAAAAGATTAAATATATTTAAAAAATTTTTATTAAATTATTATGTCTGATGAAAATTTAAAACACGATTCAGAATACGGAAAATTACTTTTAAAATGGAATTTTCCCGAGTATGAATCGCCAGTAAGGAATAAATCGTGGTATTTTGTCAGTAGTATAGTTTTTATTATTATTCTGATTTATTCTTTAGTTACCCGGAATTTTATTTTTACTATTTTCTTAATTCTTTTTGGTTTGATAATTTTTCTTCATTTAAAAAATTCTCCTTTAGAAGTAGAATTTAAAATTTATGAAGACGGTCTAGTTTTGGGAAATCGTTTTTATGAATGGACTGAATTAAAGAGTTTCCGCCTAGTTTATAAACCACCTTATGTTAAAAGACTTTATTTTGATACGAAAAATAATTTAACCCCGGAAGTTTCTATAAATTTAGAAAAGCAAAATCCTTTGGAAATAAGGAAAATATTAAAAAATTATTTAAAAGAAGATTTAGATAAAGAAGAAGAGATTTTATTTGATAAAATAAACCGCTGGTTAAAGATTTAAGAGCTCCCATAGCTCAAAGGATAGAGTACCGGCTTGCGGAGCCTGTGATGGAGGTTCGATTCCTCCTGGGAGCATTTTAAAAAGGGGACTGTCCCCTTTTTTCTCTTCTCGTTTGCCCGCTCCCAGCCTAAGTTTTTGAGCTAATTTTTCAAAATTAGTCGAATATAGACTAGTTTTTAATTAAAATATAAAAACCCTACAAACAGGGTTTTTTGAATTGAATTTTTGAAAAGAATGGCGGGGTTTACGGGACGATTTCAGAACTATGGATTGGGAGGAAGTGACAATAAATCTTAGCGTATTTAAAATAAAATAATATTTGGATATATTTGAAGTGATTTTTAAAAATTGAATAATTATTTTTTATTCTCAAGTTTTTCTAATGCTATAAACATAGCCATTTGAGAAACGCCAAAAATAATTGATAACTGCGAAGCCAATAATTGCTTCAATGTTTCTTTTGATATAGATTTTATTTTAGATAATAATTTTGTATCAAATGATTCTAATATTTGATTTTTTTCCAACTTCAATCTGTCTTCTGGTATAAGAAGGTATCCTGCAAAAATATCAGCTTGCTTGTCAATTCTTCTAATATTTTCCCTATAAGGTTTTTTTTCTTGAATTTCGCGAAAATCATCCCAGTTTTTTATTCCAAAATTTTTATAAATATTTTTATGTAAAACAAAGTGTCCAATTTCGTGAGCGTAAGAAAATCTTAATCTATTTTTTTGAGTATCATCAGAATAAATTTTTTCATCCACATAGATAGATTTAAAATTAGACATTATTATCATATCTATTCCGCGAAGATATTTTAGTCCTGGTGATAAGGCGATAGTCATTTTTAGTTTCAGTTCTATAATGTCTTCCATTTCTACGGGAATGGAATTGTCTGAATATTTGGTTCTGAAATTATTCGCTATATTTTTAATTTTTTCGTTACTGAGATACAGAATTTCCATTTAACTTTTTTTTATTAATTTTATTAATTCTTCTATATCTTTTTTGGTCATCTTTTCTTTTTTTATTGATCTAAAAAATGCCGGAAGATAGTTTGTAATATTTTCTTCTTTCATAATATCGGATGGGATTAAGCCCTGCGCTACTTGCGCATCGCTTATAAAATTTTTAATTTCTATAGCATTTGTTAATCCTAACGCTTCAGCCCATTTGTTTAATATTTTATTATTAGATGGGGGAGAGATTCTGCCTCTTTCTATTTTACTCCAATTACTGGGGTCGTAATCAACCCTTTTACACATTTTTCTAAGAGTTAAACCTTTATTAATTCGCAATTCTTTTAATTTTTGACCAAATTTTTGTAAATTTTTATTCGCCATAGTTCTTTTTTTATTTTTATTAATATATTGACCTCTGTGGTATAATAATACCACAAAGACAAGAAATTACAACGTTTAACCTGTGTATAACTTTTGATGAAAAAATAAACAAAAAAATAGAGTGAATAACTCTATTTTAGGATAGTGGCGGTCCGGACGGGACTCGAACCCGCAACCTTCTGCGTGACAGGCAGATGATCTAACCAATTGATCTACCGAACCTTTTCGATAATTTGAGAGAATATTTGAGGATGATTTTCCGCTAATTGAG
>Ga0268278_1000368_pt1 | contig 33023 bp, 25 predicted proteins | sample saktaG_3_FD_190135 | JGI IMG/M metagenome (GOLD analysis project Ga0268278, IMG submission 190135) | Saline water microbial communities from Sakinaw Lake, British Columbia, Canada - sak_2010_1_5_55m | ecosystem: Environmental > Aquatic > Non-marine Saline and Alkaline > Saline ...
GGTTTTTATATTGATTGCCGAGGAAGTCGCGGAAGTTTATCTGTATTCTGATATTTTCTGCGACATTAAACAGAAGTGCCGCGTTCAGGTAGCCGTTTCCTTCTCCGAAGCTGTATGTTTCTTCATTTTTGCCCTTGCCATTATCGTTAAAAGCAAAATCGTATTCGACAAGCAACGAGATGTGCGGGTTGATGCTTTTGTCGAGCCCTACAAAGAAATTCAAATTGCTGTCATTATCATCCCATTCTGTGCTGTAGTTGATACCGCCATGTAATCCGAGGTTTCCAATAAAATTGAAATTTCTGCTTGCGACTGCGTAAAAGCCCTTTGATTTAATCGCAAACCGGTTTATCTCTGTGCCGTCACTGAGGGAATCTGTATATGTGCCGAATCCACGCGAGTCAAACCCAATAGCAATAGCAGGCAGTGTCGGAGATTCGTCAAAAATACGGTATTTTACAAAAACACCCGGGTAGGAATCCCACTGCGGGATTGAGTCGCCGATTATATATTCCCCTCCGTACTGGATACCGAACATAAGTTTGGGCAGCACCCCCACACCGGCGCCGAATGAAACGCCCCCCTGATCGAAAATGTTGATCGGGAATTTTACTTCTCCTTTTTGCAGTATGCCTGCGGTAGGGCAGTCGATCAGCTCTGTCATCTCCAGCGCAAGAAGTGACTGGCAGGCAAAAAGAAGTATCATCATTACTAAAATCTTTTTCATGCAACCTCCGTATTTATGCATATGAGAAGAATGTACATGCTTTATTGTCAATATTTAGAAGCTTTGAGCTTGTTCGTATAGAGCTGATAACGGTTTTCCCAGTATTGCAATCCTTTTGGCAGATCATAAGAATTCAGCTTTTTCACAACAAGATCCTTTCTCCATCCAATTTGTGCCTGAGTGTAATGTTCGTTATTTGACGCTTTTCCAAGCAGGATCAGGCGCATAAGGATATGCTCGAGTGCTTGCGGGTTGTAACCGGCTCGTGCAGTATAGAGAAGCGCCAGCATGTCCGCCTCTTCTTCATATTCCTCGAGCCGTCCCTGGTAGATAGTTTCGTAGATTGAGAGTGCGATATCTTCCAATTCAGCTTCCACATCATCATATTTTTCATCATGTCCGTATAAGCTGTCCGAAAGCATATCAAGCTCTGCAAAGGAGTCTTCTGCAATGATCTGCACTTTCCTTTTTTCCAGCTCCTGCATGCCGTGATAATGGGAAACATGTGCGATTTCATGGCCGAGCACTGCAGCGAGTTCTGCTTCATTGGCAATAGCACCAAGCATTCCGGTTGTGATGAAAATGATCCCGCCCGGGCAGGAATACGCATTGGGAACATTGATGTCCAGAATGAAGAATTTGTAGGGGATATCATAGGAATCGCTTGCCTGAGCAACGAGAAGTCCCACGTAGTTCACATAATCCTGAAGCGCTTTGTCATGATACAATCCCAGCTCTGCAATTTTGTTCGCAATTGCAAATCCCATTGCTTCTTCTGAGAATGTAAAGAATTGCGGAGCATCGAAGCGGGGAAGCTTCACGCTTTTTTGAATCTTTTTCAGGTTCGTGGAGCGATAGGTGTCTTCCCGGAATTGCTCAAAGTTATATGGATTTATATAATAGCTGAGAAATTCATCAATAAAATCGACTTTTTCATCGATCTTCTTTGAGAATTTCCCGCTCATTGCTTTTATTCCTGCAGTCATTCCGATCTGCGAAATTTCTGTGATCGCTTTTTGGGAACCCATCTGAACGAACATGTCGTCAGCTTCTTTTTTGCCTTCAGTTACCTTGGTCGAAATATATCCGGAAAGCGTGTCTGCTTTAACTTTCAGCCAACCATCATTGTCCTCGATCACTGTAACAGAATATCCTTCCGGAAGTGTTGCAAGAGGTGGATAATACGAGCCGGGTCCGCTTCGAAGATACGCCTGTTCACGCTTTATCGTAACGTTTCCAAGTGCAAACAAGTGCAGAATGACCACAAAAATGCTCAGTAACACCACAGTAGTAAAAATTAAATATTTATTATTCATTATTTTACCTCCAGGGTAAAAATGCCGTCCCAGTCTTTGGGAGTTTCATGCTTAAATTTTTTACATCGTTCCAGCATAACGCCAGAAGCTTTATCATTGACGGGATTTTGGGAAAGTCTTTCAAAAATGTCAATAGCTTTGTTCCATTCTGCTTTTTTATAATATGAAAGTGCTTTCGCATAATCCGATATCCATGCATTTTTCTGAATCGCTTCGTCAGTGTTGTTGTCAAGAAGTTCATATACTGATGTAGGTTCTGTCTTGCCTTTTACGCGCAGCCGGTCCAGCTCACGGCAGAGGAATTGCTCTTTGACAAGATCGTATGTGGATTCGCTCAGCATTATCTGCGTTTTGTATATCTTATTCACACCCTCGAGGCGAGCTGCAAGGTTCACGTTGTCACCAATAGCAGTGTAGTCCATTCTGTTTTTAGAACCGATGTTTCCCGCAACGATCTGCCCGGAGTTCAGCCCAATACGCGTGTGAATATGAAAGTTATCCACAGAATTGAATTCCTGCTTCTCTTCCTGCAGTTTCTGGCAATACTTTCTGTGTTCAAGCGCAGCCCGGCATGCCATTATTGCATGATCGTCTCTTGGAATTGGTGCCCCGAATATCGCCATTATGCCATCGCCGGTGTATTTATCGAGAAGCCCGTTATTTTCAAGCATAAAACCGGTAAGTTTATCAAAATATTCGTTGAGAAAATCTACCAATTGTTTGGGGGTCTTGCCTTCGGAAAAGGTCGTGAAGTTCGCAATATCTGTAAAGAGAACCGTCGCAGCTATGCTGTCCCCGCCGATCTTAATGGAGTCCGGGTCCACAAGCAGGGTTTCAATCACGTCCGGATGAAGATACCGCGTGAACACCTTTTTTATATCACGCTTGGAACGACCCTCCATAATGTAGCTGATCGTGGCACTGTACCCGTACGAGAGCACAAATCCGATGAGCGGCATTGAAAGGTTGAGTAAAATCCGATCAGCCTTCCAGAGTAAAATTGTGATGCCGAGAATATATGCTATAACAAGAAGCATAAGAGGGTTTGCAATATTGGGCTTTAATCGCATGAATATAATAAATGTAAGAAAAGCAACCAGAATGACGTGGAGCGTATTTATCCACCACGGGATGATGGTTACAAAATCTTTATTTAAAAAATTACTTAACGCTGTTGCCCATATTTCCATGCCGGGATACGGGTTGATAAACGGAGTTGGACGGAGATCGGAGAGTCCGGATGCGGTTGCACCGAGTATTATGTATTTGTCCTTGAATGTAGTGATCGGCAGAGAGGATTCACCGCCAGTTTGCATCGCGAGGGCTGACTGAAATACAGCTGCAAAAGGATAATACTTGAACACGCCGTCTTTACCGCCAGGTCCATACCAATTTATGAAATATTTATCATTCCTATCTACTGGAATTGGCAGTCCATTTGTGATAAAAACGTTTCTCTTCACGATGATATCTTCCTGCTTCTGTCCGGTGATGAAGCCGCTGTAGGCAACCTGTGGGTAATAATTTCCTTTATATGAATAAATGAGCGGAACTCTTCGGATGATGCCGTCATTGTCAGGACGAATGTTGAGAAATCCTAATCCGTGAGTGGCTTTTAGTAAAATCTCAATCGGTATTATGCCGCCTTTGAAATTTTGCGAATAAAGGGGGCTTTCAACTTGCGGTTCAAGAGAAAACGGTGTAATATCAGGCGTAGTATCGGTTTCATTCATGGTAAATTCTGCTCCAAGAATGACATTTCCTGCTTGTCCGATGAAATGAGCAAATGCGCCGTCTGTTTCGCTGGCATCTGTCTCTGCTCTGTCAATATCGGGATCGTCGAACATCATATCGAAAATAACTGCTTTTGCACCAACTGAAGCAAAATAATTTACCGCAATGCCGTAGAAATTGCGGGGCCATTTCCATAAAACCCCGAAATTCTCGAAGTAATCGAGGCTGGTATTATCAATCGCAACGAGCACGACATTTGAGTCTGCGCACTCCGGAATCGTGAAGGTTCGGAATCGATAATCAACGGTTTTCCACTCAAGCTGTTTGCCAATATCCGTTTCATGAAAAAGAGTTGCTACAATGGCAATGACTGCTGCGATTATCAGCCCGACATACCATTTTTTGTATATTTTACTGAAAAGATGCCCGAAATTCGATTTTTCGTCAGTTCTATTTTTTTTCATAGAGACGCCTTTGTGTTACATTAATTTAACACTATCAACGATTGGATATTTTTTTGTGCAATATTTTTGTCGATTATAGAATTTATACGATACGGGCGTATAATAATGACCTAAACTATAAGATGGTGTTGTAATATTCAAGAGTATGTTATTGACTCTCTTCAACCTTCTCCGCGTGTATCACACCATTAGGCTGAATGAATGACATCCCGGTCACACCCTTTTTATCAATTTTGAATTCCACATAGTAATTTTCGAGATCGCCTATTTGAAATTTATTATCGGCATAAGGATGCAGCTCATACATTGGTTGCCCGGGATAAGTGAGCATGAGTACACCAGATTTGTTGAGTTCAACAGATACCTTAATTCCAGCCAATTCATATGTGCCGGCAAATTGCACAAGATATGCAGGATCAGACATTTTTTCCGGAGGGAGTTTCTCAAAAATGATTGGTGATACAGATGCTTCAAACGGAGCTGACAACCTAAAGATATCTCCCTGAAGATTTGTATGGAATTCTATGAGAATATCTGAATCTGCAAGCAGCCCTTCAGTTGGTTTAAAGATATCGTAATGCCAGTGTTCAAGCGGACTTGCAAAGGAATGATACACAATCAGCAGATCTTTATCATTTTGTTCGATCTGTATCGTGCCATACCCGGGACTTTCATAGACGCCAACGTATTCTTCAAGCTTGTGTGACGGTTTGGTTCCCTTAACTCTTTCTATTGTTTCGGATACTTTCTCAATCTCAGCAAGAGTCTCCTGCTGTACGAGATTTCTTCCATGCCAATCCACAGGTTCGAGATCGAGAAGCTGATCAATGATATAATAACTTGCAATGCTTGTATAACTGGAATTGTTCTGATTGGTCAAAATGACGATGCCGAGATTATCACCAGGAAGCAGGGTTACAAGTGCAGTGAATCCGTCTATATTGCCGCCATGATAGACGTAGGGATGACCTCGATAAGTCTGAATGAACCAGCCCAATCCGTAGGCATAATAAGAGAGTTCCTTACTCGAACTTGTGTGGCTTATGAACATGTGTGGAGTGATGAGATTTTCGACTGTTGCCTCGAGCATGATCTGCGTATCATCGACCGATCCTTTATTGAGGAACATCCTGACCCATTGCGCCATGTCATCAGCACAGGAGTTGATCGATCCTGCGGGACCAACCGCAGAAAGGTTCATGAAATTCATTTTTGCAATCTCGTCATTATCATCTACCTGATATGGCAGAGAATAATCATCTGAATCTTGAGAAGCATCAATAGAAAAGTTGCTGTTGTTCATTCCCAGTGGCATGAAAACTCTTTCATACACCACATCTTCCCAGGTGCTGTTCGCCAGCCTGCCAACCATCAAACCGGCAGTCATATACATGAGGTTCTGATATTGGAAAGTATAGCGAAATGGTTCATTGGGTTCGAGATATCGCAGGCGGTCATATATTTCTTCACGGGAAAAATTTGCACCATACCACATAAGATCATGCCGCGGCAAACCGGAACGATGTGTCAGCAAATCGATAGCTGTCATTTCCTGCGTGGCGAAGTCATCATACATTTTGAAGTCGGGCATATATTCTTTCACCGGAGTATCCCAATCTATAATTCCTTCATCAACAAGGAGTCCAACTGAAAACGCAGTAAATGCTTTTGAAGAAGATCCAATAGCAAAAAGAGTATGAGAGCTCACGGGCAGCTCGTTTTCTACATCTCGATATCCAAAACCTTCTGTCATCAGGATCTCATTATCCTTCACGACAGCCACAGATAATCCAGCCACATGCCATTGCGACATCGTGGAATCTATAAAAGTTCTTATCGCGCTCAGTTTCTCTTCCAGCTTTGCTGCTTCATCGAGTTTTTTCTGCTCAGATTTCCTGATTAGAGAAAAGGGAAAGGCGGCGCCGCGCTGTGTGAATTCACCACTTATTGTGTTGCCATCGTCAGAAAAATTTCCATTAAAAGAAGGTTCACCCGGGACATCTTTAATTGCAAAAGTTACATTAGAATTTTGCAGAATGATATTTTCCAGCGGAAGATCGATCGCCTGTTGAAGGGGAATATCAATAAAACCAACGATTTGGTCGTCCTCAAAAAGAAATTCAACTACTACCTCTAATTCTTGTCCTGGAACTTTTATTGAACCTGCCCATTCTCCAATGAGTGCATTCTCGTCAGCTGACAACAGAGAGAGCATTATAACAAAAATAATGAAAGATAACAAGATGCTTTTTCTGTAATTCATTGCAACTCCTTACGTTGATTTTTCTTCATATTTATACTCTCCACCTTCTGTGGAACCAGAACCATTGCTCGGGATATTTTCTGACCCATTTTTCGAGTTTCGAGGTGAATAACTGTGTATATTCAAGCACGGCATCATCAAGGGAATTTTGTACTTTGGGATAAATCGGGTTTTCGAATTGTAGCACAAAAGTGCCGTTGCCTTGACGATAACAAACAGTAAAAAGTACTGGAACATGGTATTTCAATGATATCTTTACAGTACCTGGATTTGTGAGAGCAGACACACCAAAAAAAGTAGCGGGGACACCGGTTTTTCCTGCATTCTGATCTCCCAGCATGAGTATGCTTCTGTTCGCTTTCAGTGCGTCAATAATTCCACGAAGCGCGCCCTTCTTTGGTATCAAATGCACATTATTGGATTCGCGGAGTTTGTTTATCAAAGTATTGAAATAGTGATTTTTCTGTTTCTTTGCCACCGCATAGATATTGCCCGTGAGATAACCGATGAGCTGTGCTGCCAATTCCCAATTCCCGAAATGACCCGAAAAAACTATGCAGCCCCTTTTTTGTGCCAGCGCTTCATTAAGATGCTCCGATCCACTGATTTGGATGAACTTCTCAAAACTTTCAAATCTCCTTGGAGAAAACCAGCAGAATTCAACTGCAGTATAACCGAAAGAGATATTTATTTCACGTATCAGTTTGCGAATCTCTTTCTCGTTCATATCAGGAAATGCTTCTTCAAGCTGCCTTTTCACAACTGCACACCGTACTTTTACTATATGAAAATTGAGTAGTCCAAGCGTGCGACCGATGCGCCGCGCCGCAGAGAGCGAAAAGAGATTTATCGTTCGGAAGAGTGTTCTGAAGAGGAGCGTTTCGAGATAGTAAACAAACATTAGAAGATTTTTTTCAGGTGGTCTTTTGCGTTCATATCCATGAGAATGACATTTACATCGGCATCAGCGAACATGCTTTCAGCGAGTTTGTCTGGGTAAGAATCAGCGATATACACAATCTTTATCTCTGCATTCACGATCATCTTTGCGCAGATTGAACAGGGTTGGTTTGTGCAATACATAGTCCCGCCTTTGACTGAAACACCGTTAACTGCTGCCTGAATAATTGCATTCTGTTCTGCGTGTATTCCGCGGCAGAGTTCATGGCGTTCACCGGAAGGCACATTCATTTTTACCCGAAGACAGCCCACGTCCGCACAGTGGGGAACTCCTTTCGGTGCACCGTTATAACCGGTTGAAAGGATTTGGTTATCACTCACGATTATTGCACCCACTTTTCTGCGAAGACAGGTGGAACGGGATGAGACGAGTTCCGCGATCTGCATAAAATATTCATTCCAAAAGGGACGTTCGGTTTTCATTGGTTTCCTTTAATTAATAATTTTAATGAGACAAAATTTTATCAACCTGCTCCAATACGAGATTTGGAGGAAGGTCTTTCATGCATTTAAAATGACCTTTTGAGCAGCTATTGTTTCCATGAAGCGAGCATGGACTGCAATCGAGATTGAGAGTGAGAACTTCCGCATTTGGATTCAGGGGAGCAAAACCGAGCTTAGGATGAGTGGGTCCGAAAAGTGCTATTTGAGGAACTTCGAAGGCAGCAGCTATATGCATGGGTCCGCAGTCACCACTTATGAACAGATTGGAATGTTTAATTATTACTGCTGATTCTATCAAAGTTGTCCTGCCACCGAGATTGAGAGTTTCATACTCTGATACTGAAGCAAGTTCTGCTGTCAAATTTTTCTCCTGTTCTGTTCCAATAAGTATAATTCTAACATCGTAATTATCCAGAAAATGCCGGATTATCTTTTTATAATATTCGATTGGGTATTGTTTTGTAAACCATGAAGCGCCGGGTGAGATCGTGATAATTTTCTTCTTGGTTTTCTGTAAGAAGGATTCTGCGATGGCTTGTTCATTCTCAGGTAAAAAGAGATCGAGTTTTCTGTCTTCCAACCTAAGATTGAAATTTTCCAGCACCGATGCATAGAGATCAACTGTAGATGATATCGGTATTAAATTTCGATCTTTCAGCAATTTTTTTCTGTAGATATGCTTTTTGTGATACGTAAAAACTTTTCCCTGCACAAATCGTTTGATCAAAGCAGAACGTAATTTGTCATGGAGGTCTATAATATGTGTATAATGCGCTTTTTGCAGACGGATTATAAGCTGAAGCATGGATTCGTTCTCGGCAGCATAACCGATGAGATCATCGATGTTTGGATTATATTCGAGAAGGGGTACAAACTGTTTTTTTGTGAGGAAGTGAATCTCGGCATCAGGGAAATGTGTGCGGAAAGTGCGAATAATTGGAGTGGTGAGCAGTACATCTCCAAGAGAACTGAACCGGATAAAAAGCATTTTCATAGAGAAAAGTTTACTGTGCCTGATGCAACTCCTGTCAATCTTTGCAAGAGTAAAACTATTTTGCTTGACACGAGGAACAACAAAAAATATGAAAAACTGAAGTTAAAAAATTCAGGAGTTCAATGAATAGTTCTCTGTTTGTATCTATTTTTTTTATTATCTTTGTGGTCATTCAACAGAAGAAAAAGAAGAGGGTATTTACATATTTTATAAGAAAAAAATCAAAGGACAGGTTAACAATGGACATATCATTATTAAAAAATCTATCAGGAAGGGAAGTCAGGATTTATTATCTCACCATCGAGTCGACCTCAAGCTCTGAAACGGGGATGATAAAATCGGTAAATGAGGACTGGATTTTGCTGGAGAACAAAAAAGGAAAAGATGTCCTCATCAGCAATGATAAGATTATCAAGATCAATACGAAGTAAAAAATCGGCTTACCACTTCCGATAAGCCGATAAAAAAATAGCAGAATTTATTTCTGTGAGATCTGAACGATCTCCGGTTTCACGTTTTTATATCTCGGCATGCTCATTCCGATATTTGCATTAATATAGGTGGGATCGCAGATGAGGTATTTTTTTCCATTCACCGTTACATAATCACCCGACACATTATCTATCTTTACTGCGGTGGCAATATGCCCCGGGTAGTCCAATCCGATTACTTCCAGCCCGAGTAATTTTTTCACAAGATAGGCAAAAATAACCGAGCGGTCTTCGCAGTCACAGTAGGGATAGAAAAGCGTTTCTTCGGCAAAAAGGCATTTTTCCTTTCCAAACTGCTGCTGATCGGTTTCATATTCGAACGCAGTCTGGACAAAGCGAAGCAGAATGTTGAGGGCTTCGGATTTTGATTGCCCTGTTAAAATGGGCTTGAGCTGTTCAACAAGTGAAGAATAGGATTGGTCCATTAAAGGGGTGTTGAAATAGATTGGATATGAGGTGTGTGGATAGGTATTCAGGAAGTCCACGATATTCTTATTGTATGTATAATTGATCGTATAATTTGTCCCATTATATGAAAATTTTACCTTCTTTGGCACGTTGCCCCACAAAACAGGAAGGGTGTTCAGGTTCAACGAAACGACCTTATTCGCATCGGGATAGTCACCTTGGTACGTGTACATAGAGCCGAGTTGAAGTTCTTTGCCATCGAGAGACATCACATAGAAACGGTTGTTATCAATCGTGAAGTAGGGAGCGCCGAAAATATCATCCTTGCTGGGAAGAAGCAAATATACATTATTATCCGAGTAGCCGATCTTGGAATCGTATCCCGACTTGTTGAGCATGAACCACGTGAAAAGGAGCGTTTCCGTTTCATCTCCATTATTTATGACATTTCCAATATCGTAAAGGAGCATGCAGTAACCCCAGTCATTCAAGGCAAGGGATTTTTTATAGGATTTTGCTTTGTCGAGAGTACCTTCGAATTTTGCATTGCTGATCTTTTTCCAGTATTCTGAGATCAATTCATTGTTGGGCTTTCCTTTCAGGGAAATACGCAGGGATGCCTCATCCGGCATAGAGACAGGTGCTTCGTAGAAATCAACAGTAATGGAGAGTGCTTCGGTTTTCGTTTTGGTAATGGTTTCCTTCAGGGCATAGGGGGTATCGTCATTCTTGATTTCCCGGGGTTTTACATCTGGCTTTGCTTCTATTTCTTTTCTCGGTGATTTAAATGACTTGTGCACTTCTGGCACATCGAGTTCTTTTATGGTGTCGTTTCTTTCAATTTCAGTTTGCTGGAGCGGTTGGGGTTTTGCTTTCGGGATTTCAGCAGGTTTGGGCGTGTCATCGACTTTCAGTCCCTGGAAAACCTGGAACTCCTTCCAGTCATCCTCGAGGAACTGCATGAACAGCTTGTCCTGCTCGGTTTTATATTCATCGAATTGTTGTTGATCTTTTTTGAGCCACTCCTCATAATCGCTTTGTGCAAGCAAAGGTGCGGTGTTCATCACCAATAAACAAGCAATAAAAATACGGATTTTATTTTTCATATATGCTCCGATCTTAAGGTTCAAAGTTTAATAAGATGAGGATGAAAATGTGAATTTTTTATGGCAAGAAAAAAGATTACAGCAATACTCAAAAAAAGGAAAAGAGAGAATTAAGTAATTTTTCATATACAATATTCTACTATCCCTTTATACGTTGGTTTTTTAAAAAAGCTTTGCTGAAATTTTAGGATATCCCATTGTTTCTTTTTCAGAAAAAGTTAAAATATTGAGGAAAATAAAATTTTTCTTGACAAAGAAGTTTTTATAATATTTCTATTACACCTGATAAGGGTAACAAAAATATGAATGAGTTAAAAAAAATAGAAAAACTTATAATTGATTTTGGTTTATCAATGCGGGAAGCAAAAGTATATACTACACTTTTTCATAAAAAAGACTTCACTGCCGCAGAAATCCAACAGCTTGTAAACATTCCAAGAACAAAGGTTTATGAGGTGATGCAGCTATTAATCAGTAAGGGCTTATGCGCTGAAATTAAAATTGGGCGACTTAAAAAATATCAGGCGGTAAAACCGGAATCTTCCTTTAATGGATTATTGCAAAAGTATAAGGAAGATATTTCAGTAAAAGAAAATATAGCTGATAATGTCATAAAGATTCTCTCACCCATCTTTGAACAAATAAAGGAAAAGGATAATCCTCTGGACTATATTGAAGTAATTCGGGATAGTCAGCAAATTCACGAAAAATTCGTATCTAATATCGCCTTAACTAATCATGAACTTCTGGCTTTTTCGAAAGCGCCCTATTCTGTTCCATATATTGTTGACCACGAAAAAGAGATTGAAGCTCTCAAAAGAGGAGTCAAGTTTCGTAGTATTTATGAATATAAGGATGCCGTGAAACAAGAACTTGTAGAGGTCATCGATATCTGGGTTTCTGCCGGCGAAGAAGCACGGGTAATCCCGGGATTACCAATGAAAATGATCATCTTTGATGATAAGATAACCATGTTTGCTCTGGATGATCCGATCTCACTGAAGCCCAGCATAACCACGTTAGTTATAAATCATCCCAGTTTTACCAAAGCGCTCAAATACGTTTTTGAAAGTTGCTGGGAAAAAGCAATGCCGTTTGAAGAATATAGGATTAAATCCAAAGAATCTCCTCCAGAAGCGGATCAACCTCTGGCAAATACCTCTGTAAGAGAGAAAATGTCTTAGAATATAAAAAGGGCTGTTAGCTCTTGACTTTGGCAGTTGTACTAACAGCCCATTGGAAATCGACATATTGAAAGGAAATACAAAAAGAATGGATCCTTCCATTTATGCCTTTAATTTTTAAAAAAAGTATGGTGTTTTAATATGTCAAGTAAATTGAGATCATGTCGAGAATGTTAATGTCAAAAATAGGAGACCCCAATTTTAGTTTGGGGATTAGGGTATTAATGTCATTGATAGGTATCTATTCCGACCACTCTACAGAGGTATAGGCGCATCGGGATAGAATAATTATATTAAAAAAAATTATAGGAGAAAACAATGAAAAAGAGTATTATCTTATGTATGGTTTTATTCATGATGTCCTTAGTATTGCAAGCCCAAGTTCTTGAATGGAACTGGGTAACACAAGCTGGTGGGAGCAGCGCTGATTTAGCTAAAGCTATCAAAGTAGATGATAATGGCAATTCGTATGTCACCGGAAACTTTCAAGGCACAGTGACTTTTGGCACAACCGAATTAACAAGCAGCGGACTGAAGGATATTTTTGTGGCCAAAATGGATGTTGACGGCAACTGGTTGTGGGCAATTCAAGCTGGCGGCGATATGAATGATGAAGCTCGTAGTATAACGGTAGATGTAAATGGTAATTCGTATGTAACCGGCAGCTTTTGCGGTACTGCTACTTTTGGGGCTTACACACTGATCGGTTCAAGCTCTCTAATGGGACACCTGGAAACTATTTTTGTAACCAAAATAGATTCAGATGGTAACTGGCAGTGGGCTCAAAAAGCTGGTGCCTGGGGTTATGATTGGGGTACTGATATCGAAGTAGATGCAGTCGGCAATTCGTATGTAACCGGAAGCTTTTTATGGTATTGTGTCTTTGGAACCGATAGCTTGTTTACTTCTAACTTTGCGATGAGTCCGGGAGGTATGCCTGCCGGTGGTTATCAATGGGATGCTTTTGTAGCAAAGCTTGATCCCAACGGTAATTGGCTCTGGGAACAAGGTTGCGGCAGTACCAGTACGAGTTCAGATGATGGCTTTGGTATTACTCTTGATGCAAGCGATAATTTGCATATAATGGGAGATTATAACGAAACGGCGTACTTCGGGGCAGACAGCCTTATCACCAACGGACAAAGTGATATTTTTGTAGCAAAAATGGATACGGATGGGAATTGGCTGGGAGTTACAGGTGCTGGTGGTGCTTCCCAAGATCGCGGTTATGGACTAAGCGTAGATGCAGACGGAAATTCCTATGTTACAGGACAGTTTAGTGATACCGCTACTTTTGGTACGCACAGTATAACCACAAACGGTGATACCTTTGGTGATATTTTTGTGGCTAAAATGGATGCTGCCGGCAACTGGGAATGGGCAATTAGTGTGGGAGGAACCAAGATCGATTATGGCTTTGGGATAAGCACTGATGCCAATGGTAATTCTTATGTAACCGGAATGTTTGAAGAATCAGCAACTTTTGGTGCTACTACCTTAACCGCCACCGATATTGTCGGCGATTGTGATGTTTTTGTGGCAAAAGTTGATACAGATGGTAACTGGCTTTGGGCGAAACAGGCTGGCGGAGATGATGCCGATTATGGCTATGGTATAAGTATAGATGCAAATGGTAATTCGTATGTAACCGGCACCTTTATAGGCACAGCAGATTTTGGCGCTACAACCTTTACCAGTAATGGAGAAGAAGATATTTTTGTGGCAACGATTGTAGAGCCAATTCTTGGTGATTTCAATTCCGATGGTTATGTTGATGCATCAGATTTGCAGTTATTTGGTGACCACTGGCATTATGTTACTGCTGATCCGGGCTGGGATGCAATGTATGATCTTGATCCGAACGGTATTATCGATGCTGCTGATCTGCAGGTATTTGGAGATCACTGGCACGAAGGAATACCTCCTACATTACTCAAAGGTGATGAAGGCAAAGGACCAAATGCAGGTGCAGGAATAGAGTTTGATCTTGATGCAACGACAGCAGGCAATCAGCATGTCATCGCAATATCCTCACAATCTGCCGGTACTTATATAAGATTAGATGTCTATGCAACCGGCGTTCATAATCTTGATACTTATGAATTTGAAGTTACCTATAATTCCGACGAACTTACCTACATCAGCTCATCAGCAACAAATCCTATCACATTTGAGCAGAATATTCTTACCACTAATGGTGGATCAGCAATAGGATGGATGGTAGATAGTTCGGTTTTGGGTGTGCTCAGTATTGCTTATACACTGGCAGGCACAGACACGCTTGAAGCACCTGAAGGAGATGGTTTGCTTGGTGATATAGTATTCCAGGCACAGGTGGCTACATACGGCACTTTAGGTTTTGGAGATGTGTATTATTACGACACCTTTGGTGTTCAGGACTTAATTACGGATACCGGAACTGCTACACTTCCAGTAGAACTTTCAACTTTCAATGCTATTTATAATACTGTATCAGGTTTTGTTTCTCTTTTCTGGGCAACTTCAAGTGAAACAGATGTGAATGGATTCAATATCTATCGTAATACGGAAGATTCTTTTGTTGAAGCTGATAAGATCAACATTGATTTAATAGCAGGATCAGGAACTACAACTGAGACTACTGAATACAATTTTATAGATGAAACAGCTGACCCGTATTATACCACATATTACTATTGGCTTCAAGTTATAAACTTTGGTGGCACCAATGATGAATTTGGTCCCTATAAGTATATCCCGATAGATGTTAATCATGATGGTGAATTGGGAATTATTACTTCTACTCTTAGCCCTTGTTGTCCCAATCCTTCAAGAATAGGAAATGAGATAAAATTTAATTTCCGAGTAGGTGGCTTGGAGGGAACTACCCGTAATGTTGAACTCAAGGTTTATAATATACTTGGGAAATTGGTTGCAGAGGTTGTAAATGGAGATCGACTTGTTAATGACTATACAGAGACTTGGAAACCTATTAATCTTTCTAATGGTGTATATTTCTATCAACTCAAGACTGATAACTACAGTGAAGTGAAGAAGATGATGATTACAAAATAATCGTTAACATAATGGTAAGGGGATACCTGGGATGTCTTTCTAGGTATTCCCTCATTTAAAGAAGAACAGGATATGATAAGGAAAAAATGATGAAAAGAATGTTGTGTAAAGAAATAATTTTAGTATTAGGAATGTGTTTATTTTTTAGCACCTTAGTATTTGCCGGCTCCAATGAGGATGCCGGTATAAGATTTGATCTGGATGCCACTACTTATGGTAACCAGAATGATACCATTATGACCATACCTGGTGTTGGTGATTACATCCGGGTGGATGTGTATGCTATAAATGTTCACAATTTAGACACCTATGAATTTGAAATATTGTATGACACCGATGTTTTTCAATATGTGACAAGTTCAGCAACGAATCCTCTTACCTTTGAAGAAAATATTCTTACAACGGAAGGTGGTACTGCAGTGGGATGGATGGTTGATACGTCGAATCCCGGAATCTTGAGTATTGCGTACACGTTAACTGGCATAGATACTCTCGAAGCACCTGAAGGGGTAGGTCTTATTGCAGATATCGTATTCCAGGTTTTAAGCACAATTGGAGATTCCCTTACTTTTGGTGATGTTTACTTCTACGATTCTTTTGGTGTGATGGATATTATATCAGATAAAGGTATTGCTATAATTTCAGGTATAGTTTCAATAGATGATAATGGATTTGACACTACATTTGAAGAAACTAAACTTGAGAATAATCCTAATCCCGTACAAGACACTGCGTTGATAGAATATGCTGTTAAGGGTATGCTGAGAACAGAATCTGTAAAAATCAATATCTACAATGCAAGAGGTCAGTTTGTTGAGAGTATTGAAGGTAGAAATGGTAGAGCTGTATGGAATACGAAGAAGCATCCTAATGGTGTATATTTCTATAAAATCGATAATGATAATTTCAGTAAAATCAGTAAAACAGTACTGGTACATTAATAATAATTACTTAAAATTCTCCCCTCCCCCAATCATAAATTCTCTGAAAAGCCCTGTAATACTCAGGGCTTCTTTTTTATCGGTAAAAATCGTAAATTTGTCAGCATAATGACAAAATCACGCCAAATTCTGTCAACATACTGACAGAGTTACGGGTATGCCCTTTATAAAAAACTCATAATTCTGGCTGAAAATGCGGAATATACGACAGCTATAATACGCAGGAGCTTGACATCCATATCCTATAATAATAATGTATTACACTTTAATTATAAGGATTTTGAATTTTTATGAAAAAAGAGATAATTATCAAAGGTGCATCCGAGCACAATCTTAAGAATATTGATGTCATTCTTCCACGGAATAAGCTGATCGTGTTCACCGGTGTGAGTGGTTCAGGCAAATCGTCGCTGGCATTTGATACACTTTACGCAGAAGGACAGCGCCGCTATATTGAATCCCTCTCATCCTACGCACGCCAGTTCCTTGGGCAGATGGAAAAACCCAAAGTCGATTATGTTGAAGGACTCTCCCCTGCAGTATCTATCGAGCAAAAGGCAGCGAGTCACAATCCGAGATCGACAGTCGGTACTGTGACGGAAATCTATGATTATCTGCGGGTTTTGTTTGCCAGGATCGGCACACAATATTGCTACCAGTGCGGACAGCCTGTTTCTTCTCAATCACTTGACCAGATGGTCAATACGCTGCTCGAACTCGAACCAGGATCAAGGATACAGATATTGGCTCCTCTTGTACGCGAACGAAAAGGAGAACATAAAGATGTCCTCAGCCGCATCAAGCGCGAGGGTTTTGTGCGCATGCGCATCAATGGCGTACTACATGATGTAAACGATACAATTAAATTGGATAAAAAGAGCAAACACAATATCGAGGTCATTGTTGACAGGCTCGTTATCAAGAAAGGTGTTGAAAGCAGGTTAACGGACTCGATGGAGCTCGCACTCGATCTTGCGGACGGCGTGGTGATGGTTGATTTTCCGGATAAAAATGAAACTCAGCTCTTTAGCATTCAGAATGCGTGCCCGACCTGTAATATCAGCTATCCAAAACTTAATCCCCAGATGTTCTCATTTAACAGTCCGCTCGGAATGTGCGAGACATGTAATGGGCTTGGGACACGAATGGAACTCGACGAAGATAAGATAGTTCCGGATCGAAAAAAATCCTTGCTGGAAGGAGCAGTGGCTTATTGGGGACCTCTTCAGGAGAAGCGGCGTTCATGGAGGTATAAAATCCTCCTGCAGCTTGCTGATGAATTCGGATTTTCTCTGAAAACTCCATGGAATCAGCTAAGTGAGCAGGCACGCGATGTCATTCTTTATGGATCAAGAGGAAAAAAGTTCAGGATCGACTGGGACATGGAAACGAGTTCCGGGCACTATATGACGCAGTTTGAAGGGCTGATCCCAACAATACAACGCAGGTTCAGAGAAACAAAATCCGAAGCAATGCGCAGGATGTATCTCACCTATTATAGTGAAAAACCATGTGTGAGCTGTGACGGTACAAAACTTCGAGTCGAGAGCAGATATGTGAAAATTAACGGAAAATCGATAGTCGAGATCTCCAAGATGTCCATCCGTGAAGCTTATGACCTTTTAAACCATCTGAAGCTTACAGGAAACGAGAAGATCATTGCTGAGGAACTTATCAAGGAAATAAAAGCTCGATTGCAGTTCATGCTGAATGTCGGACTGCACTATCTTACACTTGATAGGAGCGCGCCAACTCTTTCCGGTGGAGAATCCGAACGTATACGTCTTGCCAGCCAGATCGGCAGCGGACTTGTAGGAGTCATGTATATCCTTGATGAGCCCACGATCGGTTTACACCAGCGGGATAATAAAAAACTTATTGAGATGCTCGTCGGTTTACGCACAATAGGGAATACGGTCATAGTTGTAGAGCACGATGCAGAGATGATGAAGCAGGCAGATCACATTCTTGATTTTGGACCACTCGGCGGAGTATATGGCGGTGAGATCGTTGCACAGGGCTCTTATAATGAGATCATTAAAAATGAGAATTCGCTTACAGGTAAATATCTCTCAGGAGAGTTGAGTATTCCTGAACCAAAATATTATCGAGCGAAGAAACATGGCTACTTGACACTCAAAAATGTGCATCAAAATAATCTTAAAAATATCGATGTGAAAATTCCACTTGGGGTTTTTACCTGCATTACAGGCGTGTCCGGCTCAGGAAAAAGTTCGCTCATTAATCAAACCCTTTATCCAGTCATCGCAAATCAACTCTATCACAGTACTCACACAGAGGGCAAATACGAAGACATTGAAAACCTTGAAAGCATCGATAAGATCATCAATATTACTCAGGACCCGATCGGGCGAACTCCCCGCTCGAATCCTGTCACTTATACAAAAGTTTTTGACGAGATCCGCAACATTTTTGCGCAAACGCAATCGGCAAAGATCCGCGGATATAAACCAAGCAGATTTAGTTTTAATGTTGCCGGAGGTCGCTGTGAAGCATGCAGGGGAAATGGCGTCAAGCAGATAGAAATGCACTTTCTCGCCGATGTGTTTGTGACCTGCGAAGTGTGCAAGGGAAAGCGTTTCAATAAAGAAACCCTTCAGGTAAAATATAAAGACAAGAACATTTATGATGTCCTCGATATGGATGTGCAGGAAGCGCTGAAATTTTTTGAAAATATCCCTAAAATAAAAAGAAAATTGCACACTCTTTGTGATGTCGGGCTGGATTATATCAAACTAGGACAACCGTCGCCAACCCTTTCCGGGGGTGAAGCACAACGTGTCAAACTTTCGCGCGAGCTGAGCAAAACAAGTACGGGAAATACGCTTTATATTCTCGACGAACCCACAACGGGACTGCATTTCCACGATATAAGAAAGCTCATTTCTGTTCTTAATAAATTGGTCGATAAGGGGAATACAATAGTTGTTATCGAGCACAACCTTGATGTGATAAAATGTGCGGATTATATCATTGATCTTGGACCCGAGGGTGGCGACGAAGGCGGAGAGATCGTCGCAACGGGCACTCCATTTCAGGTGGCAAAAGAAAAGAAATCATATACTGGGCAGTATCTTCAACCACTTTTCCCAGAATTCAAAGAGCAAAAGAATTGACAGAGATAAGCTGCTTCTGATGGTTATCATATATTTAGACGGAGAATAAAAATATGCAAAGGGTTTTCATCCTGTTGGTCATGACATGCCTTCTTTTTATTGGGATAATGTCATGCACATCGCAGGAAAGACCTTTTATACCTGCCGAATTTACCATTAAGCTCGAGCCAAACCCTCTTGATTCAGCCCTGACAGATGTGTATGTGAAAAACGTACAAAGAGATCAGTCACAGCTATTCATTACGCTCCCGGATGTTGAGGTGCAGCACTATCATCCGGCGGAATTTCACAATGGCTCAATATACGTGATACGACGCATTCATCCATTTTCGGAATTCCCCGATCAATGGAGGGATGAGCTGTGGAAATATACGAGTATGAAAAAAGGTAACGAAATTTTTTCTTCTCAAGGTATGGATTTCCGGATTTCCCCCAAAGAGCACGATGTCGCGGTGGTTTCCGATACCATCCTATACTTTATCAATTCTTCAGGCGGCTCGGAGATAACCCGTTTTTATCCCTCAATATTATCAAATATGCGCAGAAATGATATTCAAATCCAGCCAATCGCATGGACAACAGGCGGGACATTTTTCTGGGGATCTCTATATCAAACAGTGAATATTCTTACTTTTTTCCGTGTAATTGCGGAAACCTGGGAAGTTAACTCCTATGATGTGGACACTCTGAAAATAAACTCATCAGACTATGCGCTCAATCCCACAAACGGCATGCTTGTGTACAGTGATTTTCCTGCTATTTTTGATGTGGAAACCTATCAGCATGTACGAAAAAGCAAGATGCGGATCCACCTTTATCTTTATGATCTGATAAGCGGTGAAAGCACATTGCTGGCGATAACTCATTCAAAAGATTTTGAGCCCAAATGGTTGTCCTCGCGCACTATTGAAGTGAATAATCCGGAAGGCGAGGGGCGCATCATTATTTCTCTATGACGAATCATGCGGATAAATGGAAATCAATAATTTCAAAAAAGATGTGAACTTTTTATATGTGAAAAGGAACCAATAAATTACATAAAGACGAAATTCAGAGAAAGGAAAAAAAATGAAAAAAGCATTTATTTTTTGTGTGATATTAATAACAGGTATAAGCGCGGCCCATGCGTTTGATTATACATACTTTCCCACTGCAACAACGGATGATTTTCTTGCAACGAAAGTCAATCCTGCCGCCCTTGGATTCGGGAACGCAGGAGGAGTGGGATATCTTCATTCATTTCAGGATAAGCATATGCAGAAAAACTGGGCGCTTTTCCTGAATCTTAAGAGTCTGGGATACTGTTATGAAAAAATGGATTCAACAGAACTCCACACGCTTTCTGACGGATCGAAGCTTGCGAAGAATATTTATTTTGGAACGGATTATGTGTGGAAACCGGCAGGGTTCTGGAAAGGTGACTGGGGACTATATTTTCTTACTCGTCCCTGGGATTTTCTTTCTATTGCAGGATCATGGAGGAATATATCCAAGAAAAATGAAAGCTACACCATGGGTTTTGGGCTTCGCCCAATCCGGGTAAAGGGCAGGTTCTGTTATAAAATATCTCTGACCTGCGATGCGACATACTCAAACAAAGAGTGGAGAAAACCTATCGTCGGTATCCAAACACAATTTCTTAATGGTGTTCATTTGAATGGATATTATGATTTTGAGGACGAAGGCATTTCTGTCGGAGTTGGATTTGATATATCACATTTCAAAACCGGCGCGCAATACAGCGATAAAAGTAAAAGCGGAATGGTGTATGGCAACATATCTGATAAACGTTTTCACTCCTTTATAACTCATGACAAACAGAATAAATTTTATAATTATAAGCTGTCCGGTGCTGTGTATGATATTCAGCCTGTTCAGAAATTCGGTCCCATTGAATTCGTGACATCTTCGGGAAATACAATGGAAGAGATCATCGAAAAGATAAAAACGCTGAAAAACGATGAGAGAATTCAGGGAATTATCTTTCAATCCGGAAATATCTCGGCAGGACTTGCGAAATTTCAGGAGCTGCAGGATGCCTTCATAGATTTCAAATCTTCTGGCAAAAAAATTATCTTCTATTATGATTATATTACGAATTCCAATTATGTGTTTGCCTCTTCTATTGCTGATAAAATCTACCTTAACCCGGGAGGTATCCTCGATCTGAGAGGGATATCCGCTTCAATGCCATACATGAAAGGACTGCTTGATACTCTTGGCATAGATGTAATACGGTTTCAGAGCCATGCATACAAAAATGCGGCAAATATGTTCACAGAAACTCATATGACCGAAGCTGAGCGTGAAATGTATGAAGACTTCCTTTCCGAACTTTATGCTCAGATGGTTCTTATGATATCCGAAGGCAGAGGTATGACTGATGAGCAGGTGAGAACTGCGATCGATAACGGACCATACCTCATCGCAGAACGAGCTCTTGAAGCAGGATTGGTTGATGGGTTGATATATCGGGATCAGCTTGCGGATACGCTGAAAGTCTTGTATGAGGATGTTCAGATCACTCAGCAATATAAAATACCGGAGAACAGGTTGGATTGGAGTGATGATCCCAAAGCAAAGATTGCTGTTATTTATGCGATTGGAAATATACACTCCGGCAAGAGTGTACCCGGCAAATCCATCGGTGACGAGACCTATATGAAAGCGGTTGAACAAGCACGGAAAGACCCATTAATAAAAGGGATCATTCTGCGCATCAACAGCGGCGGCGGCTCATCACTGGCGTCGGAAAATATCTATCGGGAGGTATTACTCTGCAATAAAGGAGAAAATCCTAAACCTGTTGTCTCGTCATTTTCAGGCGTTGCCGCGTCAGGCGGATATTACATTGCCTGCCCCTCGGATAAAATATTTGCGGAACCAACAAGCGTGACCGGTTCCATTGGCGTGATCGCTGCAGTACCGAATCTTACAAGATTATTTAAAAAAATTCATGTAAACTGGGATAGTGTCAAAGAAGGAAGGAATGCAGATTTTGCTTCCATGTATCGACCTATGACCGAAGAAGAAAGGCAGATGATCACCGAATCTGTGAGCATTGGATATAAAGATTTTGTGGGCAAGGTTGCAAAAAGTAGAGGAATGACCTTTGATGAAGTTGACGCGATCGCACAAGGGCGCGTTTGGACAGGGACAAGAGGGATGGAAAATGGACTCATCGATGCATATGGAGGTATGAAAGAAGCAGTTGCAGCGATAAAGCAATTGGCAAACATCCAGAAAGAAGTCGAACTGGTTACCTACCCGAGATCAACATCCGCATTCTCCATAAAGCTTGATATGGATGCCCCGGGAGTTACACTCGGCGATATTCCGAAGGAAATAAGAGATCTCGTTGACTACATTCAGGAATCAACTTTTTACAGCGAAGAGCGAATTCTCTATCTTATGCCCTATATTTTGCCAGAGATATTGGAGTGAAAGCATTATAAATCATACTATATAAGAGAGATTGAATATGAAAAAAACGCTTAAAATAATAGCGGTTGTGATGCTGATTCTTCTGGTCGTGAGCTGTACTGCCGGACTTAACCAGATGGAGAACAAGCCGGATAAAGATGGCAAGGTAGCCGGTTTCTGGAGGGGTTTGTGGAACGGATTCATTATCCTTTTCTCATTTATCATTTCCCTCTTTAATGATAATGTGACAATATATGAAGTTCATAATAGTGGTGGCTGGTATAACTTCGGTTTTCTTCTTGGAATAATGTTCTTCTTTGGAGGAAGCGGCGGTGGGGCTGCAAGCCGAAAGAGGCGCTAGATATTTTTTGATTTAAGAATGATGAACACTGATTGAGGATTTTAGAATAGTGCTGCTCGGTCATCTTCTTAAATCTTAAATCGTTAATCGATATTCGATATTCAGTACAACCCGAGTCGTTCCCTTCACGACCGACTCGTGAAAAAAAGGGAGATAATTTATGGAACGAAAAGGTGAAAAAATAGGATGGATTGGCGGTTGGATCGGCTCCTTTTTGTGGTTGGGAGTACTCGCATGCCTGCTGCTTTTTAAGGGAAGAACTCCCTTTGGCTTGATTGGACTCATTCTATTTTGCTTAGCAGTCTTCTTCATTATTTCTTTTGAGCCGTCAAAGCATCTGGAAACCAGGTATTGGAAACTCATGCTTCCGATGTATGTGGTGCTTGCTGTTTCCATTTGGTTTAGCATATATGCCTTTGGGGGAATGAAAAAGATAGGGCTGAGCGTTTTCTCGTTCCTCTGGATAGTTGCCTTGCTTCTGCCAATCCTTACTATGGGGAGCAGGAAGTGGAATGAAAAGGAATAATTTTATATTGATTTAAGAACACCGAACATCGATTGAAGATTTTAGAAGAAAAAAAAATTATCCTTCCAACACTTTTACAAACACTTTTCTCTGTCGTGGTCCATCAAATTCACAGAGGAAGAGCGCCTGCCATGTGCCAAGCACAAGAGAACCGTTTTCGATCATCACCATTTCGGAAGCGCCGACCAGTGTTGACTTGATATGTGCAGCGGAGTTTCCTTCCAAATGTAAATAACTATCGCGCAAGGGCACGATCTTATTCAGTTCTTTTATTATGTCTTTCATGACTGAAGGATCCGCCCCTTCATTGATGGTCACTGATGCTGTGGTATGAGGAATAAAAATATAAACTACACCGTCCACAATTCCGGAATCGTACACAATATTCTGAATTTGAGTTGTAATATTGATCATTTCAAACTGCGAATTCGTTTTGATTAAAAAAGATTTCATATCATATCCTTTTTTTATAAGGAAATTGTGAGCAAAAAAAAATATGTCAACCAAAAATATTTGACAATTTGTGAGACATCTTACTATATGGCAAAGCTTATATAAAGCAAAAATCATATGTGAAAACATAATCCCAAAAATTTAGGAGACAACATGAAGAAAATTCTCTTCGGTTTGCTAATTGCAGCATTTGTCGTAGGCGCTATTGGCTGCGGCGGCGGCGAAAAAACAGTGAAAGAATCCAATATTCCTGATTGGTTCTTAAATCCTCCCCAGGATCCTGATTACATCTTTGGTGTAAACTCAGCAACGTCAACCCAGATGCAGCTTGCCCTTGACAAAGCAAAAGCTGGCGCACGTGCAGATATTGCACAACAGCTTGAAACGAAAGTTAAGGTGCTTGTAAAAAGTTTCCAGGAAGAAGTAGGAAGCGGCGAAGATGCAGAATTGAACGCATTCTATAGCCAGACCATGACGAACATTGCCAACCAGACCCTTCAGGGGAGCAGAGTTCGCGAGCAGAAAGTCGTTCCCGAAAGCGGCGGTATGTTCAGAGCGTATATGCTTATGGAACTTCCCCTCGTGGCATTCAATCAGAATGTTGTAAAGAAGGTTAAGGACTTGCAGCTTTATGACAGATTCCGCGCTTCACAGGCGTTTGAAGACCTTGAAACTGATATTGATAAATATCAACAAGAGCAGCAGAATCAATAATTTTCTTATGTAACAGAAAACCCCGGGAACTTTCCCGGGGTTTTCTCTTATCAATTTATGAAGAAGCTCATTTTTGCTTTGTTGGCTGTATTGCTTGTGCTCTCATGTGCATCATCACAAAAAAGCATAAAACCCTCCAAACAAAAAAAATACCCCAAATGGTTTATTACTCCCCGTAATGCAGTGATAGGTTATGGACCAGTGTATTATATCAAAGAATCCGGCACAAAAGAAGCAACCAAAAGTGCTGTTGATAATTTTGTGAAATTGTCCCACTGCTATGTGCTGGGAACGCAAACCTATATCCAATCTATAAAAGGACTTGATCTTGTGTATGATTCTCTTTTCATACATGTTGAAGACTCTCCTGCAGATGAAAAAACGCTGCAAAAACATTTTGCCCATGCAGATACATTTGCCACTGATAATATGGTCATCGTTATCTACTCGCGCTCTTCTCTCGAAGCCCTAAAAGAGCCTCTTTTATTCTCTGATGAATGCCAATGGATCGGCACGCCACCCCTGGATAAAGAATATATTTATGCACTCGGTTCATGCAGCCAAATCTTCAATGAACATAAAGCATGGGATAGTGCAGAGAACAATGCAATACTCAACCTCGCCCGAAAAATATCAATGAATAATGCAGTCGAAGTACTTGTGAATGAAGAAACGCTGATGAGCAAGTTCAACGAAAACGTGAATGTTGAATTGAATAATATCGAAGTCGTCGAACGCTGGAAGGATCCGGCAACCAATTCCTATTACGTGCTTATACGCATGTAATAGGACCAAATAAATAACAGATAGCAAAATAGGGGGACCCATGAAGAAAATTTTCTTCATTTGTTTTATTGCATTGAGCATTGTCTCATTGCTGCACAGTCCATCTCTCTTTGCCGCAGAAATTATTTTTACTGAAGAATTTAACAACAATGATAACCAATGGCCCATCGAAGATGATGAATATGCAAAAACTTCAATAGTCAACGGCACTTACATTTTTGAATACAAAATGGACGAAGGCGGCTATCATGCGTATTATGCTGTATCTATAGATACTGAAAGAGATTTTGAAATTGAAGTAACGCTCTATCAAATCAGCGGACACGATGATTACGGATACGGATTGATCTGGGATATGGTCGATGATTCTAACTATTATTCTTTTGAAATTTCGGATAATGGTTATTATCGTGTTGGCAAAGCAGTTGCCGATGAATGGATTGATGTTATTGGATGGACAGAAAGCGAATACATCAACACCTATGGCGGAAAGAACACACTTGCCATCGCGAAGCTGGGTGATACATATATGTTTTTTATCAATGAAAATTATGTAAACCTGACAGACGTTCAACCCCTTTTGGGGGATTACCTTGGCTTTGATATTTGGCTTAAACAGAAAATAGCTATCGAATCACTTGAAGTGAGTTACATAGACGAACTGGATGTCATTCTTGATGAGGATTTCTCAGACAATTCCCTGGCGTGGTTTGAAGGAAATGATGATGAAATGTTTGCTGAGGTCAAAAATGGCTATTATTATTTTGAACATAAAATCGATGATGGCAGCTATTTCCTGTGGCATATAGTAGATATCATACCGGAATATGACTTTGAAATTTCCTCGACAATCACACATGTCAGCGGCGCGAATGATTATGGATACGGAATAGTCTTTGGTCTGGATGACCTTGATAATCTTTACGCCTTCAATATCTCTGACAACGGATACTACCGCTATGGTAAATATGTCGAAGATGAATGGATCAATCTTATTGGATGGACAGAGTCGGATGCGCTGAGATCCTACAATGCAACGAACACATTGACTATCAAGAAAACCGATGACAAATATAATTTTTTCATAAATGATGAATGGGTAGATTCCTATACATTTGAGACATTTTTTGGAAATAATATTGGATATGTAATCTATAAAGATCAATATATTAAAATTGATGATCTTGTAGTGAAACAAGAAATTGTGGGAGAGATTTCAATCCTTGACCAAGCCAGGCAGTTGCTTTCGGACATCATAATCGATACTCCAGGTTACAATGAGACATACCACTTACTCGCGGATAAATATTGGGACGAAGCTGAAAATGGCAAAGATATTTTAAATAATAACACCCTTATTGCATTGTATCTTAAATCTGCAAAAGCGGAGATCTTAAGTAATGAGCCCCGTCTTAATAACCTTGCCGACGCACTCTCAAATGCAGGTTACATCTTGAATAAAACTGATGACACATATGAAGACCAGATGGGGAATTATATGAAATCGTATGAATGTTTTTCTTTAACACTGGAGATTGACGAAACACTCGGAAATGAAAACCATCTGGCAGGCGACTATATCAATGTTGGCGCTACGTATCATAATCGCGGTTATTATGATGAAGCAATAAATAACTACGCAATTGCACTCGAACATGCAAAAAAAATGGATGATACCGAGCTTGTTCTTAAGGCTTATAATCATCTCGGATGGGCAAGTACCGATGACGAGAAATTTTACAGTGCAATCGACTATTATCAGTTGGGTCTTGATTATGCACTACAGGTAAGGGATAAAGACAAGGAAGAGTTTTTCTATCTTGCTATTGCAGAAAGCTATGATATTGATCTTGAGGATTGGGAAACGGCCATTGAATACTACAATAAAGCGCTGCACATTGCGAGAGAGCAAGAAGAAATGGCTGATGTAAAATCCTGTCTCAATTTTATTGGAGATTGCTATTATTACTTATATGAGGATGACCTTGCAGATGCATATTACGAAGAAGCCGATGTGATAATTATTGATGAGTAGGTGTGATCGGCATTTAAAATTTTTTGATTTAAGAACACCGAACATCGATTGAAGATTTTAGATTATTGTCCCCCATCCGTCTTCTTCGATCACAACTCGATATTCGATATTCAAATATTTTTATAAAGAATTAGTACAATATGATGACAGAGTCCTTAACTCCCCGAATAAATCACTCTTCCGTGTGGACACATATTCTGTTTCTTCCCTCTTCTTTTGCTTTGTAGAGCATAGCATCAACCTGGGCTATGAATTCTCGCGGAGATACATCCGGGGATCTTGTTGCAGTGATCCCGGCACTAAAAGTAACATGTATAGTGACATCGTTATAAGTGAATGGATGCTTGCCGCAGATCTGACGTAGCCGGTCAGACATTTCAAATGCTTTTTGTGCGTCCGTATTAGGGAGGATGATCATAAATTCTTCACCCCCAAACCTGCAAGGCACATCCACATTTGTGCGGATCGTACTCCGTATAAGCTGTGCAAGCTCGATCAGAACTTTGTCCCCGAAAAGATGTCCGTGAGTATCATTTACTGTCTTGAAATGGTCGATGTCGATCATGCAAAGTGCAACAGAGCCGCCATACCGTTCTATTCTGTGCAACTCTTCCTGAAGCCGTATATCCATCTGCCTGCGAATATAGAGCCCGGTAAGGGAATCGAACATAGCAAGCCGCGCGGATTGCGCATATTCAAGAGAAACAGCAATCAGGGTTGTAAGAATGATGAGGGAGTTCAGCTCGATATCCTCGAGCTTTTTTTGATTGCTCACATGCAATACCAGAATTCCGATCGCGTTGTTTCCGGAGCCGATAAGGGGAAGATATATCTTTGTCTGCGAGTCGTCTGCAACGACTTCCGGACGCTTATGTATGATTATTTCCTCTAATTTCGAATCTTTGATATTGATCTCTTTATTCAATTTTGAGATAAGCCCATTCTCCAGTAAGCCTGCCAAAATGGCTGCATGTTTATTTTTTGTTTCGAGGATAATAAATTCCACTTTTTGGCTGTGACCGAAATCAGAGAGAATATCGAGTGCGTTTTCAATGAGTTGATCGAGATCCTTTTCATATGCAAGCAGCCGAGTTGCATAACTGAGGGTCTGAAAAATTATATCAGTATCTGTGAAAAGTGATTTTTCCATATTATTCATCCATTAGAGTTTGATGCAAAACACAAACCCGCAAGAGTTGGTCAATTTTTTTTATGTATGAAGCGTGCAATGTTGATTGCGATGAGGTACACAATTCCACAGATCATGATGATCGTTGCCCCGGTTGGAATGTTTGCAGAAAAGGAAATTGCTATGCCGCTCAGGGTAAAGATCATGCCCAGCCCGATCGCCGAGAACATCATTGCATGAAGGGTTCTCGTGTATAAACCGGCTATTGCAGCAGGCAGGCTAAGAAGCGCTATGACAAGAATAATGCCGACAATTTGTATCAGCACAACAATGGTGAGCGCAATAATACAGAGAAGGAGTATATATAAAAAATTAACAGGTAAGCCGCGCAAACGAGCCTGCTCTTCATCATATGTGATGGCAACGAACTGCCTGTAAAATATGAGCACAATAAGGATGATAAAAAGGTTGAGCGCAGCAAGAATATAGAGGTTTATTGAAGAAACCATAAGGATATTTCCGAAAAGATAGGAAAGCAAGTCTGTGCTGTAGCCGGGGGTTAGGTACATAAAAATGACGCCGATAGCCATTCCCATTGCCCAGAGTGCGCTGATGACCGTATTCTCATGCTGGTTGGCTTTCAGCTTCACCAGTCCTATTGTGACCGCAGCAAGTATCGCAAAAATAAAAGCGCCGATTATAGGCGGCATACTGAAATAAAAGGCAATACCTACGCCACCAAGAACTGCGTGTGCGATCCCGCCGCTGATAAAAGTTATCTTTTTTACCACGACGAATGTTCCGGTTATTCCGCATACGACACTCGCTAATATTCCCGCAATGATAGCATTTTGAAGAAATGTGTATGTTGCGATGCTTGAGATCAAATCATTCATGGCTATAAATTGCAATGATGCTGGAGGAATTTACTGCTTTCGCTGTATATGTCAAAGAGGGATTTCCCCGTCAATTCTTCTACAGAATGCATGGAGGCAAAGCGATTCAGGCAGCAGATCTTATTTACATAGGATGAGACAAACCCAACGTCATGGGTGATCAGGAGGATTGTGGTATCTGCATTGAGCATTTTGAGTGTGTCGTAAATATCTTTCTCCATCGTAGCATCTACGCTTGCAGTGGGCTCGTCCAACAAGAGGATTTTTGGATCGTTGATAAGTGCTCTCGCGATTAGTGCGCGTTGCTTCTGACCACCGGAAAGTTCGTGAAAGTTCCTGTATGCCAGATTCTGTATTTCCAGTTTTTCAAGAAGAGAAAATGCAGCGTCCGTTACTTCCTTTTTGTATGAGGGGAACAGAGAGTTGGCGGTCAGCGTGTTCAATTTCACAATGTCGATCACGTGAATTGGATAGTCCTTATCAAACGTGCTGTACTGCGGCACATAACCGATGTATTTTCGTGCTTTGATCGGTGATTTTCCTAATATAAATATTTTACCATTACCCGGTTTGAGGAATCCCAGAAGGAGTTTAATCAACGTGGTTTTTCCTGCGCCGTTCGGTCCGAGAATGGCAACAAAATCATTGCTGTCTATCTCAATCGTGATGTCTTCAAGAACCGGCTCGCCGTTGTAGGAGAAATCTACTTTATGTAAAGTTATAATAGGATTGCTTTTCTTATCAGTCATCGAGCACTTCCCGAAAAGTATCAGCGATCGATTTCATGTTTTCAAAATAATCCTCTGCAAGCGGATCGATGGGCACAACTTTTCCGTCAATTGCCTGCGCGACGGTTTGTGCCGCTGAAGTACTGAACTGTGCCTGCACGAAAACAACCCGGATATTTTCCTTTTGGGCAAATCCAATGATCTCGGCAAGTTGTTTTGGTGTCGGAGATTTGCCTTCGATCTGAATTGGAATTTGCATCAAACCGAACTCATCTGCAAGATAGCCCCACGATGGATGAAAAACAAGAAATTCTCTATGTTCGAGATGTGAGAGGTGTTCATTAAAATATTGTTGGAAAGAAGTCAGGTCTTCCAGAAATGTTTGAAGGTTTTCGTTGTAATAATCACTATTGACGTGATCGAATTTTTGAAGAGTATTGCAGATAGTCTGCGCCTGTATTTTCACAAGCTCCGGACTCAGCCAGATGTGCGGATCCATTTGATGTGAATGATCGTACTCATCTTGATTTTCTATATCATGACCGGAATGCATCTTTTCCTGAAGGGTGATAAACGAGTCCATGGGACGAAGCGGAACACCTTCTCTTGTATCAACCACAAACAATTCGGGGTTAAGCCGTGCAAGTTTCTTCATCCAGGTTTCTTCAAAGGGGACGCCTATGCGGAAATAGATGTCAGCGTCCGAGATGTCTTTCATTTGAGAAGGGGTTGGTTCATAGGTTGTGGGGCTGTGCCCGGGAAGCACCATCACGCGAACATTCGCTTTATCACCTGCGATGCGTTCGACAAAATATTTCTGCGGAAGCACACTGACAAAGATGTCTAGTTTTTCTGATTTTTCTATAGGTTTTGCACAGGTTATCATCAGAAAGAAGAGCATCAGCACAGGTGCATATTTTTTCATGATTCCCTGCACTCCTTGCACAATCCTTCGATTTGAAGGAAATGAGTTTCCGCTTTCGATTGAAGCTGATCTTCAACAAGCTGTTTTATGTGATCAAAATCGCAGTATTGAACGCAGGAGACTTTGTGACATTTCCGGCAGATAAAGTGGTGATGATCTCGCTGTGTCGAGCACAAAAAATAATAGAGCTGGTTATCCTCTTTCTGTATTGAAGACACAATGCCGATTTCCTGAAATTGTTGGAGTATCCGATACACAGTTGGCAGTCCGACTTTTTGAAATTTTTCCTTAAGAATGTCCTGTATTTCTATAGGTGAAAAATAGGTGTTGCTTTGTTGCATGATCCGAAGGATTTCAACACGCTTCGGAGTTTTCTTCTGTTTGTGCTGTTTTAAAATCTCAATATATTTTTCAATCAATTTTTGACCTCTGCTATTGTAAACGAAAATCATTTCCATTTGTGGGGATGTCAATGTTTATGTTTTGTGAGGTTATTTGAATGATGAGTGATCGCACTTGTCACAAGTCTATGAGCTTGTGACAAGTTCTAAATTATTGAAAATACACCAAATTTACTGACCAAGCTTCACTATTTTTTTAACGTTCACGTTCTTCCCTGCTTTCATGTATATGAAATAGATGCCGGCACCTACCTTTTTACCTTTTTCATCTTTGCCATCCCACACTACTTCATGCATCCCCAGACTGGGGTTTGGGAACGAGGAGAGTGTTTGAACGAGCTGCCCTTTGATGTTATAAATTTCAATTTCTGATTCATGAATATTATGAGGTAATGTATAAGTAATTGTAGTAGAGGTACTAAAAGGATTGGGAGTATTAGCAAAATGTAGCATTGTTGAATCTGAGAAGTCATCCTCGATATCAGCATTACCCATTATATGAATATAGTTATATCGTGTTGCGGTGATGGATTGCATGTAATTAATTGTTAAACTTACAGAGTAATATCCTGTATCCTGAAAGGTATATTCAGGATGTTGTTCGTAAGAATCTATCACACCATCGTTATCAAAATCCCATTCCCAAAAATATATATTTTCTCCAGTCGAAAGATCTGTAAATTGTACTGTTAAAGGTGCTGTTCCGCTTATCGGACTCGCTTCAAAATTTGCTACAGAAGGTTCGGGTCCATGTGAAAACGGATGATAAACAGTAAAGGTTTCTCCATAATCTAAACTGTGATATATATAAATATGTGCTATTTCATACCCTAATTGTATATACGGTACAACCATATAAAGTTCGCCTGTTTGCCTTCCTCCAACAATACTCGTAATTGGTAGATTAGGACAATTGAATTCGTTTATTAATTCCCAGCTCTCTCCATAATCGTTGCTGTACCACAATTCTTTTTCTTCTTCATATACTGTAGTTTTATATAAGTACAGTTCGCCATCTTCATAACCACGACTTAACGATATATTATGCGACCAATGCCAACCAAACACGTTTTTGAGTTCTAAATTCGCAAAATTATCATACGACACTAATAAATAAATTGAATCTGGTATAGCAGTATGTGATAAAGCATATCCAACACTATCCCGATTACCAAGCTCTGAAGTTATTAGTGATCCGAAGAAACCATTAAGTAAATTTTCATAAAAATGTAATCCATAATCATCACTATAAGCTTCAATATTATCAAAAATCCATCCATCATCTAAACCACTATTAATATCATGGGTAATATCATTGTTTTTATATACCCAGCTTCCATAGTATCCATAGTTATTTGAGAGATATAATGCATCTGGTAATCTTATGCGATATAAACATCCTGACGTTTTGTCCGCACATATA
>Ga0268278_1000373_pt1 | contig 32734 bp, 36 predicted proteins | sample saktaG_3_FD_190135 | JGI IMG/M metagenome (GOLD analysis project Ga0268278, IMG submission 190135) | Saline water microbial communities from Sakinaw Lake, British Columbia, Canada - sak_2010_1_5_55m | ecosystem: Environmental > Aquatic > Non-marine Saline and Alkaline > Saline ...
GAGGAAGCGTATCGCTCATATAATGCGGGAGCCACCCTATGCCATATCCACGCCAGGGACCCCATACACATGCTGGCCACCCCCGACATCAAGGTCTGGGGCGACGTGGTATCACGCATACGGGAGAAGTGCCCGATAGTAATTGAGGCCGGCGGCGGCATCGGCGCCTGGGTCGATACGACCACGTGGCAGATTATCCCGGCTTCCGAAGAGCAGAAGCTGGCACTGCTGGACATCAAGCCCGAGCCGGACATGCTCACGCTCAATATGGGCACGTTTGATATGTCGATCGGCAAGTACGGCTTTTCCACTTTCAGCAATACCCCTCCCTTCCAGAGGAAGATCATTCAGGGCATCAAGGAGAGGGGCTGGGGCATGGAACTCGAGATCTGGGACGTCAGCCACCTGTACAACACGCTGGCCCTGTGCGAAGAAGGCATAATGGATCAGAACGAGGTCTTTCACATCGATTACCCCCTGGGCGTAGCCGGCGGCCAGCCCGCCACGGCCAAACAGCTTTTATATATCTCCGAAGAGGGCAAGAAGATGTTCCCCAATTCCAAGTGGCAGGCCCTGGGCATCGGCAAGGACGAGTTCCCCATGATAACCATGGCCATGCTGCTGGGCGCCGACAGCGTCCGGGTCGGCCTCGAAGACAATATCTACATCTCGCACGGCGAACTGGCCAAATCCAACGCTGAACTGGTTGAAAAAGCGGTCAGGATCGCCCGCGAGCTTGATTTTGAAATCGCCACCGTCGAGGAGGCCAGGGAACTGCTGCATCTCAAGAAAAAGTAAATACCTGCAGGGAGGAGCATAATGGATAATCAGCCAACCGCAAAGCTTTACCAGTTGTCTGCGAATTCCCGCCTGTACATATTCGTACTGCTCTTCCTGCTTTACTTCTTCGATTATGTCGACCGCACCGTGGTCACCTCCCTCTTCCCTTTCATACAGAGGGACTGGGGCATATCGGACGCTGAGTGCGGAATGCTGGTCTCCGCGGTCTACTGGTCCATACTTATCTTCACCTTCCCCATATCCATCCTGGTCGATCGCTGGAGCCGCAAGAAGACCATCGGTTTGATGGCTACGTTCTGGAGCATTGCCACGGCGGCCTGCGCCTTTATGCCCAATTTCAAGGCACTTTTCGGCGCCAGGACCGCTATCGGCATCGGCGAAGCGGGCTATGCGCCCGGCGGATCGGCCATGATCTCAGGGCTGTATCCCGAGGAGAAGCGCGCCCGCATGTTCGGCATCTGGAACGCTTCCATACCGCTGGGCAGCGCCGTGGGCATCGCGTTGGGCGGTATCATCGCCAAAAACCTGGGGTGGCAACATGCATTCGGCCTGGTGGCCATACCCGGCCTGGTCGTAGCCATCATGTTTTTCTTCGTCAAGGACTATAAAACCGTTGAGCTGGTCAAGACAGTGGACGAAGGCAAGGGAGCAATCAGGAAAAAAATGAACTTCCGAGATATCAGCAGGGAGTTCCTTCAAACCCCCACACTGTGGTTCACTTACCTTGGCTTCGCCGCCGTCGTATTCGTCACCACGTCGATTATCACCTGGCTACCCACCTATTTCTTCCGCGCCGGCGGTATCCCGGAAGACCAGGCCGGCCTGCGCGCCAGCGCGATCATGGCACTGGCGATCATCGGGGCGCCCCTGGGCGGCTTCCTGGCCGACCTGTGGTACAGGAAAGATTTAAGGGCCAGGCTGCTGTTTTGCGCCATATCCATTCTGATCGCGGCGCTGCTGGTCTATCTGGCGTTTTCGCTGCTCGACGGCATGAGCCAGTACATCATGCTGCTGCTCGTGGGCATCACCATCACGAGCTTCATCCCCGCTGCGCTCGCCGTCTGCCAGGACGTGGTGCACGCCGGGTTACGCGCTACCTCCGTCGCCCTTGCAGTGGTGATACAGCATCTGCTCGGCTCCTCGCTGGGACCCATAGTTACAGGCGCCTTCTCCGACGCTTACGGCATACATACGGCCATGACCTTTTTGCCCATCTATCTGATCGTCGCCGCGGCCCTCTTCTTCGCCGGCTCTTTTTTCTATAAGAAGGACTACGCCAAGGTAGAGAAGGTAGAGCTTCAAATGGAAGCCTGATACCAAAGCCGGGCGGGGAGCCCCGCCCGGCTTTTCCACCATTATCCATATACACATCGAATTCTAGAGAAAATTGCAATTTTCTATAGAATTTTGTATATTTCTATGTCGACTGAATCTGTCATTACAATACCGCCTGGAAGGGCCGAGTTGAAACAACCGGATTTAATCAGCATAAGTGAAGCCAGCCAGATACTCGGTGTGAATGAGGCTACGTTGCGCCAGTGGACGGACGAGGGCAAACTCAGCGCATTCGTTACCCCCGGCGGGCACCGGCGCTACTCGAAATCGGACCTGAAAAAGCTCACACGGTCCGGCCAGAGGGTGCTCGGCATCAGGGACCTGGTAAGCGAGCTTGAAGATACTACACCCCGCCACAGGGAGATAGCCCGCAGCTTCCTCAACAGCTCGCCACAGGCTGTAAAACCATGTGAGGAGCACCAGAGACAGCTGGCCGAACTGGGACGCCGCTTGCTTGACCTGACAGCCCGCTATATCAGTGAGCCCGCCAGGAGGGAGGAATCACTGGCTACAGCCCGTGAGACCGGCAAGGGCTTCGGCCGCCTGCTGGCAAAGATGGGGATGCCGCTGACCTCATCGGTTGAGGCCTTCCTGATGCACCGTGAACCGATAATGCAGGCGGCGGCCAACATCATGGGTAAGCGCGAGGCCGCGGGCGGGCATATAGCAAAAGCCCTACCGCTGGCCAACCACTTGATAGACGAGACGCTTATCGCCATGATAGATGCACACCAAAAATATACGCTGGGAGGAGCAGGCCCGTCATGATATCCGTATCGCGCCTGCTCTGCGGCACCATAAGCCCGGGCGACAGCCTGCGCTACCGGGAAACGGGTCAGCCCTGGAGAAAGAAGGGCCAGGCGGAGCCGGGTCCGGTGGTGGTCTGGAACTGCACAGGGCAATGCAACCTCCGCTGCCTGCACTGCTATGCCGGCTCCGGCAACCAGGCAGGTATGCCCCTTATGAACACAAAGCAGGGTATGCGCTTCATAGATGACCTGGTTGATTTTAATGTGCCCGTTATCCTTTTTTCGGGAGGCGAACCCCTGATGAGGGCTGATCTCTTTGAGCTGGCCGGACACGCTGCAAACCTTAATCTGCGCACAGCCCTCTCCACTAATGGAACGCTCATTGACGCGCCAACCGCGGATAAGATCAGGGAGGCCGGTTTCGCCGAGGTCGGGATCAGCCTGGACGGCACCAGTTCAACCAACGACCGCTTCCGCGGCAGGGACGGCGCTTACCGGCAGGCGCTCGAGGGTATCCGCGCATGCGTTGCCAGGGATATCAGGGTATCCCTCAGGCTTACCATCACCAGGTACAACCACACTGAAATACCTGATATCTTCACGCTAGTAGAGCAAGAGAACATCAACCGTGTATGCTTCTATCACCTGGCATATGCAGGGCGGGGCAGTAACCTGATGGGGCAGGACCTTCCCCACTCTCAAAAACGCAGGGTTATGGACATAATCTGTGAACGTACACTGGACATGCACAGGCGTGGATTGTGCAAAGAGGTGCTGACTGTGGGCAACCATGCAGACGGTGTATACCTGTATCTAAAGGCGAAGGAGGACAACAGGGAAGATGCCGGGCATATACTGGAATTGCTCAAGATTAACGGTGGCAACAGCTCCGGGATCAGGATTGGGGCTGTTGATGATAATGGTGACGTGCACCCCGACCAGTTCTGGCGAAACTATTCTCCGGGCAACGTTTTGAAGCGCAAGTTCGGCGATATCTGGACGGACATGTCTCAGCCGATATTGAAAGGATTAAAAAACCGCAAGCCGCTGCTTAAGGGGCGCTGTGCCCGTTGCAGGTACCTTGATCTGTGCAACGGCAACCTGCGCGTGCGCGCCGAAGCTGTATACGGTGATATCTGGGCGGAGGACCCCGCCTGTTACCTCAGCGATAGGGAGATAGGCTTGGTAAAGTGAGCCCGCACGTGTCAGGTCCCGATTTTATCCAACCCCGGCTGCAACTCGTGGCATGGGAGATCACACGCGCATGTAATTTACATTGCGCCCACTGCCGTGCATCCGCCACCGACAGCCACTATGACGGCGAGCTTTCTACGGAAGAAGCGTTCAATCTGGTCGACCAGATCAGAGAAGTTGGTAATCCCATCATCATCCTCACCGGCGGGGAGCCGCTGAGCCGCAGCGATATGTTCTCCATAGCTGAGTATGCAAGGGCTAAAGGTTTGCGCGTGGTCATGGGTACCAATGGAACGCTGATTACCCCTCAAATCGCAGCCCGGATCAAAGCCGCGGGGATCTCTCGCGTCTCGGTCAGCCTGGATTTCCCCATACCCGAGCTGCAGGACAAGTTCCGCGGGCAGCAGGGCGCCTTTGCGGCGGCCCTGGCCGGCATCCGCAACATCCGCGAGGCCGGCATCGACCTCCAGGTCAACTGCACACTTACCAAACTGAATATTGCTTACCTTGACGATCTACTAGAACTGGCGCTGAATGAATGCGCCGTGGCCTTCCACCCCTTTTTCCTGGTGCCCACAGGGAGAGGCAAGGGACTCAGCGAAGTCGAGCTCAGCGCCGGGGAATATGAGAGCGCCCTGAACTGGATATACGACAGGCAGATTGAACTGAAGGATAGAATATTCTTTAAACCGACAGACGCGCCACATTATCTGCGAATACTGAAGCAGCGAGGCAAGCATGAGGCTGCAACGGCCGGCTCTTCAGTCAGCCCATACCAACACCCGGCAGGAGCAAATTCGATCAGCCGCGGGTGTATGGCCGGGAGCGGCTTCTGCTTCATATCCCACATCGGCCAGGTGCAGGGATGCGGCTACCTGGACCTGGCGGCCGGCAATATAAGAAACCAGCCTTTCAGCCAGATCTGGCACGATTCTTCTCTCTTCAGACAACTGCGCGACCTCAGCGCAATCAAGGGGAAATGCGGCATTTGTGAATATAAATCGATCTGCGGCGGCTGCCGCGCCCGCGCCTATGAAAAGACAGGTGATTACCTGGAGGCCGAGCCGTATTGCATATACCAGCCCGGCAGTATCAAGAGAGAGCAGGCAAATGCCTGAGTCCGCTCCAGTCACCTATGAGAGCAGGCTGCTGAGCGCGCTGCAATCCGGTTTCCCTCTCTCAAGGGAACCGTACAGCGACATAGGCATTAAACTCGGCATGACAGGCGATGACGTGATCAGGAGAATAGTCGACCTCAAGCAAAAGGGCATCGTACGCCAGATTAGCCCGGTACTTGACGCCAGAAAACTGGGTTTCCAGAGCACGCTGGTAGCCATGAAGGTGGATGACCGCTTCATAACAAGCGCTGAAGGATATTTGAGCGCCCACCCAGGCATCAGCCACGGCTATGAGAGGGAGCATGAATTCAATATATGGGTAACGCTTTCCGTTCCGGTGGGGGTAGACCTGCAGGCAGAGGTACTCAACATCTCTGCAAATTCGGGCGCTAAAGCTGTAATCGACCTGCCTGCAACCAGGATATTTAAGCTGAGGACAGATTTCAGCGGCATGGAAGATACGTCAGCAGAAGAGCCCATTTCAAACGGCTCGGGTCTTCCGGGCAGAGCCAGGTTATCGCCAGCCGACAGGGAGATTATAAACGGGCTTCAGTATGACCTGCCTCTCCGTGCCGACCCTTTCGCACCGTTGGCGCACACCCTTGGCATGGAAGTAGGTAATCTGCTGCGGCACAGCCGTTCCCTGCTGCGCAGGGGCATTATCCGGCGCTATGGCGCCTCCATCAACCATCGCAATGCGGGGTACTGGGCCAATGCCATGACCTGCTGGGACGCCCCCGCCAACAAGGTTAATAATCTCGGTCGCCTGCTGTCTTGCAGCAGTCATGTGAGCCATTGCTACGAAAGGCAGACCAATCGCTTCTGGCACTATAATCTCTTCGCCATGGTACATAGCCGGGACAGGATGGCCTGCCTGCGGGCAGTTGAAAAAATGGCCGCCGGGACAGGCCTCAAGAATTACGCAGTGCTTTTCAGCGTAAAAGAATTTAAAAAAACCAGGATACTGTACAGGGTTTAACGTGGAAATGCCGATGTATTACCCGGTCTTTCTCAACCTGCAGGGAAGGAAATGCCTTATTGCCGGCGGCGGGCATATAGCGTTGCGCAAGACCACTACACTGCTGGAACACGGGGCCGACGTAACCGTCATCAGCCCCCGGCTTTGCGCCAGCCTGCGCAAGCTGGCAGAAAACGGCAAAATTAAAATCATCAACAGGACCTACCAGCCCGGCGACTTTAAGGGTATCCATCTTGCCATCGTAGCCACCAGCAGTCGCGCGGTCAACCAGGGAGCAGCAGATGAAGCAAAGAAACGCGGAGTTCCCGTCAACGTTGTGGACGACCCTTTGCTATCGGATTTCATCGTGCCCTCCATCATGCGCAGGGGCAGCCTGGCCATAGCAGTATCAACCTCTGGGAAGAGCCCAGCGCTGGCGCGCAAGATTCGCAGAAGGCTGGAAGATGATTTCGGTAAAGAATATACATCACTGGTAGTTGTGATAGAGGAGGCCCGCCACCTGGTAAAGAAACAGGGATTGAAGGTGAGCAGCGGGGACTGGCAGGAGGCTATTGACCTGGACTCCATGATCGCGCTCATCAGGAAGGGAAGAAGCGCAAAAGCCATGGAGTACCTGCTCCAGAGGCTCAGAAAAAGCGGGAAATAATCTTACAGACGGGATATGTCGATGCACTTTAGCCTCGCTGGTATCAACCACCGCACAGCGCCCATGGAAGTGCGGGAAAAGGCTGCCATAGACCCCAAGAGCCTGCCCGGGTTGCTGCACCTGCTGAGACAGCACTTGCAGAACGGCATTATATTCTCTACCTGCAACCGCACCGAGGTATATGCTACGGGCAGCCGCGCAAGCGAACTTGAAAAAGCCTGCGTAGATTTCCTGACTAACAGCATGTGCCTGCCGCCGGGTACCGCCCCTTATCTCTATGTCATGAGCGACCAGACCGCCTGTGAACACCTTTTCAGCGTGGCCTGCGGGCTCGATTCCATGGTGATCGGGGAATACGAAGTGCTGGGACAGGCCGGGCAGGCCCTGGCGGCGGCCGAAAAAGCCGGCACAGTCAACCTGCCCCTGCGGCACATCTTTGAGAGCGCGATACGCACCGGCAGGCGCGCGCGCGGCGAAACGGGCATAAGCAGAAACTCTCTCTCTCTCAGTTCCATCGCAGTTAACAAAGCCCTGGATGTCGTGAATGACATAGCCAAATCCAGGATCATCATTATAGGGGCTGGTGAGGCAGGCAGGCTGGCACTCAGGGTGGCCTGCGGCAGGGGCGCAATAGACACGGCCGTCGTCAGCCGCACCCTGCAACGCGCAGTATACATTACCGGACAGTATGGCGGACGCCCCGTCAGCCCGGATATGCTGGCGGTTGAGCTAAGGCACGCAGACATCGTTATCGCCTGCGCTGCATCACCGCACCCTGTGCTGCACCATAGACAGGTCAGCGAGGCCATGAGCGGCAGGCCTCAATTGCCCATGATCATTATCGATATCGCGTTGCCACGCAACGTGGAGCCCGCCGTCAGCGGCATCAACAACGTGCATTTGTACAATATGGACGACCTCAATGGCATTGCAGATAACCACCGACAGGAGAGGGAAGCGGAGGTGGCCGCCGTCAAAAGAATCATAGAGGAAGAGCTTGATCTACTTATAAGATGGTGGCAGGGATATCGCTCCCGCCCGGTGATAAAGTCCCTGATGGCCAGGGCCGAGAAGATCCGCGAAGCACAGTACCACAGGGCCCTGAAAAAATTGCCGTCGTTGTCGGAGGATGAGAAGCAATCCGTCGATCTGCTGACCAAATCCATAGTGGACAAGATATTGAGGGACCCCATCCTGTACCTCAAATCGGGAAGCGGCACAGAACAGGCAGAGACCGTCAGCCGGCTTTTCGGGCTGGATGATGGAAAAGACTTATGAATAATAAAATCTTGATCGGGTCGCGCGGAAGCAAGTTGGCCATCATCCAGGCTGAGATTGTGGCCCGTGAGCTTAAACAGGTGTATCCCGGGCTTGAGATCGAGATATGCAAGATTTTAACTGAGGGGGACCGCAACCGCGATATCAATATCGACAAAGCCGGCGATACAGGCATATTCGTCAAGGCCCTGGAGGAAGCCCTGCTGAACCATAGCATAGACATAGCTGTGCACAGCCTCAAGGACCTGCCAACCCTGCTGCCACAGGGATTACGGCTGGCGGCAGTGACACAGAGGATGGACCCCCGCGATGCATTGGTAGCCAGCGCTCCTCTGGCTGATTTGAAGCCCCAATCAAGGATAGGCACAGGAAGCCTGCGCCGCTCGGCCCAGCTCAGGCACGTTCGCCCTGATCTCCATATCTGCAGCATACGCGGCAACGTGGACAGCCGCCTGCGCCGCGTTAGATCCGGCCAGTTGGAGGGCGTCATTGTCGCCGCCGCAGCGCTCATAAGGCTGGGATGGGATGATAGGATAACCGCGTACCTGCCTGTGGAATCCTTCCTGCCGGCCGTGGGTCAGGGCGCACTGGCTGTGGAAGCCAGGGACGGTGACCGCCGGATCGAGGATATGATAATTCCGCTCAACCACTTGCCCACGTGGCAGGCGGTGACGGCAGAACGGGCTTTCCTGCATACTGTAGAGGGCGGCTGCCGCACACCCGTGGCAGCGCTGGCAACGGTTCATGGTGAGATTCTTGAAATAAATGCTATGGTGGCAAACAGGGAGGGCAGTAAAATAATAAAAGACTCGTACCGGGGCAGGGCGGGATTGCCGCGGGAAGCCGGTGAAAACCTTGCCCGCAGCATGCTGAAGGCCGGCGCCGCCGGCCTGATAAAGGATACGAGATGCCGGTGAAGAAGGGAAAAGTATACCTGGTCGGGGCAGGCCCGGGCGACCCCGGGCTAATCACCCTGAAAGGTGCTGAGTGCCTTGCCAGGGCAGATGCCGTTGTTTATGATCATTTGGTCAGCAAATATATCCTTGATCACGCCCCAGCGCCGACGGACAAAATCTATGCCGGCAAGATGGGCGGCAGCCACTGCGCCGAGCAGGATGATATCAACCATCTCCTGATAAAACTGGCATCCAGCGGTAAGATCGTGGTGCGTCTGAAGGGAGGCGACCCCTATCTACTGGGCCGGGGAAGCGAAGAGGCCGCAATGCTGAAGGCTGCAGGCATCCCCTTCGAAGTGGTACCCGGCATCACCTCGGCCGCGGCTGTGCCTGCCTATGCCGGAATACCGGTCACGCAGCGCGGGCTCGCATCCTCATTAACCATCCTCACCGGCCATGAAGACCCCACCAAACGCAGCTCTCATATCCGCTGGGACATGCTGGCTAAATCAGGCAGCACGCTGGTAATATTGATGGGCATGCAGAACCTGTCCCGTATTACCGCTCTGCTGCTCAAACACGGTATGAAACCGGGGACGCCGGCAGCTGTCATCAGGGACGGTACGCTGCCCACGCAGTTCACCATTACCGGTACGTTGAAAAATATAGCGCTAAAAGCCGGCAAGGCAGGGATGAAGGCCCCGGCTGTGATCGTCATCGGCCGCGTTGTCGATATGCGAAAAAATCTGCGCTGGTTCGACCTCTTTCCCCTCTTCGGCAAACGTGTGCTTGTCACGCGTGCCGGCAGGCAGGCGGGCAGTTTCGAACGGCTGCTGATCGAACGCGGGGCGCAGCCCGTGCGCTTCTCATCAATCGAAATACGTCCGATCGCTGGAAAACAGGATCTGGACAGGGGCATCTCCGGCTTGAATAAATATGACTGGGTGGTCTTCACCAGCGTCAACGGCGTCGATGCGTTCTTCCGGCGGATGAATGATTTGAATCTGGATTCCCGCTCCCTGGCCGGCCTCAAGATAGGCGCAATCGGCCCCATGACAGCCAGGTCCCTCAGCGAACGCGGCATCACCGCGGACTACATACCCGGGGTATATACCGGACAGGGCTTTATCAAAGGTTTGAGTAAATCAACCACCGGTGGAAAACGTTTCCTGATACCCCGCGCCGATATAGCTGACGATGAAATCACGGCGGGGCTGAAGAAGCTGGGCGCGCAGGTGGACGATATCGCTGTTTACCATACTACCAGGCCCCGCAGAAAGCTGGACAATTTGAAAAACCTGCTGCTGCCGGGCAACCTGGACGTGATTACTTTCACCAGCTCATCGACTGTAACCAACCTGCTGGCGGGGCTGGGCAGCGCCAGGATAGGGCGCATCAGTGCCAAAACAGCCTGCATCGGCCCCAAGACTGCCGCAACCGCAAGAAAAGCGGGACTTAAAGTTGACATCCTGGCCGGAGAGCAGACCGTGGCCGGTTTGATCGAAGCAATGGAAGATTACTTCCGCAAGGAGGCCTGAATGCCGCTATTTCCAGATTTACGTATGCGCCGCCTGAGAAAGAGCCATGCAATAAGGTCGCTGGTGAGGGAAAGCCAGCTGGACGTGGGCGACCTTATCTTCCCCCTCTTTATCGTTGAAGGTAAAGGCATAAAGCAGGAGATCTCGGCCATGCCCGGCATCTTCCATTTCTCCATCGACCGGCTGGCCGCTGAGGTCGATGAACTATCCCGCCTCAGGATACCCGCCGTTCTGCTATTCGGCGTGGTCAATAACAAGGACGAGATCGGCTCACCCGCCCTTGATCCGGAGGGCGTCGTCCAGCAGGCCGTACGTGCCATCAAAAAGGCCGCCCCTCAAATGATCGTAGTTACGGATATCTGTCTCTGCGAATACACCAGCCACGGCCATTGCGGAGTAGTGGTCAACGGTGATGTCGATAACGACAGTACCCTTCCCCTGCTGGCCAGGATGGCCCTCTCGCACGCTTCATCCGGGGCTGACATAGTGGCCCCGTCAGATATGATGGATGGCCGGGTAAGGACCATCAGGGAGGCTCTTGATAACAACAGCTTCAACCATATACCCATCCTCTCTTACGCGGCCAAGTACGCTTCCGCCTTCTACGGACCCTTCCGCGAAGCGGCCGGCTCCACCCCGCAGTTCGGCGACCGCAGGTCCTACCAGATGGATCCTCCCAACGTGCGGGAGGCTATCAGGGAGATAGAAGAGGATATCAATGAAGGTGCCGACATCGTCATGGTCAAGCCGGCGCTGGCTTATCTGGATGTCATCAGTAAGGCGCGCGAAAGCTTCAATTGCCCGCTGGCCGCATATAATGTTAGCGGCGAATACGCCATGGTCAAGGCCGCCGCGTCGCGGGGCTGGATCGACGAAAAAAGGGTCATATTGGAGATACTCGGCTCCATAAAACGGGCCGGTGCCGACATCATTATCAGCTACCATGCCAGGGAAGCAGCCGCCTGGCTGGCTGAGCAGGCGTAAATAGAATGAGAACTACGAGGAATTCGGAACGATTATTCAAGCTTGCCCGCCGCCGCCTGCCGGGAGGCGTAGACAGCCCCGTAAGGGCCTTCATGGCCGTCGGGAGTATACCCCGCTTTATTGTTAAGGGCAAAGGTTCAAAGATCTGGGACGCGGACGGCAACAGCTATATTGATTATGTAGGCTCCTGGGGTCCGCTGATATTGGGACATGCCGACCAGCGCGTGGTGAGAGCCTTGCTGGCTGCGGTGAGGAATGGTACCAGCTTCGGAGCCGCTACGGAACTGGAGACCCGCCTGGCCGGTATGATCTCTGCAGCTATGCCCTCCATGCAGATGGTGCGTTTCGTCAGCTCAGGGACCGAAGCAGCAATGAGCGCCATCCGCCTGGCACGCGCCTTCACCGGCAGGGACAGGATCATTAAGTTCTCAGGCTGCTATCACGGGCACTCCGACAGTCTGCTGGTAAGCGGCGGTTCGGGCATGGCCACGCTTGGCATACCGGATTCTCCGGGCGTAACCTCAACCACGGCCAGGGATACGCTGGTGGCCGGCTACAATGATTTAAAGACGGTGCGCCGCCTGTTCGCCAAATACCCGGACAGTATCGCGGCCGTTATAATCGAACCCATCGCCGCCAACATGGGACTGGTGCATCCCGCCAAGGGCTTCCTCCGCGGCCTTCACCGACTGGTTAAAGAACACGGCGCGGTGCTCATCTTCGACGAAGTTATAACCGGTTTTAGAGTAGACTACGGCGGTGCGCAGGCGCTGTATAAAATAAGGCCGGACCTGACCTGCCTGGGCAAGATCATCGGAGGCGGGCTGCCGGTAGGCGCTTACGGGGGAAGGCGCGACATTATGCAGATGGTGGCGCCGTCGGGCAAGGTTTACCAGGCCGGCACGCTCTCAGGTAACCCGATAGCCATGACGGCAGGAATAACGACTCTAGCGATACTTAAAAAGACGCCGGTTTATGATCTGCTCAGGCAGAAAGGAACGATGCTGCAGGAAGGGTTGGCGGCCGCGGCCTGCGACGCCTGCCTGCCGCTCTCCATCGCGTGTGAGGGGTCACTATTGACCGTGTTCTTCGGTTCCGAGAGTGTGACCGATTATGCCTCTTCCCGCGGCTGCGATACATCCATCTTCGCCCGCTTCTTCAGGGGAATGTTGGAGGAAGGCATCTACTGGCCGCCTTCACAATTCGAGGCCGCCTTCCTCTCACTGGCCCACAGCCAAAGGGATATAGATGCCACCTTAAGAGCAGCCAGGAAAGTATTTAAACAAATATAGGCAGCGCTACTTGATAGCGATGGCCTCTACTTTGAGCTGGAAATTGCCGGGAACCTCTTTAACGGCCACGCAGGTACGCGCCGGCGGATCCACGGGGAAGTACCTGGCATACACCTCGTTCAATTTGGCGAAGTCGCCCATATCGCGCAGGAAAACAGTTACTTTTACCACCTTGGCAAGGCTGCTTCCCGCCGATTCCAGCGACCTTTTCATGTTCTCCATAACTATCTCGGTAGCCCTGACAATGTCATCTGTGATAATTAATTCCTTTTCCAGGTCAATAGGGTCGAGGCCCGTCAGGAAAAGGAAGCCGCCAGCTTCCACTATATGCGAGTAGGCACCCGCTTTCAGCAGGAAATCGTTATCTATACATGTCTTTTTCAAATCCGGCACCTCCTGATAAATCATTAGTCAAATGTTACAAGGTATGTTAATATCATATCATGTCTGAATACAACCAGACTGAAGAAAAGATCATCGGGGCTGCCCTGCACGTCTTCCTTGCCCACGGCATAAAAAAAACCACCATCGAGGATGTGGCGGCGCGCTGCGGACTGACTCGCGCCACTGTGTACCGCTACTTTAAAGACAAGAGGCACCTCGTGAGGGCCAGCATGATGCACATGGTGGCCGTGATCAACGAGGCGCTGGCCAGCCTCGACAAGCATAAGGACTACGATACAGAGAGATCCGCCACACTGATCAAGGAGGCCGTGGGCCTGCTACCCAAGGGAGACCTCTCAACCCGCGTTATCGAGCTCAAACAGCTTTACCCTGAGATCTTCGCCGAATACCAGATCGCGCGCCTGGCCTCTATCCGCGAGATATACAGGCGTGTCTTCAACGCGGCCAGGAGGGAAGGTTTGATCACGCCTTCAGAGACAGACTGGAACCTGGTGCAGACGATACTTTCAGAGGCGACGCTTTACGTTGCTGAAAGCCCGCTGGTGCTATCGCACGGCATGTCTGTGGGGCGCATTTACGCGGCCGTCCTGGATATCATGCTTTACGGCATTGTGGGCAGGCGCAGGAAATAAAGACTATATTCTGTGCGCGCCCGCAGTCCGCTGCGCGGGGTGTCTGCCACGCCCACCTGGACGGTGCCCCTCTTCGGATATCTCGGGAGCCGGGGCATTATAATCAAACCCCTGCAACTTGCGGCGTTCCAGAGGCGCCTTAAGAACCTGCTCGATCTCTTTCACCAGGGCGGCGTCGGCTGCTGTCACAAATGTCAGCGCATCGCCTTTCTGGTCGATGCGGCCCGTGCGGCCGATGCGGTGTGTATAGGCATCCACGCTCTCCGGCATATCGACATTTATAACGTGCGAGATAGTCAGGACGTCAATCCCACGGGCCGCGATATCCGTAGCCACCAGTATCTTGACCGAACCGTCGCGAAAGTCGTCCAGTGCCGCCTGGCGCCTGTTCTGAGCCAGGTCGCCATGCAAAGCCGTAGCTCTGAAGCCCGACCTTTTAAGCTGCAGGGCCACGCGGTCGGCGCGGTGCTTGGTGCGGGTGAAGACCAGCACCGAGTCAGTATCGAAGCTGCGCAGCACCGCTGTCAGCAACTTTATCTTGAGATGCTGCTTGACGGGATAAATGCTATGGGATACGGAATCCACCGGCGCCGAATGGCCGATCTGCACCGTGACAGGGATGCGCAAGGCTTCCTGCACCAGCCTGCGTATATCGGGCGGCATGGTGGCGGAGAAAAGCATCGTCTGCCGGGGCCTCACAAGGCACCTTAATATACTCCTGATATCGGGCAGAAAACCCATGTCGAACATGCGGTCGGCCTCGTCGATGACGAGCATCTCAACGAAAGACAGGTCTATGGTGCTTTTCCAGATGTGATCGAGCAGGCGGCCCGGGCAGGCCACAATGATATCCACTCCGCTGCGCAGCCTACGGATCTGCTGGTCCATGCCTACGCCGCCGTAAATAGAGATGCTTTTCAAGCCGGTGTACTGCCCCAGCGCGTCTATGGCCTCGCAGGTTTGTTCGGCCAGCTCCCGTGTGGGCGAGATGACCACGGCTCCAATGCGCCTGCGTGGCAACTTCAGCAGGCGGTCCATCACCGGTAGCAGGAAGGCTGCCGTTTTACCCGTGCCGGTCTGTGCCAGGCCGATGATATCCCTACCCTGCATGATGGGAGGAATGGCCTGCAGCTGAATGGGCGTGGGCTCAGTGTATCCCTGTGCCCGAACACCTTCCATGATGCTCGGGTGTAGATTGAAGATTTCGAAACTCAATGAATGACCTCTTTAGTTAGTATATTTAGCGGGGTTCGGGCCATCCAAGGCTTGTGATAATTCGGAAGGATTATAATAAGCTTGTAATAACCTAAACTTGAACTATGAGCATATTATACACCAAACATTGACAAAGAACCTAATAAATACTACATTGAAATCACAGGGCGCCCGGGGTAAATCCAACCGAAATACAATGCAGCGGACCAGCTTTTAAGCAGATACGGAGGTATTTATGCGGGAAGAAGAGGGTAAAACCAAAAAACAACTCGTCGATGAATTGGAACAACTGCGTGAGCAGGTCCGGCTCCTGAAAGCGCTCGAAAGTGAATTCAAAGTCATTGAGAAGGAGTTGAGGTGCTCCGAGCGTCAATACAGGCAGCTATTTGAGAGTGCCCGGCATGGAATTGTGATACTGGATGCAGACACGGGCCAAGTTCAAAGCGCCAACCCGCACCTGTTAAAAATGCTGGGCTATTCACACGAAGAGCTGCTGGGCAAAAACCTCTGGGACATCGATGCTTTCATCGATACCGAGAAAAGCAGGGCTGCGTCTAACGAGTTGAGGCAGCGGGACCACCTGCGCTACGAAGATTTCCCGCTGGAGACGAAGAACGGAAAGCGGCTCGACGTGGAGCTAGAATCCAACGTATGTACGATTAACGACAGCCGCGTGGTACACTGCAATATCCACGACAGGTCGGAGCGAAAGAGGCTGGAGCAGGAACTGCATCTTGTGGCCACGCATGACACAATGACCGGCCTTCCCAACAGGACGCTCTTCCGCGACCGCGCGCATATCGCGGTACTACATGCTCAGCGCAAGAAAAAGGGCGTGGCAATAATGTCGCTCGACCTGGATAGTTTTAACACTGTCAACGAGACCATGGGCAACGCGGTGGGTGATCACCTGCTAAAGGCCGCAGCCGAACGCATAACCGGGCTGTTGCGCAAGAGCGATACCGTAGCGCGTGTAGGAGGCGACGAGTTCTCCATCGTGATACCTGAGGTCGATGACATGGGCAGCGTAGAGAAGGTCAGCCATAAGATCGTGGAAGCATTCAGACACCACTTCCTGGTAAACGGCCATAAAATCCTAGTCACCGTAAGCATCGGTGTGGCCGTATTCCCTGAGGACGGCAGGGACCTTGACTCCCTGGTAAATTGTGCGGATAAGTGCATGTACTCCGTGCGCGCAACCGGCTGCAACAACTATAAAATATCCTGCGCCTGATAATCTTTGCAGGACCCGGGCCCGCCCCGTCAGTCCTCCCGCATGATATCCCTGATGTCACCAAAACATGTATCTACCGACCTGGCTGATCCTATCAGGGGATCATCGGGCGGTACACGCCTCTGGCCGAGCGCAACTTCCTGCAGAGGAACATGAACAAGGTCATTGCCCCTAACACCTACCATATACCCGTATGACCGATCCAGCATCATATCAACAGCCCTTGTGCCCAACCTGGTGGCCAGCACCCTGTCGAATGGAGTGGGTACACCACCCCTTTGCAGGTGTCCCATCACAACGGTACGGGTCTCAACCCCGGTTTCAGATTCTACTTGCGATCCCAGTACGAAGCCTATACCACCCAATCGTACCGGGTCCGTGCTTTCTTCCACAACCCTCCGTACAACTTTGCCCCCACCCCTGGGACAGGCGCCTTCCGATACCACGACGATGGTAAACCTCTTCCCCCTCCTGTTCCTATCATTCACTTTTTCCACGACGATATCCAGGTCATAGGGTATCTCGGGAATCAGCACAACGTCAGCCCCGCTGGCAACTCCAGCGTGCAGGGCGATCCAGCCCGCATTACGCCCCATGACCTCCACTATCATCACACGGTGGTGCGACTGGGCTGTGGTGCGCACCCGGTCCAGCCCTTCCGTGGCTATATATACTGCAGTATCAAAACCAAACGTGATGTCGGTCCCCCTGATATCATTATCGATCGTTTTAGGAATTCCTACTATGGGTACACCATCTTTAAAAAACCTGTTGGCGATATTCAAGGTGCCGTCTCCACCAATGCACACCAGGCAGTCCGCCTCCAGTCGCTCGAAATGGTCGATCGCGGTTCGTGATAAATCCTCGAATTCCAGTGGCCCCTCTTTTTTCATGGGGCACCTGTATGGGTTGGCCTTATTGGAAGAGCCCAGTATAGTGCCCCCCAGGTTTATGATGCCGGACACGTCATCGAAATGGAGAATGCGGTGCCGGTTGTGCAGCAGTCCTTCAAAACCATCCAGGATACCCACCACCTCCAGCCCCAATCCGAGCATAGCCTTCTTGGCCACCGCCCTGATAACAGCATTTATCCCCGGGCAGTCGCCGCCACCAGTAAGTATGGCTATCCTGCCTTTCTTCGTCACAACTCTAAACCCTGAGCAGTTTACTTCTTACCGCAAGATTGGCTGCCGAACACTGTCAGCAATATCCCCAACCCAAGCGCCGCAAGTGCCACCGGGCAGGGCAGCGGCCAACCGAACAATGGGTTAGGTATACGGGCAGCCATAAGGAAGGCATCCAGGATAAGCAGGAAACCAGCTATGATCAGCAATATTTTGCCGGCTTTTAACATATCGCACCCCCGTCTTCTTAACTTTATAATTAGATTATCACGTTGGGAATGCACAGTCCACAGCAAAGGTTGTACAATCTAATTACAGGTTGATCAATATAATAGCCTCGGAGGTCTTGAAAACCTGAGCAGCAACTGAAGAAAAGGAGGTGTGCCATGTCAGGGAAATTTGCACTGACCCTCGGCGGATGGGTGCTTGGCCTCATCATTGCAGTCATTGTCATTGTCCTGGCCGCCGCTTTGCTCGGCGGGTACCTGTGGGGTAACGGCAGCGGATATCAATCAGGCTACGACAGCGGCAAGGCCGACGGCGATAAGGCCGGTTTCACCAGGGGTTATGAGAACGGCCAGAAGATCGGATATGATCTTGGTTTCCAGGCTGGCGATAAATCCGGATACGATAAGGGCAACAAGGCCGGGTATGACGAAGGATATGCCAAGGGCAAGGACGAGGGCTACCAGCAGGGCGAAACCGCCGGCTATAACAAGGGCTTGAGGGAAGGATACAACTCATATATAACACCTTACTATTATCCTTACTTCCCCTGGTATTACAGGGGGGGCCCGTTTTATTAATCGTGAATAAGGAACGTTAGTATTCGTAAAGCTGACGGGATATTGTCCAACAGGCTGGTATTAGCCTGTATCATAGCCGCCCTGATTCTGCTGGCCGCAATCGCTGTGGCTGTTATTTTCTTTGAGGATTCGGCGGCTGTGCAGTTCATGTTCAAAGCCGCGGATGTCGCACTTCATATAGATATATATCTGGGCGCGCTCATACAACAGTACGGCCTTCTCGTTTACGGCATACTTTTCCTCATCATATTCTGCGAGACCGGCCTGATAGTCGTGCCCTTCCTGCCCGGGGATTCGCTGCTTTTTGCCGTGGGCGGATTTTCGTCTTTAGGAGCGTTAAATTTGTGGGTGTTGATCCTGTTGATGTGGCTGGCCGCCGCGCTGGGCGACAGCTTCAATTATTTTGTAGGCAACCGCATCGGGGAACAGGTCTACAGCAGGGACTACAGGTTTATCAAAAGGGAGTACATCGACCGGACACACGCGTTCTTCGAAAAATACGGCGGCACGGCTATAGTTCTTGCCAGGTTCGCACCGATCCTGAGGACCTTCACACCCTTCGTGGCAGGCGTGGGTAAAATGCACTACCCCAGGTTCCTGCTCTACAACATAACAGGCGGCCTGTTATGGGTGGCGGTCTGCATACTGTGCGGATATTTCTTTGGCAACCTGCCTTTCGTCAAAGAGAATTTCTCAATCTTCATACTGGCCATAATCGTTGTTTCACTGATTCCTTCAGCAGTAGAATTTCTCAAGCACTGGCAGGCCCACAGGCGGAGATCGCTTAACTGACCGTGTCACTGCCGGGCGTTGACGTCGTGTCTGCCTGATATTGATAATAAAACCGCGGTACGCAAGGGATTTATGAAGGATTACAGTAGCCGCCCGCTGAAACCGCTGAAGTGGTACAAGGACCTCTCGTCCCACAGAGGCCGCCTGGCCGCAGGGGCATTCCTGGTGGAGAGCCCGCGCGCCATCGACCAGGTTGCCAGGAGCAGTCCCGGCAGCATAATGGAGATACTGTATATGGGAGAGCCTCCTTCTATCTGCAACAAATACCCCTCGAGGCTGCTGACAGATAGCCAGATGCATGCCATCAGCGCGGCCAGGACATCCCAGGGAATCATGGCCGTGGGCCGTTTGCCGGCCGATATAGACTCCGACCGCCTGCCCATAGAGGCCGGCCGCAGGATCCTGCTGCTGGAAGATATCCAGGATCCCGGCAATGTCGGCACTCTCATACGCACGGCCGCAGCCTTCGATTACTCGGGAGCCATACTGACGGAAAAATGCGCCGACCCCTTCTCTCCGAAGTGCGTGCAATCGACGGCGGGCAGCATTCTATCCCTGTGGATAAGAAAGACGGCCGGTTACCATGCTCTTGTGGATAAGCTTAAAAAAGGGGGCTACAGCCTGGTTGCGGCTGACCTGCATGGAACGGAGGGCCCGGCGGGGCTGCACAGACTGGATAAGCTGGTGCTTGCACTGGGCAACGAGGCAGTCGGCCTTTCCGATGCGCTGCTCAAGAAATCCGATCACCGGATTAAGATATCCATGGCCGCGTCAAAAGCTGAGTCCCTGAACGTTGCTGCCTGCGGTGCCATATGCATGTATTTAAGCAGCCTTAAATAACCGTCATCCGAGCAGAGCGATGTAAAAAGGCATTTTCTTCTTTTTCCAGTACTGCGCCGATGAATCGAATATCCGCCTGGCTACCTGTGCATCTGTCAAGTCTTTTTCGGCAAAAGAACGATATTTGTTTAATAGAATGACGTAGCCTGCGGCCGGCCTCCATGACATGTCCGTCAGGCAATCGCTGAAGGCGTCCCAGTTCATGCCGAAATACGCGGGGAATCCGAGCCCCCGGGCCGCTTTCTTGAGAAATGCCGCCTTACCCGTAACACCTTTTAAATCCACATGCATAAACTCCAGCCCACGGGCTTTTGCGGCGTTTTGAATATGTGTTAAAGCACTTCGAGTTACCTCGTAAACGCCCGAATTCAGATATGAACCAAATATGGCTGACCAGTCTTCCACGCTCACTCCCGTATCAGTTTAAACGACCTGTAATGATCGCCCGTATAGTAATACTCGCCGTTGCTTCCGGCAACTATGCGCCGCGCCCCACGATCAGGTGAGCCCGGCGTGATGACCGTATACTCGTGGTAATATCCGCCCGGTTTGGCGGGCAAAAGCCCCTCGTAGTTGCTGAACACGGTACCGTCCTTGGAATAGGGGTAAGGGCCCCCGCTCTTGATTAACCCCAGCGTGGTCCTGCCCTCCGCAGGCAGGTCACCGATGTTTATAACATTTGCACCGGCGGGTATATCTGCCTGGTTTCCTGTCCCGGCTGAAGCATCCTGCTCGGTAACGGGTACCGCCGGCGTGCAACCTATAAAATTGCCAGTGCCGCTTACAAAATTGAAAAGTAAGTAAGCCGCAGCAAGGATGACAAGGTAAAGGACGACCTGTTTCCAGGAAGTTGGTTTGATCCCCACCCGGAAAGTATATTACAGATTTAGACAATTCTGAAAGCGTACCTGATATCTTCAACACTTGCTGCTGACTTGCACAATCTGCCTACATAAGACTTGAATATCTGCGCCGAGTGGCTGATTATTATCCGCGGTTCAGTAAACTATCGCTGAAGTGCCGTAGTACATTTAGGGTCCGCTCAGTTTGTTTAACATAGTCCTCAGAATCCTCGCTCAGCCTCCATATACTATAAACCAGGGCGGGGATCACGAGGAAGATGCCAATAAAATGCAGAAGGAACTTATCGTTGGCAAGGCAGTCATGGATGAACAGTACCAGCAGTACCAGCAATCCCAGGGCCAAATACCCGTTGCCCATCAATTTAAGTAATTTCATGCTGTCCTCCTCACAATTGAATGCCTTAACATCACCTGGCACCACTATAGACTAATATAGTATACTCCCGGGATTTTTTTCTTTTCAAATGACGTGAATAGCAAATATGCGGCTCATTTTCGGGCTTAGAAGAATCGACCGGCTCAGAACGGCAAACCGCGATATAAAATGATATCATGGTGGGCAGGAGCGATGATATGGTAAGAACGTCGGACAGATTTCCCGGCGTGGAATGGATCGGGGATACGGGCGCTTTCATAAAGATAGACGAGGAGAGATGTACGGGCTGCGGCAACTGCATAAAAGTATGCCTGGGCCGCTGTTTCGAGATGGAGAAGAAGCTGGCCAGGGTAAAAAGCCTGGCTGAATGCATGGAATGCGGCTCATGCTGGTATGTCTGCGGGGAAGGTGCAATAGATTTTTCCTGGCCCCGGGGCGGCACCGGTTACAGGAGCGATTGGGGATAGAATGACGCAAAAGGAATACGACGTTGTCGTTATCGGGGCGGGATTCGGAGGTCCCGTGGCAGCTAAAAAGTGTGCTGACGCCGGCCTGAAGACGCTCATGCTGGAGAGATCGGAAAATCCCGGGGAAAAGGTTATCTCGGGGCTCACCATCCCGGTCTACGGCTTTTTATTCGGCCCTGCCTTTATAAGGGACGGTAATCCCCCCATAGAGAGGCCGGTAGATGGAATAAGAAATTACGTTATTTATGACATAAAAACCCGTGATATTGAGATTGTTGAACTGAGGATACCCGGGCCGCTTTCTCCCATAATTGCCTTCGGTTATAACGCATACTGCAAGCCTTTCTGCGCCTGGGAGGCGGAACAGGCCGTCAGGGCCGGGGCTGAATTAAGAACATGCACTACCGCCACAGATGTTATTAAAGAGGACGGGTACGTCAAAGGTATCGTGACAGAAGCAGGGGAGAATATAAGGTCGAGGATTGTGATAAATTGCGAGGGATCGCAGGGTATACTGGCGATAAAGGCCGGGGTAAGGGATAAATATCCACCCCACGTGATTTCCCTGGCAGATACCTATGACTACGAGTGTCCGAAGGAGGTTATCGACAGGGTTTTTGGACACACGCTGCGATTCTGCTGGGGGTTCGACGAGCAAAGAATCGCTCCCCCACTGGGTCATGGCAACGGGCTGATGAGCTGGCCGTATAAAAACAGCATACATTGGATGCAGGACCAATGCCTGGCACTGGATGACGGCCAGGTGCCAAACCTCCGAAGGTTGTTTGATGAATATCACGAGAACATCACCACGCAGCTCCCATGGTGGAGGGACGAGATCGCACCCAACGCCAGGTTGAGGGCCAGGATGTGGGAGGGATTCGGAATATATGTCGGGCTGGATGATAAATTGCGGAATATGCGCAATTACATGGATGGAATGATACTTGCGGGAGATGTGGCCGGACTTGAAAGCACGGGGCTGTGCGACGGCGTGCCGACCGCATGGTTTTCGGCTGATATCGCCGCCGATGTAGCCATTGAGGCGATCAAGGCCAATGACACGTCAGCTAACTTTCTGGAGAGATATAATCGGAGGATTCAAGCACACAGCATAATCCAGTGGGCTATTACCTGTAATGGCAGGTGGAACCTGCGTAAAGCCCAGGAAAGCCATGACCGGAAAGAATTAAAATCACGCGTGAATTATCAATTCGGCACCGGTGTACTGACACATGCCGGTACGCCCTTGGTAAAACATATCTTGCGCGGTATCAGGAAGGACCCGCTGGTGATAAAAAAATGGGCAAGGATGTTTCTGAGATATTATTACAACTGGGAGCATGAGTGCTCGAGCCGGGACAGGCTCCCTGATAATCAAAAAAGGAAGGGAGCCCTTGGAATAGACCTGATGTTGTTCGATTCACTGGTTATACTGTTCAGCCCTTTGAATTGGGCCATAGCCTGCCTGCTGGAACCTCTATCCGGGGCGGTTAACCCGTTAATCAGAGCATTCCACCCCGTAGTCGACCTTGGCTTACGTGCTTCAATCAAAATGGAGCCCCTGTTCAATCCTCTATCCCGGTGGATGATCGATTATGTTAAGCAGGCTGACTCTTCGATATTTGTCAACGGCTCTTCTGAATAGTCTCGAGGACAACCTCGTAAAGCTCGAGTTTCTCTTTCTTGAGCAGGTCCTCGATTTTCTTTTTAATAGCCAGCGCTTTCTCCATGGACTTGCTCTGTTCCTCGTCCGGAAAGGTTGCCTGGACTTTAAGATAAGCCGTGTTTAACCGTGCATGTGGCATTTATGCTTTCCTCCTTTCGATTATCCCTGACTGAACTTACTTCAATGTACTTCAAAGAAACTGAGTTTGTCCAGCCGGTCAAAGTTGTGCTGGGCATCAATCCAGCGAACTGTTCCCGAGCGGCAGCGCATGGCTATGGACTGGGTACGGGCCCCGCCGCTGAAATAGCGCACCCCTTTAAGCAGTTCACCGCTGCTGATGCCGGTAGCGGCAAAAAAAACATCGTCGCTGTCAATGAGGTCCCCCGTCTTGTACACCTTGTCAACATCTATCCCGCCTGCCATAGCCGTCTCCCTTTCACTGCTATCTCGCATCCAAGCCCTGCATTGAATAGCTCCGCCGATGCAGTGTATCGCCGCCGCTGAGAGAACGCCCTCGGGGGTACCCCCGATGCCCATGAGCACATCAACCTCCCTTTCCGGCAGAGCTGCATCTATGCTTGCTGCAATATCGCCGTCGGCAATCAATTTAACCCTGGCGCCGGCGCTTCTGATGTCCGATATCAGCCTCTCATGGCGCGGCCTGTCCAAAACCACAACGGTGAGCTCTGATATCTTTCTTTTCTTCGCTCCGGCTATATTCTTCAGATTATTGGATACGGGCGCGTTGATGTCGATGCAATCTTTGGCCTCAGGACCGGTGACGATCTTGTCCATGTAGACAAATTGCCTGGGCCAGTGTATTGTACCCCTGGCTGAAAGCGCCACAACGGCGATGGCGCCTGGCAGGCCCCTGGCAACCAGGTTGGTCCCATCAACCGGGTCCACTGCAATATCAACCTTTAGATCCGAGCCGTCACCGATATGCTCCCCTATGTATAACATGGGCGCGTGGTCTTTTTCCCCCTCACCGATGATTACGATCCCATCCATCGGCACATAGCCCAGGGTATAACGCATGGCTGCTACCGCAGATGCGTCTACTATGGTTTTATCACCCCTGCCCAGGTAACGGGCCGAGGCCAGGGCCGCAGCTTCCGTGACGCGCACCAGCTCCATAGCGATATTGCGCTCAATGGGCATGCCTGAATGGCTGATTTTCATATACGGCTCTTCACAGCCTCCACTTGCAATAAGACTATTACATTGCCCATCAAATAGTCAATGTAACCCTGCATTAAATATGCCGGCGCCGGGAGAAATTCACAGAGGTGAAAACAATACCGCATTATATTTGAAAATTTATGTTAAGTGAAGTAAAATATAAGCATAGCTACAAATTCAGAAAAGCTCTGTTTGCAAGTAGCGTCCACGTAAGGAAAGGAGTAACTCCATGGCAATCAATCAATTCGCAGATATAAGCAAGGATTTATTCAACCAGATCAAGTTTATCGAAAGCAGGGTGAAGGACGATTCATTCAAGGACGCAGTCAAGCTGCTGGCAACCGCTGAAAAAACCTGTGAACACCTTGAATCCATGATGACACCTGACAACCTATTACAGACACATATAGTCAGTAACCGCCGGCTCGAAATAGGCTGGCTGCATGACAACATCGAACAGGGCTTGCAAAAAAAGAAAAAACCGGCAAAGAAACGCGCACCGAAATAAAAGCCTGCACATCTTCGCCTGATATAAACAAGAGGGCACATATTGTGCCAGAAGATTAAGCCTTAACTACTACAGATAATCATTGAGACCAGGTTCAGCCGGATTCCCGCAGCAGTATCCCGGCGAGCTCCTGCGGATGAGATACCATGCACAGGTGATCCGATTTCAACTCAAAGTAGTCCCAGTTATCCTGCGCGGCATGCTCAGCCACGTATTTGACGAATGGCACACACACGGCAAGGAATTCACTCTGCGTGCAATGGATATATGTCTTGGGTATGATTTTTATCTTTGCCGCGTTGAAATAAAGCGGCTCGACAAAAGGTTTGTCTGGCGTCAGGCCGGCGAAGCTTTTATAGCTGACACCGCCCGACTCGATCATATCGAACAGCGACTTACCGTTTTCGGGTATTGACGAGTCAACGTATACCAGGTGCTTGATTTTTCCCGGTATCCTGTCTGCAACTCCGGTGATAACGAACGAGGCATAGCTATGTCCCACCAGTATTACACCATCCAGTTTGACGTCCTCAATTAAACGGCAAACCTCGGATATATGATCGCCCAGGCTGCTGGTCCCCGAAGCGGATAACGTCGGAGCAAAGACCTTATGTCCTCGATTTTCCAGTAGAGGAACCACTTTATCCCATACCGAACCGCTGTTTCCCCCACCATGTCCGCCGTGCACCAGGACATAATTTGCCATAATCCGTTCTCCTTTCCGTTTTGCGGTCTGTTTAATAGCTGCCGGTCAACTGCCTCCCTCTCCGTATATAAATGATGCCCTCTTTGCAGGGAGTCTGCGCTCCTTTTATAAAAGCCGGCCTACTCTTGCGGTCCTTCCTTCAGCGTAGCTAAATTGGCGATTTTGCCCGTTGTAACCTGCAGGGCCACGTGTGTCTGGCTCTTCCTCACGCCCGTGATCTTGGGCAGGTAGTCCTTGAGAAACTTGGCCATGCTGGCGGACGAGGCGAACCAGGCGCCGAACAGGATATCGAAAGGGCCGGTGCAGAGCGCAACGAAGTCGACATTGCTGCAGCTGGCCAGCGCCTGCGTGATGTCGTCGACGTGGGGCGCCTCCACCTCCAATAAAATAAATGCCCTTACGCTGTATCCCAGCTTGGCCGGGTCGGGTATCACAGACCAGTTGATGATGCCCTGCTCCACCAGGCGTGTTATCCTCCGCCTCACGGTCTTTTCGCTCACCCCCAGCTTGCGGGACAAATGGATGTTGCTCTGCCGCGCGTCGTTGGCAAGCTCGGCGACCAACCTGTTATCCAACCCGTCCATGAGCCCAATTATAACATGACTAAATCCGGCGGTAACACCCCCCGTGGATGCCCTTTGCGGACACCGGCAATGCACCGGCGCGATGCAGGGAAATAAATTTTTCCGCGCTGCCCTTTTTGCTTTTTTCGGAACCATTTTGTAAAAGCATGCCCCGTGTAATCCCCGGCACGGCGGTCCGTGTATCATTTTTCGGCCTGTGCACAGTATTATATGACCTATTTTGGTCATGAAGACCCCTTGACAGTGTCGTTTTATGTGCATAATCTATAAGCAATTTCGCACCGCGCTGTATTGAGAGTTAATGATGGATTTTAGCCTGGGGCAAAGAGAGGAAGCGCTGCGGCAAGAGGTGCGTGAGTTTGCTGAGCGCGAGATACCTGACGATTCGATAGTCAATTTCCTTGACGAGGAAAGCCGCGACGAGGATTGGGCTTTCAGCCTTTCGATCTCCAAAAAGCTGGCCGAGAGGGGATGGCTGGCCATGGGCTGGCCGAAGCAGTACGGCGGCCGGGATGCCTCCCACCTCGAGCAGATGATATTCGCCATGGAGGCCGCTTACCGGGGGATACCCGGGCTTTCCATGGGGGTAAGCGGCACGGGATGGGTAGGCCCCTCCCTCATGCTGTACGGCAACGAAGAGCAGCGGCAGAAATACCTTCCCATGATATCCTCCGGCAGCCCGGACGGCATCTGGTGCACAGGTTACAGCGAGCCGAATGCCGGATCGGACTTCGCCAGCATCCGGACGTCCGCTGTGCGCCAGGGCGATGAATATCTGGTCAACGGCCAGAAAGTCTGGACCAGCTGCGCCCACCGCGCCAGATGGTGCTGGCTGGCGGTCAAAACGAACTCAAACGGCGGCAAGCCGCAGGACGGTATAAGCCTCCTGATTGCGGATATGAAGAGCAGCGGCATAACCGTCAAGCCCCTGCTGAACTACAGCGGCGTTCATATATTCAACGAGGTTTTCTTCGATAATGTGCATGTGCCGGCGGTGAACCTGGTAGGCGAGGAGAACCGGGGCTGGTACCAGCTTATGAGGTCGCTGGCCTATGAAAGGCACAGTTTCTGCGGCCAGTCTTACGGAACAGCCCGGCGGATCCTGTACTGGCTGGCTAAATACGTCGCAGATACCAAACGCGACGGCAAGCCGATGGCCGGAGACCCTGTAATCAGGCACCGGCTGGCGGACCTGGCTGTGGAGATGGAAACCCTGAAGATGTTTGCCTATGAGATCGCCTGGAAGCTGGGCGAAGGCGCGGTCCCCACGTACGAAGCTTCAAGGAACAAGTCCTTTGCCGATCACCTGCTGGAGCAACTGGCCCTGGCCGGGACCGACATCCTGGGGCCCTGCTGCCAGGTGGAACAACATTCCAGACTGACCAAGCTGAAAGGGCTGATACAGCGGCAGTACCTGCTGTCCCCGGGAACGGCCATAGCGGCCGGCACGGATGAGATCGAGAAGAATATCATCGGCAAATTTAAGCTGAGCCTGCCCAGGTCATATTAGACGCGAGGATATAAAATTTGAACTTCAAGTACACGGAACAGCAGGATATGCTGAGGACCATGGCCAGGGAGTTCCTGGCAGCGGAGTGCCCGAAATCGAGGACGCGCGAGCTGGAAAAGGACGGGCGGGGCTATGATCCTGCTACATGGAAACGTATGGCGGAGCTGGGCTGGATGGGGCTGCTTTTACCCGAGGAGTATGAAGGCAGCGGCGCCGGTTTTATAGACCTGGTTATCCTGATGGAAGAGATGGGCCGCAACATCCTGCCCGGGCCGTTTTTCTCTACCGTGGCGCTGGCCGCATTGCCCATCATGGACTGCGGCAGCAAAGACCAGCAGGCCGTTCATCTGCCCCTTATAGCCAGGGGTGAAACGATATGGACTCTGGCGATCAGCGAGGACCCTGCCGACCGCGGGTTCTCGAATATCCGGACGTCGGCGCGGCAGTCAGGCGGGGGATACGCTCTTAACGGCGAAAAAACGCTGGTGCCCTGCGCTAACGTGGCGGACTACATGCTGGTGCCTGCACGCATAGGAAGCGGCAAGGCCCTGGAAAAAGGGCTGACGCTGTTCATCGTGGATATGAAGAAACCGGGCATCGAGGTCGAGGTTATCCCTACTATTACGGGCGAGACGCTGTGCCAGGTCAGGTTCGAGAACTTGGCACTTGGCGGCGGCGATGTGCTGGGAACGGCGGGCGCTGCAGAAAACATGCTGAGCCGGATCCTGGACAAGGCCGCGTTACTGAAATGCGCCGAGGTATACGGCGCCTGCCGTGCCGTGCTCGATATGACCGTTGCCTATGCCGGGGATAGGCAGCAGTTCGGCAAGCCGATCGGCACCTTCCAGGTTATACAGCACAAGCTGGTTGATATGCTGATGCAGGTGGACGGCCTGCAATACCTGGTATACCAGGCTGCATGGATGATGAGCACCGGGGCGGACTGCGCTGCACAGATCGCGATGGCGAAGGTAAAGGCCAACGAGGTATATCAGCACGCAGCCCTTGACGGCATCAAGGTACACGGCGCGATAGGGTTTTCCATGGACCACGACGTGGGGCTGTACTACAGGCGCGTGCTTGCATCCAGGTTTTTCCCCCGCGATACCGGTTACTACCGGGAAAAGGTGGCCGCAGGGATGGGGCTTTAAGCGGCGGCGGATTGTAAAAAGGCCGTACTCCTCTTTTTCGCAGGCTGACATCCACTCACATTACCCTTGGCCGCATTTTGATATTATTTGAACTGCGTTGCTATAATGAAACGTGATGAACAGGAGCAGGGACAATCGAATCGCCTGTTACAACTGTGGCACAACGAATGTCACCGGGGTGAGGTCATGCACAAATTGCCGCGCAGCCTATTACTATAACTGTCCCCACTGCTATGCGTGGGTGGATATCTCAATTTCGAATTGCCCGGGCTGCGGCAAGAAGCTTAACTGGCCCGGGGAAGCTTATGGCGCGGAAAATATATATAGCCCCGAGAAGTCGTCACCCGCTGCCATCCTCCTGCTGACGAGCATCATAGTGCTGTCGATAGTCGCCTTTAACCTCATATCGAGTAACTCCAATTCGGTCGGCGCGGTTTTACATACACCCGGTATCCCGATATCAAATAGTCTCCCGGCAGACGGGCTGAAAACGGCGGCCCAGCCTGTAATTGAGGACCTCTCTCCGGTTAACACGACTCCCTCCATGACTCAAACCGGCTCCTCCGTTTCTTATCCCGGCTCTGATGTAGATTATACCGGGGCATCCGTTTCGTACGAGACCATAGATATCATCACAACTAACCCAGCTTCCGCCTCAGGTACGGGCACCTATGTGCCCAAGCCCAGCTCCTATCTAAAAATGATGTATCCCAACTGGGGACATTGCAGCGGCGGCAGCTGCAGCGGCTACTATCAATACGGCCAATAGCGCGCTACGGCTCAACCGTCGTGATCTCGAAGGGGCAGCATATAGCATTGGAAAGGCAGACTGCCTCACATAAGGTACACCAGTCGCATTCACCTGTCGCTTTCAGGGCGATGCGATTGTTGCTCAAGTAGAGAATGCCGCCGGAACAAACGCTCACACAATCACCGCATCCGTTGCAATTATCCGGCAATAGAACGGGAAATGCGGAGGCTTTATCCCCGCGCGCCTGTTTTCCGGCTATCGCGGCACGTATATTCCCGTCTACCGCCGCTGCATCGGGTGTAAGCGCCTTAAATGTGTGCCAACCGCCGTTATTCTTACCCAGGGCCACCTGGTGATGGCCGATCACATCGATCATCTGCGAAGCGTTTAGTTTAGCCAGCGGATAACTGCAGACCGCCATAAAATCTTTCCCGGCGATTACACTGTTAACATCGCTCTCGTAACCCATGAGCGTTTGCCAGTCTGTCGCGTCAAGCCAGCCCAGGTCGCCGCTGACCCTGAGGCCCTGGTAACCGCCGTTAACAGCCAGCTTAAGCTTCTCGACCCAGTTGTCTAATACCTGCTCCGGATGAAAAGAGCCGTCGCGCAGGTACCAGTCGGAACACCGGATGAACTCGATCTGTGATTCTGCCTGCCGCGTGCCCGGGGCCGTCAATTTCTTGCTGATAGCCTCGCGCGCCTTTTTCTCCACGCCGCCGTCCGCCGTGACCCAGATACAGGATTCCCCCTTCTCCATACCCATCTTGAAATATTCGGCCAGCAGGTTGACCAGGTCATCCCGGGATTGATAGAACAGACAGTTATGAGAGCCCCTGCGGGCTTGTGTGACCAGGTCGACAGCGCTTGTTCTGTCCATCGAGATACGCCTATAGAATTTTAGCACAAAATCTACGGTCTATTTTAAACTGATGCTTCGCCCCTGCAGGAAATTAGCGCGATACTGATTACTGCTGTACGCCAGGACTATAACCAGTCTGCTCTGCATAATTATTTAGTATATCACGCCGCCCAATTATATATTCCCACCAAATTTGATATCATAGGATACCGTATTAACGATATTGGCCAGGAGGCGGGGAAATGTGCGAGTTCTGCCACAAGCACGGTGAAGGGAAGAAGCGGTACGTGCAGCCGGATAAATATTTTGTGATCATGCATCTCAAACTGCATTTTATCGTAATTTAAAAATATATGAGCATCGACATGACCGTTTTTTAGGGAGGTTTTATGCAGAATATCGATCCATCCGTATCCCCTTACCGCTGGGTGGTGCTGGGAGTTTTCATGCTCAACATCGCCATGTCACAAATCATGTGGATGACCTTCGCCCCTATTGCCAGGGATGCGGCTGCCGTCTACAGCGGCGGAAATATCGACCTGATCGATCTGCTGGCTATACTGGCCATGCTCGCCTGGCTCCCCTTCTGCCTGCCTGCCGCCTGGTGTATCGACAACTGGGGACTGAAGAAGGGGGTGGGCATCGGCGTCGTCCTGGTGGGCCTGTGCGGATTTCTCCGTATCTTCGCACCGGATTACGGCTGGCTGCTTGTTTGCATGATAGGATGTGCCATCGCTCAACCGTTCTTGCTCAATGCCGTTACCAAGGTGGCATCGAACTGGTTCCCGCAAAACGAAGAGGCCCTGGCGTCGGGACTTCTGACCATGTCCATGTTCGTCGGCTTCGCGATCGTCATGTTCGCTACCGATTTCATACTTGCGCATTACCGCAGCATCGGCGCGGTCAAGCAGGGGATCGATATCATCCTATATCTGTACGGTATCCCGGCCCTGGTCGGCATGGTGCTGCATCTCGTATTGGTGAAGGATAAGCCCAAACTGCCGCCCAATCCCATCGCGGCTGAGAAAAAGGTCACCATGACCGTCGGTTTGAAAGCGCTTTTCAAAAATCGCGACTTCCTCTTACTCTTGGGGATCTTTTTAATAGGAGTAGGCGCCTTTAATGCCATCCTGACCAAGATCGATTACATATTCAAGGACCGGCCGCTGGACATCGATTCGGCCCTCGCCACGGGCATAGTCGGCGGGCTGATGGTGATCGGTGGCCTGTGCGGGGCGGTTGTCCTGTCTGCACTGTCCGACAAGTACCACAAACGGAAGATCTTCCTGGTCATGGCGGCCGGTATGGCGGTCCCGCTATCCCTTTTCCTGCAGTATTTCTCCTCAATTGTGCTTTTAGGCGCCTGCGGTTTTGTCTTCGGCTTCTTCCTCATCTCGGCCATGCCGGTCGGACTGACCTATGCGGTCGAGAAAACCCATCCGGTGCCGGAGGCTACATCCAACGGAATTTTAATGTTGGGCGGCCAGATAAGCGGCCTGCCCATCGTTTTCCTCTTCAACATGACCGCGATTGCCGTACTCTTCGGGGTTGCCTTTGTACTGGCGCTGCTGCTCCACGATATCAAAGCCCCGTCTGCGCAGGGATGATGATTAATATATAACTGATGTTGACACAACCCGATCGGCACTATACAATCCCGAAACAGCGGCCCGCGTTTTTATATGGAGGAAGCGCTCCGGTCTGCAATCAACACCTTTGCCACTGATATGACTAAATACAGGAGGGATCATGTCTGAACTTGCCAATGCCATAGCGGACCTCAAGGAAGACGAGGTCAAGAAAATCGTGCAGGACAAAGTCGCCTCGGGGGCTGACCCGATGTCGATCGTGGATGAGTGCCGCCGGGGCATGGAGATCGTGGGACAACGCTACAAAGATAAAGATTATTTCCTGGGCGAGCTGATCATGTCCGGCGAGATATTCAAGGAGGCCATGGCCGTCCTCGAGCCCAAATTAAAAGCTGGCCAATCAGGAACACCGGTGGCTAAAATGGTGCTGGGCACCGCCAAGGGCGATATCCATAACATCGGCAAAGATATCGCGGCCACGCTGCTTAAAGCCGCCGGCTTCGAGATCTACGATGTGGGCACAGATGCCGCCCCCGAGGTCTTCATAAACAAGCTGAAGGAAACCGGGGCGCCCATATTGGGCATCTCCGGCCTGCTCACACCTTCCTTCGAGTCCATGAAGCAGACCGTCCAGGCGCTGGAAGCAGCCGGCCTGAGGGGC
>Ga0268278_1000374_pt1 | contig 32710 bp, 31 predicted proteins | sample saktaG_3_FD_190135 | JGI IMG/M metagenome (GOLD analysis project Ga0268278, IMG submission 190135) | Saline water microbial communities from Sakinaw Lake, British Columbia, Canada - sak_2010_1_5_55m | ecosystem: Environmental > Aquatic > Non-marine Saline and Alkaline > Saline ...
TGGCAGTGAAAGTGCGCGCCCCGACTATAGAGGCGGAGGTGCAGACCGCCATGGCGCTGTGCTCACTTTCGACCGCCACGTACTCTGCCTTGAGCTGGCCCTCCTCAACGTACTGGGAGAGCTGCTCCGTGAGTGGAGTCTGGGGGGTTATCGGGTAGGCGGCAATAACCTGCACACGGCTCATCTTGGCTGCTATGGCAGCGGCCTGGTTGCCGTCAAGTATGTGCATATTGGATTTTCTCTGAACTGCCATCTTATCTTTAACCCAGATTTTTCTCTTCAGGGATCATGGTTATAGCCTGCACCGGGCAAACCTCGGCACAGATGCCGCAGCCCTTGCAGTATTCCAGGTCTATAGTGGGCGGAATAGACCTGGTCATAACAGCCTCCGGGCAATAGAGCCAGCAGAGAAAGCAGGTCGGCTTGTTCAATTTTGAAGCCGTGCATCTCTTGTCATCGATAACCGGAAGGTGGGTGCGCCACTCCCCGGTGCGTCCGGCTTCGCCTATGCCCGGCGACGACTCGTCGCAGATGTGATTACAATCCCTGGTTCCCATGATGTAAAATCCTATTTTCCCACCCTGGTTATCTCGTATGTCTTGTTTATCGCTGCAAGATTGATGTCCACCGTATTGCGTGAAAAACGTTCCCGTATAACCTTTTCCAGCGTTTGTATATCCACAATTTTAGTCGCGCGCACCAGTGCCCCCAGTATGGCCGTGTTGACTATAACCAGTCCAGCCACTATAAGTTCAAGGTCCTGACAAACCTTAGTGGCATCGGCGGTGGCGATGTTGAAATCCCCCTTGAGACCGAGTTCCCTGGGCGACAGAGGGGAATTTAATATCAGCCAGCCGTTTTTGCCCAGGCCCAGGGTAACATCCGGGTATTTAAGCAGGGTATGGTCAAGCACAACTACTATGGCAGGGTGCTCGACCTGTGATACAACCAGCACAGGTTCGCTGGAAATCCTGGTCGAAGCGCTGACCGGCGCGCCGCGCCTCTCAGCTCCGAAGGACGGCGCGGCGGTTACACCCTTGAAGCCTTTTGCATATGCTGCCTGCGCAATGATCTTGGCAGCCGTGATAGCGCCCTGTCCGCCGCGCCCGTGCCACCTGATTTCGAGAGGTTTATTATCGAGCGAAGATTTTAAAGCCATCAGCGATTTCTCATCAAGGTTAACAAATACACAACGAAGATATATGTTAAACCCTGCTTAAAGCTCGTGTCAAACGATGTTAACGTTTAAGAGCCGTGTAATCCGTTCAACACGGCACAGGTGCACCCCCTTTCAAGCTTCGACCGGGAAAAACCGGGCGTCTATTTTTTATTTACGTCGGGGATAACGCAAATAAGTTTGACGGTATGGTCTCCCTTGTTGAATATGCCGTGCATTTCATTGGCAGGGATAAATATGACATGTCCCGGCTTGAGCGGTATTTCCCCGTCCTTATGCCTGACCGCTGCCGCTCCTTCCAGTATAAATATCTCGTGCTCCCAATCATGCTGGTGGAAAGGCGTGTTGCTGCCCGGCTCTATCTCGAAGACACGCATTATGAAGTTTGGGGCGCCTTCCCTGGGACCTGCTACGACGTGCATGCGCACGCCGGCAGCAGCCTCAACTGCCTCGACTTCCTTGTAATGATGTACTTTCATGACTACCTCCGGTGTTGATACAATCAATTATAGCTCAAATGCAGCCCGTGCCTTGAGCTCATCTTCGTGTGTGATAAGCCATTTGCGATATTTCCTCCAGTTCGGGCAGTATTGCTCTACCATGTCCCAGAATTTTTTCGAATGGTTCATATGACTGAGGTGGGTCAGTTCGTGTATAACAACATAGTCGATGATTTCTTCCGGCGCCATGAGCAGCTTCCAGTTCAGTGTCAGGTTGCCTGCAGGTGAACAACTGCCCCAGCGCGTCCTCTGACCACGGATAAATATGGTGTTATACCGCAGCCCCATTATTTCCTGGAAACGGTCGGCCTTTTGTTTGAAGACCGCCACAGCCTGCTGTCTGTACCACCTCTCAAGGATTCGGGGTATAGCGCCGTCCCGCGCTCCTTTGGAGACCAGCAATTTTTGGCCATCTAGTATGGCCGAGGAAGCTGCCGATTTCACGGTGCTGATACTCATTTCGATCGGCTTGCCCATGAAATACAGCTTATCGCCCTGGCCGGGCTCAGGGGTAAAAAGCGGTAATTGAAGCGGTTCGTTGGATGGCAGATGCCTGAGTATCCAGCGTGACTTTTGCCGCAATATATCCTGGACCTGTCGCTGAGTATATCGCCTGGGCACAACCACCGTCAGACCTGTTTCGCTGCGGATCTCCAGTCTGATGCTCCTGGTTCTTTGGCTTTGCTTCAGACTGTAACCGATGGACCTGCCCATTAGGTCGACCTCTCCCTCGCCGATAAGGGTGAGGCGGCGGTTACGTTTGATTGCGACGCTCATGAAACACTTAAATCCTGATAAACAGCCTACACAATTATAATTGATTACAGGGTGCGGGTGGGGTACACTTTATATTCTGTAGAGGCCTATTTAGCGATTAAGGGGTTATGCAGAGATGAAATGCTTGATACTTGCCAGCGGTTTCGGGACAAGGCTCTACCCGTTAACACTAAATCAGGCCAAAGCCCTTTTACCCTACAAAGGCAAACCCATGATCAGCCATATCGTGGACAGGATACCGCCCGGAATCGAGATACTGGTTAATGTGAATACCAAGTTTGAGCAGGATTTCCGGGAATGGAGCAGGAAGCAGCAGCGCGATATAACCATCTGCGTTGAGAACGTGAGGTCAGATGATGAAAAGATGGGCGCCATAGGCTCGCTCAACTACTGGATAAAACAAAAGGACATAAACGAGGACCTGCTGCTTTTCGGCTGCGATAATTATTTTGAGTTCGACCTTTCACTCTTCATAGGAGCCTATGACGGCCGGCATGTTCTCGTTGCCGTATATGATGTGGGCCATCCATCCAAAGCTACGCAGTATGGAGTGGTCAGGATCGAAAATAACAGAATTATGGAGCTGGAGGAGAAGCCGGCGATGCCTAAAACCAGCCTGGTAGCCACAGCCTGCTGGATACTGCCGCCGGAAGTGTTTCCTGTGATAAGCGCGTTCTGCGATGCCGCTCATACCGATAATCTGGGATTCTTTATCAGCCACCTGGTCGGCATCGACACCGTAATGGCCTATCCATTTAAAGAGCAGTGGATCGATATAGGTAACCTGGAGATATATCATGCTACGAAATAAAAAAACGCCTGTTTCGCCCGGCAGTTCAGTCTTGATGTAAAATAAGGATTATACAGCGTGACGCAGATAGTAGTCCGTTAATCAGGGGGTACCACGATGGAAGATGTTGAGAACATGGTGAGAACCACGATCAGCCAGATTGAGAAGGTGCTCAGCAGCAAAACGGTCGTCGGTGAAGCGATCACTGTGGGGGAAACGACGCTTATACCTCTGCTGAGTATGGGCTTCGGTTTTGGTGCTGCCGGAGGGGCTGCGAAAAATGAAGCAAAGCAGAGCGGTGATGGCCTTAAGGGAGGTGCAGGCGGCGCTGGGGGCATGAGGCCCATTGCTATAATCGTGATCGACAAGGAAGGTGTGCGGATAGAGCCCATTAAAAGCAGCGTTGCCGCGGCTATCGAAAAACTGGGTGAAAAGGTGCCGGGTGTGGTGGAGAAGATTGCTGAAAGGTGGGGTGAACGCAAGAAGGAGCAGTGACGCTTGACCCTGCTGATCATCGTTCTCTCGGTAATAGCCTTTATAGCTCTTCTGCTGCTGCTCCCGCTGGGGATCTGGCTATCGGCAAGCTTCCATGGCGGGGCTGTGTTTGCTGCGCGGATTAAATACTTTTGCGGGCTTTTTTCCTGGGAATTATCAACGGGGCGCAGGGGGATAGACAGGCGGGTCACAGTGGAGGCTGGTGGGAAGAGCGATTACGGGATATACCGTTTTATTGAGGCTGCCCGGGTTAAGGGAGTTGGTGAAAAAGCCCGGCGGCTGGCAAAAAATGTTGCCCGGCGGGTGAAGGTGAGGTCCGTGCAGTCGGATTTAGAAGTGAGCCTGGGTGACGATTATTATACGGGCATACTGGCAGGGCTGCTGATACCGTTGGTCTTGTATCTGAATCAGAGGTTCACCGGCGCGATCTCGCTTAGTCCGGTCTTTGAGGAAGACCTGTCTCTGGAGGGGGATATATCCTGTGATCTGCTGGTACGTCCCATACACGTGCTGGCGCCCTGCCTGGCCTTTGCGCTGTCCCCCGAGTTTCGCAAGGCGCGACGGGTAATGGCTGGAGGTCAATGCAAAAAGAGGTAGTCAGCTGCGAGGAGAAGCGAGAGATCAAGGGGTTAAAGCTGACTCCCGTGGCGAGATCGACTATCACCTGGGTGGAGCTCGGCGAAACCGTCTCATTTTATGCTTCCAGGCAGCCTGTCTACCTGCTGATTGAGACTCGCATGGGTGTGCGCGCATGGCGGGCTACTGGGGAGGAGATCACTCTCCAGCAGGCATGTGCCGAATGTCCTTCAATCAGGGAAGATCTTGTTGAAGGTTGCCCTGCTCTTCCGGCGCAGGGATGTTAGCAATGGCCACGGGGGCCTGCCTCCTGTAGCGCGGCTTCCTCCTCAGATATTTGCGCTGCCCCGTGGTCCACAGGGATGTGAAGAACTTGCTGTCGAGCTGGTGCAAAAAGTCGGCGGAATTTATCAGGTCGCGGGATGCAGCGTTCTCAAAATAAGCGACTTCCACGTGCTTGCCCATATTTTTAACGACCTGCACCGCGTAGTTGAAGTCTGAGTCGCCGCTGACCAGCACGGCCGTATCATATGTGTTATTGGCGGCGAAGTATAGCAGGTCGGTAGCCAGCATTACATCTATACCGCGCTCAACCGGAATGCCCTGGGAAAGCTTGGTGGTGCCCAGCCTCAATTCCAGGTAGGGCGTCTTGTGCAGCGTCTCCAGAAACTCCTGCTGCTCGCGGGAACCTTCGGACCGCTGGCTTGACTCCTGCAGAACGTTGTAGTAGTAGGTCCGGATCAGTTGCCTGCTTCCGCAAAGCTTTTTGGTGAACTCACCGAAGTTGAGATCGAAACGCTTGAAATTGTTTTTCAGGGAATGATAAAGGTTGCTGCCGTCAATAAATATGGCCAGCTTTTCATTCATTTAGTACTCCTCTCGATATTACCCCGCCCCTGTAAGAATAACGCGGTGAAATATACATAAAATTAATTGATGTCTGCAGCTATTATACTTGAATTCTGCAGAGCGTGTATATCAGGGCAGCGGCGGCGATGATCTGTCGGTGACGGCCCAGAGCCTGTACCCGTCCGTAAAATACTCAATATTGCCGTGAACGGCTGTTACAAAGATATTACCGCGCTGCACCCTGGCTGCCAGCCTTTGGAGGGTCTCCCTACCGGGATGCCCGAACCGGTTGTCTGCGCCGGCCGAGATGACAGCGGATGCGGGTTTCACTATGGCCAGGAAATCATCCGAGCTCGACCCTTTGCTGCCGTGGTGTGCAACTTTGAGGACATCGCTCTGCAGGTCTGCCCGGTTATCAGCCAGGTATCGTTCGGCCTCCATACCTATATCGGCGCAGAGCAGGAAACTCACTTTCCCGTAGGAAACCCTGATCACGGTGGAGTTATTGTTGATGTCATCATCGGTGCCCTTAAATGGCTCGGGTTGGGGGTTCAGTACCGTTAGCAGCACATCGCTGCCGGCGTTTAATTGCATTCCGTGGACCAGTGTGTGTAGAGCAACCTGCCTGGATTTTGCAGTTTCAATGACCTCGCCCGGCAAAACGGCGCTGCTGACGGAGGGAGGAATGCCCATCGAACCTATGTTATACCGTTTCAACAGCTCCATGGAGCCGGCAATATGGTCGGCCTGAAACTGTGTGAGGATAAGCATGTCGATCCGCCTGTCCCAGAACGGCAGTTTTTTACCGAGCTGAATGCAGGCTGAAGCAGGGTCGGGTCCGGAGTCGATCAATATGTTATGGCCGTCAGGTGTCCTGATCAAGATGCACTCACCCTGGCCCACATCGAGTACGCTGAGGTGAAGCCTTCCGTCCGGGAGCATGGATACGGCTGTCCATACCAGTATATTGCTCGCCAGCAACACGATCAGCGCCGGGTAAACGAGTGGCCCAAGCTTGATTGCCTTTAGGGTACCCGTCATCCTCCATATACTGTGACCCAGTGATTTCACCAGGTTCCAGACTTGAAGCCTGTACCTGATGCATACGAGCACGATGCCCAGTGCACAATAGTAGACAACGGCCTGCCACGGCTGTAAAAAGACGTCGCGTATGTAAGCCGCGGGCACGGAACTGAATACCTGCACCACGAGTAAAAAGTATGATAAGAACAGCCAGGCGGCCCATCCGAATAGCATGCCCAGCGGCGGCCAGACCAGGCCTGCTGCTGCGGTGAGCAGAGAAGTAACTATTATGCCCGGGAACGACGGCATGGCGAAGAAGGTGGCAGGCGCGCTGACAATTGAAAAGGAATGAAAATTGAGTGCTGTCAGCGGCCAGGTTGCTATTACAGCGGCCAGAGTTGTACCGAAGCTGATGACGACGATTTCTTTCAGCCATAGCATATACCTGCTTTGCCCGGGTGGTCCATGCGGGCTGGTGAATTCAACAAAATAGGGAGTTATCATCACCAGTCCCAGCATTGAGAGGAAGCTTAATTGAAAGCTGATATCCCAGAGAACGCGGGGCTCCACGGCAGTCATAAGTGCGGCTGCCAGCACCAGGGCTGCCAGGCCGTTGCGCTGCCTGCCGAGCAGTTCCGCCGCCAGGAATACGCTTCCCATTATGGCTGCCCTTACCATGGTCGCTGGCAGGCCTGTCAGGGCAGTATAAAGCCAGATAAAGGCCAGCGATATCCAGAAATAAGCCTTGTTTCTCCTGCCGAAGATCCAGATAGTCAGGGCGAGGACCATGCCCAGAAGTATGGTCAGGTTCATGCCGGAGATGGCGATGAGGTGCGTGGTGCCGGTCATATAGAAGGATTGCACAAGGTCGAATGGTAGGCTCCCGCGCAATCCCAGCAGGATCGCGCGGGCCAGCGAGCTCTGTGGTTCGGGCAGGCAGACCGACAGGCTATTAGACAGGCCGTAGCGCAGACTATAGATCCAGGCCAGCGGCGGAATTCCTTTATCAGTGCCAATTACGCTTGCTGCCGGGTAATTCATGACCGAATAGATACCCTTGTTTTCCAGGTAGCCGCGGTAATCGAAATCATCGAACTGCGGCGGAGCTTCCAGCTTGCCGCTCAATTGGAGCATGTCGCCGTATTGAAAAGACCTGTAGAAAGGTAACCTGACCAGCACACCGCCTGTAACAGGAGAAGTGTTATCGGCGATGCGGATGCCGCTTGCAGATAATTTAAATTGAACCGAGGCCCCCCTGGCCTCAGGTTCATCGTCTATGATGCCTTCAAGGACGACAATTCCTTTTTCGTTATAGTACTGCGCCTGTGTGCTGTTCAGCGGCTGGAGAGATGACCGGTAGACCAGTGCTCCGCCGGGGAAGGCCAGCAGGCACATGGCCAGTAAGGCCAGTGACCTGCGGTGGTTGGGCATCAGGAATAGTAGCAGTATAACCGGTAGCGGGAGCGCCAGCAGCCAGATGGGGAAGGGAAATATTGAGCCGGCCAGTATACCGGCCAGCCAGGCGGCGCTGACGTACAAAAGGGGCATATCGGATCATTCCCCTATGGAGGCAAAGCCCCTCATATTATCCACCACGGACTTGCCGAAGCCTCTGATTTTGAGCAGGTCATCAACGTTGCGGAAAGGGCCGTTTTTGACCCGGTAATCGACGATTTGTTCGGCTTTGCCCTCGCCAATGCCGGGCAAAGCCTGCAGCAGCCAGGCATCCGCGCGGTTGAGGTCGACCCTCTGGGGTTGTGAGATTTCACCTTTTGCCGGCACGTGGATTGAGATGGCGCCGAGATCCGCGTTGTCCGAGATACCGGCGGCGGAGACAAGCGCAGTCAATGTATCGCCGGGCCGGGTTGTGTAAATGCCGGGTCGGGCAACGCTGCCGCATACATATACGTCGCCGCTGATATCGGCCTGCCTCGAGTTGCTCAGGATTATCTCTGTGGGCTGGAGACTGTACAGGCGGATGCAGAAAAAAGCTATGCCGGTGATGAGGCAAACTGCCAGGAATGCTGCTATAATAAGCCACATTTTCTCGCGGATACCCGTCATTGACTTCCCCTCCTCACGTGTAGTTAAGGCGTTGGCAGCGGTAGAATTGTATCATATATGGATAACATAAAGACGATTACAGTAAACAAAAAGGCTTACCATGATTATCATATCCTGGAAAGCTACGAGGCCGGCATAGCGCTCAAAGGCTCGGAGATCAAGTCCATCAGGATGGGACGGGTCAACATCAGGGACGCCTATGCCAGGCCTGAGAAGGGCGAGCTATGGCTGTATAACTCGCATATCTCCGCTTACCAGGCGGGCGGTTTCAATACGCATGAGCCCGACCGGCGGCGCAAGCTTTTGATGCACCGCAGCCAGATAGCCGAGCTGGAGCAGACGGCCAACCAGAAAGGTTTGACTCTGGTGCCTCTGCGGATATATATTAAGAACGGGATCGCCAAGCTGGAGATAGGTGTCGGCAGGGGCAAAAAGCAGTACGACAAGCGCGATACTATCGCCAGGCGTGAGACCGAGCGTGAAGTGGAGCGGGCCATGAAATCAGGGGCCCGCAAAGCACGTTAACAACCAAATATTTGTGGGGGCGCGTGGCTTCGACAGGGAAGAGCCTACAGTACGGCAGGCCGAGGCGCCATCTACCTCGTTAATCAGGTGGCGAAACACAACTGCCAACGAAGCAGTTCCAGTAGCAGCCTAACCAGGCCGCTCGTCCAACCTTTCCTCGTCCCGGTGGGATTGGATTGGGCGACGAAATGCCGGGATGCAACGGTCCCGATGCTGATGAGGACTGGCCAAGATTAATCAGCTGGCCCGCTTAAACTCCGCCTGCAGAGGCTGAGCGGGTGAGCTTAAAGAGCAGACTAAGCCTGTAGAAGTGCTGGCAACTTTTTTCTGGACGGGGAGTTCGACCCTCCCTCGCCTCCACCAAGCTTCAAAATTGACCTATTTTGTTAATTGGCTAAGATTTTTGTATTTAAATCTTGGACGGGGAGATGAGGGTATTAAGAAGAAGTGAGTTCTCCGTCCTTAGTTTTAGCCTCACATGCAAAAAGATCTAATAAAAAACTGAACCTCCGCATACATTGATCGCCTGCCCCGTAATACCTTTTGCATCGTCTGATGCCAGATATACTGCCGCTTCTGCGATCTCCTGAGGTTCAAAAAGCCTTCTTTGTGCAGACATGGATAGCACTCTTTCCTCAAGGGCTTTCTCGCGATTGACGCCGAGCAGGCGTGCGATCTCATCTAGTATCTCCCCTTCCCCGGTTAACATATCAGTATTCACAACCCCAGGGCATATGGCATTGACAGTGATACCGTTTAATCCAAGCAGACAGAGTTCAACCGCTACAGTCCTGGTAAGGCCAATCACTCCGTGTTTTGAAGCTGCATAGGCGGAGTTCGTCGGGCTTGCCTGTTTACCCGATATTGAAGCAATATTTATAACACGACCGTTCTGCTGTTCTATAATTATAGGAAGCAGTGCCTTAGTAACGTTATAAGTACCGAAGAGGTTAACTTCAACTGTCCTGCGCCAGATCTTATCATCCGATTCCCAGGTAAAAGCTCTTTTGCCGACTACGCCAGCATTATTGACAAGTATATCCAGCCTGCCAAACCTTTTCTTGACCTCTGAGGCTAATCCTTTTACCTGTTCGATATCCGTTATATCACAAACGTACGGGTGAGATTCGCTGCCCTTCTTTATTAGCAGATCTGAAACATCATTTACCTGGGCACGCACATCAGCGGCCACTATGACTGATGCTCCTTGACCTGCAAACGCCAGGCAAATGGCCTTGCCAATACCCCTGCCTCCACCGGTAACCACAGCAACTCTATTCTTGAGTTTCATTGAAGACCCCCCCTTCAAACACCATTACTAAATTCAGTTGTATTGAATAAGGCGACTTATCAAGTTTTAATACGACGCTGGCTATCGATTCCTATCAGCTTTGCGAGGTTAAGCCCGAATATTTTTTTTCGGTCATCATCTGATATGGCCGGGTATCCATAGCTCTTCTGCATATCCTCGGGTATCTGGAAATCCCTGAATCCGAGAACCGCAGCAGCGACTTGACCGCCAAAACCGGCAAAATCGCTACCCCAGATAATCCTTTCAGGACCAACCCATCGCAGCGTTTCACCGATTATCTTGGCGAACTTCCGCGGGGCGGATTTTGCCCAGGGTATCAGCAAAGACAGGCAAGGATATATGTTTGGATGTCCCATTGCTATCATGTTCAAGTCATCGCAGTATGGGTAGCCCATGTGGAATGCCACAATCCTCAAACCCGGGAAGTCGCGGGCAACATCATCAAGCAACAACGGTAAGGCATACTTGCTCTTACCTGGAGGAACCCAGCAGAAGCCAGTGTGTATATCGAGAACTATATTTAGCTCCTCAGCCCTGGCATAGAACGGCCAAAGATCCTGATCGTTTATATATGTATCTTCCGGCGGGTAAAATTTAAATATCCTGGCACCTTTTTCCTTTACCCAATACTCAAGCTCCCAGATGACGTTTTTCACCCCCCTGTATTTGATCGGTGAGATATTGGGCTGATATATAAAACGGTCAGGGTTTGACTCAACAATTTGGGCCATATCCCCATTGGTAACCCAGCGGCTGCTGTAACCGGTCGTGTCCATCATCGATTCGGGCAGAAGGCACGCTATGTCAACCCCGTATTTGTCCATGGCTGCCAGCAGTGTTTTGGGATCAGCGCTCTTCTGCATTTCCCAGGGCTCCAGCCAGCGGATAACTTCGGGTGGTGTACCCGTAAACAACGGCCTGCGAATGCTGTCGATGGCCTTCCACCACATCTGTACACCCGGGAAGTGGTTTACTGCTTCCATATGGCCTATAAGGTGCGCTTCGGGATCGATCTTGAAAAAATCGTCCTTTATAATCGTTGTAGCCTCCATCGTATATACCCTCCCCCTATACCAGTTTAAATACAGGCAGGCTGATCTGCTCCGTGCAGTCGCGGAAGGTGACTGCCACTTCCATGCCTATTTTCACGTCTTCCGGTCTGCATTCGACGATATTGGTCATCATTCGGACGCCCTCTTCCAGCTCGACAATTGCGAGCACATAAGGCAAGTCGGGTATAAAGGCCTGCTCAACACCGGCTATTGTCGTGGTCATGGTACGCACCCTGGCCTTACCGCTTACATCAGTCCACCCAACGCTAGCGGACCAGCAAAATGGACACACCTTGCGCGGGTAGAAGATCAATTTGCCGCAGTCGTTACATTTCTGCATGATTAGTTTGTGCTGGCGCGCTGCCTCCCAGAATTTCTTGCTCCACGGCTTTATTACCGGCAAAGGCTTGATATATTCGCTCATCACAGTTTCCTCCCGAAGATTTCAAAAATCATGTTCATACCGGATCCGCCGGCGCAGTTCATCATCACATATTTGCAGTTCTTCACCTGCCTATCGCCCGCTTTGCCCATCAGCTGCCGCACAGTTTCAACCAGGTAAGCAAATCCCACCCCCGACCCTGTATGACCGCGTGACAGGGCATCGCCGATGGTGCTGCAGGGCAGCTTGCCCCCGGGCCAGGTATTGCCTTCGGCAATAAAACGCACGGCTTCCTTGCCGTCTTTACAGACACCTAATGTCACAAGCAGTACCGGCATAAGCAGAGGATAGGCACAATATAGCTCCAGTATGTTCATGTCTTTTATTGATAAACCCGCTTGCTTAAACGCCACTGCAGCTGCCTCCCTGTACATCCTTGCCATCAGGTCGTCTGTCCTTTGAGTAACTGTAGCCTGGCAGTAACGTCCGCCCTCACCAAGCTTATATACCGGGTTTTTACATATCTTTTTTGCAATCTCCGGCGAAGTCACAACCAGGGCGGCGCCACCGTCGGCTAACATGTTGCATTCCATGGAATGCAGAGGCGTGCTTATCATGCGCGTTGACAGCGTCTTTTCCACCGTCAGCGGTTTGCGGAACATGGCGTTGGGATCAAGCTCCGCCCACTTTCTGAAGGCAACCGGGATCGATGCCATCTCCTCGGCCGTAATATTGTTCTCGTGCATGAAACGCTGCGTGGCCATGGCTATCATACCGTTATAGGTTGTTCCAAAGGGATACTCCCACTCCATGGACATGCCGGCAGTTGCAAAGGTCTGGATCAAGTAATTCGGGTCGATACTCGAGTACTTGGTGGCATGCATAAGCAATATAATTTTAGCGATGCCGCTATTTATCCAGTGTTCAGCCATACGTAAAAGGTTGGCGGAGGTAGCTCCACCGGCATTCACCGAAGCAATATCTTTGCAGCCCTTGAGTCCAATTTCCTCGGGCAATTTGCCGAAGACCAATTCCGAATCAAGTTTGGGTTGGCCGACAGCAGGCGAGCAGAGTACACCCTCAACATCGTTCTTGTCTATGCCTGCATCCCTGACAGCCTCCATACATGAATCGTAGATAATGTCCCATTCATGCCTGTCAGGATACCAGCCGGTGGGGACTTCACCGATCCCCACTATAGCTATTTTACCTTTGCTCATAGTTAAATCATCCTCCTTACTCAACTAATTTATTTGTGTATGAGTGACGCTGACATTAAAATTACTTGCCTTTCCAGACCGGCTTTCTTTTCTGCATAAATGCCACGGGTCCCTCGAGGGCATCTTCGGTGCCTGCTACAAGGCTGCCTGTCGACCTTTCAAGCGCCAGGGCGGCATCGATATCTGCTATTTCCAGGCAGTTGTTGAAGACCATTTTGGCCATTCTGACAGCGACAGGCGACTCAGCAGCTATTTTCTCTGCTATCTCCATTACCGTCTTTTCCAGTTCTGCGAATGGGACGACCCTGTTAACAAGCCCGATTTCGAGCGCTTCCTTAGCACTGATACGCCCAGCAGTGAGAAGTAGCTCTTTAGCCTTACGAACCGGCATTGCCCTGGCAAAGCGGACGATTCCGCCGGAGCCAGGAAGGATACCCAGGCCAACTTCAGTGATACCGAACATGGCGTTCTCGGAAGCGATAATGAAATCGCAGGCAAGTGCGTACTCCAAACCGCCTGCATAGCAGTATCCGTTAACCGCGGCTATGATGGGTTTCTCCATCCTCTCCATCAAGCGGTGTGACTCGTAACATACGTTACGCAGGTAGTTATAAGTGCCAACGGACGTGCCCACGCCTTCAAAGGGGAGGGCAAAGTCCTGGCCGGAGGAAAAGGATTTATCTCCCGATCCGGTGAGTATGATCACCCTCATTTCACTATCCGCCTGTGAATCGAGGAGGCATTCCTTTAATTCTGAAAGCATCTGAGCCGACATGGCATTGCGGCGCTCCGGATTATTAAAAACGATCTTGGCTATATGCTCTTTTTTCTCATAAATGATGTATTTGAATTGTTTGTCAGACATATATACCTCCTTTTCATGCACTGCTCATTAAAAAGACCTGGGCAATCCCAGCAGTTCACCGAGGAAATTTCGCCCCATTTCGTTGCTTATGGGAGCGAAGGTGAACTGGCGTGCATCCCTGAAATAGCGCTGTATATCGCTCTCCATTATGACGCCAGCTCCAGCAAAGATCTCCATTGCATTGGTCGTCGTCTTTACGGCGGTCTCGGAGGTGCAGATTTTTGCCGCTGTGGCCTCAAACCAGCAGGGCTTGTTATTTTCAAATAACCAGGCTGCCTTATAGGTCATCAGCCGGCCCATCTCGATCTCAATGGCCATGTCTGCCAGCCAGTGTTGTATGACCTGGAAGCCTCCGATGAGCTTGCCAAAGGCGGTCCTGCTCTTGGCATAATCCATCGCCAGTTCATAAGCCCCCTGCGCCAGACCAACGGTTGTGGCAGCACAGATAATACGTTCAGGATTTAGCAGTGTCACCAGGCTGTAAAATCCCCTGTTGAGTTCGCCAAGCAAATTGCTTTTAGGCACCCTTACATCGGTGAAAAAAACCTCATTGGCGCCTGCACCCCGCATGCTCAGTTTGTGCAGAGGCTTGATCTCCACGCCTTTGCTCTTGAGGTCGATAAAAAAGAGGGACATGGCCTTGTGGCGCTTGGGTGCAGCTTTGTCGGTAATAACCAGTGCACAGATATAAGGCGCCTTGTGTGCTCCTGTGATATAGATTTTTTGCCCGTTGACCACATATTCATCACCGTCAGCTACGGCAGTTGAGGAGATAGCCCCCAGCAGATCCGTACCGCCCGCAGGCTCGGTCAAGCCGATGCAGAACCCGATCTCTCCCTTGGCGATTTTGGGCAAGTAGGTGTTCTTTTGTTCTTCGTTGCCGTGGGCGTGTATTAGCCTGACGAACATACCCCCTCCCACACCGAAGGCAGCACTTGGTGAGCGTCGGCTCACCTCCTCCACGGTTATCACCTCGTCGATAAAGCTGCCGCCCAGTCCGCCATACTCTTTGGGAACAGAGCTATGCGCAAAGCCAAGCTGTATGGCCTTCCTGTGGATGCTGAGATCAAGCCAGTTCATATTTTCATCAGCATCCCATTTGCGTATGTAGTCTACGGGAAGCTCCTTTTCCACGAACTCACGTACGGAGGCTCGCAGCATTTTCTGGGCTTCGGTAAATTCAAAATCCATGTATTCCTCCTTTGCCTTTTTTACTCATAAACAGCGCGCTACCCCAGTCGTCTCTTCCTTCTCTTGTAATGCTTCATTTCCCTGTAACTCTTACGTTCTCCTTTTTTGCTCAATCCGAGGAAAAACTCCTTTAAGTCCTCGTTTGACTTCAGGCTATCACTGGGCCATCGAGCACAACTCTTCCATTCTCCAGCACGTAACCACAATCACTGATATTAAGTGCGGCAAGGGCATTCTGCTCGACGAGTAATACACTGCTGCTCTTTGCTTATTCTCTTAATAACGTAAAAAATAGTAACCTGAAGCTTCGGGCTCAAGCCTAAAGACGGTTCATCGAGCAGGATAAGCTTTGGCCGCGACATTAGAGCACGGCTGATGATTACCATTTGCTTTTCCCCGCCTTAGAGATAGCCACAGGTCTTATTGCGTAGAGATTTGAGTTTGGGAAAGCAATAGTAAACTATCTCCAAATTCTGACGCACACCATATATAAACTTGCCTCTTATGTCCTCCGTATGTCCATTTCAGGTGGAAATTTCAAATATGGATTGGCTGTATAGGGTATTCTGCCATACAGCTTTGATATCGACTTAGGTATCAAAGGTCCTTCTCTCCTGGTCTGAAATAGCTCAGGATAATGCTCTTCAAAGCCAGCCTCAGGATTTACCGAGCATCTCGGATACAGTCCTGCATTACATCTGTTCAGGCAAATGTTATCCCGTTTACAGTATTTAATAGAACCTGCCTTACCGTCTTTAACCTTGTTTGGCCAGTCAGGATCTGCGATCGCCTGCCTGCCAAGTGATATCATATCCGTGGTACCATCCTTAATAGACCGCTCGGCAACTTCAGGGTCGTGTATGCTTGGTGTGATCACGGGGATTTTCAGGGCGGCCTTAATTGCCTTAGCCTCTTTCAGAAGGTGCTCTTGAACGTGCTCCATGTTTTCCGGGAAGAAATATTTCATTGCTTCGTATGACCCGTCCGACAGATGCAAGAAGGCTACACCAAGCTCCTCAACTTTCTTTACTACCTCTATCATTTCATCGGCAGTGAAACCATCTTGCATGTGTTCTGCTGCGCTGAGTCTGATACCTACCGGGACGGCATCATTAACAGCCTCGAGTGCATAATCGATAACTTCAGCGACGAATCGCATCCGGTTTAATAATGAGCCGCCATATAGGTCTTTTCTTTTGTTGGAGCGTGGTGAGAGAAACTGGTGTTCCAAATATCCGTGCGGCGCATGTATTTCAATGCCGTCGAATCCCGCAATCACAGCCCTGCGACAGGCTTCCGCATATTCCTTCTCTTCGCCATGTATTTCCTCTATAGTCATCTCACGAGGAATATCATAGGGATGCATCATGGCTGGTGAACTCAATATATACTCGATTAGCTGCTTGGGGACATTTTCGATAGGTATGCTTACGGGAATTGCTGACGGTGCATAAGGAGGTGTGCCATCCAGAGCATGGCCTTGCCTTCCAAAGCCAATACTGAGTTGGGCAAATATTTTGGATCCAAAGGAATGCACGGCTTCTACCAAGTTATTTAACCCGGGTATGAACGATTCGTCATATAGATATAGATTTCTATGGAAAACAAACGGAGCTGCAAGTCGGGTGCATATAATTGCACCGGTAATAATAAGCCCAAAGCCGCCCTGGGCACGACGGGTCAGATGCGCGATGTCCTGCTGCGTAACATACCCCGCCTGGGTTGAATATGTCATATTCATAGGGGCAACCGCGATTCTGTTTTTGATCTCAACATCATTAATCTTGATTGGTTTTAAAAGTTCTTTAGTTTCCATTTAGTTACCCTCAATACGAATTGTGTCAATAATAGACATATTTTCCAGTCATTTTGCGTATTTGGCCCTCACCTCTTTGCGAAGTAGTTTGCCGACTGCTGTCTTGGGGAGTGGTTCAGCACTGAATTCGATGATTTTGGGGCACTTATACCCTGCAAGATGCTGTTTGGCGAAATCCGTTATCTCCTTTTTCAGTTCTTGCTCTCTGCCTTGATACTTTTCCCGGTATTCCTGCTTGGGATAAATTTCTGCGAGCACCTTCTCACCCCACTCGAGGTCAGCGATGCCAATCACGATTGCTTCCGAGACAGCGGGATGCTTGTACAGAACATCCTCAACTTCAAAGGGGTAAACCTTCTCTCCGCCGCTTTTTATCATGTCCGAAGCTCTGTCTGCGAGGTAGACGAAGCCATCTTCGTCCATGTGGCCTATATCTCCGGTGAAATACCAATCACCCTTTTTCACCTTTCTTGTCTTGGCAGGATCCTTCCAGTATTCCTTCATAGTCGACTTGCTTCTGATCATGATTTCCCCTATTTCCCCGGGTTTACACTCATTTCCCTTTTCATCAACAATCTTGATTTCGCTTACCAGTGATGGTCTCCCCACCGATTTGAGTCTGCGGGTAAGATTTTCGGGACCATCTATAACGTGGTCCCTTGCAGGGAGTGATGTCCATGGACCGCCTTCTGTGGCACCATATCCCTGAGAGAAGATATTCCCAAACCTATTGATGCATTGTTTCAGTATCTCGGTGGGCATGGGCGCGCCTGCGTAGGAAAAAAACTTGATGCTGCTAAGGTCATACTTATCGATATCAGGATCATTGACCAACCAGAAGTATACAGTTGGTACAGCATTCATATGAGTTACCTTTTCTTTCTGAATGGCATTGAAGATTTTCTTCAGATCCGGCCGATTGACCATGACGACTTTATCACCAGCGAAGTGCAGTGCCAAGATAGGCCAGAAAGATATATGAAAGGCGGGCAATATAAAAAGCGTAGCGTCCTCATCACCCGGAGGGATTCCGCTCTTGATGTTGGCAAGGACGCATCCGGTTACATAGGTCATGAGGCCGCGGTGTGTCAGCACGGCTCCTTTGGGTAAACCGGTTGTCCCGCCGGTGTACATTAGAATTGCAGTATCGTTTTCATGCATCCTCGTCTTGGGTTCGTCTGGTGATCCTGCTTGGATCAGGTCTTCGTAATATTTCATTCCTGGAACGCGATCTACTGCGCTAATATAATATTTAATACTCCCCAAAGCAGGTTTCAGCGCTTCTGCCGTTTCTTTATATTCAGGGCCAATTACAAAGCCTATCGAATCTGAATGTTTAATAATGTGCTGTAGCTCATCGGGATGCAACCTGAAATTGAGTGGAACCGGTATAATACCCGTCTTGGCCATCGCATAATAAAGTTCTACAAATCTGTGGCAGTTCTCCATAAGTATTGCCACGTGATCACCTTTTTTTAGTCCAAGGCCAACCAGGGAATTGGCCAGTCTGTTGATCCTCTCATTGAACTGCTTCCACGTGTACCTTACTTCGCCGTAGCCGTTGCACACCATGCAGATTTTGTCGGGATTCAGACGTGACCACCTAACCGGGATATCACCAAGCACGATCATTTCACAACCTCCAAGATTATTTATTTGATTATTTATTGCTTATATTCGGATATGCGGCGCACGGCTTCCTCAGCCCATTCAATAAACAGCTTATCCTGTCTTATCGCGAGGTCACCAATCAACCGCCAGTACAGCAGGTCAACTTCATTCCCTTTCAGGTTCTTTTCTATGGCAGTTGTGGCCTCGGTCTCGTAGTAATGGAGTTCCTTCTTTATCTGTTCCGCATAGGACCGTATGTTTGCTATCACATGTTTTTTAGTGACACGGCTGCCGTACCACATCTGCATCATAAGCGGGTCGCGATTTGATTCCAGATGAACGGGCGTTTTCAACCACCTATCAAGTGCGCCTCCTCCTTGCTCTGTCAGATAAAAAACATTTTTATCCGGGTATTTTTTCTGATTGACCCTCTTCGATTCGACAAGACCGTCTTCAGCCATCTTGTTGAGCTGCCGGTAGATAAGGCTCAAGGTAGGCCTGACTGTCTTGAAGAACATCTTATGTAGCTGATACCCGGATTTAGGCCCGTAACTTAAAAACCCAAGCAACCCATATTTTAAGGACACATGAACCTCGGGAAATATATACTTTCAATGTAGATTACTGTATTAGTACAGTACTGTATTAGTTTAATATACATGAAAATAATTTGTCAATATTCATCGAAAATAGCTACCGTCCCATTGTAATTGTGGTTTTCAGAAAATGCTTGTCGTGCAATCGGGCATGTGTATAGAAAGGTTATGCAAACGTAAAAGTCTAATATTGGAACCAAATTCCCAGTGCCCGCCTTCGTTTCAGTAAGTTAAGGATAGGACGGGTAGATGGAGCCCGACCCTCCCTCGCCTCCGCCAGCCAATTTGAAGCTAAAATCCGCAAGATTTTAGCCTTTTTATATTTAAGAGGCGGGTTATTAGACCCTCGAACTCCACGTCCATTTAATTGTAAAAATGACCGATGCTAACTTGCAGCTACCTTACATCTATACTTTTTAGCGCGGCGTATTGCATATCCAGATGTTTATGCAGTGGTAGTTATTTTCGTGTTTTACAGCATTGCTGCTTTTATAACTGGGCTGAACCACGATTAACGAACCGAACAATGCTGCAGGGCAGTAACGAGCCTAAGATTTCTATCTATTAAGCAATTATTCCTTTACTTCTTTACCTCCTCAAATACCTGATCGCTACAGCGTGCACAATCTTTGGCATAATACTTTCTGGCGTTAACAAAATGAAAGATCACTGCAAGCAGCAGGGCTGGATAAATAAACAGGAACCCAATTTTTAATCCTTCCGATCCCCCTCCAAACGCATCTGAGATGAGACCTACCAGCCAAGGGCCAAGGGCAGCACCAGCTATATACCCAATTAATATTGTAAGGCTGTGACCTGTAATCCTGTGCTTAACAGGGATAATATCTGTAGAAATTGAGGTTGACATTGGCGCAATCATCGTCACGATTACCGTTTGAGCGACCAGAATTATGATAAAGATTTGCAACGGTCCGCCTAAGGAAAATAGTAGCATACCTGTTAGTATCATATTAAGCAACTGCGCAACTGTCATCATATAAGCCCTTCCCGCTTTATATCGTCTTTGCCAGATATCCGCAATCCAACCACCAAATGGCATACCCACTATGGCAAGTAACGCTGCCACTCCTACGATGGTTCCTGCCTGTGCTGAATCCAAGCCGTATACTCTCATTATCAGTGCTGGCAACCAACCTAAAAAAGTAATATAGAATAATCCCCAGAATGTCATACCAAGTGTATTAAATAACACAGATTTAATTTTTAATATTCCAATCCATTCTGACAGGTGCTGCTTATCCAGCGCATGTTCTCCCTTCTCTTTTACTGTGGCATAATCTTTAAAGAAAAATGTAATTATGCCTAAAATAATCCCTGGAAAGGCAAAAACATAAAACGGAGCGCGCCAATCGCCCGTCCTGGTTACAATTATTCCACCGATTATTAGACCTAATATGGTTCCGAGAGCTGCACCTATACCAAATATGCTTAATACCCTGCCTCTCCGCTCCTTAGAGAAAACCAATGAAAGCCATCCTGTACTACCGGGATTATAGCCTGCCTCTCCGACGCCTACTAAAAAACGGACAATAATCAAATGCACGAACTTAGTAGCGAAACCAGTAGCTAGCGTAGCGAAACTCCACATGATGGCCATAATTCCAATTGACCCACGACGACTCCACCTTTCTACGAAAAATGACGCGGGTATCGTCAATATTGCCATACCAATACTGAACATGGACTGGATTACACCGAGTTCTGTATCTGTCAGTCCGAGGGCGGTTTTCATTGGCTCCAAAACTACAGAAAGGATAGACCTGTCTGCAAAACTCATGGTGTAAAGCAAGGTAAGTACGACCAGTATGAATATTGATTGAACCTTCCCTACGCGATACTTATTTCCTGACTCAATAATCGTGCCCATCTCTTTTGCCATCACCTCCGACTTTTTATTTTTCTTGTATCCGAATGAACTCAATTGACTTCTGCGGATCACTGCTATAAGTGTAATGCAGTTAAATTTGGTCGGTTACACAGTGCCGATCTACCCGATAATTTACCCAATAACAATCTCCCACATAGTATTGGCCGCGCTACTATGTATCGACTACAGTCAGAAATGATATTATAGAATCGAAAATGGGAATCTAAGGTGCTCAGGTTCCTTTAAATCTGGGATCCCTTTTTTCGATGAAAGCCATGGTTCCTTCTTTTATATCTTCGCTATAGAACTGCGGCCGTACATATTCATCGAATTCTTTTGTAGCCTCCCTTCTTATCTTGGCCATTTTATTATCAACAGCCTTATACTGTGCATATTTTATTGCCCTCAGTGTTAACGGCGCATTTTTTTTCAATACTTCTGCGATTTTAACTGCTTCGCACAAAAGATCTGGAGGAGCAACAACTTTATTTATCATACCAATTTCATATGCTCTTTCAGCGCTCATATATTTAGCTGTCATCAATAGTTCCAAACTGATCTTAAACGGCATATAAGGAAGATATTCAACGATGCCTCCTACAACACCGACCCGCGATTCTGGAAAGCCGAATTTTGTACCTGCAGCAGCAACTGTTAAGTCACAGCCATGTATAGCCAGCGAGAAGCCTGCGCCAAGAGCAAATCCATGAATTGCGCCAACAATCGGCTTAAATACTCTTATACCATTGGGTGGAAAAGCCTTGCGAAGATCTGCAACCATTTTGTCTACATCTCCAGGTTTGATAGATGCGACATCAACATCTATGTCCTGACCAACGCAAAAAGCATTGCCGGCGCCCTGGACAATAGCAACCCGGGCTTCGATATCCGATTCAAATTGTTTCCATGTTTTCCCCAATTCGATAGACAGTTCTGAGTTTAATGCATTTAACCTCTCGGGACGATTGAGGGTGATATAAGCTATCTGGTCTTTTACTTCGTAAATAACTACTTTTTTCTCATTCATTAAATATCCCCTATCAAATTATTTGGGGTGAGGCTCGTCACTTGTTTTTTACATCTATAGATAAATGCTTTTTGACTTGATGATTATCATCAGAATCTTTGCGTAAATCCGCAAAGACGATATCATAAGACCGCTTCTTTAGATCGGCTATGTACAAAGTCTCTACCTTTACTACTCCCTCTATCTGACTTATTTCTTTCTTAATTAGCCTTACCAGCATATCGGGTTTAGCAAGATAAACCGAGGCGAGAATATCATATCTGCCAAGTGTTAAAACCACGAGATGCACATCAGGATGAGCAACAAGTGTATCGCAAATACTGTCCAATTTACTTCCATCTATATTCAAGGCGATTATCGCATTAGCTATAAAGCCCACTTCCACCGGGTTAGGAAGTGCTTTGATAACAATGACATTCTGATTTATCAGGCGCTCCACCCGTCTCGATACAGTTGAAATGCTTATCTGTAATCGATTCGCTAATTCAAGATAACTGAGTCGTCCATCCCGCTGTAACTCTGTGATTATTTTCTTGTCAATATCATCAATCATTTTTCCCCTATAGCGTATATGTAACTTCGTTTTCCCGGATGCTAAAACATCGCGGAGACAAATGGCATTGGTCCCTTTAAATAACCCCCTGAGACTTGAAACTATCTAAATCATCTTTAGTGTAGCCCAGCATCCCGCACAGTATTTCTTCATTGTGTTGACCAGGTACGGGAGGGATTCCTCTAATGGATCCAGGTGTGCCCAACAATTTGGGGACTGTACCGTAAACACCGGGTAATTTACCGCAATCGGGATCGTCCACCTCCCAGATCAGTTCCCGGATTAGAACCTGGGGATCTTCTGGAAGCTCCAGGATATCCATCACTTTTGCATAAGGAAGATCAGCATCTTCAAGTAACTCTTGTGCTTCGTCCAGTGTTTTACTGTGAACCCATTCTTCTGCCATCGGTTCGATCGTACTTCTATTCTTCAAGCGGTCATTAAAAGTCCATGCTGCCAAGTCTTCCCTATTAGTCAATTTTGAAAATTTGCGCCACTGCGCGTCAGTTTGAACTCCAAACACAACATATTTATTATCTTTTGTTACATAGGAATCCATAGGTACAGCCCAGGGATGTTTATTACCGAGCCTCTTTCCACCGGACATTAAAAATCCACCCACCTCACCAATTGACCAGTGACACATGGCATCAAACATCGAGGCATCAATCATCTGGCCTATGCCGCTTATGTTTCTATAGTGCAACGCAATAAGAATTCCGATCACGGCATAGACGGCCCCCCCGTAGTCTGCCAATTGCATCCCCACCCTTACAGGAGGCTTATCAGCATATCCGTTAATACTCATAATACCTGAAATGGCTTGAACAGTAGGATCATAAGCCATCCTTTCTTTGTATGGCCCCGTCTGCCCATAACCTGATAACGCACAGTAAATAATCCGCGGATTGGCCTTTTTAAGCACATCATAACCGAGTCCTAATTTATCCATTACCGGTTGACGAAAATTCTGAACGACAACATCCGCCTCTTCTACCATTTTTAGAAAAATCGCTTTTCCTTTATCATCCGTCAAGTTCAAAGTAACTGACCTTCTGTTTCGGCGTCTGCACCATGCAGATAGTTTTTGTATTTGTATAGGACGACTATTAAGCAACTTCCAGCTATAATCACCTCCCGGCGGCTCAATTTTGATTATGTCAGCACCAAAATCCGATAGAATAGTCGTGGCAAACGGCCCGGCTAAAACCTGTGTCAGGTCTAATATCTTTACATCACTCAGTGCTCCGGTCATATTTAATTTCAACTCCTTTAATAATTTTCGATCGCCGGTTTACTCATGGCTAAGGTCAAGAAGACTCGCCGTGTTTTTGTTAAATCACATACCAGTGTTAGACAACTCCCTCTTCTCTCAAAATCGCAATATCATTATGGCTACAGCCAAGTAATCCTGAATAAATTTCATCATTATGCTGACCATGTTTGGGTGGACAACCTTTTATTCGACTGGGTGTTAATGAGAGCTTGGGAGGAGTTGGGCCGGAAACATTGAGCTTGCCTATTTCATCATCAATTTCAATAAAACACTCTCTCGCAACCGCTTGGGGAGCAGATGCTAATTCTGCCGCAGTAACAATGGGAGCATTAACTAATTTATGTTTGTCACAAGCTGCAATTGCCTCATCAAGTGTCCTGGTTTTAGCCCATTCCGCAGCCCACCTGTTCAATTCCGCCTTGTTCATCAACCGCTTCCCCAAATTCCATTTTTCTTGTATCAATTGCTCTTTACCAATCATCGTAAGGAATTCTTCCCACTGTGCATCTGTCAGAACTCCATACATGAAATATTTTCCGTCTTTAGTCTCAAAAAGCTCCGCCGGAGCCCCAAATGGGTGCGTGTTGCCCTGCCGCTCTGCGCCAGTGAGCTTGGACGTCAATATTTCTCCACCGGTCCAGGCAACCATGGCATCATACATGGAACAATCTATCATCTGCCCTTTTCCGGATATATCGCGATAGCGTAAAGCCGCCAATATACCAATAACCGCGTAAGTAGCTCCAACATAATCTGCCAGCTGAATACCGACCCTGACCGGCGGTTGATTAGGAAAACCCGTCATACTATTTAGGCCGGAATAGGCCTGGATAGCCGGGTCATATGCACGTTTTTCACGTAATGGACCGGTTTCACCAAATCCGGATATGGAACAATAAATTATGGACGGATTTGCTTTGCGCAATTCACAGTAACCAATACCTAGTTTATCCATCACCCCGACCGAAAAATTCTGCACTACTACATCGCTTTTCTCCACCAACCTTAAGAACAGGTTTTTACCTTTTTCTTTAGTTAAATCAATTGTGATTGACCGGCGGCCCCTTTCAGTTCTCCAATTCATAATTCTTTTAAATTCTGCCGGCAGCCCGCCAAACTTTTTCAAAGATCCACCCGATGGAGGGTCGATTTTTATCACATCTGCCCCCATATCAGACAGCATGGTCACGGCAAAGGGCCCGGATAAGACCCGTGTCAGATCCAATACACGGATGTCGCTAAGAACACTATCCATTTAATGCACTTCCTCCTATTAGGCATTTACTAACTGGTTCCTGAAAACGGATATCTTTCTGAGGAATAGTCAGTATGCAATGTTATCACTTTATAATGCAATTATATGCTAATAATTTCTTAATAAGAGCTACTATATTGCATATTATAAAATTTGTCAATATTAATTAGCGTTAGAATGAAAATATATAGCGTTCTGATATATTCGCAATTAATGAGACAGTTGTCGATATACTGCTCCCTATATAAAATGGGATCTTTCATACAAATATTAATAAATCAAGTATAAAATCCTGGAAGTATGGGTCGGAAGATATTTAGGAATTGAATAAAACTCCCAGCGACCGTCTCTGTCTTAGCAGGTCAATGATAGGACGGTTAGATGGAGCCCGACCCTCCCTCGCCTCCACCAGGAACAATATACCTGCCTGATCAAAAATCCGGCAGGTTTTTATGTATTTAATATACTGGGAATATCCTTGTCAACGGCGCGTCACTTTACTGATCGATGTAATTGACCTATTATCAATATATAATTTGGTTGAGATAGAGTAAACGGATGCATTTCCCACGGTTACTTTTAGTTTTTATAATGGGAGTCCTTTTTCTAAATTGCTTGCCGCCATGTGAGAGGACGCCCGATAATAGCAGCATGCCCGTATCAAAGCGAGAGGTTGTATATAGTATGAAGGGTGTCGGTATCAATCTGCCTCAATCGGACTTTGTGGACATGAAAAATGCGGGTATTGATATACTTGCAACGGAATGGGGCATGGAGGAGGATGTCGACAAGGTCAGAAAATTCCTGGACCAAGCCCAGGCTGCCGGATTGAAGGTCGTGATGGACGGGGGATTCAGTTACACAGCCTGGGGCTTCACCAATGATGATTGGGACAAACTGCCGGCCGGCAAGAGGCCGGTTTGGCAAAAGGAGCGGGTGCAGAATTGGATCAAAGCTCTAAAAGATCATCCCGCCATATATGCATGGGATATCTGCAACGAGTTCGGGGAGAACCTGCCCAGCGGCGCCGGTATTAAGAACTCGGATTGGCCGAAAAGCAGGATTACAATCGAACAGCTCAAACAGGCCAGGGCGGATGTGCTGGAAGCAGATAACACCAGGCCGATCCACGCCAGGATGTATGAGTGGGATTCCAATAACATGACCGCATATATAAAATCGATGCTCGATGAGAGGATCGTGGATATCATTTCACTGAACCTTTATTCCAACTACCTGGATGAGGGCAAGCTCCAGTGGCCCGATGTAATAGAGGATGCCGGTCAACGCTGTGTGACGGCGATAAAACAGGCTGCGCCGCAGACCAAGGTCTGGCTGTCTATCGCAGCATTTGAGGATGGGAACATGTTCCAGCGGCCTTCGACGGCAAGCCTGGCCAGGGATATAAAATATGCCGGTGAAATCGATCAGCTCGACGGCATCTCCTTTTTCTGCTGGGGTCCGGTTAACCAATGGGATGAGAGCAACAACTGGTACCTGCCCAAAACCGGCGCCGATCTATGGTGTGTCATCAAACAGGCAATGGCAAGCGCCAGATAGTTCAGCTTATCAGCGGGCTTCGCATATTCGATAGTCTGAAATATCTATAAGGTCATCTGCCTTCAGCCCAGGACTCTTCCCTGGGGTCGGCGCCGCCTGTCAGCTGGCCTATTTGATGATCTCTGATTATGGCGTCCGCCGCTCCGTATTTGTTATCCCAGGTATCGCCCACCTCTATCTTGTATCCCATCGACTCAAGCTGTTTGCCGATCTTGTTATATAAGGGCAGCTCGAGGCCGATAGTGCCGGGCTTGTATACGTTGGGGGCAAAGGAATCGGGGAAGTTGAAGGATTGGAAGCGCGGCTCATTTATGGCTTCCTGGGGATCCATGCCGAACACCACGACGTTCAGGAACACCTGCACGTTGGTCTGTGTCTGCGTGTCTCCTCCCGGTGTGCCGAAGCTCATAAAAAGCTCGCCGTCTTTAAGCGCCATACAGGCGTTGGGCGTTATGCGCGGCCTCTTGCCCGGCTGGAGGGCGTCCGGGTGCTGTGGGTCAAGTCGGAACTGGTTCATGCGGTTGCCCAGTGTCAGCCCGGTGCCCGGCACCATGGGTGTCTGCGGGAAGTCGCTGGGCGTCAATGAGACAGCGTTACCCTGGGAATCGACTACACAGATGTAGCTGGTGTCCTTGCCGAATTGAAGGCCGGTACCTTCTGAGGCGACGATGTCAGCGGGGCTGGAAAGGCTCGACGGGGCGGCTTCACCCTGGTATTTCCAGGGGTCGCCGGCTGCGGGCATTACCCCGAAGGCCTTATCCGGTGTCATCAGTTGTCTGCGCTCCTGAGCGTAGCGGATATCAAAAAGTCCCGCTGCGGGCACCTTAACAAATGCAGGGTCGCCGAAATAGGCTTCCCTGTCCGCCATGGCGAGCTCAACCGCCTGCAGCACGATATGGACGTACTCGGGCGAGTTGTGTCCCATGCTCTTGAGGTCGATCCCGTCCAGGATTTGCAGCACCATGGGTGTCACCGCGCTCTGGTTCCATGTCTGGTTGGCGTAGATTGTATAGGGGCCGAAGCGGCCCTGCAGCGGCTTTTCCCAGTGTCCGCTGTAGCATGCCAGGTCCCCGGCGGTGAACAGCCCTCCTTTTTCTTTATGGAAGGCCACGATTTTGTCCGCTATTTCCCCCTTGTAGAAGGTATCCCGGACTGCCATCAGTCCCGCCTGGCGCGTGCCGCCTCTGGCCAGGACATCCTGCTCCGCTTTGGCCATCATTTCGAAGGTGTCTGCCAGGTCCGGCCGGCGGAAGACCTCGCCATGGTGAAGGGGACGCCACCACTGGCCGCCCAGGTATACCTGTGAGTTGTATGGCATGAGGATGGTGAAACCGAGGCGCTCGACCAGGCTGAGGTTAAGGTTCTTGAGCATGGTATCGTGTACCGGGAAGCCTTCGCGCGCCAGCTTGACCGCCGGGGCGCTCAATTCCGTAAATGATTTCGTGCCGTATTTATCCAGTATGGAAACGATCACGTCGGGAGAGGCGGGCAGAAGCTGTGACCAGATGTCCATCTTGGGCACGGTCTTCCAGCCTCGCGAGTGGAACAATTCGATGGTAGCCCTGGCGGGCGCGGTCCCGGCGCCCGTGTAGCTCTCCACTGTCTTCGTATCCGCATCGTATATTAAGATCGGCGCAACTCCCGGGAAAGAGGCCGCCTCGCCGTATGTTACATTGAGTGCAAGAAGCGCTGCCACGGCGCCGTCTACGGCGTTGCCGCCGTCCTCCATAACATCCAGCGCAGCCTGTGTGGCCCAGGGTGTGCCGGTCGCCGCCATGAAGTTATATGAGATGGCTGCAGCGCGGTCCATTTTGTGAGTATCGTTGAATGACATAGTTTCCCTCGGCCCCTTGGGCAGTATCAAATAGGTGATCCCCAGGATGAGGACCAATCCGGCTATGATTGCGCCGGACCAGGCCAGGAACCTGTAAAAACGTCGTTTTTTCATACAAATCATGCTCACCTGGAGTTGTATCCCTCGATGTATTTCTCAAGAGTCGTGATCATCAGCTTCAGGTTGTCAGGGTTGACCCGGCCGGGATTATCCAGGGTGCTGTGGAACGAGCCTTCGCCCAATCCCGGTAACCCGGAATTACCGACGGTGATTGCAGGTATCCCTGCAGACATAAAGCGCTGCGCATCATCGGTGATCGCCGGGCGCGGCTCCATGTCCATGCCGGCCATCTCTTTCCAGGCGGCGCCCAGCCGCTCCGCAAGGCCGGCATCGGCTTCGTAAAATTTCAGGAACTGGCCGTCCTTTCTCCAGTAGACCATGGTACCGTTCTGCCCTGCCAGCTCCAGGTTCACCAGGCTGATGGGTACGGTGGGCTTGTTTCCCTTGCCGAATCGTTCGAGTATATAAGCATGGGAGCCCTGTAAACTAACCTCCTCGCCAGAGGTCAGGACTATAGTGATATTGCTGTTTCCGATGTCGACCTTACCGTCGTGAATGTCCTTGGAAAGCACCAGCAAAGCCGTCACGGAGCCGCCGTCATCCACCGATCCGAAGCTCTGCCTGTCGGCAGGAATGAAAATGTACCCTCCGAAGCCGAGGAAGATCAGTCCCCAGTATACCACTACGGCGCCGGCCAGGATAAGTGTCACCGCTGTCACGGCTTTTTTCCTGAGAACTTCATAGCGTTTAATGAAGAAAGTGAATATGGATATTACCAGGCCGACGATAACGGCCAGAGGGATAAAAGCGTATATCTTCGAGCGCTGGATATGGTCCCAGAAATCGGTCTTGGAGTCGTAGTGGGCGGCAAAGACCAGCTCCCTGGCAGGATCGGGCACCGTGTAGCTTACGATGATATTTTCCCCGCCCTTGGTGATGAGTGAGGTGACAACCGGTATGAAAAGCTCAAACTCCAGGATAAGAACCAGGGGGATGGCCAGCGCCACGATAAGGGCGGCCAGGGGCTTCTTCTTGAGTACGAAGATAAACAATAGGATGCCCAGTAGCAGCATGCTGGCGCCGAGCAGGAGCTGCATGTAGGGGCGAAGCGTAAATTCCTGCACCACAAACGGCACGCCCCAGCCGGCCAGCAGTGTCTTTAAATAGGCTGCCGTCTCTGCCAGCGCCTGGCTGTGATCGGGGCGTGGGATCGACAGGTGCGCTAATATATCGGCAAGGTGCATGGCTGCCTCCGTATATCAGGTCGTAGTAAAGAATTATATCACGCCTGCATCTGCTCAATTGCCCAAATATATAGTATTTTACCTGAACAGAAGGTGTTCGTGTATCGCCTTGCCGGAACTGGTTGTTGATTTTCCCCCGATGTCGGTTTCTAAAGTGTAGTCTCCCAGGAAACGCCAGTGATACTGGTCCCACTGCGATAATTTGGGCAGTCTATCCGTCTCCACAGTCTTGGTCGTAAGGAGTTCACATTTGAAATGCAATCCGTCTTCATCTCCGCTACGGATAACAATTTTAGACGGGATCTTTTTACCGGTCAATTGGCAGGCATCCTCTTTTTCAACAGTAAGCTTATACCGGTCGGTCAGCAGGACCGGTTGCTTGTTTTTCGCCAGTAGCAGCCGGGATATGACAGGGCGATCCGCATCGACCGGGAACAGCCAGTAATATATCAGTGTGTACACCGGGTCATACAGTCGCCCCCAGTACCAGCCCTTGAAACAATCATCGATATTGGAATTACCCCAGTTCTTGTCGTGGTATCCATGACCGGTTACAGGGATGCGGCTGCCTTCAATGCGCAGGGTACCCGATACATCGGACCTGGGAGCCGCTATGATCCAGCCCTGCTTTTTTTCACCGTCGTTATATAAATACCCGTCGCCGTTTTGCTTCCACCCCGCCACTTTCCTGCTGTAGGTAAGGTCAACCCCGCACTTCCTGGTATGCATGGAGATTGCGTAGCTATTGTCCTCCAGGCGGGCGAAATTGCCTCCCATTTTGACGTCGCACTTTTCGGGACTGCTGCTGCATTCATTGGGATCGATAGCCGCCATGCCGACATGTCTTTTCCCATCCGGGGAATAGATAAAAACCTGTACAGTCGGGATATGCGGGCTGGTAAAGGGATTGCGCCAGTGGAAAGTGGCTACGCAAGAGTAACCGTTGTCGAACCTGGCGTCGAAATACCACCACTCATAATATTCCGAATTATCGCATGGATGTAATGTATCATCAGCATCCTGGTATTGTGGGAGAATCAAATTTGCCAACTGAATTTCTCCTAAAATCTGCCGTCAATTTCGAGCGAGGGCGGCAGGATTATCTCGTAGATAATTCTGCCGCCCTTTAAATATTCTGATTTAGCCCTGGGGTCGTTGATCCACGATGCGCGTGGCTTTGAGCGTAGCGCCGGGATTGAATATATCGGAGAGCGGTACGAATTCAACTTTAGGTGTCAGCTCGACCGCCCTTTTGACCTTGTCCTTGAGGTCGGACTCAAGTTTAGCCTGGTCAGCGCCTTTGTCGGCGCCCACCAGCAGCTTGATCACATCCATGGAATATGGGTCGTCCTGCTTCTCCTTGGTTATGATGAACTGGTACTCGATCACCCCCGGTGTATTGGCCACGGCGTCGCGCATGATTTCCGGGTTGATCAGCGTGCCTTTGACTTTCATCAGCTCCTTGGTACGGGTGCCGTACGTGCTGCCGACGGTCGTAACGATCCTCTGGTCGTTCCTGCCACAGTGCGGGCACTGCTTGTTACTAATGGCTACGATGTCACCTACCAGGTAACGCAGCAGGCAGGTACCCCGGCGATCGAGGTGTGTTATGCAGAGAAGACCTGCTTCACCATCGGCCTTGCGCTTGCCTTTCTCGTCAACCACCTCGAAATAGTACATCTGCGGCACGCCCTGGTGCGCCCCGCCCAGCTCCCGGCATTCCTGGAAGGCGGTCTGCGACTCGGTGAAGCCGAAGGCGTTGCTGATGTAGACCTCCTTGGCGCCCATCTTCTGCAGGCGCTTGCGCATATCATCGCGCATGCCCTTGGGCACCGCCTCGCCCAGCGCCTGAACCTTTTCAATGCGCGAGAAGTCCCTGCCCTGCTCCTCCGCCGCCATGATCAGCCGCCTGATATAGGAGCCGATACCGCAAAGCACGTTGACTTTCTTTTGCTCGATATCTTCTATGGCCTGCTGCATGGGGCGGTGGATGTTGTAAGGGAATCCCGGCAGCTGGGCGCCTGTAAAGCCATAGCTCAGCGTCATACCGGTCGCGGCAGCGAAATGCTGGGTCTTGTAATATCCGATATGGGGAATGAAGTGGAACGGGAAGAGATTCATCACATGATCTGTGGGCTCCAGGTAACCTATTTTGCAGCCTGTCCTGAACATCCATGACTGCATGAACATATCGTAGGTCGTATTGTAGAAGCGGGTGGGCAAGCCGGTGGTCGTACCTGTGGTGTAGGTTATCTCGTAGAGTATGTACTCCATGATGTTATTGAAATCAAGTTCCAGCTTGAAGGACTCGCCGCGGTCCTTCATGTAATCTTCCTTGCTGGTGGTGGGAATCTTCTGCAGATCGTCTACCGTTTTGATCGATTTGGTGTCCAGTCCCCATTCCTTGAACTTTTCACGGTAAAACGGGCTGAATTTCTCCAGGCGCTCCATCTGCTTGACCAGATTGGCGTCCTGTGCGGCGCGTATCTCCTCCTTGCTCTTGAAAGAGAGGTCGAGCGGCTGGTCCTGCTTGTACATGGGGACATTGTTGATCCATGCCATGACCTCCGCCGGGTTCCTGGGTACCTTGAACTGTTTTGCCATCAACTACCTCCGTTAAATATTTATTTCAAAGTTAGGTTAAGCTCTTTTAGAATGCACGCCGGTGGATTGAGTTTTGCCGTCGGCCGAGATCGATTTCAGGATATTATCGGTCTGGATGCGGATATAGTCATCCAGTGAGCATGTTTTCCTCATCAGCCATCTCCTGAGCGCCCACATATGGCCGGTGATCACGATATTATTGGCAGCCAGCGGGATATTATCGATTTTGAATTCGCCGCTATAGCAGCCCCTGCGCAGCAGTTTTTCGAACTCTGCAACCAGGCCCTTTTCCCTGTCCATGATGATCTTACGCGCCTCAGCCTGCAGGTTCTTGGTTTCCTGGTAGAAGAAAAGTGTGAAATCGGAGGCCGTATCAGTGGCACGGATGAACTGGTCGACGGTCTTTATCAGGGCTTCGGTCGGGCGAAGCGATTCGAAGCTGATGACGATCTGCTTGATAAAGTCGGAGTAGAGGTGCAGGTCATAGTCCATCATTATCTGCAGGACATCCTCTTTGCCGCCGATGTAGTAATACAGATGTCCCATGGACATCCCGCAGGCCTGAGCTATCTCCCGGATGCTGGTCTG
>Ga0268278_1000376_pt1 | contig 32607 bp, 31 predicted proteins | sample saktaG_3_FD_190135 | JGI IMG/M metagenome (GOLD analysis project Ga0268278, IMG submission 190135) | Saline water microbial communities from Sakinaw Lake, British Columbia, Canada - sak_2010_1_5_55m | ecosystem: Environmental > Aquatic > Non-marine Saline and Alkaline > Saline ...
AGCAAAGCTAAAATAATTCCAAATAGATTTACAACTTTGAAACCAAGAAAAAGAGAAATAATAAAAATTAAAATTCCCTGAATTAAAGCGGTGGTTAATCCTCCGGCAATCCTTCCTAAAACAATAACCAGTCGGCTCACCGGAGCAACCATTATCTCTTTTAAAAAACCGAATTCTTTGTCCCATAAAACAGAAAGGCCGGCGAACATTGAGGAAAAAAGCATGGTCATACCAATAATTCCCGGGACTAAAAAATCAAGATAGTTTGTCCCCTGAGGCGCTCCCGGAAGATTAAAACCGGAATTAAATCCCATTCCCATAGCCAAAAGAAAGAAAAAGGGCATAGCTAAAGAGCCAATTATTCGGCTTTTAGCTCTTAAAAATCTTTTCATCTCCCTTAACCACATTACATATATTACTTGGAGGTTATTTGCTTTCATATAATTTTATCGTTGAAATCTTCTTCTCATTGCTATTTTATTTTTCTCAGTCTGGCTAACCTCTCTTTCTCTAATGGTTTTTCCCGTGAAGCGCAAAAAAACGTCTTCCAATGTCGGCTTTCTAAGATTGACGGATTTTATTTCAAAACCAAGATTTTTTTGGTCAATTTTCATCAAAAGCGGGATTTTCTTTTCGCCTTGTTCGCAATTTAAATCAATGGTTCCATTGTGTTGATTAATCTTTTTCACCCAGGAAATTTTTTGGAAAATCGGGAAAGCTTTCTGTGAAGACGTCACTTCAATTGAAACCACATCTCCGCCTAAGATATTCTTTAAATTTGCGGGGGTATCCAAAACAACGATTTTCCCAAAATCAATAATAGCTACTCTTTGACAAAGATAGTCAGCTTCTTCCATATAATGAGTAGTTAAAATAATAGTTGTTTTTTCTTTTTTATTTAATCTTAAAATATATTCCCAAATACGGCGCCTGGTTTGAGCGTCCAACCCTAAAGTTGGCTCATCTAAAAATAAAACTTTGGGGTAATGCATCAAACCCCGGGCAATTTCTAATCTCCTCTGCATTCCCCCGGAATAATTTTTTACTAAAACATCTGCCTTGTCGTGAAGTTCAACCAACTCTAGAACTTCTTTGATTCTTTTTTCTCGAGTTTTTTTATTTAAACCATAAAGACGGGCATGGAAATCTAAATTTTCTTCCCCAGTCAAACGATTGTCCAGGGCCGGCTCCTGAAAAACAATGCCGATAGAATTTCTAACTTCATTTTTCTGTTTCAGAATATTGAAATCCCAAACTTTTGCTTCTCCTTCATCCGGTTTTGTTAAAGTAGTCAACATTTTAATAGTCGTTGTCTTCCCTGCCCCATTGGGTCCCAATAAACCAAAAATTTCTCCTTCATTTACTTGAAAGGAGATATTATTGACCGCTTTTAATCCGTTAAATTTCTTGGTTAAATTTTTAACCTCAATCGCCAGCATAAAATAATTCTAATAATATCTTAATATTTTTATTCTTATTCTATCAAAAAATCGCCTTCTTGGCAATTTTTGATACGGCTCGGTCTCCCGAACGCCTCACTAGCCTGCTCCGGGGGACGGACGACGTTAGAACCTATTTGATGAGATGCTAAAGTGCTTAATTAATAATTAGTATTGAAAAATTTAGTACCAAAGCAAAGCTAACCCAAATAATATATGGCAGCAAAAGATAAATAGTTATTTTAGAAACCCTATAAAAGCTGATAATCGTCAAAAGTATCATAAACCAAAGAATAATTATCTCTATGAAGGCGTAAAGCGGAGATTGCAGAGCAAAAAAGAGGATTGACCAAAGAACATTTAATATAAGCTGAACGAAAAAGATAAAAATAGCTATCTTTGTTCCTTTATACTTAAATCCTTTGCTCCATATTAGATAAAGAGAAATCCCCATCAATAGAAATAGTAATATCCAAACAGGAGCAAAAATCCAGTTGGGCGGATTAAAGCTCGGTTTTTGGATTGTAGCATACCAAGTTGAAATAGCGGGCGAAGTAAATAATGATCCAATAGCTCCTGCCCCCTGGCAAATCAAAATAGAGATTATTAATTTTAAAATTTTACTTCCTTTATCCATATATTTATTCTACCAAAAAACCGCCATAAAGAATAGGCGGAAATTTGCTCCCCCTACTGGACGTGTTCAGAACTATTGATTGGAAGAAAGTAAGAGAAGAATTAGACGATTTTTTGATAAAAGTGCCTGTTTTCGGACGATGTTAGAACCTGTTTACAATATCATTATCTACGTATTTCTCTTAATCCTTAAAATCAAATAACTCGTCAATTGTTGTTTTCAACGCTTTGGCGACCTGGTGAGCAAGATTAAGAGACGGGTTATATTTATTCTGCTCTAAATAAATGATTGTTTCCCGCCTTACGCCGACTTTCTTTGCCAGGTCTTCCTGGGTCAAATCATATTTTGCCCTGAATTCTTTTATCCTATTTTTCATAGCGGTTAAATTAACTTGCCTTTTCTATCGTAATAAAACCAGAAGATAAAAAAGAAAATAGCCATACCAGCAATAGCTCCACCCACGGTTTGACTAGCATCCAATTTTTCTGCGCCAAATAACACTTTGGCAAAAAACGGCTCAAGCCAAGATATAGTAAGCAGCCAGTACAATGAAAACTGAAAACTTACAGCGGATGCCTGCATTACAACTTTTTTGGATCTTTCATCCTCCATAGGCATTCCTTCTCTTATATCTTTATATCTTCTTGTGATAAAGAAGATCATAAACACAACTACTATAACCGGGATTAAAAAGGGAATCAGAGCCCCAGAATTTGTTTCTTTTCCGGGAATAATTGCGGTGAAATATAAAATGGCGGTGCCCAATACCATAATGGCAAGTATTGTCATTATGATTAAGCGGAATTTATCATTTTTCATAGTTTATAATAGTTAATTATATTTAACATTATGTTATGCCGACCTAACTTAATGTTATATTATTCTAACATATTGTCAAGGGCATTTATCCACAGATATAAAAATATTAAAAAACCGCCCTCTTGGCGATTTTCCGGACGATGTTAGAAACTGTTTGATGGCTTTAACATAGTTACCCTACCCCGCTACTCACTGTATCTAATTCCCCTGGTTAAATAGTATTTAAGCCTGATATGAATAAATTATTTAACCAAGAGACATGTAAATCAGGCATCCTATCAATATCAAAAATGTTACCAAGACCATTAACCCCATTTTTCTACTGATGGTGCAAGCAACGCCTATCATGCTGAAAGTCGCAGCATAAAAGACAATAATGTAAAGCACATGAAGTATTAAAATTTCTCTAAACGGGATTTTTAGGACGTAATCTAGCATTACTTCCAGAAGGAGATAAAAGAGAATAATAATATGCGAAATTATTATCTTTTTTTTCGCTTTCGCTTTTATATATCCAATCAGGGAAATGGTAAATGGAATTGATAATAAAACTACAATTGCGCCAAAGTATTGTAAGAGAACTTGATTATTAAATTTTGAGGTAAGATATACACCACTCACTGCTATATTAAAAATAATTGAGCTTCCAATAAAAAGAATTTCATTGGGGCTATGCACATGAACGGGTTTAAAATTAACTTTTTTTCTTCATCCATATTATTTCATCCTATCAAAAAACTGCCCTTTTGGCGATTTTGGTGGCTCCCCCTACAGGACGCACTTAGAACTTTGGATTGGAGAAAGATGAGGGAAGAATTAGAAGATTTTTTGGTGAGAGTGCCTGCTTTTGGACGATGTTAGAGCCTTTTTGAAATAAAAGAAAAGGGGCGACAGACAAAAGTCGGTCGCCCATATATTATCTCCCTTGCCTGGATTAGAACCAGGATATTACTGATATAATATCAGCTTTCCCACTAAACTACATTACGGGAGCATATTTGCCTACAAGAAAGATATAAAAGAACTTCTATTTTCAGTTTATTACAAGCCAACACGGTTGTCAATATCTTGCTCCCCCTGCTGGACGCATTTAGAACTTTTGATTGGAGGAAGGTGAGGGAAGAAATAAATAATTTAGTATTTGTTAACTTAAAAGAAATGGCAATAATTTAAATAAAAAAAGCCCGATAAGAATTAACCTTAAGGGGCCTTAAAGAAGATTAGTCGTCCCAGAATTCGGGATGGGGGCAGGAAGGATTTGGACATCTGTCGTTTTTGCGAAATTCTTCCGCAGGGGCTATATATCCGCATTGCCAGCAGTATGTTTCTCCTTCCTTGAGAGTATCAGGAATGTACCTGTCGCCTCTTAAGCGAAGAAGTTTTTCCCCGCTAGCTTCTTTTGCTTCCCTTTGGTCTGGTGTTAGAACAGTGCCTATCATTTGCGTCACCTCCTTTCGGGAGTAAAAACCAACAAATTATTTAAGAACAATACTAAAGCATACACCCATTATTTAAATTTGTCAAGATTTTTAAGACAGGGCCTCGAGAAAAGAATCTCGGGAAGTTAGCTCCGGCGGTAGGATTCGAACCCCTCTCGGTCGCCCTAGGGGCTATGGACGACTCGGTCGCCCAAGCCAAGTAAGTTAAATTGTTTTTACCGCATAACTTCCTTCAGAGTTGGCCACTTCTAATCTGTTTTCATAATCTGCGTATTTTCAGAATAAAATATTAGTTTGGCGCAACGACGGCTTTTAAATTTATCTTATATATCCCCAGCTATGCAATTTATCAAATTCTTCGTACCAACGGTCTCCGATATCGTCTCGGTAATACATATTAGGAATAAGAATATTCTTAATTCGGGAATAGGCCTGCTTTTGGGCCTCCCTCATTGTTAATCCTGTACCAACTACAATTAAAGCAACTCCTGATGAGCCAGTGATAACCCATTGATTATTTACTAACTTTACATCTTCAATGTGAATTCCATTATTGCCGTGGCTACCCCTAAAAGCTATAATAGCGCCTTTGGAAAAAGATTCAAAAGTCATTTTATCTTTGAAAGGATATGGCGGGACAACAAGCCGAACGCCAACCTGAAATCCTTTTTTGCACTTTAAATCTATGTTATTACCGTTTGCCAAATGATAAAAAAATTCTCCAATGGGTGTAATCATTCCTTCTTGTTGGATACTGATTGTTGGATAACCGAAACGGCTAGTAAATTCAAGTGGATAAATGCCATAACCATTAACAATGCAATTTAAATCTATGTAGCCAACATAATTTTCGCGGCGCAGGGTATCTTTTAACTTTTCTAAAGTTGAAGAAAATAAAATGTTCGGTTGACTCCAGAACATACTTGTTCCCATTTCTCCAGTGGCGGGCCCAAAATTTCCGGGGAAAAGCTTTTTGTGCTCAAAGTTAATGTTAATCGGATAGATAAAATCTTTGCCGTTAAAAAAAGCGCCCACTGCTATTTCAACGCCACTTACCATTTTTTGCAATTGAAATATTTTTACTTCCTTAGACCAAACTTTTTTATAGGATTCAAGCACTCGGACAACATCGTTCCCGTCTTTTTCCTGCCCCACGAAAAGAAGCCGCTTTATATTCTGAGCTTCTCCGCTCGGCTTGATGACATATTCATCCGGATGCTCTTTAACAAATGTAATCGCTTCGTCAAAATTTGAAAACTCCCAAAAAGGTATAATTTTCACCCCGTGCTTTTTAAGCTCCCTTTGCCCGAAAGAACGGTCGTCTTCCAACATATCAGTGTAAGCTGTTCCTCCAATTACTTTTTTACCGCTTTTACGCAGTTCTTGGGCGATGGTTCCTTGTCCCAGCACATCATCAAAACATATAACATCAGCCCAATCCACATCCTGGTGCCAATCCTTAGTTTTGGGAACAAAACCGTCAGCAATATCGTCTTCTTCCTTGTTTTCAATAAAATACTTGACTTCGTGTCCTTCTTTAACAACCTGCCAAGCAATATCGCCGATAAGCGCATCCTTGGAAATGAATAAAAATTTATGTTGCATCTTTTTTTATAATTGGCAGTGAGAGAGGAAAAGAAAAATTTATTTTTCTTTTTCGACCGAACGAACCAATTTCAAGCTTTGCTTATAATTATTTCGTCTTTGAACGTTTCGATAATGTCATCTTTCTCAACAATTTCTCTCCAGAAAGATAGCCACTCTTTTAGAGAAAAAACATGCTGGCGATAGGGATCGTAATCATCGCTTTCTTTATCAGGTTTAATATAAACATCATCAAATAAAATAAATTTTTTTGAGACTCGATACGCCTCCGTCATTGCCTGTTTAATTTCTTCAAGGGTTGAAAGATAGGAAAAAGTTCCCAAAATATGTACCGCATCAAAACGATTAGTTTTGAATGACAAGTTTTTACAATCAGCTAAAAAAATAAAATCAGCATTTGCTTTTTTAATCGCGAACTCGCTGATGTCAATACCATAAGCATCAACATCTGGCTTTTGTTTTTTAATTTCCTTGATCAGATTGCCGCAACCACAGCCGATGTCTAGAAAAGAATCAAATTTAAAACGCTTAATTAAATCTTTAGCTATTTTCTCCCAATCTAGAAATTCATCATAGTTTGAATAAATACCTCCGAAGTAATAATTTTTATCGAACTTGCTTTGCAGAGTTAGTTTTTCCGAAAGCTTTTCTTTTTGCGGGAGTAAGCATTTTGATTTTTGAAGTTTATTTTCCATAATCAAAAATAGAGAAAAGAAATAGAGGTCAGCTCTATTTTCTGTTATTTTATTATATCATAAAAACAAAAAAATAGAGCTGACCCCTATTTTTAAGATTATCATATATGTTATTTTAGATCATGCAATCTTTTCTTTTCTACCTTAATTTTAACTTTCACTATACATTGATTATTTAAATGGATTTTTCTTTTGGAAATCAGGAAGAAGGTTATCATCCCCTCCTTCTTGAATCCATCCGCTATGAAAGCCAATTTTCTTAAAATAATTATATACTTGAGTGAATTCCTCTTGAGTCAGTTTTCTATTTATTTCGGGGTACTCTTTTGCTTTATAAACTGGGTAATACTGACTCATCAAACTAATCATTAGATCTTTACTAATTTTAGATAATAAACGTAAAGATAGAAAGCTATTTTCTAGATTATTAGGCAAAATCAAATGACGAACAATTACTCCTTTTTGAGCTACGCCATTACTACCTATTTTTAAAATACCTACTTGAGCAAGCATCTCTTTAATTGATTGCAAGGCTACTGCTGAATAATTTTTTGCTCGAGAATATTTCCAGGCAATTTTATCATCCCCATATTTAAAATCGGGTAGATAAATATCTACTAATCCTTTTAGTCGCTTCAAATCATCTACTTGCTCATAAGCGTTAGAATTCCAAATAACAGGGATTTTTAAGCCCTTTCTTTTGGCATTGATTAGAGCTTTTTCTATTTGTTTTCCCCAAATTGTTGGAGAAACTAAATCAATTGTTACTGCTCCCTGACATTGAAGCTCTATTATAATATCCACTAATTCATCTAAGCTATATAGTTTTCCCAGTCCTTCTTGAGAAATTTGATAATTTTGACAAAATACGCAATGTAAATTACACCCGCTAAAAAATATAGCTCCTGTTCCTTGCTTTTTATTACCAATCAATACTGGTTCCTCCCAAAAATATTTACCATACCAACTAATTTTAACTAAATCTCTATCCATTTTAAAATATTATTGCTCCGCATCGTGGACAACATTAGAACTAAAATACAGAAAATAGGGGTCAGCTCTATTTTCTGTTATTTCATTATATCATAAAAACAAAAAAATAGAGCTGACCCCTATTTTCACGACTCTCGGTCTCACTAAGAGGATAAGATTCCAGGTCTAAAACCTATTTATCAAGTTAAAGTTTATTCTTTTTCTGCCACTTTATCGCTTTAAGTAAAGGGGCATAGATATCATCATCTGTATCTATATTCAATGAATTATTTCCTTTAAGATTAAACTTCCCAAACTTTATAAAATCAATATCTTCTATAACAGCTATTGGAGTTTGTTCATTTCCTTCTCCCATAATGAGAACAGCTGCAGCAGATAGAGAATCTACTATATTAGATTGCGACATCTCTATTTCACGACCAAATATATCTTTAGTCTTTCTATAATCTTTCAGAGGATTAAAGCCGTAGTATGCCATTGAAATCCCTATAGTTCCTCGTCTCGTGGGAATACAATGACTATCTGCAATAATTATTCCTAAATCCTTCAATCTATAATTTTCTTTAACAAAATCATAAATTTGTTTTGCTGTATTGAAAGGCTTTTCGGGCCATAAAATAAAATACTTATTGCCATTACTTTCGTCAATTCCTGCTGATGGAATTAAAATATTATCTTTTACAGTTAGCATAATATATCCTTTAGGAACTTTGTCTCTATCTAAATAAAAATCTGCTTCTTTCTTAATTAGTTCGTCTTTTTCGATTAAATCCATCTTTATGCATCTTCCCTGTCCGATAGAAACAATCTTAGAAGCTATAACTATTATAGTTTTTTCTTTCAAAGTAAACTTTGAGAAAGCGTCACCCAACAGCGAGAATAAATCATCTTTTGGGGGTAAGAATATCCTTGTTTTTATAGGTTTTATAAACATAATTAGTCGTCTTGGTTCTTTTCTTTAAGCCATTTTACTCCGAGATAGCAAAAAGGAGTATCAAATAAAGCAAACAAAACTTTAATTAACCAATAAGGAATTATTAAAGAAAATAGGGGTCAGCTCTATTTTCTGTTATTTTATTATTCATTTTTTATTCTACCAAAAAATCGCCTAAAAGGCGATTCTGGACGGGAACGGGTCGCTTTCACAAAAATCATCTGCTCCCCCTATGGGACGTGTTCAGAACATTAGATTGGAAGAAAGTAAGGGAAGAAATGAATAGCTTAGTATTTGTTAATCCGAAAGAAATGGCAACAATTTAAAAGAAAAAAGCGTAATAATATTGATTGTTTATCAATATATCACGCTATTGTGTGAAAGGGGTCACTCAGGTTGTTGATTTTCTTTCTCCTTTTCTAAAACGAACAGAATGGCATTAAATTTAATAGAGAGCCCAGTTCTTATTCGATCTATTTTGACCACACCGCAACTTTTTAGTTTTTGCTTAAGTTTCTTTTGTGGGAGATCTGGTAATTTTCGGAACTTCGAAAGATTTGGATTGTCGAGTGATATCAGTTCTTCAAACATTCCTCCAGAAATTTTTCTGTAAACTGGACTTTCGCCTCTGCCAACAATAACAAAGATATCGCCAACTGTTAAATATTTACCTTTCATTTTTTCATCTCCTTTTATTTTAAAAACCATATTTTCAAATAACAATTTTAAACTATTTTCAATATTACCATAGATATTTAAACATGTCAAGGGCTTAAAACAAAAAGAGGGCTATTAACCCTTTAGTCGTAGCTCCGCATGATAGAGTCCGTTCGAACCTGTTTAATAGAAAGTTAATGAATCAAAGACCTATAATAATCCCGATAATTTGAAGTGTAAATCCAACAGCAAATAAAATAAAACCAGTCACCCCTAATTTTCTATCTTTTAAGTGTTTCCTCTGTGTATAGTCGCCTGTTTTCTTATCCATACCTACGATAAAATCATCATCAACGTTTCTCTGAACGTTTAAGTAAGGATATAGCATGACCAACGATGCTACCGTATTAAATAAAAGCCCTATAAGAATCAATAAGATAGACAAAGTCATAATTTAATGTTTATTTTATAATCTCCTTTAACTTCCAAAAAGTGCTTCCGCCCTCACGAATAAGATCATCAATAAGCTTATAAGTATCATCTTTTGTGTCAGCATTCTCGTAAAGAGCACTGAGCGCCCCAAACCATTCTTCGTCATACATGAACGGCATTCGCATTTTACCGCCACGCACTCCGCCTTCAAGCAAAGAAAGACGTGCGATTTCCAGGATGTCCTTAGGCGCAACTTTTGCTAATTCATTAATGGATTTAGTAAGAGCGTAATCCCATTCCAAAAAACCATTAGTTTTTTCTAACGTTGCCTTTAATTGTTTAGCTAACCACTCTGGCTCAAAAATCCCTTTTTCAAGATTTACCCAAAATCCAAATTCAGCAAACAACTTCGGATCATTATAATTCTGGAGCAACCACTCCCAGAATTTAATTAATCTTTCTCTACTTTCCGAATCTTTCCTTAATTGTTCGTTCGCTTTGGCATTGTCTCCAGAAACAAACATTCTCCCGATAAAACTAATGAATTCTTTTTGGCGTTCAACATCTTGCTTCCAAAATTCTTTAAAGAGAGGATGGTCAAATCCAAATTTTTTATGATAAACAATGAATGCTAATGCCATATGGACGGCAATTCCTTCGTCTGGTTCCTTGAAATATTTGCGTTTTTGGTCTTCGCTACCAGTCAAATTTAAGCCACGCTCATATAGTTTTTGAAACTCTGGATTAAAGAATATCTCCTCATAAAGGTTATTAGCGAGATATCCCTCCCAGGCGGCAAGATAAAGATGCTTTTTAGCCGTTTCTTCTGGGAATATTTGAGGCAAAAGCTCATGTATCCAATTTATGTCACGGAAATAAAATGATGGCAGATAGTGTCCGAACATAAACATCAAGGCACGGGTGTTTTCTTTCTTCAGAATTCCCTCATATAATTTCTTAACGTCTTCACTAATTTTAGTCTTATCCTCTTTCTTGAATTGTTTTCCATCCTGATAAACAAACAACACAAAAGCCTGAAATGCACGACCGCGCACCGTATTAATTGCCATAGTAAACGGGTCGCTAACAGAATACTCTTCTTTATCGCCAGACAAACGAGTCTTCATTGTTGCAGTTTCCAGTTCTTCGTCTTGTGGCTCTGGATCGGGATAAGCTAAAAGATAGCTAAGAACTTCAAAAAGCTTACTGCGATATTTTGAAAAATCTATAATAATTTTCCCTTCATTTTCGTTCAACAATTCCTGCAAAACGTCTGTCATCACAGAATGCACTCCAGTCCAGCTTGTAAGCCAGGCATCAAATTTTTCTCGCTCTCTAATCTTATGATCAAAGATTTTTGTATATCCTGAATCTTTGATAGCAACGAAAACGTCTATCAATTTATCCCATTGAATACCTATCGCTCTTGTTTTATCGGCACGTATGGCTTCCTGAATACCTCTAAAGAACGAGTAGGTATAGTGCTCATCGAGTTTATCTCTCTCAAAGAATAAGCTGGCGTTCTGAATATAATCCTGTAAGCGCTTGGCAATATCGGCACGCAATTGCTCACCAACACCTTCAGCGTTCAAGGGATTTAAAAAGTCATCACTTGTATTCTCTTTCCTTAAAGCTTCAGGCCTCCAATCAGCTCTTAATCTTTTTGCGATTTCAGTAACAGAAAGATTGCTAAATTCCTCTTGTGAAATAACTGCTCTTGGTTTTACAAAACCACTCACGATTTTTCCAATGGATTGCTCTGGCTCAAAAGCAGAATCGCATTTTTTGCCAAATATCTTTTTGCAATCTTCTTTTTCTTTTTGGGTCAAATAATCACAGACGCTGGAAAGAATTTGCCAGCCGTCGCGTTTATACCATTGTTCTTCTTTTTTATCTTCAAGGCTTTTTCCGAAATACTTAAAAACATTTGATACATATTCACGCTGATAATCGGAGTCAAGAGCATTAAAACTTTGCTTAAGGGTTTTCTTGTATTCTGTTCCAGACTCAATTTCGTAATAATGTTTTCCAGTTTCTACAACTTCAAATAATTTTGAGAAGGATTGCTTCAGCTCTATCTGAAAAGCAGTGGGACATAAACTCAAAACAAACAAACGTAATCTCCACATTAACCTACTTTCTGGCAACACCTGGATATATTTTTTATAGACTTCTCTCACTAATTCTGGTTTATCGCAGTTACCTTCAACTAATCTTTTGGCAAGCGTTTTAATGGTAGCGGCTAATTCTTTTATATTTCCACGATCTGAACGATACTCGCCTCTATTTAACTCCAGAGAAAAGAAGTCGACGTCAAAAAGATAGAATATCTCCCGTATTGGAAACACATCATTGCCTTCAGATTTATCACCTAAACGCACAATCTCTGCCATTACTTTTGTTGTAAGCCCTAACGCTTTTTTAAGATATTCATCGTCTACAACTGCTAAATATTCAAAAACTTTTGTATAAGAAATATCGTTAAAATAGAATGGATTATCTGATGAATAGCCACGAGAAGTTTGTTTGAATTCTTCTTTGTTTTTTACTGCAAGCACTGCTTCAGCAAGAATCAGAATACTTTTATAATCCTTAACAACCGCAAGAGCTTTAAACATTTTTTCATACTCAAACCCCCAACGATTAAATAATCCCATCATGAAAATCCATTTATCGTTACGAATTTTCTCTACAACCTGGGCAATATATTCTGCTGGTAAATTGCTACAAATCCATAAAAAGCGATCGACAACCTCTGGATTAAAATTTCCAGGAGAAGCCGCTACGCTTTTATCAAGAATAATTTTAACTACCTTGTCTGGAATTTTTTCCGTCATTCTTACAAGATAATCGAGTTCTGGCATTTTATAACCATACCTCGTTGGATCTTTTGCTTTTTGTTTAATTACATCCAAAAATCCGTTTTCCCAAAGCCAATTAAGCCATTTCTCATCGGCTTTGGCATAGAAATACTGACGTGAATCAAAATTAAGACCAATAATCTCTTTGACTTTTGCAACATCTAGTTGTGATGATTTTTTTATAGTCATAAAATTTTATAAACTTCAGATTCTCTTTGATTTAGATTGTGTTGGCGGTATGGTAAGAATATCGTCAATCTCTTTATGAATATCAATCTGACGAGATAGAATATTAAGCAATATCTTTTCGAAATCTCCGACCAGCTTCTCAAAATCTAAATCAGTGAATTTATTAAAATCGACATTGTTTTTTTCAACATTCCCATGATGAGTGAGGCCATTTAAAACTCCCCACATTCTTCCCATTTTTTCAATAAGTTCGTCTTTGGCTCGCACTGAGCCATATTTTTTTAAAACTTCCTTTTTATTAGTAGGTACTATTTTGACTTCTCTACTATAAAAAGGATAGAGGATTTCTCGAAGTGAATTGGCGGCCTGCGCTATCCAATCTTGATTACTTCTAAGTTTTTTCTGTGATACAAAAATAGCACCACGCAACATATCCGACGGCTTTGCTTTTTTGAGGCTATGAGAGATATAGAAGCTGTCTAAACGCCTACATAACTCCTCTTGCTTATCAGATAACTGTGCAGGCGGTAGAACACTTTCTCCAATAGATTTTGGTAAAGCTTTATCTTCCATTTTTTGTAGCTCTTTATTTACTCTTTAGTTAAAGGATATAATTTATATCCTTTAAGTTATCCACAGTTGACCACTACATTGCGTTCTAAAATCGTTCTATAATATAATTGTAGCATGCAGGACTTATCAGTCAATAACTATGCTTAAAAAAAGACAAAAACAAATCCTTGATTACATAAAGAAATTCATAAAAGAGAAAAACTACTCTCCTTCTTTTGAAGAAATAAGGAAACATTTTGGATTTGTTTCAAAATCCACCGTCCATCACCATATAGAAACACTAAAAGAAAAAGGACATCTTAAACGTTCGCGAACTATAGAACTATCTAAAGATGAAAAAACTTCTGGCCTGGTAGAAGTCCCCCTACTCGGCACTATTGCTGCTGGCGAACCTATTGAAGCAATACAAGAAAAAGAGACTATTGCAGTCCCTCAAGATAAATTACCTCGATCTGGAGATTTCTATGCCCTACGCGTTATGGGAGATAGTATGATTGACGAAGGTATTAATGACGGCGAAGTGATATTAATAAGACAACAGAATGTAGCAGATAATGGTCAAAGAGTGGTTGCGCTTATAAACCATGAAGGGGCAACTGTGAAAAAATTCTACAAAGACGGTAGTTGCATTCGCTTACAACCAGCTAATAAAAAATATGAGCCAATAATTATTAAAAAAGGAACACCAATAGAAATACAGGGTATTGTTGTGGGAGTAATTAAAAATCAACCGAAAACTTCATCGTTTTTGGAAGACGGATTTAATAAGGCTATTGAAAAATACAAAAAGTTGCCGATTAATCAAATCATTATGGGTGATGCAATAGAGGAAATGAAAAAAATACCAAGCAGTACAATAGATATGACATTCGCTGACCCTCCATTTAACTTGAATAAGAAATACGGTAATTACAAGGATACGAAAACCGTAGCAGATTATATTGAATGGTGTGAAAAATGGTTAACGGAAATGGTCAGAATTACCAAACCAACTGGTTCAATTTTTGTACACAACATTCCTAAATGGTTAACCTACTTTGCACATCATCTTAATAAAATCGCGTTCTTCAAGCACTGGATTGCATGGGATGCAATGAGTACGCCATTAGGAAAAACACTTCTTCCAGCACACTACGGTATACTTTTTTACACCAAAGAACCAAAAGGATTTAAATTTAACGAGCTTAGATCACCACATAAAAAATGTAGAAATTGTGGCGAAATGATAAAAGACTACGGCGGCAAGAAAAGTCAAATCAATCCTTATGGAACGCTCTTAAGTGACGTTTGGACGGATTTACATCGTATTAGACACAACGCCCGCAGAGATAATCACCCATGTCAACTCCCCGAACCATTACTTGAACGGCTCATACTTATGACCACAGACGAAGGTGATGTAATTTTAGATCCTTTTATAGGTGCTGGAACAACAGCTTTGGCGGCAAAAAGACTGGGTAGGAATTATATTGGTATAGATATAGATCCAAAATATAAAAAGATTGTTGGCGATAAAATTAAAAAAGTTAACTATCGTTCAAGCAATGGATATTTATATAATGGAAATCATTCTAAAACAGCATCAAAATATTTAAGGAATCTGACCATATCAGAAAAAGAAGGGATATATCCTATAGATAATCCCCAATTTACTTCTCATGATAATAAACAAGGCAAAAGAACTAACCCTACCCTCTTTCAGCATCTTGAGCGTCCTTTATAATCTTTCTGTGCTTTTTAATAATTCGCTTAGATCTATAAACAACAGTTTTCTTAAATAGCTTTTCGAATTGCTCTAAGGTTTTTATAGGTGGCTCAACGTCAAAATCTTTTGGTCGTAGATTTCCATCTTTTTCACGATATTTAAGAGAGCCTGCCTTATTAATTCCTAAGAATCCATAAAAGGGAGCAACTTCAATATTTTGAACTTGTTTTGTTTTATCGTTAAAGTTGTAAATAACAAAAATATAGTAAATATTTTTACCGCCAAACTTCTTTATCCTCTTAGGCCAATCGTTGAGAGTTCCCATATCATTTTCGCTATTCTTAACAGTTACCCACTTACCCTTTCTGTTCTGGCTCTTGTTACCAGATTTAAACTCAATAGCAATCGGTGGTGCGGTTTTTAATTCAAAATCAGGAAAATAATTTTTATGTGGAGCAACAATATAATCCCTATCGTTTTTAATAAAATTAGCTTTCTTAAAAATACCAACAATAATATCGGTAAGATATTCTTCTATGGCCGTACCAAAGGTACGGTAATCAAAATTACCAGCAATAATAACTCGTTTCAAATCATTTAAAATCTTCTCTCTCGAAGAAATCAAAACTTTAATTGCATCAGCACCGTTTTTCTTTTTCGTTTGTTCTTGAGACATGATATCAAAATTATAATTTACACTTCCAAGATATCACTTCAAACAGAAAATGGCAATCTTTTAAGGCAATTTTTATTTATCCACAGTCAAGGTTCTTGACACATCTTTTTGGCAGCGGCAAAATAAAATAAGAGAGTGAGATAGCAATCGTAAATGGCGGGAAGATAGTAAGACTTCTGACCCGCTTTTTTAGTTGATTAATAAAATGCTCTAAAAAAGATAGAAAAAGCGGACGGGTTAAAAACTTAATAATTTCCTGGGGATTTATCCCCTATTAATTAATGAGAGCATTGGGAGGTTCTCTCAACTTGTAGAGATATATCTTTTTAAAGACCTAGTGTTGTCTTAAACGATTTTTACGTCGTGTCTAAGACAATTTAGCGTTGGGTTTATCTAAAAAGGGACACGTAAAAAAATCGTGTCCCTTTTTAGTTTTGGCGGAGTAATAGAATCAACTTGAGATTAAAACTCCCAAGTCTTTCTCAAGTTGAACTTGGGAGTTTTAGTTCAAAAAAGTAAGGTCGGGAAATCTTATTCTAATCAATTTGAGGAGCGATGATTTCCAAAAAATCATTAGAAAAATTCAAAGAATTATACAAGAAAAGATTCAAAGAACAATTAAGTGATGACGAAGCGTTGCGAAAAGCGACCCGCCTTTTGAATCTTTACAGAACGGTGTATTACTCCCCTCTTTCTCATCAATTAAAAGGAGAAAAAGAATATGACAGAGGAAATCATAATTAGAGACCTTAGGCGTAAAGAAAAATTCTTTGTTGACGATGAATACTTAAATGGCTATGCCAAAAAATGCGGGACTACTGCCACAGCGGTTTATCTCTCCCTTTGCAGGCACGCAGATAAAAGACAGAAATGTTATCCTTCCATTAAAAAAATAGCGGAAGAACATAATATCTCTACCCGAAGCGTCTATCGAGCGTTAGATATCTTGGAAAAATACAACATCATAAAAAGAAAAAGATTGGGAAAGCAATTAACCAATAGATATTATTTACTTGATAAGAGCGAATGGAGAGATGTGCCAGAAACGGCACATCACACCTGTCAAAAACGACATATCACGGATGACAAAAACGACATATCCATAGTAAGGAAACACAATAGTAAGGATACACAAAAGAAAGGAAACTTTTCTTTTAAAGATAAAATTGAAGCGTATAGGCGAGGGGAAAGATGGGACGAAAAACCTTATTTCTGGAATAACCAAATGCGATGGGCTCACAACAAATGGTGGGTTATCGAAGATAAGGAATGGAAAGAATTTGCGGGAAAGGAATCAGAGATTGAGTGGAGATAGCCCACCATCCTACCCCCATTTCTTCGCATTGTTTGGGCTTGTGTAGGACTTTAGGGCAAAAGTAAACATCTTACACCTTTATGAAGAAAAAAGAACTAACAACAGCAAAAATGCCAGGCGAAACCGAACAGCAATATATAGCTTGGCTTTTGTATTGCGAAGCAGGAAGCATTCCCAAGCTAACAAGGCAGTGGCAGGCAATGAATCAGGGGTTCGGAGATACTTCGGAGGAAATTCGGAAGAAATTAGGCAAAGCACCAACGCAACGCACGATAGAAAAATGGTCTTCAAAATATCAATGGGTAAAGAGAAAAGAATCAAAGTTAGTGGAAGATTTAGAAGGACTACGGGAAACGACAAAAAAAATAGCTAAAATAAAAAAGCACAGAATAGCAGAAGCTCTCCAGAAAGTAAGCGAAAAGAAGCTTAAGCAATTAAGAGAAGGGGAAGCAGTAACAACGCAGGACTGGAAACAATTCTGGGAAATGTTCCAAATAGAATTGGGAAAACCAACTACCAGAAAAGAATTAGAATTTGAGCAAAGCCCTTTAACTCCAGAAGAAAAAGAAAGGGGCAAAGAATTAGATGAAGCAATTAAAGAAATTATTAAAAGAAAAATTATAGAAAAAGAAAAGTAAACGCCTTTAAGAACATTGAAAAAAGGAACAAACAAAGGTATTATTAAAATGCGACCTACAGTTTTGGATACGGCACGATGGCGTGCTTCTTTCGAAGCCCAATTGCGGGCTGAAAGGGGCAGCTATCCTCCACAATTGGTTGCCTTCGTGCAATTCAATACTGTGGGTCGCAGGCTCTGGCTGTCCCTTTTTGTTTTATCCCCTTGACTTGTTTCCCGCTTAGAGCAATGTTGTGGTTGCCAGCAGATAAACCATAAAAATGAACAAAACCATTAAAATCATCATAATAGGAGCAGGTGTAATTCTGGCAATAACAGTCATTGGCATCTTCGTATTTTACCAACACCAATTTTCAGCCCCGCAAAAAGAAGCGGAAGAAGAAAGAATTGTAGTTAACCTGACCACAACAGAAGAAGAACTCATACCCAAACTAAAAGAGCAAGGCTACATCAGAAGCGAATGGGCATTCAACTACGTGCTGAAAAAGAAAGACTGGCAGGGTAAAATAGAACCAGGCGGATACAAGATTTCAAAAAGCATGAACGCCTGGGAGCTGGCTGATACGCTGGCCAACCATCCCTACCAGAAATGGGTTGTGATACCAGAAGGACTGAGAAAAGAAGAAATAGCGAAAAGAATGCAGGAAAAGCTCGGCTGGACTGAAAACATAAAAGAGGAATTTATTACAAACGGCAAAGAAGGATATCTTTTTCCAGATACCTATCTGCTTAACATAGATTACACGGGCAAAGAGGTGGCCAAGAGAATGGAGAACAAATTCAACGAGGAAACAACAGACCTATCCAAAGAGGCCAAAGAAAACAACATTCTCAACGACACCTTAATCGTTCTCGCCTCGCTGGTTCAGAGAGAAGCGGGCAACAAAACACAGATGCCCTTGATAGCGGGGATCATCTGGAACAGATGGCTACAGGACATGAAGTTTGAAATAGACGCCACTGTTCAATACGCTTTGGGAGAGCCAGACAACTGGTGGCCTAAAATAAGGCCAGAGGACTACAAAACCGATTCCCCTTATAATACCTATCTACACACTGGACGCCCGCCAGCCCCAATCTGCAATCCAGGGCTGTCAGCAATTAACGCAGTGATTAATTCAGAAGACAGCGAATACCTTTATTGGCTGCACGACAGCGAAGGACAAATTCATCCCGCCAAAACCTACGAGGAGCACAAAGAAAACATTGAGAAATACTTGAAATAAAGGTCGGAAAACAAATAACAATTAAAATAACATGAACAAAAAGTATTTACTTATCATAGGAACAATAGTAATCGGGCTGGGAATTGGCACAGTCATCGGTCTGCAACAAGTGAAGGATTCCGAAACAATCGCTGCTTTGCAAGGAGAAAACCAGGAAGAACTGCTTAAATCACAAATCGAAGATTTGAAGAACGAACAAAAGGAAAAGCTGGACAAAATAACAGAACAGGAAAGAGCGGAAGGGTGCTTTGCAGAGTCGATTCCGAACTGCGAAGACATGCCTCAAATCCTGGTCGTTCTCAAAGGAAAGGAAAAGCTGATAGGCGAAAAGTGGCGAGAAGAAAACAATGGATTTGAAACAATGGAATACACATCGGCAAAGAACGCCGTCTTCACTTTCTTCATTCCTCCTTCAAGGACAGGCGATGAGGAAGCCGTTGAAAGAATAAAGCAGGACTTGGACAAGGGCGGAAAATACGAAGCTGACCCGAACATGACATATGCTGAAGACACCTGCAGATACGGAGACCAGATAAGAAAAAGGCGGGAGATGCTGGAATCCAACGAAACCTGCAAGGAACTGAATGAGCAAATGGAAGCGACAAGAAAAGAATACAAGGACAAAATAGATGAGTGCCGAAAACAGCTTGACCTTCTGACTGCCAGGCCAGAAGAAGAAAGACAAAAAGCAATGGAAGCAATAAAAGAATTCAGGGAAAACCCAGAGCTGGAACTGGCATACATTCATACCTACTCTCATCCAACTCAGCTTGGCATCGGGAAAATCATAAGCCAGGACGAAAACACAACTGGGATGGAAACCCCAGAAGAATACCAGATGCCAGTGGAAATCTACCAGGAGAAAGAGCCGATCGGCGGGGGCTGCGAGATTTACGAATACGAAATTGACATTGAGACCAACAAAGTCCTGCAGATGAGAATGGTCTATCCCGAAGGATATAATGACCTGGAGATGAACGAAGTGGAAAAGGAAAAATGCGACAAAACCAGTGAATTTTTATACAGACCTTTATATACTGAAGCCGAACTGGAAGAAATAGCAATGGACTTTCTGAGAAAGCACGTGGAGAACTTCGAGGAAATAAAAGACGAGTTCGTCTACCGACCCAGCACCGCAAACCCTGAAACCATAGCATCCCAGCGTTTCTGGAGATGGACGGGAGAGAAGCCAGAAGTGCCAGAGGGCTGGATGGTTGACATGCCTCCAGTAATCAACCTGCTTCTGTCCTGCAGCGGAGAAATTCTGCAATACGGGGACAACACGGACTGCTTCAGGATAATTGATAAAATAAAATAGGCTTTAAAAACATTTTAAAAATAAGTGGGCTGACACTCCAGCCTCAAGAATGGCTCGGGTGGAGTGTCGCCTGAGCCATTCTTGGGACATGAAGCAACAACAAGAAAAAATTAAATACTTCCTCTACGCCCGCAAATCATCGGAAGCGGAAGACCGCCAGGTCGCTTCCATTGGCTCGCAGATAGACGAGCTGACCAAGCTCGCCAAAAAGGAAGACTTGGAAATAGCAAACACGTTTTCTGAATCCCAGTCCGCCAAAGAACCTGGACGTCCTTTGTTTAACGAAATGATAGACAAAATCCACAAGAAAGAGATACAAGGCATTATTTGCTGGAAACTGGACAGATTAGCTCGAAACCCTGTTGACGGCGGACAAATCAACTGGATGCTCCAGCAAGGGATTATAAAGCACATCCAGACCTTTGAAAGAAGCTATTACCCCACCGACAATGTCTTGATGATGTCTGTGGAGTTTGGCATGGCTAACCAATTTATCAGGGACTTGAGCCAAAACACCAAAAGAGGACTGAAAGCGAAAGCGGAAAGGGGCTGGTATCCAACCTTTGCCACGCTGGGCTATATGCACAATCCCATAAAAAGAAAAGGTGAAAAAGAAATAGTCAAAGACCCAGAAAGGTTTGACCTGACTAAAAAGATGTTTGACTTAATGCTGACTGGCAATTACTACCCGCCAAAAATATTGGAAATAGCTGCGGACAAATGGGGCTTAAGAAACAGAAAAGGCAAAAAGATTGCCCGAAGCAGCATTTACCGAATCTTTTACGACCCTTTCTATTACGGGATGTTCGAATACCCAAAAAGAAGCGGAAACTGGTATCAAGGCAAACACGAGCCAATGATAACCGAGGAAGAACACAACCGTATCCAATCCTTGCTCGGCAGAGAAGGAAAATCCTGCCCTAAAAAACACAGCTTCACCTTTAGAGGATTAATGCGTTGCGGGGAGTGCGGGGCAATGATTACAGCCGAAAAAAGAATAAAAAAGCAGAAGAACGGAAACGTCCATAAATATATTTATTATCATTGCACTAAAAGAAGAAAACCCAACTGTTCCCAGGGATGCATTGAGGAAGATGAATTAAAAAAACAGATTCTTCAAACCTTGCAAAAAGTAGAGATACCGCCTGAATTCCACAACTGGGCATTGGATGAGCTTAAACTGGAGATTGAAAAAGAAAGTGCAGACAGGAATAAAATCTTAACTAACCAGCAAAAAGCGTATAACGATTGCTTGGCTGAAATAGACGGAGTAATCAGCATGCGAGCCAAAAAAGAGCTGGATGAAGAAAACTATAAAAGGAGAATAACTGCTCTCACCAAAGAGAAAGCCCGCTTTAAAGAACTGCTTCAGGACACTGACAACAGGGTCAACAAGCAAATCGAGAAAGCGGAAAAGACCTTTGCCTTTGCTCGAGACGCCAGAAAAGAGTTCCAAACCAACGACCCAGACAAGCAAAGGAAGCTGCTTTCCGATTTAGGTTCGAACCTCCTTTTAAAAGACGGAATACTCTCAATTTCAACGGAAAAACCCCTTCTTCAGATAGAAAGGGCTGTTCCAGAGGTCAGAGCTATACATAATAAGGTTCGAACCTCTAAAAATGGTGAAAATGAACGGGCTTTGAGGGAATTATACTCTCAAAGTCCGACGTTGCTCCCCCTACGGGACGCGTTCAGAACCATTGATTGGAGTAAAATTAAGGAAGAACTTGAAGGTTTAAGATGGATTATAAGGGCTTATCCGACGATTTTAGCTAAAAAATGTTAGGAAACAGTGTCATAGTGTCAAAGGTTATTCACTTGACAGTGTCACTTGGTAAACGCTATAATAAAAATGCCTCTTATAGAGGCTGAAATAGGGAGTATGCCTGATGGCATATCTTGTTACCATACCTTTTCTGAAAAGTTGTTGAGGATATCAACAGCTTTTTAATTTTGGAAAAATTTATAAGGGAAACGAGGCTCTTGAAAATCCAACACCTTACTCCCAAATACAGGATATCCTGAAATTAAATCTAAGTTCTTCTCGTTTATTACTCTACACACAAGCAAATAAGAGTTTCTTTTTCTTGAAAAAAAGAAAAGTAGTGCATCTTTACTTTTTTGATTTTCTAATATTGTTCTTTCTTCCGGATGTAAAAGAATATATTTTGCGTAAAGAATCCGATGAGCTCTCACTTCTTGAAATTTGTTTATTTCACCATAACAAAAATGGTGTGCTGTTTTCTTGATATATTTACAAGAAACAATAAATCCATCGGGTGTCTTTATAGGATTTTTGTATTCTTCACAAAATCTTCTTATATATTCTTTCTCCGAATCAAAAAAAACAGTGGAAAGTCCATCCATATTAGTCATTTTCTTTCCCTCTACCCAGAATAATACAAAATAAATTGAACTTCTTCTCGCTAAGAGGTGAACAAAAATCTAAATTATTTTTCCCTATGGAATTTGCTATGACCTTTGCTAATTGTTGTTTTGAAACACTATTACCTATTTTATTCTTACTAAATCCTACCGCTCCTGTTAAAATATCTGTAATTTGTATAAATACATTATCCTTTGATGGATAAGATTGAATATGTTTAATATTGCCTATTGTTTTGGTAAAAGATAAAAAATCTCCTAATCTTCTTACTGCATCTTTATTTTTTGATGGTTTGAAATCAAGAAAAATATAATATTTATCACCTAAACTAAGCTTCTTTTTAAAAAGATGATAATAGAATTTATAGAAAGCTAAATCTTTGTCTTTGTCGTGGTATTTTTCATAATCTACCCGACTTTTATTAACGATAATACACCTATAAAAAAAGTCAGAATCTGATAATGAAAAAAGAAACCTAAAAAGTTCTTTATAAAAAAAAAGGAAAAGAGATGAAGCTTTCGTCCATTTTAATTCTCCTCTTATAGAATATTTTTTCTGTAATTCTTTTACTTTCTGCTTAATCTCTGGGACTTTTCCTCTTTTAATAAATAAAGCTCCTATTAGCATAAACTTAGCCTTTGGGTTATCTACACTACTCTCGTCGCAATAAATATTATAAACATTGGATTTTTTCCCAATTGAAAATTTATTTAATATTTTCATAAATTTATTTTAACATTTTACCTGATTTAATAAAATCCTTTACAATGGTTTACTTTTCTATGGTTTTATCTTAAACTAATTTAAAGAAAAGACAAGGATAAATTATTAAAAAAGTAATGAAAAATGTAATTGAAATATTAGATAGATATTATCAATCATTTATAAACCAAAAGAGAGATTGGGATTTTTTCTTAGGTTTGGCTTATTATGTAAAATACGCTACTGAAATCCCAGAGGTTGATAAAATTTTAAAATCCACTGTTCAAAAAAGAGCTAATGCCGAGAAAAGATTAAAAGAATATGAGGAAGATGCAATTAAAGAAGCGAAAGAGGTAATTAGAAACAAAGTGTTTCAAAAGATAAAAGAGAAAAAAATCTCTTATGAGGAATTAAATAAATTGATGCAAGAATGGGATAATTATGCAAATAGAAGAATTCTAAGTTCTCAATCTGACGCAGAAGCCCTAAGTGGTTGCCTAATGGATATAATTCGTAGTCTTCACGATACTAATTATAAAGAGATAACAAAAGATTTTATAATTGAAGAGGAAACAGACCCCAAAATTATTAAAGAATATACTTGTTTTAGAAAATTAGAGTTATATAAAAAAGAGAAATTAGCATATCAAGAAAAAGAAGAAATTGAACCGTGGGGAGCGTGGGGTAATCTGGCTTTGGTTTATATTGTTATTTTCAAGAGAGAGGAAGAATTAGAAAGACTTAGAAAGGATAAAAGAAATTGGTGGACTGCTTCCAATTTACAGGGCTTAATTGGAGAAATGCAGAAAATAAAAGGACAATCGGTTTTTTCAGATTCAAAACCAGTTTGGTTTATTAAAGATGCTTATATTGGCTATGCTACAAGGATTCATAATTATTTAATTCAAGAATTAAGTAAAAAAGAAAACGAAAAAACAACAGAAAGACAAATTAAAAAAACGACTTTATTTTTAAAGCAAGATGGTGAATTATATAAAAAGCCGAAAGAAAAATACTGCTATCCAATGGGCGAAAAAGGTGATAGACATAAAACTGTTCGTTTTCTTGCAGAAAATAGGGGGTATCAACAGACGATTGAAATCTCCAGTGTATTAGGTGATAAAAACATAAAATCAGTTCAAACAGAAATTTATAAAATAAACAACATCGCTATTGGTAAACTTGAAATCAAAAACAAACTAATAGAAGGAAAAAAAGGAAGTGGCTACAGAATAAACCCGAAATATAAAGTTATCTTCAAAAACGAATAAATTTTTGATACGCCTTTGATACTCCCTTCGTCTTGTTAATAACTTTTAAGAAAACGGCTGAAATAAAGCCGTTTTTTGTTTTGAAATTGTATCAAAAGCGTATGTCAGGCGTAGCGGGTTAATTGATAGAGTCAAGATAGAAAACAATGACAGAAACTCGCAACGACAAAATAATAAATAAAAATAGCGAAAAGAAGCAATTGGACTTTGAAGCTAAACAAAATGCTACTGGTTTTTTTAGCTTGCTTTTGAAAGTGGCTAAAAGAAACCCAAAGCTTTGGAAACAAATTTGTGATAAAAACAATGAAAATAACAGAGGTTCAAATAGTGCCGATAAAACCGAATAATGGATTAGTGGCATTCGCCAGTGTAGTGGCTGACAGTGGGCTTTATTTGGGCTCTATCGGGGTTTATACGAGGATTGACGGCACTGGATATAGAATTACCTACCCCACCAAGAAAATCGGCAATAAAAACATAAATATCTACCACCCAATTAATAAAGAAACAAGTAGAGCGATTGAAAAAGCAATAATTTTAGAAGCCGAGAGAATATTAGAACAATAATAAAAGAAGTAATGAAAATTATGATTGATAGCGTAGTATTCCAATTAGATAATGAACAATTTAAATTAAAGGATAATAATAAACTTGATGGTAGAAAAACGCATCAAGGCAAGGGTTTTCAAATAAACTCGGCTTACTGCGAAGAATATAAAAGACAGTTAAAGAAAAAGGGGATTTATTGTCCAGATATTAAAAATGCAGTTAAAACTGTAGGATTAGAATCAAGAAAAATTTTAGAAATTCAGGCTTCTTTATCAAAATTACTTAATGGAACTAATTTATTTGAGATTGATTTTTATAATACGCCAAGAATCCGCAAAAAGCTTTTATTTCGTTTAGATGATTTAGGGATTATAACCTCAGAGAGAGAATTAAAACAAGCCGTTATAAGAAGGGCTGATTTCTCTAAAATAATAGAACTCCCAACCTATTTAGGAGAAGCTAACACAGTAGTTTATGCTCTTTCAAGGTTTGACTATAAACCAAGTTCTCATTTTAACTTTAATAGATTCAACGACGGCAATAGCGGAACTTCTATAAAATTTTGGAATACTACACAGGGTTATGTTATTTATGATGTGCTTGGAAATATTTTAAGTAATGGCTATACGATTGCAGAGAAAAAAATAATTGAAGATTTTAAGTCAGGACGAATAAAAAGAAACTTGATTAAATTTGAATTGTCATTGGAAAGAAAAGATAGCTTTGAGGCGGTTATCAGAAGACGAATTGAAAATAAAAAAAGAGATTTTTATTTAGAAGATATACTAAACAGAGATTTAGCGAGAGATATTTTACTTAAAGCATTTGATACGGTTTTTAATAAAGTGGCATTAGGTTTAATCAGTTTATCAGAGATGGAAGACAATAAATTAAGGGCATATTTAGAAGGCTCGGAAATAAGCATTAACAAACAAGAAAAGTTATATTATTGGGTGCGTATGGCTACCAAAAATGGTATTGCTGGGACTTGGGAACAAATTAAATTAAAATATAAGGGTGGCAGTGTCGCCAGATGTAAAAAAGAAATTGCTTTAATCCTTCAAGAATTAGGAAAAATAGACGGAAATATACCTAATTTAATTGAATTTTTAAGGAATGAACATCTGAAATTTGAGTCAATTAAGCCCACTGTGGAAAAACAGCCTTGTCAACTATTGTTAAATAACATATAATACAGATATAGCATTACTATAATAACGCTACCAGTTTTAGAAGTAATAATTTTATAAAAATATGGATATCAATGAAAGTAAATTTGAAAAGTATAAAAGAATAAAATTTCATTCAAATCCTAACCAGATGTCAGGTTTTACTAAACAAGAAGCCAAGCATATTTATGCAGAAGCAATAAGAAGGATGGAATGGGAAATGGGAGAAAAATGGTTAAATGATATTGATGATAAAGAAATTACCGAAATAATTATGAAAAAGGCTAAAGAGTTGGCTGGTATATATTTTAAAAGACAAGCACAAGATAACTCTGTTGATAAAATCATAGAGCTTCTTAAAAAAGCCGTGAATAAATAATTATATAAAATATGACAAATCAAAAAGAATTTTATCTTGTAGAAGAATTAGCTCAAAAATTAAGAGTTTCTAATATGACTATTTACCGCTACATTAAAGCGGGCAAGGTAAAAGCCTACAAAATAGGTAAAGAATTTAGGATTGATAAAGAAGAATTTAATAGATTTTTAAATAGGGCTAAGACTAAATAAAATGAACCAAACAGAATTAAAATCAAAATGGAATAAAGAAAAAGAGGCTTATAAAATCCAAGAAGTTGGTTCGGGAGTTCAGATATTTGTTAAAGATGTCTTTAAATCCGAAGGAGTGTTTAACTTGAAAAAGGGGTTGAAATCCACTCCCTTTGAAAAAAGAAAAAAAGAATTTTTAGAAGAAGAAAAAACAAAGGCACAAAGGAAAGCCGATATTATCATTTACATCTCGCCAGATATAGTAATTCCTGTAGAAATTGAAAGACATCAGAATATTGAAGCAGGGAAACAGCAACTTCTTAATTATCAAGCTGATTTAGATAAAAAATATGGCATTTTGACAGACGGTTTTCATTGGCGTTTCTATACTAACAACATCTTCCGTGAATTTAACTTAAGTCAAATTTTAGATGAAACTGAGCTTTTCTTAGAGTTCTGGAAAGAATATATTAAACCCGAATTTTACTATCTTTTCTTCTTTGAACCTTTTGGGCAATTACAGCTCGTCAAACAGGAAAAGCTATCCGTAGAACAAAATCGGCAGATGTTTTTTGAGGACATTACAAAATTGATAAAAGGGTTCAAGAATAAACTGCAAGTTGAGGGATATTTTAATGGTTTAGATGAAAAAACGAAAACAAAGATGGCAGTAGAAATAACCTATGCTTATATAATTCAGTTTATTTTATATAAAACTCTGGTTGATAACGATTTCGGGAAATTTAGAAAAGACTTTGAAAATATAGTTGAGGCAATACATAAATCTCTAAAAGAAAAACGATATAAAGAAATTTTAGGGATTATTGATGGAATTTCTGCTCAAATTTCTAAGAATATTTACCGACCATTTAAAAAAGAACAAGAATTTATACAAGAGAAACTTTTAAAGCTTTACCATAGTGTAGAAAATAAATTATCAGATGTGTCGCCTTGGTTAGACATATTCGTTTTTATTAAAAAATATAACTTTGCCAACATTGAAAATGAAATCTTCGGTTATATTTATGAAAACTACCTAAAAGAACTTTATGCGGAAGGAAAGAAAGGGCAATATTTTACAGACCCAGCTGTAGTAAATTTTATGCTTCAGCAAATTGATTTCTCGCCAGAAAGAATTAAAAAAAGATACCAATTTGATAAAAACTGTATTTCTCTAATAGACCCTGCTTGCGGTAGTGGAACATTCCTTTATAGTGCAGTTAATCAAATTATTAAAGCATTTGGTAATCACAGCGAGGAAAAATCTAAACAAATTGAAGAAATAGTAAATAACAATATTTTCGGATTAGATATAGAGGAATTCCCAATATATCTTGCAGAAATGAATATTTTAATGAGAATGTTGCCCTTGATTATTACTGAAAGATATAACAATCCCATTGATAAAAAAATTAAAGCATTTTTAACAAGAGATAGTATAGCCGAATTTTTAAACACGGGGTTAAGAAACACAATACACGACATTGATGCATTAGCCTCTAAGGGCGGACAAATTTCTATGGGATTCAAGGAATTAGATTTAGGATATAAAAGCTATGTTAGAGAAGAAAGTGATTTAGAGGAAATGAAAAAGAGCTTGGAACAATTGCCCGAAATTCCCCGTCGCCGTTTTGATTATGTTATTGGCAATCCCCCATATGTTGGATATAACGAATGTTCAAAACAAAAAGTTCTGATTTTTGAGTTAATGAAACAAGGTAAGGCAAGTCTTAATAATATCTATGGCGTCAATTTACACAGCATACCTAACAATCAGAAGAAATATGCTCCAAAGCCAAATCTTTACGCTTTCTTTATTGCATTAGGCATTGCCCTACTCAAAGATGAAGGGAAATTATGCTATATTATCCCTCAAACAATTTTAACTGCAGGCGACCTTGATGTGCTTCGTTATCACTTAGCTAAATTTACTACTATTGAAAAGATTATTACTTTTAGCGGGAAAATGTTTATCGGTAGGGGATTAAGACAAAACAAACCAGTGGCTACTTCAAGTTTAATCTTTGTTCTTAATAGAAAAATGCCATCAGCACTTCATCAAGTTGAGATAATCAATTATAAAGACCCTAATGATACTATAGAAAAAGCCCTACAAAATATCTTAGGCGGTAAAGCAAATAAGAAGATTGCAAAAAAGAAAATTTCACAGAACAAATTATTTCAAAATGTTACCAATTGGAATTTTATTAAACAAAGCAAGAAATTATTGGATTTTTACGAAGAATATCAAAGAAACACACAGGATATTTCTATTTACTACGAGCATATTTTAGCAGAACAAAAGTTTGGAAACAGATTTTATTTTGATGGGGGCGGAAATATATTAGAAGGCAAAATTGCTAATAATGAAATAAATGCTTACGAAATTTTTGATTATAAAAGCAACGATTATGCAAGGTTTACAATAACTACTGGTAGTGGTAAGTATTATCCAAAAAATGAAAAAATTACTTTTCCGCAAGGTAGTCAAGGTATAAGGGTATTTCAACAACAATACAAAGTAATTTGGAGAACAAAAGATGCTCCTAAATTTCAATTCTGCGATAAAGAAATTTTACTTGTAAGCAATCAATCTCTTACAATTTCATCAAATAATAAAAGAGAGATTCTGTTTTTATTATCTTTGCTAAATAGTCCTCTAAATAGGTTAATACTGAAAAATAATTTATTACAAGAACAAGAACACGCATTCCTTTTGCCGATAAAAGCTATCAAAAAATATGTCCGAGTGCCTAAAATTAACGAAGATAATCAATCTGTCAAAGAAGAAATTATTAAATACACAGAGGAATTATTGAAATTAGAAGAAAAGAAACTATCGGATTTCGTTGATTTTTCAAAAATAATGCTCCAAAAATTTGGTAGGGTTTTGGTAGAAGGTAATAATTTAATTTTAGAAAAAGATGCTGAAAAAATTAAACTTGCCATTACAGAAAATCAAGGTTTAGTTAAAAAATCCCTTAATGAAAAATATGGTAAACGGATAATAAAATTAGAAAAACAAAAAATTAGCTTATCAGAATTAAAAGATTTACCGATAATTGATTACGGAAAACAAGAAAAAATAAAAGATTATATTGATGATTTAGTATTTGCTTCATACCTCAACATCGGCTTAGAAAAACTGGGGCTAAATCACGCTGAAAAAATTAAAGCAAAATGTTCTAAAAATCCTTATTATAAAATGCTAAATGCTTAAAATTTATGAAAGCCATAATTTTAGCCAGAGTTTCAACTGAAGAACAAAAAGAAGCGGGCAATTCATTGCCAGCCCAAATTGAACGGCTTAAAAAATACTGCGAGCAAAAAGGCTTTAAAATAGCTAAGGTTTTCAGCTTTGATGAAAGTGCCTATAAAACAAAGAGGGATGATTTTGACAAAGCATTAGAATATCTAAAATCTAACAAAGAAAAAACCGTTGTCTGCTTTGATAAAGTAGATAGATTTTCTCGCAATGTCTTTGATAAACGAGTTGCCTCTTTATACGACTTGGCAATGAAAGATAAAATAGAACTTCATTTTGCTTCAGATAATCTTATCATCACGCCTGATATATCAGCAACAGAGAAATTTCACTTTGGTATAAATTTGGGCTTGGCAAAATACTATTCTGACGCAATCAGCGATAATGTTAAAAGAGCTTATGAAAACAAAATCAAAAAGGGCGAGTGGATTGGTAAAGCTCCTATAGGATATATTGATTTAAAAAATGAGAATAAAGATAAAGAACCTGACCCAGCACGAGCTCACTTTATAACAAAGATATTTGAAATGTATGCTACTGGCAATTCTTCAATGCGAGTAATTAAAAATGAAATGGAAAAATTGGGATTAAAAAGTAATACCAAAAACCCAAAATCATTAAGTATCAGCCAAATAGAGCATACTTTAAGAAATCCATTTTATTATGGAATGATGAGAATTAAAAATGAGTTATACTATCATAAATATCAACCTCTTATATCTAAAGAATTATTTAACAAAGTGCAAGAAGTTAGGGCTGGATACCGCAAGAAGCCGTTTAAATACGCCTCTAAGCCCTTTATATTCAGAGGGATGATAAGGTGTGCCGATTGTGGTTGCACAATTACTCCAGAAACCACAAAGGGACATATTTATTACAGTTGCACTAATTATAAGAAAGTGCACCAAAAAAGGATTTATCTAAAAGAAGAAGAATTATTATCCCCTATTTATGAAACCTTAAAAGGCATCCAATTGCCAGATGATAAAATCCAAGAAATAACCGAAAATGTAAGAAAATCAAATGAGGCAAAAAACGAATTTCATAAAAAATCCTTAACCGCCTTAAGAAAAGAATACGATTTGATTGAAGATAGAATAAGCAAGATGTTTGATTTACGGCTTGATGACAGTAGTATTACTAAGGATATGTTTAACAAAAAGCTAAAGGAATATAAAGAAAAACAAACGGAATTAAACGAAGAAATACAAAGATATACTGATGCTGATGAAAACTACTATTTAACCGCAAATATACTGCTAAACCTTGCTAAAAAAGCTTACGAAATCTTTGAAAGTTCTGAAATACCTGAAAAAAGGCAATTATTGAATTTTCTACTTCAGAACCTCAAATTACAGGGCAAAAAGCTCTTATTTGAACTTAAAACACCGTTTGACACGGTGCTTCAGGCGAACAAGTGTTCTACACTGCTCCGCGGGTAGGACTCGAACCTACAACAAACTCCTTAACAGGGAGACGCTCTACCATTGAGCTACCGCGGAATGTAGTATTAATTTTACAAAATTTTTGGAGGAAAATCAATAGCCCTTGAGTTTTTTGAGTTTTTCGTGCCCGCGGATTCTTTCAAGGGATTTAGCTTCAATTTGGCGGATTCTTTCTCGGGTTACGCTGAATTCCTGACCTACTTCCTCTAAAGTGTGGGTAATCCCGTTCTTTAGCCCAAACCTCATTGATAATATTTTTTGTTCCCGAGGAGTCAAATCAACCAAAATTTCTTCTAATCTTTCCCGAAGCAAGATTCTGGCTGCATGGACAGAAGGTGAAATCGTTTTTTCATCTTCAATGAACTCGGATAAAACGCTATCTTCTTCATCCCTCCCCACCGGAGTTTCCAAAGAGATGGTTTCCTGAGAAATTCTCCTGATATGATGGACCTTATTAACATCAATACCCATTTCAGCGGCAATATCTTCCGGCAATGGTTCCCTCCCCAAATCCTGCAAGAGACGACGTCTAACTTTAGTATATTTTGAAATGGTCTCAACCATATGGACAGGTATTCTTATTGTTCTTGCCTGGTCAGCTAAAGCTCTGGTAACTGCCTGTCGTATCCACCAAGTGGCGTAAGTTGAAAATTTATAGCCCCTCCTCCAATCAAATTTTTCCGTTGCCCTTCTCAAGCCAATATTGCCTTCTTGAACTAAGTCAAGCAAAGTAAGATTTGGAGATTTACCAATATATCTTTTAGCAATAGAAACTACCAATCTTAAATTGGCTTTCATCAATTTATTCATTGCCTCTTTATCTCCTTTCTCAATTCTTTTTGATAATTCTTTCTCCTCATCGGCAGTCAAAAATGATACTTTGCCAATTTCTTTCAGATAAAGTTGGATCGGGTCTATTTTTATTTCCCTTACTTTTGACGCTTTTCCTGGTTTTTTGGATTTTTTTTCGGTTTCTAAAAATTCCTTTGGCTCTTTAATTTCTATCCCTTTTTCCTCTAACTTTCCGTAGAGGTTTTCCAAGCCATTGATATCTTTTTCTATTTTGGGGAAAGAATATAGAATTTCTGAGGTAGTAACAAAACCCCGCTGTTTTCCTTTAC
>Ga0268278_1000380_pt1 | contig 32338 bp, 24 predicted proteins | sample saktaG_3_FD_190135 | JGI IMG/M metagenome (GOLD analysis project Ga0268278, IMG submission 190135) | Saline water microbial communities from Sakinaw Lake, British Columbia, Canada - sak_2010_1_5_55m | ecosystem: Environmental > Aquatic > Non-marine Saline and Alkaline > Saline ...
CAATTATATGATTGCGCAGGCGCAGCACATCGATAATTGCCGCTCCGTAAGATGTGCGCGTCCGGTTATAAGTATCCGTAAAGAAATTATCTGCGCCTACAATATTTTTTAAGGCCTCCATCTGTGCGGACGGCAGCTTCGGAGGCATGTCGATATTCAATTCCTCCATGCACAGGCTGGGCCGCTTGAATTCATCGTCCGACATGCCGAACGTTTCCTTGAGCAGATGATACATGCCTGGGTTGGGGTGCTTGAAACCCCGTGGGTCGCCGTACTTGATAAGGCTGCGGAACGAGCCAGCGGGGGCTTCTTTTTCGCACCATTGCGGGGAAAACTGGTCTTTTTGTGCCATGTATCCTCCTGTAATCAGATATCTTCAGTATTTCACTGTTCAGTGCGTCCCGGAATGATTTTCAACCCGGGCTGGGGCTGTAGTATCTGTGCCACGTATCAAGGTAGGTGATTGATTCCTGCTGCCACTTTTCGTCGCTCCAGCCAAGCTCCGCCTGGACCGCTTTGCGCACGCGCGCGAGCTGGTCTTCGGCGCCGCCGGGCAGCAGCATGCCTATCCTGACCCTCCTCAGCAGCAGGTCGGCCAGGTGAACCACGCCCTCCGCACGCGCCGCCCAGCGCAGCTCCGCCCAAACATTAGGCAAACTGCCGATGCGCTCAAGCTCCCCGGCGCCCGCCGTCTTTATCAGCTCAACCGTATCATTGCCGTACCGTCCCAGCAGGTGAGCCAGTGTAGCAGGTTCGATATTGGGTGCGCTCAATGAGGGCAGCCTGGGGAAGATGCGCTTGTTCTTAACGACGGGTAGTCTGCCCAGCTTCTTAAGCACGGCTGCCAGTGTCTGGCGCGACATAATGCGGAAGGTGGTGTACTTACCTCCCGTGATGGTTATAAGGCCGTTCTCCTCCCAGAGGGCATGCGCGCGCGACTCTTTACCAGGTGTATCGGCTCCACCCTTGATGATGGGGCGCAGGCCTGAGAATGATGAGATCACGTCGCCCCGGGTAAGGCCCAGGCCGGGGAAGAGAAAGGCCGAGGCATCCAATATATAGCTGATCTCGTCCTGGCCGGCGAATGGCTCGCTGTGTCCTGCGTCCAGCGCCGGGTCGTGGTCAATGTCGGTAGTGCCGATCATAGTGGTTCCCTCCCAGGGGATAACGAACATGGCACGATTGTCCTTGGGATGCAATAACGTAAGGGCATCCTTCATAGGCAGCTTCTCGCGCTGAAAGATAAGGTGGCTGCCGCGAAGCCTGCGCAGCCGGGCAGGCTGGCCTATCTGTCCGCGCAATTGGTCGGCCCAGGGACCTGAGGCATTTACAATCGCATCTGCATTGACCTCGTAAGTCCCACCGTCCGGCGATGAAGTGTCTTTAAGCGCCACCCCGCGCACCTGGCCGCTAACGTCGACCAGAAGCTTTTCAACCCTCAGGTAGTTGATGGCGGTGCCGCCTGCCCTGACAGCTTCCTTGAGCACGCGCAGGACGATGCGGCTGTCGTCCATGGCCGCATCGTAGTACAGGTAGCCGCCCAGCAGACCCTCCGATTTCAGGATGGGGTATTCCCTGAGTATCTTCTCCCTGCTGTAGGCGCGATGGTCCCACTTGGGCGCCAGCAGGTCATAGACAGCGATTATCTTGCCGATCTGATCGGTCTTGACGTGGTAGCGCTCGAAGTTAGGGAATATGAAGCCCAATTTGGTCACCAGGTTGCGGGCCTCCCTGAGCAACCATTCCCTTTCCCGCACCGACTCCTGTGTGACCTTGTATTGCTTATTGAGGATGTAGCGCAGCCCTCCGTGTATCAGCTTTGACGAGCGGCTGGAGGTGCCTGATGAGAAATCGCCGCCTTCCACCAGCAGAGCTTTGAGCCCTGCCGAGGCGGCCTGGTAGAGGACACCGGCTCCCGTAATGCCGCCTCCAATGATGACCAGGTCCCAGGGCTGGTCGACCTGTGATAGGGCATGTTCGCGCCATCCTTTACGCCACATAGTATCTCCTATCGAATCCGGAGTAGATTTGCTGGCCTCGTAGCGCCGGGTTCAAAGCATATTTTAACGGTTTTCGTAAAAACTTTCAGTCTGACTTATTTATACGGGAAAAAGGCCGGCCAGATGAAAGCGTCCATGATCCCTGTCTGGATAAAAAAGATAACCGCGCCGGACACTGCCAACCAGTAGCTCCAATCCGGCTCCCTCTGGTTGATCATCAATAAAGCACACAGCAGGGCCAGTGAGGCCAGGCCGACAAAGCAAAGCACTACGCGTATATAAACCCACCAGCCATGCCACTGTGTGTCGATCAGCCTGTATGTAAGCGGCATCCAGAAGGCCGAGAAAACCAGTATGGTCATGAATATTATGTCGAGCACGAGAAAACCGTCAAACCCCCAGATCCGAACGGTCTCTGCATCGAGTTGGAAAAGGATGAAGTAGAGGAATAGCAGGTAACCCACCGCGGCCAGCGGCATGCTCACCAGGTAAATCGACTTGAGAGCCGGAGTAATGCGTCCCCAGAGCAACTCCTCCGTATTGGGATGGCTGGCCAGGCCAGCCACATAACTGGCTATAACGGCCACTCCTCCCAGCGCGTTTACCACGAGGAACCAGATCTTCTGCTCGTCCATGCTGATACCTCCCGATAAAACTAAGCCGGCGCGGACTGTCTGCCACAGTCAATAATAGTCAGCTCTAACCTGCTATTTCCAGCTGCCATCCTTGAGGTTCAGCGTCACGTTGTTATCCGGCGGTGGCAGGTCCTTCCAAAGGCCGGTGATGAGGTCCTTGCGATATTGTATGACAAGCCAGGCCAGCGGACTTAAACCGGTTTCCGTAACCATTACCTGGCCGGGCGCCAACTGCTCATCGCCCCCGTAATGCGCTCCAAAGCCGACAGCAATTTCTTTGGCTATCTTCTCCGCTTCGGGGCGTTCGATCTTATAGCCCTGCAGCGTATTGGTAGCGATGCCCGCGATGCCATCCATCAGGTACTGCTTTGCATATACAGGGAAATCCGTGGGGTGTGCCTTGATGGACGTTACACTCTCCTGCTTGAAGGTTGCTATCTGGTCTTTGCTGATGGTTATCACCCTGAAGGGGCAGGGATAAGTCACCAGCGAACCGGTCTCGATATCGAAGACGTATTTGCCGTTGTCGGCATATTTTTTCTCGGTAATATCCTGGGCATGATAGTGGCCGGTGAACACCAGCCTAACATTGTAGTTGGCAAGCAGTTTGGCGACTTCTTCATAATCGTCAACTATATACTCGCCATAGTTCTTCTGCTGGCCCAGGTAATGCTCCATGATGCCATGGTGCATCATCGCAATAACGGCCTTGTTTTCCTTGGCCGCCTGCCCCAGCATCTTCTCGATCCATGCCAGGGTCTCGGGGCTGAACTTGCCGTCCGTGACCGATTCCTTGTCCTCGACGTTCTCCCTGTAAAGGCAGGAGTCCAGCGCCAGCAGCCACAGGCCCGGCTGAGGCTCAGCCACATAGCTCAGGGAATCGGTATCACGATGCAGCGCATCCTTGTAGCCATAATCGGCATAAATCTGAGCGAACTGGTCGGGCTTTATATTGGGCACACGCTCTATGATATCGCCAACATATTTGTATGAGTGCCCGTTCAAAATGTCATGGTTGCCCGGCACCACGTAGACTTTCTTGCCGGCCGCTTTCAATTGTGCGAAATAGCTGGCGGCCAGATCATGGGAAGCCTTCTCCCCGTCCTTGGTCAGGTCGCCCGGCACCAGCACGATATCGTGCTTAAGGTTTTTGATCGACGTAATGGTAGATTCCAGTATCTCTGGGCTCTCTTTTAGCAGCTTGCGGTCCTTGGCCAGGTACGCCTCGAAGGCCGTGCCGGCCGTTCCCAGCGAGGAATCTAAGATATGCGGGTCGCTGAAGACGACGAAGTTGGTCTCCGGGTAGGCTGGCGCCTGCGCCAGCTGCTGCCTTAGAGCCGCATCCGACTCATATTTAAACGCCGGTTTAGGTTGGGAGCATGCCAGCAGGCTGAAGATGATTACCAAACATAGGGAAAACTGGATGATCCGTGAAAATGATTTTGCTGCCTTCATATTTGTTACACCTCCGCTTACAATCGATGGACAGCCCGACCTGCATAATATACTACATGCCTGAGGGCTACGGCAACCACGTTATACCCAGTTGACCTTCGGTATTGACAAGATGTGCAGATCGGCTAATCAAGCGGGTTGATCACCCTTCCCACAAAAATAAGCGACCCTGTCTGAATATCCCTGATGAGGAAGATGAATGGCCGGTCGACGGTGACCTCCAGCGGCGTGGTAGGCATAGCTGTGGCACGCATGATCACGGCCGTGGCTGCCGCAGCCTCTGTCCCGGCCTCGTCCACACCCACAAAAGCCTTATGAATAACTTCGGATATCGATAGCTCGAGATTGCCCGTCATGCCGGAGAAATCGGCTTGGCTGGAGAATGCCGTGGGCATCCCCATGCTGGATAATAACTTGCCCAGGCTGAATTCGGATTCGAATTTGAAGCGGGGCATGCTGAGCGCAACCTGTCTGGGCATGATGGCCTTTATAATTGAGCCTGCCTTGTCCGCGTCCAGGGATTTCTCGAATTCAGCAAACATGCCCGCATCCGGCAGCAGCACCACCATCTCGAGCTCACGGCCATCGTAGGGCAGCGACACGGCCTGGTAGCCGTCGCCGGCCGCGTATCCCAGCCGCTCTGTCTGCCGCATCATGGGCACATCCACGGTCTGCCCTTCCAGCAGGTGGAATGGCGCCGGCTGCGTCATGCTTTTCTCAAAGTTATCGGCCCAGGCTGCATTGAAATATATGGCGTTGGTGAGCACCAGCCGTGTCATCCGGTCGATGGCCCCTGCCGGTATAAGGTCTTTGATACGCTGTTCCGTCTGGTCTTCCACCCATTTATTAATAATCTGCCTGCTGGACTCGGGCGCAGAGCGGAAATCCAGCGTCCTTAAACCCGCCCCGTAATTCTGCGCCAGCAGATCCAAATAGTCGGCCAGGAAGCTGTATCCCGCCTGACCCCAGATAGTGTTGACAATATTGAGGCGGAATCCCTTGCCGTCCTTGCCCTTTGCGCCCTGGCCGCGTGCTTTCAGTTGCTGGTCGAGGCTGTTGAAGGCCGGATGCAGGCGATCCTGCGGCAATGTGAAATGAAGCGTTCCGGCCATTTCTTTTTCGGTAGTATCCCGGGCGCCGGCATAAGTCATGGCCAGAGCCTGTGAAATTGAATATGGCGAGTAAAAAAGGTTGCCCTGCTCCCCTTTGAGTGCACTGTAAAGGTCAAAGGCGAATGCATTATTCCCCTCCACCAGCGCGGCCAGGTCAACTGTACCCGATATGCCGGCTGCCCTTGGCTTGTCCGAGATAACCATGTCACTGGAAGCCGGCTGCGAACAGGCCGCCAGACCGGTCAGCAGCACAAGGCCTAAACTTGTCAGATATGACCACTTTGATTTCATGTCACTGCCTCCTGTATATTCAGTTCACGTCATTAATAACGTTTCCCCCGCGACAAAGTTTAGTAAATCAAAGTCTATCTTTGCACAGCAGGTGTAACCATGCAGGTCAACAAAGCTATTGCACTGCTCAGATCGCTGGCCAGGTACGGTATCAACACGCAGTACGCTCTATGCGTCTCCACTCCTGACACGTAAAAACTGGGAAGGCAGACAGGCAAAGGCCATGACCTGGCGCTGGAACTCCGGCAGGCCGGCCGGCAAAGTTGAATTAAAATACCTTTTCGGGCGGGTTCGAAAACGCGCCTGTGCCGTCAGCTTAAAGGAAGCCGTTCACGCCTGTGGGTGCGTATCCTTGATCAATAGAGATACGATGAAAGATCCCACGAATAGCAGAGCTAGCAAACCCAGTGGAGCTACGAACTGGCCGGTTGAGGATTCTAGAGCTTCCATAGAGGGCACCAGTATCACTGCCGCCAGGTTCCCCAGCAACTGCAGGTATCCGACTGAAACGCCGGCATATTTGGGTCCGGTCACCTCGGCTGACATGGTAAGAATGACCGGAAACGCCGAGAGAAGGAAAAAGCCCAATACCATGCAATTGATCAGATTAGGCGTATAGCCCCGGATGAGTATCATGGCTGCTATGCAAATTGCACCCATCAGGGTTGCGATTACCACGAACGGCTTGCGTCTTCTGACTTTATCCGAAATTATAGGTACCACGATACAGCCGATCATACCGGCGAATATCATGGCGGCCGATATTGTGCTGCCCTCGGACATGGGTATATTGTGGAGCTCGTTGAGTATTTTCTCCAGCCAGGTGGCAAGGCCGTTAAAAGAGCCCAGTCCTACGAATACCACAAAGCCCAGCAAAATGAAATTCCTGTTTTTAAGAATGACTCCCAGGCCTCCCCAGCTCGCCGTTGAAATTTCGTCTGCTACCGCCCGTGACGGTGTGAGCGGTTTTGACCTGACGGCCAGGACAAACACACCAGCGCCAAGGATGCCGGCTATGCCGTAAATCCACAGCATGGACGTGTAGCTAATTCCCTCAACTATCGCCGGCGTAGCTCCCAACGCAACCATCATTCCGATAAAAAGCGCCAGTGTGCCCAGGCCGACCGCGGTACCCTCCTCTTTGGGAGCAAACCACACTGAAGCCAGCTTGGTTACCCCGTTCAAAACAAAGGGCTGTCCCAGAGAGATCCCTATCTGTGAAATAAGAAGAATATCAAACGAATCCGGCCCCGCCAATCTAAACAGCGAGAAAACGCCTGTGAGGATGGCCCCGATGCCCACACCCCACTTAAACCCGATTTTATCAATGATTATGCCAGCAGGTATAGTGAGGATAACCTGGATGAGAGGAAAGACCAGCGTCAACCACTGAGCGCTGCTGGCGGGTATATGCAGCAGGTCTTCGATATAGGTATCGATAGCCGCAAAGTTCAACCAGTAAAGCTGTGTCAGCGCTGAAACGTACATGTAGATGGCCAGCACCACCCACCTGTACCGGTAAACCTTGTACTGCTGTTCCATTGACCGCCCCTCCCTGATTAGTTATTTTAATCCGCAGCAACTTGCATAACCGTCCTATTATAAACCCTGCCGTCAAGATGCAGAATCCCTCTGATGCGAATCGTTACTGTATCTTTTAGAATAACCGGTTATTAGAATTTAGATTCGTTATTTACACTCAAACATTACTTTCTGCCCATCTCTGCCTTCAACATATATCTGGATGTTGTGAACACCTGCCAGAGCGGCATCACGGTGAGCCGTGTTGGCTACACAACTAAGTGTGAAGTACACGGGAAGATTTACGGGGAATCCCCGATTAATGTCCTACTTGCCCGCTCGTCTCTGAAGCGAGGAGTCTATCCTTCAAGCCTTTTGACATTCCGAGGTATAACAGGTCGTTTTTATCACCGGTTTTATTCACTATTTCTTTCATAGCACGTGTCTTTTTCTGCATGGCTGCCTCCTTGAGATGTTTAAGGCTCTGGGCAGGCAACTTCTTAATTTCAAGTTTACCTTTCTTCTTAGCAACCGCAATTATATCGGCGCCGCCCTTGGTGCGCACGATCACCGTATTCCACCCCTCAACACCCTCCACCGAGCCAACCGAGATGTCCGTGAATTCCGCCGTCATATCCAAGCAATAAGCGCACGTTTGCATGCGGTGCTTCCTGACTTCATCCAGAGAGAAAGCCTTTATATCTTTTCCCATATAGACGTCGAATCTATTAGCCGGGGGAGGTGGGATATCGAACTTTTTGACCTTTGGCAAATCAACATTATTTTTAAGGAATTCATAGAAGCTATCATAAGCCAGGGCCCACGTGCAGAACAGTCCTATTGTCAGTCTCAGGTTATTCATATTGACACGCTGCTCCGGGGGATTGGAGCGGATTTTAGCCAGGGCAATGGCCTGGCAGGGAGTAACAACAATGCCCAGTTTATCCTTATTGTCCTTTGGCGTCCTATTTAAAGCCTCCAGCGCCGGATAGGCAATATAGTTGGATCCTGCCCCATCCAGCACATTGGCAGCAGAATAGGCCACGTATCCACAGGGCAATTTATCCTCTGTTGTTTTGGACATAATGGCAGCATTGATTAATCCCTCCTGCATGGCCAGCGTAAGCAGAGTGCTGACCGTGCCACCATACTGCGCCTTTGTGCTGACACCGGCATCCTTCGACCTGGCCATGAAAACCTCTTTTACAGTTCCGATTTCGTCAGCGGCGTAAGGTACACCGTGAATTTTATTGCTTATGCAATCCAGGTCGGTGTATGTCCTGGGGCAGTATTCATAGCAGTGCCCCGTATCTCGTGTGCAAAAATCCAGCATGCGTATCTTTCCCTTATAGAAAACCATATATGGACAATCGCCCAGGCAGGCACCACATACAGTGCAAAGGCCCCTGTTGATAACCTCCTTAAAAAGCTCGCCTATACCCTTTGTTTTGGTAAGCATAAGATCCTCCTTGTCCGACCTCTCAAATTACGAGGGAATGGTCGGAATACTACTGATTATTTCAAAATTACCACTGATAGTTATCAATACGAACGATTGAAAACATGGTATTACAGCAGGTAGCCAGTACAGATACCAGAACGTAGACGACTACCCAAATGGCTATCAAGCCACCCATGCTTCACACTCATTCTTTTATGTTATTTACTTGTTTATACCTTACTATATAGCTTTCAATCTCATTGCGCCTCGCCCGATTCTAGTGGAACCAATCTGTTTTAATGCTTAAAACACGTCTCCCTGATTGGCCCACTCAGGTATATAGCGGTAGTGCTCGGGCGGGTTGGCTTTCTGGAGGCCTTTATATGTAACACGGGCAAGTGAGATGCCTTTGCGGGTACGGTAAAGCCCGGCGAAGCCCTGTTTCTCAAGATCCTCGAGAAACCTCGTCAGATCTTCGTCTGAAACATCGAGCCATTCCTTGATATCCACCATCGTCATATGAAGGCCGGGGTTTACCCTGTAGTTCTCAGCAAGTATCTTCAGAACGACATCCTCACTTTTGGCCGACTTCTTAGGCAGTGGCTTGCCGATAGGCAGAGGAACTTTGAGATTGGGGTCGATGACCCTCTGCGGCACCTTCAGGTCAGCCCTGAGATTGCGCAGTCCCTGGCGGTATATAAGCAGTTTCAGTATCTCCGATGTTCCGGCGGCTATCTGCCCGTGCTTGGCATCGCGCATCAGTCTTTCAACCGGGTAGATCTTGAGTATACCATTGCCCCCCATGCACTGCACGGCTTCGAGCGAAGTCTCCATAGCCACATCGGATGCATACATCTTGGAGATGGCTGCCTCAACCGGGACATCCCTTCCAAGATCCGAACAGTAAGCGCCGTAGTAAACAATGAGCCTACTCAGGTAGAGCTTCCAGATCATATCCGCCAGCTTGAACTGGTTGGTAGCTATTTTGCCAGTGGGATGTCCGAACTGCACCCGCCTCTCCAGGTGCTGCTGTGTATAGCGAATGCACTCGCGCTGTGCTCCAAGGGTCGGAGCTGCGTTGAGTATTCTCTCTATATTCAACCCGCCCATCATGATCTTCCATCCTTCGCCTTCTGGTCCCAGGCGATTAAAAGCCGGTACTTTGGCATCATCAAAGCTTAAATAGCAGTTGTAAGAGCCATCATAGCCCATGGTATCGTTGATCCTCTCGATGTGAAAACCAGCAGTTCCCTTCTCAACCACAAAAGCGCTAAGATGCGCGTACATCATCCTGTCCTCGGGTTTCTGACCGGTGAGGAAATAACACATATAAAGATCTGCGGCCGCGGCGATGGTCTGAAAACGTTTCTTACCGTTTATAATATAGAAATCGCCCTCGCGTACGCCGGTGGTCTCAATTCCCGATATATCCGAACCAGCATAAGGTTCGGTCATGGTGATAGCGCCGATAAGCTCGCCCCTGGCTATCCTGGGCAGCCATCTCTGTTTCTGATCCTCGTTACCATTGTGCACTAACTGGGTAGCGCTGCCGAACATCGTTGTGAATAGGCCACCTCCAACTTCGCCCGCTCTGGCGACCTCCTCGCAAATTATGGCGGCTCCCGTCACACCCCATTCTTCGGCGCGGCCGCCATATTTATTGGGGACCAATGCACCGAACCAGCCTTTCGTGGCCATGAGCTTAAGCGCCTCCCAGGAAAATTTTCTCTTAATCGCATCGCGTTCACCGATAGGAACTAAAACCTCATCAGTAAAGTTCTTGGCATCTTCGGATAATTTTATTTGTGCTTCATTCCACCAAGGAAACGTTTCCATTTTTTATGATCTCCTTTTAAATACTACTTCAACAAAGTTGCTGATAATGCCAACATGACTGCCTCTGGCTGGTATCATTCAAGGTTCGAGAAGAGTTTATATGTGGTATCAATGGGTGGCATCGTGGGTTCTACGGCCTTTTCGGGATCAACGAGATGGCCGTAGATTGGGTCGGACTGCCATCCATCGATGTGAAGATGTCGCTTAACCGCAGCCTTATATTTGTCCCAGTCGGCGCTGAAATACAGGAAAATCTGCTGGGCAGCCAGGGAGCCTTCACCGTGAATATGGTCAATTTGATAGTAATTTTGGGTCATGTCTTTTATCATGCGGATCACCTTGATCCTATCTGCTGTGGGTATGCCGGCTTTAGCACCAAGGTATTTCTCAATATAACCGTGGATTTCGGGGTTCTTCCAGTCGCGGTAGCATGGTACGGTAGTGGAAATTCCGCCACATATGTCCTGGGCTATTCTGCACATCTCGTGGAAGTTGCTGGCAAAGGTAAACTTGGCTGAATTAGTGAGCATAAGGTCGGGTACCATCATGCCTGAGGCGGGGTCTAAAGTACCCTTGATGCATGCCATCTCGCCGAGGTTGGCCACAGTGTTGGTGATCATAGCCATCCAAGCCAGCTTGTTCCTGATATGCTCATACTTCTCGAGGCCGTTGTACTCTGCAATCAGCCTGACTGCTCCGGTCAATGTTTCCAGTTCGCCAACCATTTTGCAGGTGCCAAACAGACGATGATAGCTGGCGAAACCGTAGGTGATATCACGTGTGAACTGCCATTCGCCACACATGAATACTCTGTCCCAGGGGATGAATACGTCGTCAAACACAATTAAGCACTCGGTCGGCTGCAGGCCCCAGGCGCGTGGGTAGTCCCAAGCAGCCTCCTCTCCATAGGTACGGGTAACTGGTTCAACAGCAAGCAGTGTGACGCCCTTGGTGCCGAGCGGGACGGCGAATGAGAGTGCATAATCCTTATCCTCTTCGCCGTGGTATCGGCAGGGAAGGACTATAGCCTCATTAGCGCAGGGGGTGGCGCTTATATGGATCTTGGCGCCCCTGACGATTATGCCGTCCTTCTGCCTGTCGACAACGCGGAGATAGAAATCCTGATGCTGTACCTGTTTAGAAGCATGCAGGCTGCGGTCACCTTTAACATCAGTCATTGCGCCGGTGATGCCGACATCATTTTTCTGCAGGTATTTGCGGTAGTTTTCAACACGCTCGACATAGTTAGTGCCAAGGGCCTTGTCCATCCTGTTGGCCGCCAGGGCGCACGCTGCCAGGGCATCTACGCCCATGCAGTGCACCAGGAACCCTCCACCGGTGCGTATGCCTGTGACGAAGCATTCACGTCTCCTGAGCAACTCCTGTGCGTTTTTGGGCGCCGTAAGGAGGAAGTTCACATCTTCTCCATCTGCATTTTTTGTGACATAAAGATCGTGGTATTTGGAATCGTGCGGCATGGCATAATCCAGGGCCGCGGCTCTGATCATTGTCCTGAGCATGGGATGAGTCCTGACATCTTTTACTCTCTCGCCTAGGCAATAGACAATCCTGCCGTCGTCAAGGCTTTTTAAATACTGTTCAACCGTCCTGATCATGTAAAAACCTCCAAATTTATTAATTTATTCTGTTATCTGCATTGATTCGATTACTTTCATGCCGATGCCATCTAAAATGAAGGTCCCTGCTTTAAACAATTAAAAGGCCTGGACTTATTGATTTCTGCCCGCGTGGTTTCGCCGCTTGCGACCTTGAACACCATCTGGAAAATCTCGCCGCCGACGGAGGCAATATCTTTTTCCCCATCGAGAATAGAACCAGCATTGATATCGATGTCTCCCGCCATGCTTTTAAAGGTACTCGTATTGCTGGATACTTTGATAACAGGTATGGCTGGGAAGCCTGCCGGAGTGCCCCTGCCTGTGGTAAAAAGAATAATCTGCGCCCCGCCCGCAGTCATCCCCGCCATATCGTCAATATCATAGCCGGTAGTATTCATGATAGTCAGGCCCGCCTTCGTGGGCTTGGCGGCATAATCAACCAGTTGCCTGATAGGTGTTGTACCAGATTTGGTTATGCAGCCCAGGGACTTCTCTGTAATTGAAGAAAGTCCACCGTCCATATTGCCGGGGGCGATTACCAGGCCGGCCCATTCGCCAAGGTAATCCCGTACAAATTTCTCCTGGTCAAGCACCAGTTTTTCTATCTTTTCACTTAGATCTTTATCATCACAGCGGTTCTTGAGGATATGCGCGGCCCCGATCATCTCCGTCGTCTCCCCCATTATCACGGTAGCACCTTGTTTCACCAGCATATCGGATGCCACGCCGACTGAGGGGTTGGCCGTTACTCCTGAGAAAGCATCTGAACCGCCACACACCAGACCGACTATCAGGTCGCTCACAGGCGCCGGTTGCCTTTTCTGGATCTCAACATGTGCCAAAAATTTCTCAACAATATCTATGCCCTTCTTGGTGCTGGCGGCACTACCATATTGCTGCACATCGAACGATTCGACCGGCTTCCCTTTGACCGCCTGCGCGATGTATTCGCTCTTTAAAAGCTCGCAACCTAAACCTATTACCAGCACCGCTCCGACATTGGGATTACTTACAAACCCCGACATCGTATTAAGGCTGGTGAAGAAATCATCCGGGCCATAGCCGCAACCGTAGGCATAATGAATGGCCGTCACATCCGGGAAAACCCGACCTATAGCATCAACCACTCCACTCGCGCACGCCACCGTCGAGATGGCCATGACATGGTTGCGGACGCCGTACCTTCCGTCCCCTCTTTTGTAACCGTTGAACTCCATTATCTTCGATCTCCTTTTCGTTCATTCTGCTGGGGGATAATAATAGGTTGAGCATTGTGAACGTGCACCCACCCCCCTTTAGGGATGTCGACCATAGCCTCGAGAATTGGCTCACCGTAGCGAATCACTCGCTCACCGGATTTAATCGCTATAACGGCAATCTTATGACTTGGCTCGATATCCTGAACAGTATTAAACAATGTTTCACTACCAATAGTCACCGCATCACCTTTCCCAATATGCTGAATCGCAATGACCACATTATCGTAGGGATTCACTCTTAACGCATTATCTTTCATATAATTCCTCTTTAACTGATGGCGGATATTTTGCCTATCACTTATCATACAAGTGATAATATTTATATCAGATGCTCAAATCATCATGTGATTAAATTGGGCCGTTTAGAAGTTCAGGAAGGTGCCACGAGCAATAAGGGCTATTACGCCACGCTGGTTCATGTAAGTTATTTCATAGGTGGTGACCATTGTTGGTCCCAGCTTTGTTTCACGTCCGACTATATCGACAAGCTTAATAACTGCCGTAAGGATATCCCCCGCTCCTATCGGGCATAAGAAATCATATTCTATTCCACCATCAACATTTTCCGGCGGAGCGCCATCAGAAATTAGGTTATAAATTAGCTTTTCTACCTCAAAGTCATTTGCCACCGGCCATCCCACAAAGCCAGGGGGGGCCATTACCCTGCCATATTTACTGTTGGAGGCGTACTCAACGTCGTTATAAAGCGGGTTGGAATCTCCTATCGCCTTTGCATATCGTTGAATAGCGCCCTCCTCGACCTTATATATAACAGGCGGATCTGAATAGCCGATCCATTTTCTGAGTTTATCAGTGACAACAAATTCAGTCATGCTGCGTTTTCCCTCCTTGTTCTCACATCAGAATATAGTGAGTTGATTCGCGTAGCTGATTTCCACGTTCATGGGCTACTCAAATCCAAGCCATGTGGTAATATTATCAATCAACTCGCGAGATGTAACCAGCTTATTAGCTGGAAAGTCCCAATCCGGATACCCGATAGTTATACCCTCCACCAGTCGTTTAGTATCAGGTATACCCGCATATTTGCGCCAAACCGTGTCGTACCAGATGCCCTGGTCTGCGATGCAGGTACCCAGGCCGTATTCCAATGCCGCCAGGCAGATGCTCTGGCAAAGAGAGCCGATGCCGATCATATCCAGGGGAAATTCAAGTTCTTTATCGGTATAGATAACAATCTGGCAGGGCGCCTCAAAGAAGCGCAGGCCATGTAATGTCCACTGCTTACGTTTTTCTTTATCCTCCCTTGCAATACCCATCAGCCTGTATAATTCCATGCCAAGTTCAACCTGCCGCTGCCGATAGACTCCTTCGAATGGTTTGCGTAATAGATCATATGTAGGGAATGCCCCTTCATTAAAAAGCTGCGTTATCTCCTCGCGTATCCGGTTAAGTATATCGCCGCTTGCCACCACGAATTCCCATGGCTGAGTATTCAGCCCCGATGGTGCCCTGACAGCCGCAGCCAGTATTTTTTGCAGTATCTCCTTTGGCACCGGGTCCGGCTTGAAACCGCGTATACTTTTACGTACTTTCAATGCTTCGTTGATATCCATTATTAAACTCCTTATGCAAATGAAGATTTATTTAAATCAATGTATTAACGGCCCTTTGCGATTTCCCTTTTTATTTTGATACCGAGTTTAATCCTATCAAGAGTATTTTCGTTAACATCGTTAATCAGTCCTTTTATCGGGCGCTGGCTTGCAGCCGTACGCGGGATTGCCATGGTAAATTCGTAAAACCTTGGGACCATAAAATGGGCCAACTTGTCATCGCAAAACCTGACAAGGTCTGCAAGCTCTATCTTTTTATTGCCTTCCGTTACTACAACGGCCTTGACTTCCTCACCGAATGTAGTTGACGGGGTGGCCACTGCAGCACATTCCCTGATACCGGGATAAGCCATCAGTACGCGCTCAACTTCCATGGCAGAGATGTTCTCACCACCCCTGCGTATCATGTCTTTTTCTCTGCCAACGAAGAGGAAATAGCCATCCTCATCCTTGTAGGCCAGATCACCCGTATGCCACCACAGATTCTGAAATACCTCCAGCGTTTTCTCCGGCATCTTGTAATAGCCTTCAAACATGATGTGAGGCTGGCGCGGTCTTAATATCAGTTCGCCGACCTTGCCAGCTGGCAACTCTCTGTCTTCTATATCGACTATCTTTGCTTCAAAATAACCCCTGGGCTTACCAAAAGACCCGACCTTAATATCATTATAGGTTGCGATTACTGTGGCATCCGCCTCGGTCGCGCCGAATATATTAATGAGCTTCAGCCCGAACCTTTTCTCAAAAGGCTTGTGTATTTCGACCGGTACGTGTGAAGTCGTCAGAGCCCTTATGGTATTATTTGCATCCTTGGAAGTCGGTGGCGCAAAGCTCAGAATGTTCATTACGGCTTCAAATACTCCCGACACTGTGCACTGGTATTTTTCGATATCCGGCCAAAAATCGGTGGCGCTGAAGTCCCTGGTTAGCACCATAGTTGCATTCATCATCAGGCAGTTGACTACCCCTGAGAACTGGGAGGATACGTGTGATAGGGGTGCCCAGACGTACAACACCTCCTTAGCCAGATCGCGGGAAGTTTTATCAGGATAGAGTGCTTCCTGGATTCGAGTAGCCACAAAACAGGCCTGGTTGTGTGTGAGCATAACACCCTTGGACGGCCCGGTTGTGCCTGACGTAAAAAGGATAGCCATCAAGTCCTTATATCTGACCTCGGCGCGGGGTTCTATGTCTGGTTTTTTCAGTAGGTCTGCAAAGTGAATAACATCGCAGCGGCCAATTTTTTTATCTGAGAAAGCGCCGAAAACGATGATTTTCTTCAGGTATTTCAGCTTTTCAATAACCTCAGCCAAATTGAGCACAAGGTTGGCGCTGACCACGATTATCCTGGCGTCAGAATAGTTAATGAAATACTCCAGCATGTTGCCCTTGTGGGCGGTGTTAATAGGCACTTCCACGGCGCCCAATTTCGCTAAGGCAAACCACGTGTAGATAAACTCCAGGCAGTTATCCATATAAATGGCAACATTCTCTTTCTTCTTCACGCCCAGGGCGGATAGCCCATTAGCCACCCTGTTAGACCTTTCATTCACTTCGCTGTACGTAGCAGTATCTCCCTCAAAATGAATAAACGGCTTATTTTTATTCTGTTTTGCCCGTTTTTGTAACTGCAGGCCAATTACATTTTGTTCACCTGTCTTGAATCTCATTATTTACATCCTTAGCTATTTAATTGTTTTCAGCAACGTCTTATTTATCCAACCGCTTGTCAGATTTATGCTCCTGCTTCGCCTTTTCCACGTACCGTTTTTTTCTGCAATCCTCCGTGGCCTTTTCATCAAGCTCTTCTGTCTTTTCATTTATTACCACGCCGTAATCTTCAAAGGCACTTCTAATCGACACGTATTCATCTATTACATCTTCCAGCACCATCTTCGGATCGCGTTTAAGCGGATCACCCCAGCCTCCACCTCCACCAAATTCCACCATGAGCACATCATTGTCAGCCAAAGGGACACCATAACCTGTAGTTTCAATGACCATCTCATCGGCACTGCCTTCTCTAAGCACGGTTTTGTTCAGTGGTCCGTCTTTCCCGCCTGCGATGCCCCGCATAGGATATTTTGTGCCAATAAGGAACGTGTGAGCCCACATTTGTGCCTTAGCTTTCTGTCGCACCCGCGTGGCCACACCGCCACGCCATTGCCCCGGTCCCCCGGAGTCCGTCATAAATTCGCGCTCCATAGTAAGCCAAGGGTAATGCATGTCATGGAGTTCGGCCGTAGCCATGATCATCGAGCCAAAATAACAGGGAAGCGAACCCCATCCATCAGTCCCGTAAGCTGCACAGCACCATCCTGCCGCCATGTTGGTATTTTGGTCGAGATAGAACTCGCCATCATACGGGTTTATACCGTACGTTACCACGGGCATACCCATTTTAACGTTCTGCAGGCATGCCTTTTCCGGTATAGCCTGCGCCAGCGCCATGGCCACCGCCTCTCCGACTTCACCACCAATATGCAGCGTACAGGCAGTCACAGGCGCTGGAGGATTCGGATTGACAACTGTGCCCTGCGGTAAAATCACTTCAAGTGGACGGAAAAGCCCTTCGTTCCTGGGGATCGAGTCATCTATCATAGAGGAGATAGTCAGAAATATAAACGCGTAATCGTTAGCTATTGGGCTGTTAACAAAGCCTATGGTCTGCGGGTCGCTGCCGGTGAAATCCAGTTTCAGCGAGTCCCCCTTTATCGTGACATCCACTCTCACAGTGATATCTTTTGTCCCCTGGCAATCATGCTCAAGATAGCCTTCACCATGATATACGCCTTCTGGCCATGAAGCGATCTCTGACCTGAAACGCCGTTCAGAGTAATCCACTATATAGTCCATGCAATTGCTGATAGTCTTTACCGGGTACTTGAGCAGGAGTTCTTCCAGCCTGCGCTTGCCTACCCCGAGCGACCCTATCATGGCTTTAAAATCACCGGCGAATTTTGGTTCCCTGGTATTGATAGAAAGCATTTTAATGATGTCGTTACGCGGCTTGCCCCGGTCATACACCTTGATAGCAGGCAGTCTCAAGCCTTCCTGCCAGATATCTGTGGCGCCGGGATTGTACCCGCCCGGAACTGCGCCACCGGTATCTCCCTGGTGTGCCCGTATAACAGGGAAGAATACAATCCTTTTTCCTACAAACACCGGCGTCATCATGGTCCAGTCCGGTATGTGGGAGCCACCGAAATAGGGATCATTCAGCACGATGATATCACCGGGGTGAATGTCGTCCTTGAAATCCTTCAATACTTCCATGACTGAGAACTTGCAGGCGCCCATATGCATGGGCAGCCCGTCTGACAGGGATATCATCTTTCCTTCACCATCAAAAATTGAATTGGAGAAATCATGAGACTCGCTGAATGTAGACGTGGTTGCGGTCCTCATCATGGTATCGCTCATCTCGTTGGCGATGTTAAACAGGCTGTAACGTACGACCTCGGCGGTAATCGGATCTATTTTCTTCATATCTATCTCCTCAGGTAATTGCTGCATGTTTGCCATCACTAAAGCGTGATAACATAATTGTCATATTCGTCTATGCTGGATTGTTGTCCAGGAAATAAGACTATGTTGGTTGCCGGTTCTTCGACCACACACGGCCCTTCGATTGCATTGCCGCAAGATAGCTGGGTCCCGTCATATATCGCGGTGCGGATAAAACCGCCGACTTCTTCAAAATATACTTTCCTTTTCCCTTTCAGCGCCTCTTTCGGCACCCGGCCGGCAGGCTTAAGTTTGGCTACCGGGATTTTAGCAGTATGAACCACGGTTTCCAGCCTGACATTCATGATAAACACCGGGGCACTGTGGTTGGCGAAGGTGTGCAGCATCTCATGCGCCTTATGGAAATCAACCCCGGCTTTGGCGATGTTTTCATCGCCAACCACACCACCTGTCGAGCCGAGGGGTATGGTTATTTCATGCAGTTCGCCTTTATAGTACATATCCAGCGCATAATTGTAGGTTACTTCCTTCATGAAACCCGATTTTCTCCGCACTGATGCCGGCAGGTCCTGCTCCACTTCCAGTTTCATAGAACCGATCAAACCGTTTATCACATTGAGATCGTACTTGCCGGTAGTGCCTATATAAGTCTTAACCTTGTTAATAACGATGTTTGAGCTGAGCATGCCGCGCGCTGAAAAAGCCGTGGCCATCCTGGGAACTATGATACTTCCGATACCCAGATCACGCGCCAGCAGGCCGGCATGAACGGCGCCATTGCCGCCAAAAGCGACCAGCACAAAGTCTCGCGGATCATATCCCTTCTGTATGGAAACAGTCCTTATGCCGCCCGACATATTGTGGTTAACGATGCGGAAGATACCGTTGGCCGCCTGAACGGTATCCATCTTTAACGGCCGCCCGACCTTCCCTTCGATGCTATCGAAGGCGGCCTTAGCATTGAGCTTCATCTGGCCGCCCAGGAAATAATCTGCGTTTAAGTAACCCAGCACAAGGTTGGCATCTGTTACGGTTGGCCTGTTACCTCCTTTGCCATAACAGGCGGGGCCGGGGTCGGCGCCGGCACTGGCCGGTCCGACCTTAAGCGCACCTCCCGCGTCAACCCAAGCAATGCTGCCGCCACCGGCGCCGATGGTATGGATGGCCAGCATGGGAGTCATAATGCGGTAGCGTGAAAACCAGTAGTCGGTAGCAAAGGCCGGCCGTTTATCTTTGATCAGGGAGACATCGAAACTTGTACCTCCCATGTCCACAGTAATCAAATTCGGTTTATGCATCTGTCCGCTAATTAACTGTGAACATGCCACGACACCGGCAGCCGGACCCGATAACAGGCCGGTGACTGCGTATTTTGCAGCATACCCGGCATTCATGATGCCGCCGTTAGACAGCATGACGAAGAAATCATTCTTAAACCCGAGTCGTTTAAGTTCCGCCACCAGGCTGTCTAAATACTTCTTCAGCTTTGGCCCGGTGTAGGCATTTACCAGCGTGGTGCTGACCCGCTCGAACTCCCTGATCTGGGGAAGCACCTCGTGTGAGAGCGAAATAAAGGCTTCCGGATGCTCTCTTTTGATTATCTCTGCGATTTTTTTCTCATGTATGGGGTTGAGGAATCCGAACAGCAGGCAAACCGCAATAGACTCGATCCCATGCTCCTTTAATTTCCTTACCTGTGCGACCGCTTCGTCCTCATCGAGAGGCACAAGTATTTTGCCTTCACGATCAATACGTTCATTCACTGTAAGACGGTGCCTGCGCAGGGCAATTGGTACTGGCGCCGGGTAACGCGGATCGAACATCCGCTCCTTGTGCCCGCGGCGAAGCTCTATATCATCCCTGAATCCCCTGGTAGTAATCAGGCCGGTTTTAGCTCCGTTGAACTCCAGCATAGTATTGGTCGCTACGGTGCTGCCATGAACGATTACTTCGGTTTTATTTAACAGGTCGGCCAGGGACATATGCTCTGCATCTGCCATCTTCCCCAGGCCGGCAATGACACCTACAGCCTGGTTATCAGGAGTAGAAGGTGTTTTCACCACGTGTAAAGCACCTTTCTCACCCGTGTAAACCAGGTCGGTGAAAGTACCCCCGACATCAATACCAATTTTTAAACCCATATTTACCCTCCATGAACGAACTTTACGTTCACTTTCAAGAACTCACTCAACTGTGGTAAATTCAGATTGTGATTTGTTATTTATTCAGCTTCCACGGTTGCCAGTTCCACCCTGTTCTTATCCCTGGTATAGAAGAACGAGCCTATGAAAAACATCACGGCACCGAAAAGCATGAAGATCGGCAGTAGCTGAAAACCAAAAAGCAAGCTGTGGCTATCAGAGATCGCTCCGACAAATACCGGGCCGATAGAAGCACCGAGAAGGTTCTGCACAAGCACGCCAAGGCCATAAGAGGTTGAACGCAGTCCCGCATGCACCACATCCTGGGTAACCGAAGCGGCGCCTGCTACGAAGAACGGCGCAAAGAATCCCATGGCAAGCAGGACGATATATTGATTGGTCCCGGGAGGCATCGAAAATGCTACAAAGAGCAACACGGCAGTAATTACCGTTGAAATTGCGGGGACTATCATGCGCGCCCTTTTCACTCGTTTCAACACGAGGTCAGTTACAACACCGCCAACAGGGGCTCCGACCATGGCCAGCAGGAATATGCCAGCTGACTGCATCGAGGCCGAAGCCATATCCGGCTTATCCATCAGCTTGTAGAAATAAGTAGGCAGCCAGGTCAGCAGCGCCGTGGTTACAAACACGTTCCCTACGTAACCGAAGAAGTTAGTGATGAGGGAGGGATTTTTCAATAATTCTTTGGCTATATCGGCAGCTTTCATTTTGACTTTCTTGCCGACATCCACACCTGCGGCTACCACCCTGGATAATTCAACGGTTTTGTAATCCTTTAAGGTGAAAAACAACAGGCCAACAACGATGCCCGGTATCGCAACGATTCCAAAAGCGTTACGCCATCCCAATTTCTCTGCGATGATACCGCCGGCAATTGAGCCGACAACTGCTCCAATGGGTACGGCAGCATTCAGGATACCGTTCATCTGTGCTCGCTTGTTTTCCGGGAAGAAAGCGGATATCATCGCAATGCCTCCCGGGTTATATCCGGCTTCACCGATGCCCATCATAAGACGTGCTGTAAAAATCGACGGGAACGATTTTAGGAAACCCGTAACAGCGCAGGCAACGCTCCAGGCTATGGCACATATGCCGATGCCCCTTTTCCTGCTCCACCTATCCATGAAAAATGCTGCAGGGAGGGCAAAAACTGTGACCGACCAGAATATCGCTGAGACGAGAAGTCCGAGTTGCATATCTGATAATCCAAGGTCGGCCTTCATAAAAGGAAAAAGAGCTGTAACGACCATGCGGTCAAGGTAGTCGATGACAGTCAGGAGAAACAGCAATACGAAAAAATAATAGGCAAAGCCCTTGCCGACCAGATAGCCATTTTGAGTTTTTGTTTCCGCCATATCAGCCTCCAAAATAATAATTATCCGCTCAGAGTTGTTATGCGTACAGAGTAATCATCGCTATAAATTTAAAACCTAACACCTCCTTTTCAGGAATGTTTTATAACTACCACCGCTAAAATTTTCTTACTGTTGTCTCTGTTTCATAGAACTCACCTTCTCCTTTCAGCGCAGTTATAAATACCCCGGCATCAAAGGCACCCTCGGGCCCGAGTACGCCCTTTTGTTTGACCTTGCCATCCATGATCATTACGGCGCCGATCGCGGCCGGTATCGTCGTCGCCTGGGTGACGTTCTCTCCCATGTAGTCATAAACAAAGGTAACTTTTTCGCCTTTCCTCTCACCCTTTACCTCGAGCTTCTGCGCTCCGGCTATATTCTTGTACACCTCGACAGATTCACGGAATGCTTCTTTGAAGAAATCCGGGGCGAAACGTGGCATAGCGCGCGTGATACGCACGGTGACCTCTCGCATCGGCATTGTCAGCTTGTCGTTCACAATGAAGTCATCCTTACTGCCCAACCCGGCTTCATCCATGACCTTGTAGAAACTCATCATGCTGGGCGGGTACATGCAGCCCTTGATGCTGACATTCTTCACTCCCTTGATATAGCGGGGTAGTGTTACAGGCTCCGGATGGCCTGTGTAGTAACAGGTTTGTTTGCCGATGGGCGGCAGGAATTCCACTACCTCCGGCTCTGTAAAACCCCTGACGTCCACCCACTTGCTATCCCTGTAAATGGGTATCTGCTCTGCCGTAATGTGGAACCAGTGCAGCATGGCTCCCGGTCCGGTGGGGTCTATACCGCTCTGCGCCCAGTAGATACGGATATCATCCACTTTATCAAGCTTGTCCGCAGCGTGTTTGGCGATGATATTTGTGATGCCCGGACTTGCGCCGCAGCCGATAATGGCCGTGATACCCGCGCTCTTCGCTGCTTCATTCAACTCAAGGCAATCTTTGGTTGCATCGAAATCGTCATCTATGTCCAGGAAATTGACACCCGCAGCGATGCAGGCCTTGACCAGCCTGTTGCTGTACTTGTAGAACGGGCCTATTGTATTGACGGCCACATCGGCGCCTTTTAATAATCTGACCAGCGCCGCATGGTCATCCACATTGATTTCAACAGTGCTGACCCTGTTTCCAAGTTCACCAGCTATCCGCTTCAGAGATTTAGCGCTTGAGTCGGCAATAATGATTTCAGCATCGGTACGTTTTATTAACTGCCTCACGGCCTCTGCACCCATCACCCCCGCTCCGCCAAGTGCAACTATTTTTTTCATCTAGCTCTCCCTGTTAAATTTATTGATACGTATGAATTCAGTAGCTTTATATCTTTGCCCACTAATCGCTACAGATTGAGCAGCCTTACGGCGTTCAAGCCCAGCCATTTCTCCTTGACCTTGTCCTTGAGTGGCAGGACTGCAAACTCCTCAAGGCAGCGCTTCCAGGGTATCATATTGTCGGTGGCAAAAAGCACGCGGTCCTGCAACAGGCTGTTGCCATAGACCATCAGCGGCTCCCAGCCGGTGCCGGGCGTACCGATGTACTTGGGAGCCACCGCGCCTATCTCTATATATACGTTCTTGTGCTTCCAGGCCACGGCTACCATCTCCGTCACCCACGGCCAGCCGCCATGGTTGGCCACTATCTTCAGGTGCGGGAAGTCGCAGGCCACCTGGTCTATATAGATTGGCCTGCTGAAATCGATGGTGCGGTCGATGGAAAAGTTAATTGATGCATGGATGGTGACAGGGATGTCGAGTTCCTGGCATTTGGCATATACCGGATAAAGCCGATTATCATTCGGCCGCATGCGCTGGGCAAAGGTCTGCGTATTAAGCCCACTGAATCCCCTTTCCTTTACCTCGCGCTCCACCGTTTTGGCCATATCCATATCTTCCAGTGGATTTATGGTCAGAAAGTACCGCGGAAAATTTTTCGGGTATTTCTTGGCCGTGAAGTAGACAGCATCGTTCTGTTTTCTATAGTCGCCCAACGCCCACTCCGCTTGCAGTACAGCGTAATCAACACCCGCCTCGTCTATAGATTTGACCAGGTCCTCAACTGTTATCCCCCATATGGCGGTGGCCTCGTAGGCAGACTCTACGTAACCCCTCATGTAGCTGTTGGGGAATTTCTCCTTTGCTTCCTCGAGGTCCATCCATTCCCTGATAGGAGTGGTAACCCTGAAATCGATGATCATATAAACCTCCCTTGATTTACTCTTATATTTCAGGAATTACTCGGCTACCATTGCAAACCCTCTTTTCACGGCTGCAAGATTGATTTTGGCATCTGCAACCGATAATAACTGTAGTTGCTCCTCTATTGACTCAACGTGGAGCGGGAGTAGTCCGGTGCCTACCACTGCCCCTATCAAGATCATGTTGGCATAAACCGGCTTGCCCAGAGCCATAGCCTCGCGCACGGCGTCTATAATCCATACCTTTCCTGCCAGTTCCCTGATGCTGTTAAGTATGACTTCCAGGGCTGGGTAAATGGCCCTTTTCCCAAAAAGATCAACAGATGATATTGGCCTGGTGCTGGTGATAACCGCGGTTGCAGGGGAACCGTACTTGGTGAGCATGCGCAGTGTCTCGATCGGTTCCATGCCCAGGATAATATCGGCCTGCCCTTCCGGAATGTATGGCCCATACCTGATCTGGCTGGAGATCCTGATCTGGCTGGCCACGGACCCTCCTCGCTGCGCTCCACCCAGCGTATCCCCTATTGACACCAGATAGCCGCTCTTCATCACAGCCTGGCCGATTATCTCCGCCATACGCAGGTTACCCTGGCCACCGACCCCGGCGATAATCAGGTTAAACGGATCCCTTGTCAGCCCTTTCATAATTGCTCGGTCCTTGAGATGGCCCCGCTGGGGCAGATATCCACGCAGACGCCACAGCAGCTGCAGACAGCTTCGTCTATCTCTGCAGAATTACTTTCTTCATTCCAAATAATCCCCGGGCAGTTGAAGACCGAGTAGCAATACCGGTTGCAGCCGCAGTCATAGCCCGCACATTTGCTTGAATCAATACTCATGTTGTATGGCTTGCTTTTTTCCCGGTGGTTCCTGGTCAGCTCGCATTCCCGGCGCAAAATGATAGCACGCGGACGACTATCGCCCTGGATATTTTTCAAGAGCACCTGTACGCTGCTGTTGAGATCGAATGGGTCGCACACCTCCACAGGTATTTCAAGTGCCTGGCAGAAGGCCTCTATGGTAACCGGTTTTACCTGGTCACCCATGACGGTAACACCCGTTCCCGGGTTGGGCTGGAATCCGGTCATTGCTGTGGTCGAATTATCAAGGACGACCAGGGTGAAATCGGCCCGGTTATAGACACCATTTATCAGTGCCGGGATCGCGGAATGGTAAAACGTCGCATCCCCGCATACCGCTATCACAGGCTGGTTGAAGCCAAATTGGGCGAGCTTGCCCAGTCCGCTGGCCACGCCCACCGCGCTGCCCATGGACTGGCAGGTTCTCAACTGGTAAAATCCCGTGCCCATCAAGGCCTGCTGGTAACATCCGATATCGCCTGTCACGAACCCATCGCGCCCATCCATCCTGAGAGCGTTTTTGATAGCCCAGAAGGAGGCACGGTGGGGGCAGCCGGGGCAAAATGCGCCCCCTCGCTCAAATACCAGCGTGTTCAATAGATCGGCGGCCTTTTTGGCATAGGCCTCATCTCGTGGTCTGTAGTTCAAACCTAATATGTCCGACAACGCCTTGATCACTTTGTCCGGCTTCAACTCGCCATAAGGTTCAATATGCCCGGAGCGCTTGCCATAAAACGTGATGCGCTGGACGTCGGCAGGCAGGTCGGACGCAGCTTCCATCAGGTTACGCTCCAAGAACGGATCCATCTCCTCTACTACCAGGACTTTATTGACCCTGCTGAGGTATGACCTCACTAATTTTTCCGGCAGCGGCCAGACTGTACCGATCTTCAAGATGCCGACCCTGTCGCCGAGCTTCAGCAGCCTGACCGATTCCTGTGCATAAACCCAACCGATCCCGCAGACCACGATGAGCAGATCGGGTTTATCCGGCCCTATATAGCGGTTAAACTCAGACGACTCAAACTTTTCTCTGATTGTTTTCAGGCGATCAAGAGATATGAGGTGCATCAGCGAAGCAGGGTTAGGATTATATTTGGTCAGGGTAGGCATGGCCGGATTGTAAGCTTCATCAAAGTTGGCAATATGCTGTCCGGACTTGAGTTCGCCCAGCGTAACCGTTCCCCTGGCGTGCGCAACCCGGGTGACTGTCCGCAATTGGCAGATACAGCCCATTTCTGCTGACAGCTCAAATAGCAACTTGGTCATTTCCTTGGCTTCCTGTGGATCAGACGGCTCCAGGAGAGGTACATCCAACATCTTGGCGATATTCCTGGTGTCCTGTTCATTGTCGCTGGAGATGCCCCCCGGGTCGTCAGCCACCACCATGACAAGTCCACCCCTGCCCGTATTTCCGGGGCTTAAGAGCGCCACCGTGTCCGAGGCGACATTTAGCCCGTTATACTTCATCACCGTCAGACTGGGTATGCCGGCAAATGAGGCACCCGCTGCCACTTCTACGGCAACCTTTTCGTTTACCCCTATTTCTACATAGATACCAAGTTTTTTGGCGAGCGCTGCCAGGGTATCGATAATCTCGCTGGCCGGAGTGCCTGGATAGCCGGTGGCAACACCGACACCTGCTTCCAGGGCCCCACGTGCGATCGCCTCATTGCCCAGCAGCAATAGCTTTTTTGCGGGTATGTCGACGTCTATTTTTACCATATCTTTAGTCCCCAGTTTTCAGGGTGAGTTGCTTGCCTTCTACTGCCATAAGCTCCGCGCTGTGCATAACCTTGATGAGGCTTTTACGCTTATCCAGCCCGCCCCTTAACTGCAATACGCAGGCGGTGCAGTTGGTGACAACCGTATCAACACCGATGGCAATAATCTTGTCCAGCTTTCTCTGGAGCACCGAATCGGAAAGTTCCGGATACTCAAGCACAGTCTTGCCGCCGAAGCCGCAGCATACATCGCTGTCTTCCATTTCAACTATCTCATAGCCCTCGCGCTCCAGCAATTGCCTGGGCTCCCTGTAAATACCAAGCCCCCGCCTCAGATGGCAAGGATCATGATAGGTTATCCTTTTATTGCGCGCTGCTTTTTTCCCCGCGGATGGGGATAATTCCGTGACCAATTGCGAGAAGTCGCGGATTTTTCCTGCGACTTTTCCAGCGCGCTGCTTCCAGCCAAGATCATTGCCGAGCAATCGCGGGTACTCTTTCTGTAGCATGGCCGCGCATCCAGGGCAAACAGTAACTATATAATCAGGGTTTTCCACTTCGAGAGCGGCGATGTTTTTTTTAGCCAGAGACACAGCGGTATCAATCACCCCTTCGTAAAACGCCGGGGCGCCGCAGCAGGTTTGCCCAGGTGGGAAATAGGGCTGGGCGTCGTACCTGCCCAGAATATTGATCACATCCATGCCGAGTTCGGGGTAGGCGTAGTTGCACACGCAGCCCGCATAGAAGGCTACCTTCGCTTTGGCTTCTCGGGGTTTAGCAAAGTCTTTTAACCTGTCATGCAACGTGCGGAAAACTATGGGAGGCAGCGAAATGGTATTTGTTAGAGAGGCAAAGGGCGGCGGCAGCCGCCTGAGCATGCCGTCATTGTCAAGGAAGGGCCTCTGAGGAAAGGACGCGGCCCTTACAGCATTGTCAAACCTGCCCGGATTACCCAGGATGCTGCGATAGGCCATCTTTTTGGTCCAGGGCAGGCCCTTTTCCGTCACGATTTTTGCCCTCAATCTGGTTATCATCCCAGGGATATCGATACCTGCCGGGCACACTGCCGTGCAGGCTTTACAGCCCATACACAGGCTCGCCAGGTCACTGGCTATTTCAGAATCGTTTAAGAAGGCGGTCAATATTGTGCCAATCCCGCCCTGGTATATATGACCGTATGTCTGCCCTCCCAATGACCGGAAGACAGGACATACGTTGATGCAGGCACCGCACTTGATACAGTAAAGAGCTTCCCTGAATTCATGTAATTGTCTCAGGTTGCTGCGACCATTATCGACAAGGACAATATGCAGTTCAGCGGGTCCCTGGCCGGTCGTACCTAGAGCTGTTGGGGATGAGTCGGCGATGCTTGGGCCGCTGATGTGCGATATATAAACCGGCAGCTTCATACCCATGTTGGCCCGACTTAAGAGCCTGAGGATAACTGTCGCGTCTTCCAGCGTAGACACCAGCTTCTCAATGCCCACTAGGGCAACATGCAGGCGCGGCATGGTAGTGACCATACACTCATTGCCTTCATTAGTAAGTATTACGATCGTTCCTGATTCGGCCACTGCTATATTTGCTCCCGATATGCCCATATCCGCCCTGATAAAAGCCTTGCGTAGCGTTCTGCGCGTAGCATCAAGCAGGCACTGGGGCTCCGCCTCAAGCTTCTCCCCAGATGCGCGGGAGAGCAGGCTGGTGACCTGTTCTATAGTTATATGGCAACTGGTCGCAGTCATATGCATCGGCTTTTCATTGGCTAATTGGATGATCCAATCTCCAACGTCGGTCTCGGTGACCTCTAGTCCAACTTTTTCCAATGCCTCCCTGCAGCCAATTTCCCTGGCCAGCGATGACGTTGATTTCACAATGCTTTTTACCCCGTTATCACTGGCCACCTTCAGAATATAGTCATTCGCATCTTGCCCGGTTTTGGCCTCATATATCTGGGCACCTGCCTCAACAGCCACACGTTTAAACTGCTCAACAAGCTGGGGCGACTCATCTATGCACCTCTCTTTTACAGAGTGGATTTTCCCCCGGGCCGCCTCATAATCGATACCCAACCCTGCCGCCCTGCTGATGAACTTCAGAATCGGCTCCCAGGTCTGAAAGGCGTCCTGGATACGCTTGTCCTGCAGCGCTGCGTGTATTTTTTTCTCCATTGCTTTGCTCATAATAAACTCCGCCTTCTAATTCTCAACGCCGTATGCGACAGGTCTCATGCCCTTTAAGCTCATCCTCCGCCTGTGCCCTTACTAAAAATGACTACGTATTCCTGCTCTGGCCCCTGCGCCCTGGCCGTCAGTGCTCCCGGTATGTCACCGGTGGTGTTCCTGCCCGTCAGATAAGTAACGTAGCGCGGGATCCTGTGTCCCGGGTCTGCCGGGAAACCGGATTTCAATCTCGCCACCGCGTCCTCCATGGTGGCCAATAGATTATCAGCATTGAGCAGAGTGATATGTATGCGAGGCAGGATAGTGACAAGACGCTCGTCCCCCTCATTGCCAGTAATAACCAGCGTTCCCGTTTCGGCGATGCCCACGCTGGCTTCGCAAATGCCCAAGTCAGCCTCGAGATACTTCCGCTTGGGTTTATCCGTCAAAGCTTTCGCGTCATCTATACCCGGTGGCTGCTCACTGAGCGCCGTTTTAATTACTTCGACGCCGGCCTCCACAAGGACCTCTTTTAATCTGCATGTGTTGGCCAGCGGAGAGCCTGATATAACAACGTGCCTGGCCTTATACTCACATGATAGATTCAGGATAAGAGTAGTGACTTTACTTTCGACTGAGGCGATTTGGACGATGGCACCGGCCTGGCCTGCCTCATTTTGAAACTGTTCTATAAGATCTGAGATTGCTGCAGCCATTTTCTGCCTCCCTTGAGATATCTATCAATGCCGTGGCCGTTAGCTTTGCCTAATGATGGTTCCCTGAAATGTCCCCCCATTCTCTTTTGCTAAATTATTACCACCTGTTGAATGATTATCGGCGAGCGCTGGTTATCCTGAATATAACCTTTTTTTGCTCTTGCTTGAATTGGTCCAGTGAGTAATCTTTCTTTAAGGCCCAACGCCTGAAAGCCCACATGTCGCAAAGTACCATGATATCGTGAGCAGCCAGGTTGATATCATCTATTATAAAATCACCCCTGTCACAGCCCCATTGCAGGATTCTCTTCAGAAGGTTTATATTTTCTTCCTCGTATTTAAGCAGCTTGTTTAATTCCTCGGGCTTGAGATTTTTTGATTCCTGATACCAGAAAACGGTGAAGTCCTGAGTCACATCAATTAATGTTATGAGGTCGTCTATAGCCGCGCTGAGTGCTTCGCCGGGTGACATCTTGAATAGAATATCTAGACGCTCCTCAGTGAATTTCAACAATTCTGATGATGTAATCTCCTGAAATAGCGAGAGGATATCTTCCTTTGAATGGATATAGTAGTACAAGGCTCCTACACTTATACCGCACCACTCGGCAACATCACGTATGGAAGAACGGTGATACCCTTTTTTAACAAATAAAGACGCTGCCTTGAGAGCTATTTCACGCTTGCGGCTTTCTACCCGTTCCTTGTCAGCAACTCTAATCCTAGCACCTCCAAGAAGTATTTATAATACGAACGCTCGCTTTATTATAAATATAAAATAAAATCTAGGGCTTGTCAATAGTGCGAATTCAAATCTGACGAGGGTTCTCCTTGCCTGCTCATTGTGCTTAAAGTACAATTCAGCTTGATCCTATGACATCCGGCGATAAGATCACGCTTGCCCGCATCAGCGCCAGGGGAGTGGTGCAGGGTGTTGGCTTTCGTCCGTTCATATACGGACTGGCAAAGAAATACCAGCTGAATGGCTGGGTTTGCAACACGTCGGAAGATGTGAAAATAGAGGTGGATGGTGAAAGGGAATCCCTCGATTCTTTCATATCCGCCATCGAAAAGCAGGCCCCACCACTGGCACGCATAGAAGGCCTTAGCGTGAGCTTCCACCCGGCGGCAGGCTATAAAAGGTTTGAAATTCGCAAGAGCGAGGCGCAGCCGGGCAAATACCAGCTCGTCTCGCCCGATATCGCCACCTGTGGTCCCTGCCTTGATGACGTTTTCACTCAAAGCAACCGCCGCTGGCGTTACCCCTTCACCAACTGCACCAATTGCGGGCCGCGCTTCACGATCATCGAAGATATACCGTACGACCGGCCTCTCACTACTATGTCCGTCTTCAAGATGTGCCGGGATTGTCAGCGGGAATACCAAGACCCCATGGACCGCCGCTTCCATGCCCAACCCAATGCCTGCCCTGTCTGCGGACCGCAGCTCCAGTTGACGGACAACAAGGGATGCGTGGTTGACTGCCGGGACATCATCGAGAAAACGGCGGATCTGCTCAGGGGAGGCGCGATCATAGCAATCAAGGGGCTGGGCGGATTCCTGCTGGCCTGCAATGCTGAAAATACCGAGGCTGTGGTCCTGCTGCGCCGGCGCAAGCGTCGCCCTTCCAAGCCTTTCGCCGTCATGCTCAAAGACATCACAGCTGTTAAAAAACACTGCATTTTAACACCACAAGAGGAAAAGCTGCTCTTATCACCGCAGGCGCCCATCGTACTGCTGCCATGGAAGGACGGCTCCCGTATATGCAGGGAGGTGGCACCGGGTTTGAAATACCTCGGCGTGATGCTCCCTTACACGCCCCTGCACCACCTGGTCATGGGGGAAAGCGGCCTGCCGCTGGTCATGACCAGCGGCAACATCAGCGAGGAGCCGATCGCCGGTCAGAACAGCGAGGCAATGCAAAGGCTGGGCGGGATCGCCGACTATTTTATGTCACATAACCGGGACATCCACTCTACATATGATGACAGCGTAGCCGTGGTCGTGGACGATAGCCCACAACTTATACGCCGGGCCAGGGGCTATGCCCCGTATCCAATTCACTTGATTTTCGATGCGCCTCATATACTAGCCTGCGGGGCCGAGGAGAAGAATACCTTTTGCCTGACCCGTGACAACCATGCTTTCGTCAGCCAGCACATCGGAGACATGGAGAATATCGAAACTCTGGATCACTACGTCCGGATGGTGGAACTTTACAAACAGCTCTTCCGCATACGACCAGAAGCCATAGCCCACGACATGCACCCCGAGTACCTGCCCACCAAGTATGCACTGGAAGAGGCAGAGAAGCACAACCTGAAGACCATTGCTGTCCAGCATCACCACGCGCATATAGCATCCTGTCTTGCCGATAACGGTGTGGAAGAGGAAGTCATCGGGATAGCCCTCGACGGCACGGGCTACGGGACTGACGGCAAGATCTGGGGCGGGGAATTCATGGTAGCTGACTGCAAAAGCTTCAAACGGGTTGGGCAGCTTGAGTATCTGCCTCTTCCCGGAGGCTCCGCAGCTATAAAAAAGCCCTACCGCACTGCGCTAAGCTACATGCTGGTACTGCTGGGCAGCAGTGCTTTCGACAGCAGGCTGGGCTTCCTTAACGGCATTGACAGGGAAGAGATAGAGCTGGTGAGCAAGCAGGTGACAGCAGGCCTCAATTCGCCGTTGACTTCCAGTATGGGCAGGCTTTTCGATGCCGTCTCAGCCATGGCTGGTATCCGCAGTACTATCGACTACGAGGCACAGGCTGCAATCGAGATGGAGATGCGGGCATACGACGCAATAGATGAAAAAGGCCTCTATCCCTTCTCCATAACAGGTGACCAGAGCTATTCGATAATCCTGTTACATGCGATGGTGGCCGGGGTGGCAGATGACATCCTCAGAGGATGCCGGGCTGCCAATGTC
>Ga0268278_1000382_pt1 | contig 32185 bp, 36 predicted proteins | sample saktaG_3_FD_190135 | JGI IMG/M metagenome (GOLD analysis project Ga0268278, IMG submission 190135) | Saline water microbial communities from Sakinaw Lake, British Columbia, Canada - sak_2010_1_5_55m | ecosystem: Environmental > Aquatic > Non-marine Saline and Alkaline > Saline ...
AAATTCCCTTTGCCATTTTTACTCCTGATCTTTCCCTCTTAAGAATTTACTTATAGAATACTCAATTATATGGGATTTACTTCTGAACAATCCCTCTTTTAAAAGTTTCTCAATTAGCTTTATCTTTTCTTTATCAATTGAAATACTTATTTTCTGCTTCATTTTAGTACTTAGTATAACTTATTAGCAATATTTACTTAAAAGTAGTAAGAAATATCCCTTTTTAAATCTTTCCATATGTTATCACTTTGTGGTTAAGACCATAATACTTGATGATCTTTAGTTATGAACAGCCTTTAAATTATTTTTAAAACAAATAAATTTAATTAAGTGTCTTAAAAAAAAGATATTTTCTGATTTTGCTTATAATCTCTTAATTTCAAGAAATTTGATTTTTATCGACGGTAAAAATATTCTTCTGATAGAAAGCTTTTTAAAGGAAAGTATGTTTAGGAATATATAATTGAATTAAATAATTAGATTATTTATTGAATTATTTTTAAGAATTTTTCATATTTTTAATTATAAATCAATATTAAAAAAATATTCCAAAATAACTTAGTAATATGCTGAAAAATGGCACAACCAATTGAAAAATATGGAGCAAGCACAATAAGGGTCTTGGGAGGGCTTGAAGGAGTCAGAAAAAGGCCAAGTATGTATATTGGTAATACTAGTAAAGAAGGATTACATCATTTAGTTTATGAGGTTGTTGATAATTCTATTGATGAATGTATGGTGGGGGTTTGTGATTTAATAAATATTATAATAAATAATGATGGAAGTCTTACAGTAAAAGATAATGGTCGAGGCATTCCAACAGATTTACATCCGATTCATAAAAAATCTGCTATGGAAATTGTTTTAACACAATTGCATGCTGGGGGAAAATTTGAAAAAAATGTTTATCAAATCTCTGGGGGATTACATGGTGTTGGTTTAAGTTGTGTTAATGCACTTTCTAAAAAATTAATTGCAACTGTTAAAAGGGATGGAAAAATCTATAAACAAGAATATAAAATGGGAAAATCAACCTCTAAGGTAGAAATTATTGGAAACTGCAATATTGAAGAACATGGAACAGAAATTAGGTTTTTTCCCGATGAAAAAATTTTTTCAACAATTAAATTTGATTTTAATGTTTTAACAAAGAGATTACGAGAACTTGCTTATTTAAATCCTAATCTAAAAATTATTTTAGAAGACAAGGAAAATAATAAAAAAGAAATTTTTAATTATTCTGGGGGTTTAATGGAATTTGTTGAACAAATAAATAAGGGGAGATCGGTTTTGAATAAACCAATTTATTTCAAAAAACAAACTAATTCAAAAATTATTGAGATTGCAATACAATATACTGAAAGTTATAATGAAAATATTTTTGGATTTGTTAATACTATTAACACTACAGAGGGTGGAACCCATATTTCTGGATTTAAAACAGCATTAACAAGAGCAATTAATGATTATGTATTAAAGAAGAATTTATTGAAAAAAGAAAAGTTAAATGGAAATGATATTAGGGAAGGAATAACTGCAATAATAAGTCTTAAAATCCCAAATCCTCAATTTGAAGGGCAAACAAAAACTAAATTAGGAAATTCAGAGATTAAAGGGGTTGTTGATTCTATGGTTTATGTTTCTTTAGCAAATTTTTTAGAAGAGAATCCAGGAATTTCAAAAAAAATTGTGCAGAAGATTATTTCTTCAGCAAAAGCAAGAAATGCAGCAAAAAAGGCAAGAGATTTAGTTAGAAGAAAAAATATTTTGGGATTTTCTGGTTTACCTGGGAAATTATCAGATTGTTCAACAAAAAAATTTGAAGATACAGAATTGTATTTGGTTGAAGGAGATTCTGCAGCAGGCTCAAGCAAGATGGCTAGAGATAAAAATTTTCAAGCAATATTGCCTTTAAAAGGAAAAATTCTTAATGTAGAAAAATCAAATCCTAATAGGGCCTTAAGTTCAGAAGAAATTACTGGGATTATTACTGCAGTTGGGACAGGTGTGAGAGAAAATTTCAATTTAAAAAAATTAAGATATAATAAAATAATTATTATGACTGATGCAGATGTAGATGGGCAACATATCACGGCTTTGTTATTAACTTTTTTCTTTAGATATTTACCAGAATTAATTGAAAATGGAAATATTTATGTTGCAGTTCCTCCCCTATATAGGGTTAGAAAATCTAAGGATTACTATATTTATTCTGATGATGAATTAAAAAAATTAATGAATAATCTTGGGGGCAAGGCAGATGTTCAAAGATTTAAAGGATTAGGAGAAATGAATCCTGGACAATTATGGGATACTACTATGAATCCTAAAAAAAGGATTTTAAAAAAAATCACAATTGAAGATTCAGTTATTGCAGATGCAACATTTTCAATGTTAATGGGCAGTGAGGTTGGTCCGCGAAAGAAATTTATTGAAATAAATGCAGAGATCGCAGAAATAGATATTTAAAATGGAAGAAGAAAAAGAAAAATTAGATGAAGAGATAAATGAAAAAAATTCATTAGTAGATGAAACTAAGGATAAAAATCAGGATTTAGAGATAGAACAGTTAGAAAAAAAATCTTTAAATTTAAAAGATTTAAGTGAAGATAGAATTTTGAATTCTGAAATTTCTGGTAATATGAAAAGGGCCTATATTGATTATGCAATGAGTGTTATTGTAAGTAGGGCTTTGCCTTCTGTTGAAGATGGATTAAAACCAGTTCATAGAAGAATTTTATATGCAATGAAATTAATGGGCTTAGAAAAAGGAATGACAAAGAAATGTGCGAGAATTGTTGGTGACACTATGGGGAAATTTCATCCACATGGAGATTTAGCAATTTACAATGCATTAGTTAGAATGGCTCAAGATTTTTCTTTAAGATATCCTTTAATAAAAGGTCAAGGGAATTTCGGATGCTTTACTGCAGACACTAAGGTTAAACTTACTGATGGAAGAGACTTGTCTTTTTTGAATTTAATAAAGGAAAATAAACAAGGAAAGAAAAATTTTACCTTCACAGTTAATGAAGATAATCAAATTGAAATTGCTGAAATAAAAAATCCAAGAAAAACCATAATTAATGCAGAGATTATGAAAATTATTTTAGATAATGGGCAAGAAATAAAATGTACTTTAAACCATAAATTTATGTTAAGGAGTGGGGATTATAAAGAAGCACAAAATTTAGAATCTGGAGATTCATTAATGCCATGTTATTTTAGATTATCTGCAAAAGAGGATAGTGCTAAGGCAGTTGGTTATTCTATGGTATTTCAACCAAACCTAAACTCTTGGGATTTTACACATATTTTAGCAGATGCATGGAATATTTCAAATAATATTTATCAAAAATCTGCTGGGAGGATCAGGCATCATCTTGATTTTAACAAATTAAATAATAATCCAAGTAATATTAGAAGAATGCATTGGAAAGAGCATTGGAAAACACATTATAATTTTACTTCTAAAAAGCATAAAAATGATGCAGAATATAGAAGAAAATTAGCTGAAGGCAGAAAAAGATTTTGGAATGACAAAAAAAATAGAGAATCTTATTCTAAAAGGATGAGTGAAAGAAATCGAAAAAATTGGAAGAAAAAAGATTATAGGAATAAAATGAAAGTAACTTTAAGCGAGGTTACTAAGAGGCATTTGGCAGAACACCCTGAGAGGATTGAAAAAATAAGAAAAACCGCTTCAATTACTCTTAAAAGATTATGGAAGATACCAGAATATAAACAATTGTTTCATGATAAAATTGTTGCTTCAAATAAAAGACGTAAAACTAATTTAACTGGAAAAAAGAAATTTTTAAACATTTGTAATTACTTAAAAGAAAATAATTTATTGATCAATAAAGAAAATTACGAAAAAATAAGGGTAAAAAATTTTGGTGGAAAAGGTTTTACAACTTGGGAGCATGGATTAATCAAATACTATAATGATAATAACAATTTGTTGTTATGTGAATTAAATGGAAATCATAAGGTAATTAGAACCGAAATCCTTAAAGAATTTGAAGATGTTTATGATTTAAGTATAAATAAAACCCATAATTTTGCTTTAGCATCTGGGATTTTTGTACACAATTCCCTCGACGGGGATAATCCTGCAGCATCAAGATATACTGAAGCAAAATTAACTAAAATTTCTAATGAACTCTTAGAAGATATAGATAAAAAAACTGTTAAATTTATTCCTAATTTTGATAATTCTCTTAAAGAACCAATTATTCTTCCAGGAAAAATTCCTAATTTGTTAATTAATGGTGCAACTGGTATTGCAGTTGGTATGACTACAAATATTCCTTCACATAATTTAATAGAAGTTTGTGAAGCAATTATAAAAATGATTGATAATCCTCAAATTTCAATTACAGAATTAATGGAAATAATTAAGGGTCCTGATTTTCCAACTGGTGGAATAATTATTTCAAAAAATTTGAAAGAATTATATGAAAATGGAAGGGCAAGTTTTGTTGTTCGTGGAAAAGTAGATACTGAAATTAAAAAAAATAAAATAAATATTGTAATAAGTGAGATTCCTTATCAAATGAATAAATCTGTTTTAGTCAAGCAAATCGCAGAACTTGTAAAATCTAGGAAATTAATAGATGTTTCAGATATTCGAGATGAAAGTTCAAAAGGAAAAGTAAGAATTGTTATTGAACTTAGAAAAGGTGCGAATTTTCAATTTACTATCAATAGATTATATAAATTCACAAGATTACAAGATAGATTTGATGCAGTTTTTGTTGCATTAGTGTCTGGAGTTCCTAAATTACTGGGTTTGAAAGAGATATTATCTTGTTATATTAATTTTAGGAAAAAAATTGTTACAAATAGGACTAAATTTGATTTAGAAAAAGCAGAAATAAGGGAGCATATTGTTAAAGGATTATTAATTTGTTTAGACAATTTAGATAAGATTATTCAAATCATTAAAAATAGTAAAAACCCTTCATTAGAATTAACGCAAAAGTTTAATTTTTCTAAAAAACAAGTTGAAGCAATACTTGAAATAAAATTAAGACAATTAACTTCTTTAGAACATGAAAAATTAAAAAAAGAAGAAGATACTTTGAAAAAATTAATATTGGATTTAAAGAAGATTTTGGGTGATGAAAAAGAAATTTATAATATAATCAAAAAAGAATTAAAAGAGATTAAAGATAAATATGGGGATAAAAGAAAAAGTAAAATAATAAAATCTATAAAAGAAATTAAAGAAAAAGATTTAGTGCAGAAAAAAGATGTAATTATTTCTATTAGTGATAAAGGTTATATAAAAAGAATGGCTTTTAAAGCATATCACGAGCAAAAAAGGGGGGGAAAGGGAGTAATTGGTGCAGAATTAACTAGTGATGATTTTATCAAACAAATTATTTGCTGTTCTACTCATGATTATTTATTATTATTTAGTGCAAAAGGAAAAGTTTTTTGGTTAAAAGCATATAAGGTTAGAGAAGCTCAAAGATATGGGCGGGGCCAGGCAATTGCAAATTTATTAAATATTAAAGATGATAAAATAACTAAGATTATATCCATTAAAGAATTCAAAGATAGTTTATTTATTGCAACAAAAAAGGGCCATGTTAAAAAGATCAAATTAGAATCTTTTTCAAAGCCAAGAATCGGGGGAGTTCGTATTATTAAATTTCCTTTAACAACTATAGATTCTGTTGTTGATGTAGAAACAATAAAAGAATCACAAGAAATTATGCTCATAACTAAAAAAGGTCTAGCAATTAAATTTAATTCTAATAAAATTCGTTTGATGGGCAGAGCAAGTTATGGTGTTACTGGAATAAAACTTGAAAAAGATGATGAAGTAGTTAGTTTAAGGATTATTCAAAATCCAAATCTTTCGGTTTTAACAGTTACAGAAAAAGGTTATGGTAAAAGAAGTTTAATTAAAGATTATAGATTAACTGGAAGAGCTTGCAAGGGGGTTATTAATCTGAAAATAACTGAAAAAACTGGGGATGTTGTTAATACTATAGAGATGGATAATGAAGATACTTTTATTGTTTCAACAAAAAAAGGAATAATAATAAGAACTAGTGTTAAACAAATTAGAATTATGGGAAGGGTAACCCAAGGAGTAAGAATTATTAGATTGCAAAAAGGGGATAAAGTTTGTGATATTGCAAAATTAATAGAAGATAAAGATCTAAAATCTTTAGCAGAATAGACGTATAACCAGATGATTTTAAATTAGAAAATTTAGTTAATGCTTTTTCTTTAAATTGTTACGACTTATAAGTTTTTACAAATAAAAACATTTATAAAGTTTACATTTTACTAATGATTATGAGAAAAATATCCCAATTAAAACAAATTCTAAAAACTGATGGAAATGGAAGACCTGTTTTAAAATTAAAACCTCTTAAGAATATTGCAGTCAATACCCCCACTAAAGAAGAATATTCTGAATTAATGAGAGTTTATGAATGTGGTGGATGGAGGTGGGCGGATGGATCCTCACCAACAGAATCTGATGATTGGACTAGGGGATATGCAAAATATGCAGAAGAAATGTGTATTAGTGTTCCTCATTTAGGATTTGATTTAGAATTTGGTTATGCTGATAAAGAAACTTATTATAGGATTGGCTATAAAGCTATTTCACCCCAAGAATTTTATGATAAAGAAAATATAACTCCTGAAATGCTTAAAGAAATAAATGATTGTTTTGATAAAAGTAATAAAGATTCAGATATTAATGAAAGAAATTTTTTATAAAAAAATAACTCCTGAAATGCTTAAAGAAATAAATGATTGTTTTGAAGAAAGAAAACAAAAATAATTTTTAAATTATTTTTCCATAACCAATTAATCTCCAGTGACCTTGGATATTTCTCGCAATTCCTATATTATCTTTTTTCATTAAGATTGCCGGTGTTTTTAATTCTAATTCTGCATTGTCATTTGTTATTTTTTTTATTTGACCAAGAGTTGTTGTAGTATTTATTGAAAGTAATACAAATTCATTAGTTTTAAGATTCTCAATTTTTATCTTTTCTTTAATTCCAAAAACTTCATTAAAAAGAGCAAATTTTAATTTTAATTTTTTAGATATTTCTGGAAGTTTATTTAATCTTGAACAAATACTCCCAGACAAAGAATCTGTTTTAGTTAAAACATTATCTAATTCAGTTTCAAAAGCTAAACTTCCACCAGGTGTTGCTTTTTTTATAGGGTATTTCCCCCGATAAATTGAAGTAATTTTTGTTCTAACTGTTTTATAAATTATTTTATTTGCATGTTTTTCTATTATACCTGGTTTTATTTCTATTTCATCACCGATATTTAAAATTCCTTTTTTTAAAATCCCTGCGAGAATCCCTCCATGAAGGCTTTGAATTTTAGTTCCGGGTTTATTTATATCAAAACTCCGTGCAATTAAAAATTCTGGATCAGAAATTAAATCTCTTTTAGGAATCTTTAATTCTAATAATGCTTCTTTTAATTTATCTATATTGATTTCTTGTTGAGCAGAGATTGGTATCACTAAAGAATTTTCTGCAATTGTTCCTTTAGTGAATTCTTTTATTTTTTTATAATTTTTAATTGCTTGTTCTTTTGTTATTAAATCTATTTTATTCTGAACAATAATTATTTGAGAAATTTCTTTTGCTTTTAATGCAATTAAATGTTCTTTTGTTTGTGGTTGAATTCCTTCTTTTGCATCTATAACTAAAATTGCTGCATCTATCAGGGTTGCTCCAGAAAGCATAGTTGCCATTAACATTTCATGACCTGGGCAATCTATAAAACTAATATATCTCTTTTTATTATTTTTCTCTAAAATTATATCGGCATATCCTAATTTTATTGTAATTCCCCTCTTTAATTCTTCTGAATGAGTATCTGCAAATTTCCCAGTTAATTTGGATAATAAGGTTGTTTTTCCATGATCAATATGCCCAACAACACCCACATTCAACATTTCTAAATTTTCTGCATTTAAATTTGGTTTTTCTGCAACTAATTTTGCTTTTTTTATAATTGGTTTTGTTTTTTCCATAATTAATTTTATTTTCCTTATAATTATAAAAATAATAAATAGTTTTTAAGAGTGTTGGTTTTCTTTAAATCTTATTTTTCAGAATTATTTTTTTCTTCTGGGAGATCTTTTTTAATAGCGAGATCTAAGAATTTTTTTTCACCTTCTTTTAGAACCTGAGTATTAATTTGAATTGTTTTTAAAGAAATTTCTTCTCCACGTAAAGTCTTTCTTTTTCTTAAACCTTTTCTTTTATCTTTCATTCCAAAACCATATGTTAACAATTCCCGGTGGTATCCTTGACCTTCAAGCTTTTTCTTACCAGGGATTCCTGAAAGATCACTTGTTCCAGTAATTTTTAATTGATATCCTTTTAATTCTTGAGAGATATCTTCCCCTTTAAATGATTCTCCTATTTTTTTCCCTATTAAAATTTCTGATTCGCTTTCTAAATTATATGTTTTGTTATTTTGAGATATATTAATTTTAAATGTCATTTTTAAAATATTTCTTTTAATTTTAATTAATATTTGATATAAATAAAGGTTTTTAAAGATTGCTCTATGAATTTAAGAAAATATAAATATTGAATTGTTTTAAATCCCCCAAGAAGGGTTATCATTTCTTTTGATTTTAGCAATTTCTTGAATTATTTTAACTTCATCAATTGTTAAAATATCCTTATTTTTTTTAAATTCTTTGAATTGTTTTTCTGAAATATCTGAATAAAGGTATTCAGAATCTTGTAATTGCTTGTCAAAAAGAATACTTGGTAAAGATATTGCAACTTCTTGATCTTTTATTGCTTCATCAACTTTTTTATTATTTTCTTGTATTACTTTTATCTTACTTTTAGATATATTTTCTTCATTTATTAAGGGTATTCTAGATTTTAATTTTCCACCAATAATTTGAACCCCAAAAATTGCAGGTTTACTATTTCTAAAAACATATTGTTTAAGAATTTTTAATTTACAGATAGTTGCTAAACCCAACATTTTTTCTTTTTTAATTTCATTTGCTTTTTCTTTTTGAAATTCTAATAAATCTTCAATTAATTTATAGATAACTTCATTTTTGATGATTTTTACTTTTCCTTTATCTATATTTTTTACTTCTTCATCTTCTTCTGTATTAAATCCAATTATTGCAGAATTTAAAGGATTTATTTTTAAATTAGTTTTCGCAGAAATTAAATCTCTTTTATTTATGCTTCCAATACTTGCATAAACTATTTTTATATGTTCTTGCTTTAGTAATTTAATTAAAGCTTCTAAACTTCCTAAAGAATCTGCTTTGACAATTATCCCTTCTTTATCTGTACTTATTTTTTCTTGAATTTCTTTTTTAAATTCTTCTTGAATTTCTTCTAGATTATCTTTAAAAACAGTGAAAGGCATCCCTGGAAGAATCTTTTCAGAATCTATTAATTGCATTCTTATGCCATTTGCTGCATGTGTTTCAATAACTGGTTTAAATTTATTTGAAATAGATTCTATTTCTTCTAATACCCTTATTTTTGTAATAATTGGATCATCAAAACTTGCAATTGCAATTTTATCTCCAGATTTTAAAGCCCCATTATATAGGATTGCCTCTATATATTTCATTGATTTCTCTTTTTTTATTTCAAGAATTATCCCTCGAGTCTCTTTTTTAAATTTTAAATTTTCCTGCAAGAATTTTTGACTTAAACCACACAACATCATTAAAATTTCTTTGATACCTTCACCAGTTTTTCCAGAACAAGGAATTAAAGCCAATTGTGTTGCAAAATCAGTTATTTCATAAAAAGGTTTGGCATTAAACCCATGATGATATAAACTAGAAATTATCATTAAAAGTTTTTCATTAAAATCTAATTTAGTATTTTTTAATTGCCTTTCAATGTTTTCTTTTAAATTTTCAGATTTTTTTGTCCATCCGAAAATATTGTCTATCTTGTTTAATGCAATTATAAAAGGAATTTTATTTAATTTTAATATTTCAATTACTTCTATTGTTTGTGGCATTAATCCTTCATTTACATCTATAACTAAAATTGCTAAATCTGCTAAAGAACCACCCCTTTTTCTTAAATGAGAAAATGCAGCATGACCTGGTGTATCAATAAACAAAAAACCTGGAAAATCCAATTCATTTTTTTGAATTTCTGGACATCTTTTTTTTATATTTTCTAAAGGAACTTTTGTAAATGAAATTTTTTGGGTTATTCCTCCAGCCTCTTTTTCTTGAATTCCGGTTTTTCGAATATTATCTAAGATTGTCGTTTTTCCATGATCTACATGACCTGCTACAGTCACAATTGGTTGTCTGATTTTATTATTGATTTTCATGCATAATTCATGTATAAGTTCCTTAAAAAATTATCTTTTAGATAATTTGAAACAAAGATTTATATATTATTTTAAATTTCAAATTTCATAAAATGGATATTAAAATAGAAAATAAAAAATTAAAAAATAAAAGAAAATTGCTTTTTATTGGAATATTAATCATTTTCATTGCAGGATTTTTTTTATTTAGAAGTATAAATTTTACTGGAAACTCAACAAATGGTAATTTTGATTCTATAAATGATTCTATTAATGTCCCATTAATTGTTTTTTATGGAGAAGGCTGTCCACATTGTTCTGAATTATTTGAGTATTTGGAAAAATTAAAAGAAGCAAATTATAATTTAACTATTAAAAGTTATGAAATTAGATTTAATGAACAAAGTAGAAATTTATTTGAAGAACTTTCTGAAATTTATAATCAAGAAATCCAAGGAGTTCCTACAATGTTTATTGGAGAAAAGGTTATTATTGGCTATGCAAAATTTATGCAAAATGAAATTAGAGAAGAAATTGATTATTGTATAGAAAATACCTGTATAAATCCTTTAGATAAATTAAAACTTAATGAAACAAATATTTCTGAAATTTTTCAGAATTCCACTTCAATCGAAGAGGATTTAAAGGATAATCTTAAAAAAAATTTGACAGTTCCTGCAGTTATTTTCGCGGCAGTCGTTGATTCAATAAATCCTTGTGCATTTGCTGTATTAATTCTTCTGGTAACAACAATTTTAATTTCCAAAAATAGAAAAAAGGCATTATTTGCAGGGCTTGCATTTTCTCTCTCAATATTTATTTCTTATTTTTTAATGGGTTTAGGATTATATTCTGCTATTCAAGCCATTAAAATAACTAGGATCTTTTATTTTATTGTTGCAATTTTAGCAATTATTATTGGGATGTTTAATCTTAAAGATTATTTTTGGTATGGAAAATGGTTTATAATGGAGGTTCCATTAAAATGGAGACCTAAATTAAAAAGAATTACAAAAAGCATAAGTTCTATTCCGGGGGCATTTATCATTGGATTCTTAATAAGTTTGTTTTTATTGCCTTGTACTTCTGGACCCTATATTGTTATTTTAGGATTATTAGCAAATTTAACTACAAAAAATTATGCAATCTTATTATTAATTCTTTACAATATTATCTTTATACTGCCTATGTTAATTTTAACTTTTGGGTTTTACTTTGGTTTAACAACTACTGAAAGGGCTGAAAATTGGAGAAAATCTAAATTAAGAATTATTCATTTAATTTCAGGGATAATTCTTCTTTGTTTAGGCTTTGCTATGATCTCTTCATTAATTTTTGGTTGGATTTAATTTTTTAAAGAAAGGGAATATAAGAAACTATAAGATTTTTGTTCTCCATTTACTATGTCCAAATTGAACTATTAAGTCTACTTTTAGGTTTTTTGCTTCTAAAGGAACATCGCAAGCACCAAAACAACTTCCCATCCAAATAAAACAATTACATTTTGTTTTTTGTTCTATTTCATTACAAATCACTTGAGCATATTGTTTTAATCCTTCAGGAAATTGCAATAAGATTCTTTTAAATTTTTCATTTTTTATAATTTTAATTATTTTTTCTATTTCTAAATCATATATCTCTTCTATTTCTTTAATTATTTTTTTCATTATTTTCCCCATGATTTCTTTTATTATTTTTAGAATCTTTAACCTCTATTTTTCTCTCTCTAAATTTCCTTATATAATGTGCAAATTCTCCAAGAACAAAAAATCCGAGAAGAATAATTAAAATTATATATTGTTTGTCAATAATTAAAGTAATTATTTTAAAAAGTACTATCAAAATTATTAAAAAAAAGATTATTTTAACTAAGATTCTAATAGTTAAAATATTTATGCTATTTACTGTCTTAAATATTTTCTTAAAAAATTCTTCAAATAAAAACTGCATAAATTTAAAAAAAAATCTATCTTTAAATATGTTTGGTTAATGCTTAATTTTAATTTGATTTTCAATCAATAATCAATCAATATTCTCTATAATTTTTTGTGATATAATACTTTATTGGAAAAACCATGCCAATAACAAAACTAATCCATCCAAAAGCCGCAAGAATAATATTTAAAGAATTCTTTAATAATATAGATAAAATTAGAAATCCTGCCCAAAATACAATTCCAGATAAAAATAAAATTGCCCAAGTCATTTTTTCTTTTCTTTTTATAATAAAATAAGAAAGATAAACAATAATCATTCCTAAAGAAATTAATAATATCCCAATAAAATGATTAAACATTCTAAATAAATAAGAAATTTCTGGGCTATATCTTAAAAAAAATCCCCAAAGTTTAGATATAGAATTAAAATTTATTTTCATATTTAAATTAATAAAAAAATTATAAAATAATCCTATTAAAATCATATAAATTCCATTAAACAAAGTAATCTTTGCTCCTTGCTTTACTTTCCTTATATTCATAGTATATCTAATAAAATTTTATTTAAAAGAATTTGTGGGGGGCAATATATTTGATAGAAATTATTTTTTAAGATCTTATTTCAAGAATTTTTAAAAGGATATATAAATAGGCATTCTTTTTAGATTTTATGAAACAAAAAAATACTAATTTCAAAGGATATTGGGATTTAATTAAACAGATAATTATTGAATCAGATATTGTTTTAGAAATTCTAGATGCTAGATTTATAGAATTATCCAGGAATAAAGAAGTAGAAAAATTAATAAAAGAAATGGATAGGCCAGTTATTTTTGTAATTAATAAATCTGATTTGGTTTCTAAAAAAAGATTAAAAAATCAAATCAAAAAATTAGATAAAGATATAGACTTTGTATTTCTTTCAACTAAAGATAATAATTCTATGAAGATTTTACTTTATAAAATCAAAAAAACTTTCAAGAAATACGGGAAGCGAGAAATTTCTGATGAACAAGATGAATTTCTAACAAAATATGTAAGAAAAATAAAAGGCGGGATTGTTGTTGGGATTTTAGGGTATCCTAATGTTGGAAAATCTTCTATTATTAATGCTTTATGTCATAAGAAAAAAGTATTAGTTAGTAAAAAGGCCGGAACAACTCATGGAATCCATTGGATAAGAGCAACAGAAGAAATTAAATTTATTGATAGTCCAGGGGTTATTCCTCTTGAAAAAAAAGAAGAGATTAAAGATGCTTTGATTAATGCAAGAAATAAAGAAAAATTAAAAGATCCAAGACTTGTTGTTTATGAAATAATTAAATTATTTTTAAAAATCAATAAAAAATCTTTTGAAGATTTTTACAAGATTAAGATAACAAATAAAAATTTAGATAAAATAATCAAGGATATTGCAATTAAAAAAGGATATTTATTAAAACAAGGAAAACCAGATGAAAATAGGGCCTATATGACAATAATAAAAAATTGGCAAGATAGTAAAATAAGATTATAAAAATGAAGATTAAAGCAATTGTTTTCGATATTGGCGGGGTTTTGGTTAAAGAAAATTATTCTAAAAAATCTTTAGATGGGCATTATTTAATTAGTGTTCATAAATATATGGCAAAAAAACTAAAAATAGATTTAGATTCTTGGTTTGATTCTATAGATAGTCTTTATGCAAAAGCAATAGAAGGCCTAATAAGTAGAGACAAAACAATTGAAAGAATGGCAAATAATTTAAAAATAAATAAAAATTTTCTAATAAAATATTTTAAAAAAGCATATAGAAGAAGTTTAAAGAATAATAAATCCCTTTATAAAATTGCTTTTAAATTAAAAAAGAATTATAAAATTGCTATTTTATCTGATCAATGGTATTTATCTAAGGATGTTTATGTTAATAAAAGAAATATGAGCAAATTCGATCAAGTAATTATTTCTTGTGATGTTGGGATGAGAAAACCAGATTTAAAAATATATCAATTACTAATTAAAAAATTAAAATTAAAACCATCAGAAATTATTTTTATAGATAATCGTGAATTTAATTTAAAACCTGCTGAAAAATTAGGAATAAAAACTATTCTTTTTAAGAATAATAAAGAATTACTTAAAGAATTTAAAAAATTGAATGTGAAAATTTAATTTATATTTTGGATTAATATTCATAAAAAATAACTAATTCTCCTTTTTCATCCCTCATAAAAAATCTATCTCCAGCATTATTCCAGATATTTTGTTTTGAAGAATAATTTTGGATTTGATTTGCCCCCAAATTTTTTAATTTAAAAAAATGATTTGCATCATCTTTGACAAACCATCCTTCTAAAGAACATTTGAAATTACATTTGTTTTTTATTATAAAAAATTCTTGTTCGAAATTTAATTCTTGTAATTTAATACATTCTTTGCAAATATTTTGGGATTCTTTCCAGAGGATATTTTGATTATTTTTTGCATAATCTTCGGCTTTTCTTAATTTTTTTTCATATCTTAAACTCCCTACCATAAATGATGTGCCTAAACCTTTTTCCAAAATCTTTGCATTAATAAATTCATTTTTATAAAAAATATATCTTAATTTTCTTTGATATTTATCTGTATCTTCAAAATCTCTTAAAATTTGAATAGTTTTATTTTCTAATAAACACAGAAAATCCTTGGCTTCTTGATAATATGGTTTATTTTTTTCAGGAGTATTAATGCCTAATAATCTTATCACCCCCTTATCTGTTTCAATTGTATCCCCATCTATTATTTTTATAACTGAAGCATTTTCAATTTTAAATTCTTCAGGATTTTTTAATAATGAATCTCCAGTTAAATTTGGATAATAAACACTAATTAAACTGAGTAAAAATATTATAAAGCAAAAGATAAAAAATCTTTTGAGATTCATAAATTATTAATTGATTTAAACTATATAATTTTATCTTTTTAGAAATATTTAAAAATAAATAAAAACAAAGGAATCTGTAAAATCTTTAAGATTTTTAGTTTCATTGCCCGATTAGTGTAGGGGTTAGCACCCAACCCTGTCGCGGTTGTGACCCGGGTTCGAATCCCGGATCGGGCGTGTTTTATTTTTTGTTTTATGGTTGTTTTATTAATAAATGGATCGGGGGTGTTGTTTTTTATTTTTTGCACAACCAAAATATTTATATAGTCATTGTATTATTAATCATACATATGTATAAAAAGATTAAATTTACAGAAAATACATTACAAGTATTAGCTCTATTCACAAATGATTTTAACAGAGAATATTATGTTCGGGAAGTTAAGAGATTATTAGAAATAAGTCCAAGAACAGCACAGCTTATTCTTGAAGATTTAGAAGATAAGGGAATTATAGAATCAAAAACTAGGGGCAAAATTAAAACATTTAAATTAAATTCAAACGATTTTACTAAACGGTATCTTGTTTTTGTAGAACAATACAAAGCAATTGCATTTTTAGAGAAGAGGCTTTTAATTAAAGAGATTATAGAAAAAATAACCCCCAACATAAAGGGAATAGGAATCCTATTTGGAAGTTATGTTAAAGGGTTGGAAAAAGAGGGTTCTGATTTAGATATTTTTATTGTTGGAAGTTATAACAATGATGAGATAAAAAGAGTCTCAAAAAATTTAGGTGTAGAAATAAGCATTAAATGTTACCCCTTAAAAAATTTTGAGAAAAATTTGAAAAAAGATATTCTTCTAAAAGAAGTTTTAAAAAATCACATAGTCTTTCTAAATGTGGAACAATTTATACGGGCGGTTTTCAAAAATGGATAAAATAAAATGGTGTGCAGGAAAGAAAGAAGGATTAAGTTTAATTGAACCAAACCCAGATTTAACCAATGCCTATATCAAAAAAGCAGAAGAAGCACTTGAATCAATGAGGGTAAACATAATCAAAGATTGGAAAATCTCAACTGCATATTACACAATTTATTTTTCTTTATATACTGTCTTGATGAAATTGGGTGTAAAATGTGAGATTCATTCTTGCACTATTGAATTTGCAAAAAGATTTCTCAGTGAATATTTCGAAGAGAAAGAATTAAATTTTACTGAAGACTCTTTGAAAGCAAGGGTTGATTCTCAATATTACATAGATAGAACTATCCCAGATGAGCAATATAACAGGATGATTCAAAAAGCTCCTGAATTTCTGGTCAAGTGCAAATCGGTTATTATCAAATTAAACGAAAAAAAGGTTAATGAAATAAGGGATAAATTTCGATCAAAGATAAATATCAAAAGGAAAAAAAGTGAATGACAAATAGAAAATCAAAATTTTCAACTTTAAATCATCTTTTGAATGTTGCTTCAAAATGGGAAAAATTAACAAAAAATGATTTTGAAGATAATGTGAAATAAGAAGTTCAAATCAAAAATTAACTATTCTTTTGGTTTTAATGATGTAAAATTCCCCCGGTTATATATTCTCATATTTGCATTGTTATAAAACTTTTTTACTGCCCAAGAGCATTGAAATTCAGAAAGTTCATAATTTAATTCAGATTCTACTTCTTCAGCTAATTTTTTTACCATTGGATTAAATTTACAAAATTTATCCCAGGGGCTGGCTTCAAGATCATCTAAACAGCCTATTTTTAATTCTCCCCATCTGAATTCAATTTTTTCCCACAATCTTTCTGCAGCGAGATTATATAATTCTCCTCTTTCTTCTTCAGGAACCTTATATGATTTTTCCATAATCTTTACCATATCTATTAGTATAAAATAAATCTTTATAAGCTTCTCTATTTATACCACTTTTAAGTTAATAAGGCCTATTTAAAACTCTTAGAAATTTTCTGAATATTATTACTCCCCAAATTAGTTAAATACTGGATCGAGCGTGTTTTATTTTTAGCTATTTTATCAAATATTGTTTGTGCCATTTCATTTGCAACTTCTTGTAGACTCTTATTATTTACTTTAATTATATGTAAATCTATATTTGAATGGCCATATAAATAATCTAATGCTTCTGCAAAATAATGTTTTAAATTAGTTAAATCCCTAAGATTTTCATGCATCTGCCACCCTTTTTTTCTATTAATTTCTGATTTCTTTTCTTCTTCTATTCTTTTTTCAATTCTTTCAACTGCAACTTTTGGATCAACATCCATATAGATTATTGTATCAGAAAATTTAGCCCTAGAAATTGCCTGAGCAATCTTTAATCTTAAATCCGAGGACCATTTTCTTGTAAATGGAAAATAGCATGTTGAATAAACCGCAGAGTCAATAATTCTATCCCTACCATATATTGTAATTTCAGGATTATATTTTGAAAATACTCTTTTATTAATTAAAGACCATAGAAATACATTAAAAATATTTACAGACGCCACACCCAATCGATTTTCTAGATTGCTAGCAAAAGTATTAACTCCTTCAATGCCCTTATTTAATCCAGTAAATAAGTATTCTCTACTTTTAGACACTTCTGGACCAGATATGTAGGTTGGTCTTCCAATTTTTGCTATTAAATACTGAGAAGCTAATTCATCTACCACTTTAGAAATAGCTGTGGATTTTCCACAACCATCAATTCCAGTAACTGATACCTTATATGCCATAATAAATAAGAAGAAAAAAACAGTATATAATTGTTTTTATTTGATAGTAGTTATAATTTCTTTCAACCCCACAAATATTGGGTGTTCTCAAAAATTGCCCATAATACACTAGGGATAAAACTAAACTTTTATTTGAATAATAGATTTATTAATTTATTAACTAAATAGTGATTACAATTAAAAAGATTTATAAACTATGAAATGCCTTTTTTTATTTATGTTAAAAAATTTACATCACATCCTTGATATACATATGGATCCAATAGCTCAAAAGAGCATTGCATCAATTGTAAAAGAATTATATTCAATGGGAGAAATTCAGGCATTATTTTGTGAAAATATCACCTCAGATGATTTTCCAATATCCATGGCATTAACATTAGAAAAAATGCCTATTGATGCAGTTCATTATTTTAGAGAATTAAAAAATTCAGATATTCCAGCCTATGGTGTTGAATCAAGGGAGTTGCATAGTGAATATATAGAAATTTTGCAAGAATTAGTTGAAAATGATAATGGGCAAAGATCTCTTAAAAATTTATTGACCATTATTCCAAGAGAAATTAGAGTAAAATCCAAAAGAGATTTATACTTTTTGAAACACATTAATAAAATTTCAGAAAAGGAAAGATATTCTAATGTGGCCTTGGTTACTGGTGATGGACATCAAAAAGGAATTGAAAAATTATCATCAAATTTAAATTGGGATTATCATCTGCATAAATGTGAGATAAGTGAAAAATCATATCACGAGCAGGTTTTGAAAAACTTATTTCCAAATCTTTAAAAACCCTGAGCCCTTTTTTAATAATATGAGTAAAACAGAAGAAAATTTAAGAAAAGCATTTTCTGGAGAAAGTCAAGCAAGAAATAAATATGATTATTTTGCAAAAATCGCAAGAAAAGAAGGATATAATTATATTGCTAAAATTTTTGAAGAGACTGCAGAAAATGAAAAACAACATGCAAAGGATGAATTTAAATTATTAAAGGGAATTGGTGATACTAAGAATAATCTTGCAGAGGCTATTGAGGGAGAAAGATATGAAACTGAAGAAATGTACCCTGAATTTGCAAAACAGGCAAGAGAAGAAGGCAATGAAGATGCAGCAAGATTATTTGAAGCAATTGCTGTTGTTGAAAAAGAACATGAAGAAAGATATAAAAAATTATTAAAATTTGTTGAAGAAGGCACTGTTTTTAAAAGAGAAAAACCAATAAAATGGAAATGTAGTAAATGTGGTCATGTACATATTGGAAAAGAACCTCCAGAAAGATGTCCCTCTTGCAATCACCCAAAAGAATATTTTGAACCAGCAGATATATGTCTTTAAATAACTAATATCTATTTTATATTCTGATCCTTTAATTGATTTAAAATATTTTAATTTATTACTAAATTTTCAAGATTTTTTGAATCTTTTTTACTTGAATTCTTTTTAAATATTTTTTCAGAAATTATCTTTATACCTAATGCAGCAAGAGCGCCACCATAATAACATGCAATATCCAAAGGATCAAAAGTTACTTGAGATGTTTTATCTAATAACGGTGCCATTTCTAAAATAGATAGAAATGTAGGTGTTGCTAAAGTAATAGCAAGCATATTTTTTATTTTATCTGTAGCTATTAAACCAAGAGCTGTCAAAAGGCCTGCAGCAGTAATATCTGAAACATGGCCGATTGCCCAATCATATTTTAAATGACTGCTTTCCATTACAGCTTTTTGTTTTAACTCATAAACCCCTGTAATAGCAGTATAAGCTAATATTTCAGCACCCTGAATTATCTTCGGTGCATATTTTATTAATTCTTTAAATTTAATATTTTTTTTATGTTCCATTTTTTAAGGTGGAATTATTTATTTTTAAAGTTTTGGATTGTGTTATTACTTTAAAGTATTCACTTAATAAATTTTAAATTTCTTAATGAGAAATTATTCAATCAGGCTTAAAATATCCTTTAAAAGATATATATGCTTAAAAATAAAAAATGATTTTTTATTGAATAAAACAAATTAAATCTTAAATAAAAATGGCATTATCTTCATTATTCAAAAGAACAAATACAGTCTATTTTCCAGGATGTTTTGGTTATTTTAAATTAAAAAAGATTTTTGAATTATATAAAAAAATTTTTTTGAAATTGAAAATTAATTTTAAAATAATTGATGAAAAAATTTGTTGCGGATTACCGGCTTTAGAGGCGGGTTATGAAAAAGAAGCAAGAAGATTAGCAAGAAAAAATTTTGAATTATTTAAAAAGAATAATATCCAAAAAATAATTACTAATTGCCCAGAAGGGTACAAATGTTTCTCAAAAGATTATTCAGAATTAATACCTGATTGGGATATTAAAGTAGAGAATATCTGGAAGTTAATTTTAGATAAAATAAAAGCAAAACCAAGTTTGATTAAAAATAAAAAATATGAGGAAATTACATATCATGACTCATGTTATTTGGGCAGATATTGTGAAATTTATGATGAACCTAGAAAAATCTTAGAATTATTGGGTTATAAAATAAAGGAATTCAAAAATTCTCGAGAAAAAAGTTTTTGTTGCGGAAGTTGTGGGGGATTATCAATTGTAAATAAAGAATTATCAAATAGTCTTGCAAAAGAAAGAATTTTACAAGCAAAAAGAAGAAATATTAAAAAGATTATTGTTTGCTCATTAAAAAATTACATCTTATTAAAAGAAAATTCACAAGATTCTGATATTGAAATAATTGAACTATCTGAAGTCTTGGCTGAAGCATTCAATATAAAAAAGAATTTATCAAAGAAAAATAATACCAAAGAAAATTTGGATATAAAAGAGACAGAAAATAAAGAAAATAAAAATGAAGAAAAATTAACTCTAAGTCCAGAAGAAAAAATTCTTTTAGAAACTAAAGCCAATATGAATCTTGAAAAAGAAATAAAAGAAGAAGAATTTTATTATGAAGAAGAATAATTAAAATTAAGGAAATAAATATAAATATTCAAAAAAATAAAAAATAATTATTTTAAAGATGATTGATGAAATAAGAAGAATAAATAGGGAAGATCTTCTTTGTTATAACACAGACGCCTCTAGATTATTTGGAAAAGCAAAAAAAATCTTTTTCCCTACAACAATTAAGCAAGTAGAAAAAATAGTGAAAACTTGCAAATCAGATATTGTCCCTAGAGGATTAGGAACTACAATTTTTGGAGGTAATGTGCCAAATAATTCTGTTGTTATTGATTTAACTAAAATGAATAAAATTTATGATTTAAAAATAGATCAAAAAACAATTTGTGTTGGTGCAGGAATAACTTTAAAAGAATTAAATGAAAAATTAGAAAAAATTAACTTTGAATTTCCAATTCAACCAATAAATCATGAAGATGCTACAATTGGTGGTTTAATTGCTTCAAATATGTTAATTACTAGAAGAATGAGATACCAAACTATTAAGGATTGGATTGAGACTATTAATTTTATTAATGGAAAAGGAGAATTAATGAGCACCACTAAAACAAATATAATGGATGTTTGTGGAATGGAAGGAACTAGTGGGATTATTGTTTCTGTTGTTTTAAAAATTATTCCGAAAATTAATAGGACGTTATCTGTTTTTCAATCTAATAATTTGGAAGGATTATTTGAATTAACTCAGAAATTAAAATCAGAACCTATGATAAATTCTATTGAATTTTATCCCCCAAAAATTTCGAAATTATTAAATTTGCCTGAAAAATATAATTTAATTATTGAATTTGACTCTGATAGGGGGAAAATTTGTGCTGAGGAATATGAAAAATTAATAGACTTAAAAAATAAATTATATTGTGAATTAATTTCAAAGGGATATTCTCTTAATGAAACTTTTATTTTTTTCTTTGATAAATTAAAAGATATAATAACTTATGTAGAAAAAAATCACATTCCTTATTTTGGATTTTTGGGAAGTGGAATAATTAGTTGTTTTTTTAAGGAGGAAGAAATCATAAAAAAACAAGAATTTATTAAATTAATAAAAAAAATTCGAATGAAGCCTGAGAAATATATTATCGGATTAAAAAGGAAATATCTTTTAGAAGATTTGGAGAAAGAATTAATAAAAAGAATTAAATTAAGACAAGATCCTAATTGTAAATTCAATAAAAATAAATTAATTGATTTTAAAGAACTTTCTAATTTAAATAATTTTAAAGAATTGAAAACTAAAGAAAATCCAGAACAAAAAATGCAAAAGTTTATAGAAAAAGTTAGCAAATTTGATGGGAAATCTGAAGTTTTTACAAAAGAATCTGAAAAGTATAAAGAACAATTAAAAGATTATGAAAATACTTTTGAATCTCAATTATCTAATGAAAGAAGACAAAAAATAGAAGATTTTGCAAAAAAAATTCCAAATAAAATAAAATCTGAAAAGGAAAAAGATTTTATTAATCAAATTATGACTAATAAATTCAAAAAATAATTAAAATGACTATAGAAATTGATAATGCCAAAGAAGAAATAAAAGAAATAATTGAAAAATGCATTAATTGTGGATTATGCAAATTTAATTGTCCAGTTTATAGAATCTTAAGAGAGGAAAAATATTCCCCAAGAGGTAAAACAATTTTATTAAATAATGATTATTTTGATAAATTAATTTATAATTGTACTTTATGTAAAGCTTGTGAAAAATCTTGCCCCCTAAAATTAAAATTATGTGATGCATTTTTAAAGCTTAGAAAAATTTTAATTGGACAAGGAAAAGGTTTCTTAGAAAATAAAAAAATAATTAAGAACCTATCTAAATCAAATAATATTTTTGGGCTATAGTGATTATTAATAATTAACTATTCAGTTAAAGAATTTTACAAGAGGAAAATTGATTAATCCCTCATTTCAATTTTAATAATAATATCTCGGGGGATATAAAGCTTCATAATTGCATGCAAAACTCTATCATTTGCAGGCAAATCAATTATTCTAGAATGAATTCTCATTTCAAAATTATCAAAGGTTGCAGTCCCATCCCCGCAAGGAGATTTTCTAGTTGTTATCTTAAGTTTTTTTGTGGGCAAGGGAATTGGTCCGCTAATATTAATTCCAGATTTATCTGCTATCTGGCTTATTTCATTACAGATACTATTCAATTTTTCAATATCTAATCCTTTTAATTTAATTCTTACTTTTAGCATGCTTTTAATTAAAAAAAAGGATTTAAAAATCTTGCTATAAATTATAAAAACAAAAATAAAAACAAAAAAATAAATTTACTCTGTAGAATCTTCTTCAGATTCTTCAGCTTCTGGTTCTTCTTCAGATTCTTCAGCTTCTGGTTCTTCTTCAGATTCTTCAGCTTCTGGTTCTTCAGTAGCTTCTTCAGCTTCTGGTTCTTCTTCAGATTCTTCAGCTTCTGGTTCTTCAGTAGCTTCTTCAGCTTCTGGTTCTTCAGTAGCTTCTTCAGTTTCTGCTTCTTCTTCAGATTCTTCAGCTTCTGGTTCTTCAGTAGCTTCTTCAGCTTCTTCTGATTCTTGTTTTTGAATTTCTTCTTCCATATTTAAATTATTTTATTTAATTATCCTTTCATACTTTTTTTATCTTTTAAATCTTTGTAAAAAAAGTTATTAAAAAAAGTAGTAAAATAAAGAATTATTGATTAAAAAAATTTAAAAAGAAAAAAGTTTTAAAAATATTATGAATTTAAATCTACTTTATTTATTAATAATTCTAATAGGGTTCCCAATAGGTATCCTCTTATTTTATCTTTGTAAAGATGAAATCAAAGATTGGAGAAAGAGAATTTTGATAATGATTTTTTGTTCATTAATAATCTGTTTAATACTCTCTTTTACAAAAATAGAATTTAAATTTCCAATTATAATCTCACTTTTTTCTTTAATAATCTGTCTTTTGATTCTCTCATGGAGAAGTTTTAGAATCAAGAATTAATGTGAAATATATAAAGTTAAATAAAAATCTTTAAATAGAATAATTTTATACCTTATATATGAAACTAACAAAATTGTGCTATATTTTTTTGCTTATGCTTTTATTAATTTTTATAAGAGTTAGTTTTATCTCTGCTATAAATTTAGATATTTCTTCAAAACCGATTTTAAAGGAAGTCATTGCTGATTTAAATGAGCCAGCTGTTTTTGAACTTATTATCCGTAATCTTGGAGAAACAGAAACCTTTGAGATTTATTCTTTAGTGGGAATTGATCTATCTTTTGAGAATTCAGAAACCCCTTTTATAATGGCTTCAGGAGAATCAAAAAAAATAATTTTGGAAATCATGCCTCAAAAAGCATTAAAATCAAAAAAAGGATATTTAACTTTTGAGTATAAGATTAAAAATTCTAAAAATGAGATTCAAAAAGAAACTTTAACAATTAATATAATTGATTTAAAAGATGTTTTTTCTATTTCTGCAGAACCTTTAAATCCTGGTTCAACTTTCTCTAAAATAGTTCTTAAAAATAAAGTTAATAAAAGCTTTGAAGATTTTACAATTGATATAAATTCGGCATTTTTTAGTTATAAAAATGCCTTTTCTTTTTTTGGTTTAGAAGAAAAAGAGTTAACCATTGAAATAGATAAAGATAAATTAAAAATTTTAAATGCTGGATCTTATCTGATAAATACTGAGATAAATTTCAGGAAAAATGTTGCAATTATTGAATCTATTATTAAATTTTTAGAACAAGAAGGAATTGAATCTTTAGAGAAAAAAGAAGGCTTTATTATTAGAAGACAAGAAATTATAAAAAGAAACATTGGGAATATTAATAAACAAATAAAAGTAGAAGTTAGTAAAGGCTTTTTTTCTTATTTATTTACTACAATTAATATAGCGCCATCTAAAATAAAATCTCAGGGTTTAAAAAAAATTTTTGTTTGGGAAGAAAATCTTATTCCTAATCAAGAAGTAAAAATTATCATTAAAACAAATTGGCTTTATCCAATATTAATTATAATCTTAATAATCATTATTTTTATTCTTATTAAAAAATCTCTTGAAAGAGATTTAATTTTAAGAAAAAAAGTCACTTTTGTTAAAACAAAAGGTGGACAATTTGCATTAAAAATAACTTTGATTACTAGTGCAAAGAAATTCATTGAGAAAATTAATATAATTGATAAGATACCACCATTAGTTAAACTTTATGAAAGATTTGGTGCAATTTCCCCAGATAAAATTGATTTGAAAAATAAGCGAATAGAATGGAATATTGAATCTTTAACTGAAGGAGAAGAAAGAATTTTTAGTTATATAGTTTATTCAAAAATTGGGATTATAGGAAAATTTGAATTGCCTTCTGCAAAAGCAATTTATGAAAAAGATAATAAAGTTAGAGAAACAAAATCTAATCGTTCATTTTTTATTAATGAACCTAAGAATAATTAAACCACCCATTTTAAGACAATTTTCTTAATCTAATATATCTTAAAAAATTTTTACTAATATGCCCCTTAATAAACTTTAAAAATACTTCTTTGTTGAAATATTTAGATAAAATAAGATTAATTAACCCTTGGTCGTATAACGGTTATTACCTTCGGCTGTAGACCGAATGACGTAGGTTCGACTCCTGCTCAAGGGATTGGACAAAAGTTTTCGACTCCGCTACTTTTGTTATTTTAATCATATTAAGATTTCTATTCATAAATGTGGATTTAAAAGAAAATTTAAATATATTCACATTATATATTTCTATGGGGGAAAATATGCATCCACTAGCTAAAAAACATTTTGAAAAAGTTTTGAAAAGAGGTAATTTGATTGGATCTAATAAAGAATGCAATTATTATCCCTGTCATTCAATACTTGAAGATTGTACATGGTGCTATTGCCCCTTTTATCCTTGTAAGGATGAAACTTTAGGAAAATTTATTATAGGAAAAAATAAAGAAGAAATTTGGTCTTGTGAAGATTGTACATGGATTCATCAAAAGAATATTGCTCAAAAAGTATTAAATGAAATTTATGGAAATAACAAATTAATAGAACCATTAGAAATTCAGATGCATAAGAAAACATTTGAGAAAAAAATGGTTGACAAAAATAAAAGAAAAATTTAAAGAAATAATTAAATTGCTTATAGAAAAACTTATAAACCCCAAAAATTTATAAAAAAAAATGCAAAAATTAACAGAATTAACAGAAGAAATTATTACAGAATTAGATGGAAAATTAAAAAAAGATAGAAGAAAAGCCCTAACAGAACTTCATGAAAAAGGATATAATATTAAACCATATTTAGAAAAAATATTAAAATGTTCAGATGGAATTCATTGTGGTCCAAAAGATGAAGGATTTAAGTTTACTCGATTTTCAAAAGATAATCTTTGGATTTATAGTTTAAATGACCACAAAACTTATTTTATTTATCAAGAATTAGTAGATAAAAGTTATAAGCCTTGGCCAAAATAAAATTTTTAAAGTTTTTTCTTTTGAAAGGGTAATGAATCTTCTTCAGTTATTTCTTTTGAATTTGCAAGATAATTTTCATAATTTCTGAATCTGTCTTCTTCAAAATTCATTTGATTATTAAAAATTTTCATATTTGTATTTGCATTTTGCCACTGATTTAAATTGATTGATTGATTTTGGAAATCAGAATTAAAATCTTGACTTAAACTCATATTTCTTATGTTATTTTTCTGAAATTGAAAATTTTGTTGGGAATTAAATTTTTGAATTTCAAAATTTTCTTTTATGGATTGATTATTTTCTGCATTATTAATATAATCTGGGGAAAAATAATTTTCTGATTGATTTAAATCTTTAAAGGATTCTGAAGAATTATTCTCTGTTGAATTTCTTGTTTTTGAATCTTTTAAATTAGATTTATTGTCTTCACAATTTTGTTCTAAAAAGGGGGTAATTTCTTTTATTCTTGAAGTTAAAGATTCTGATCCTCTTTCTTTAATCTTTTTAGAAACTAATTCTTTACTTTTAGAATTATTTATTTGCTTATCAAATTCCTTGAAAATCTCTTTTAATCCTTTAAGATTAATATTATCTTTTAATTTTTGTTTTGTATTTTTCTGCTTTTTGTTTATATCCCTTTGCTTTTTATTCTCTTTTTTCTTATTATTTTGCGTTTTCATTTGATTTATTTAAAACCAAAAAATTTCTCAGAAGAAGATGTTGGGGATTTTTTTTCTGCTTCTTTTACATAAGGAAGAGAAGCCATACCATGTGCTTTTTTATAAATATCAAAAACATTATAGCAATTATTTATAGCATTTGCTTCTGCAATACTTCTTATATATTTTTCAGGATATTTATCTGGTTTAATCCCTATTTTCTTTAAAATTTCAATTTTCTCTTTTTCTTTTTCTTTAGGATCTTCAGATTTATTTTTTATTTTTTTATTTGGTTTTAAAAATGAGAAAAGTGCTGAAAAAGGATCTGAATTTTCTTGTTCCTTTCCAGAATTTTTATCCTCTTTTTTATCAGAAAAAAATTCATCTATATCTACTTTTAATTGTAATAAAGAATCCTCAGTCATACCTTCTATTAATTTTAATGAATCTTCTAAATCAGATTCATTTAATTTTTCTTTAAAGAGAAGAAATTCTTCATTATTTAATGCATAAGCTTTAAATCCGATTTCAACTCTCCCCCCAAAAACATAATGTTGACCGGCCTTACTGGGTATACCTCTGAATCTAAAATCCACAAAAATAATTGAATGATAATCTCTTAAATTCTTTATTTTTTTAAAATCTTTTGGTAAATTTTTAGAAATTATTTCTTCATCTATATTGACTTTATTTTTTCCCATTAAACTTAATTGCAACAAAATTGTATTAAAAATATTGACTAATGCAGGATTAGTTGATAAATCCTCATTCGCTGTTAATTTCTGATTTGCTTTAAGATAAGGTTTTGCCCATCTTGCATTTAATTTTAATGCATTTACTTGACTCTTTAAATAAATTTTTTCTATTTCAAATCTTTTTTTTAATTCTTGCTCACTTCTTTTTTTCCATTCAAAAAATTCTTGAATTCTTGGTTTTAAAATTCTTTTGACCCTTTCATTAAGATCTAAAGTTTGTATTTGTTTTATAGAATTTGTAACTAGAAATGCGTCTCTTAATGTAACAAAATTTAAATTTCCTGCAGTTAAAGCATTTATACTTCCTTGACCTCTTTGCAAATCTACTTTATCCATCCAAATTTGTTTTAATGCTAAAAGTCCTGCTTCAGATTCTAATTTATCCTTAGATTTTGCATTTTCATATTGTTTTAATCTTAATTTAAATTCTTTTAAATCATAAATTAAATTAATAATTCCTTTTAGAATAGAATTAACAACACCTAAAACTCTAGAAGCTTCTTGCTGCATATGGCTTGCTTTTCCTTGTAATTCTGAGAAATGCCCACTTCCCGGAGAAGAACAAAAATTATCAATTATTTTTTCTACATCTCCCCCAAACATTCCATTTAAAAAATCTAATATCCAAAAATAAACTGGTTCTAAAGTTTCTGTTGGAGAATCATATGTTAAAACATGCTCTGCAGAGGGCCTTCCCTTTTTTTTATAGTACGGACTTACTTTTTCAATGATTTCTTGAATATATTCCATTTTCTTTAATTTTTATATAAGTTCCTTTAATTTTTAATATATGTTTCTTAAGTTTATTAATTTTTCTTTATCCTGTTAATTATAATTTCTTTGATTTTTATAATTTCTTTGATTTTTATAATTTCTTTGATTTTATAATTGCTCTCATTTATTCTTATGATTTTTAATAAAATCCATTATATTTTTCCTTTCGAATTTTATTATTTTTCCATCTTTAGCATCTATTAATACTTGAAGGATAATTAATTGATCTAACATACAAGTCAGATTCCAGATTAATTTCTTTTCATAATTTTGAAGAACTGCAATAATTTTATGGATTTTTGCGGAAATTTTCCTCTCTAATTTTTCTTTATTAATTATTTCCTCTAATTCTTCTAATTCAACAGAAACCTGTGGTTTTTCTTCAGGAATTTTTTGTTGTAAGGGGGTTAATTTTAATTTGGGGGGAATTTCAGTTTGAATTAATTTATCCTTTTTGAAATTTATTTCATCTTTATCATTTAATTCAAATGTGAAAATTTTCTTAGAATTTTCATCTAAATAGTCTAAAGATCTTTTAGTATCATTACTTAAAAAATCAAGAATGAAAAAACCAGCACAAAGTTTGATAGAAGGATTTTCTTGCTTAAATTTTTTGAATGCCATTGAATTAGTAATTCTTTCATAAGTATGTTCAAATATTTTCATATTTTAAAAAGAAGAATAGTGTTTTTAAGATTTGTTATTTAAAATTATTATTAAAATTTTCTAAGAACTAAAAATCTGATTAATTAGAAATTAACCTAGATTCTTGATTTAAGATTCTAAAGCCTGAAATCGCAAAAACTTTATATATAGAGCTTAATTGATTTTATAATGAAATTAAGATCAAGAACTCTTGGGTTTTTTATATTATTTATACTAATTATTTTATCATTGAATTTATCAATAAATCTTATTTGTGCAGGAGTTTATTTTTCTCAACCAGAATCAACCTACAATGTTGGGGAAACTATTCTAAATAGTATAAATATCAACCCTTTAGAATCTGGACCCTTAAGAATTGAACTTATATGCAAAGATGAAAAAACCCTTGTTCTTTATGATAGTAGTCCTCAAGAAAATATTGATTTCGAATTACCTTTAACTTTCACACATGATTTAAAATTAGTTGGAGATTGTTATTTTTCAGCAGAATATTTTAGTAAAATATATAATAGCCGAGAATTTGAAATCTCTAAAACATTAATAGTTTCATTAAACACTGATTCTTTTTTTGCTAAACCAGGAGATCAAATTATAATTGAAGGTGATGCTAAGAGATTAAATAATGTTTTAATTAATGGAGAAGTTAAAGTTACTATCCCCTTACTTAATTTATTTTATTCAATCCAAAGTAATTCTTCAGAAAATCAAACAGGGGGAAATTCTTCTTTAGAGAATCAAACAAATAATAATTTAAATGAAAGTTTTAATGAAGATAATGGAATTTTTTATGGAGAAATTAGTGATGGAAAATTTTTATTAAATATTACCTTAGCAAAAAATATTGCTGCAGGAGATTATAAAATAACAGTTCTTGCTTATGAACCAGATATTTTTGAAGAGAGAACTAGTGAGGGGCTTGCATACTCTAATCTAAATATAGCACAAACCTTAACAAAAATCGATTTAGCAATAAATGAGCAAAGTTTAGATCCCGGAGATATAATCGAAATAAAACCAAGATTATATGATCAATCCAATGTTTTAATTTCTCAAGATGTTTCAGTGATTATCAAAAATGAAAATTCAAATAGAATTTTTGAGAAAATAGTTAAATCAGAAAATACAGTAAAATATGAAATTCCAACCAATATCAGTTCAGGATATTATGAAATTGAACTGACTGCTGGTTCTTTAGAATTAATCAAAAAATTTTATATTAATAAAAAAGAAATTGTAAGTTTTGATCTAAAAAATACTAGTCTTACAATAAAAAATATTGGAAATCTCCCGCTTGAAAAATATCCTATTCAAATTAATTTAAATGGTAAATCTTTTATTAAAAAAGTCGATCTTAAAAAAGGTGAAGAAATAGAATTTAAATTATTAGGAGATGGAGAATATGATGTTGAAATTTTTAGTGGTGAGAATAAATATTCAAAAAATGGCGTCATTTTAACAGGATATGCCACAGAGGGTGTTGCTTCTATTAAAGAAAATTCTCTTCTCTTTTTAAAAACCCCAATAGTTTGGATTATTTTTATCATTATTCTTTTAGGTGGAGGATTATTTTTATTTAGAAATATTTTTAAGAAAAAATCTTTTGCATATTCTGTTTCTAATAAAAAAAATCAGATGAATAATAAGGTAGAAAATGGATCCAAAATAAAACAAGAAGGAGTAATAAGAAAAAATAAAGATTCTAAAGAACTTATTGAATCACAAAAACAAGATAAAAACCCTAAAGAAATAACTAATAAAAAATTAATTCAAGCAGAAAAAGTTCTTGTTTTAAACGGACAAAAAAATTTAGCATGTATTGTTGCTTTAAAAATTAAAAATAAATTATCGCAGTTCGCAAAGGGAGAATTAGAGAAATTACTTGAAAAAATTTCTGAAAAAAAAGGTGCACCATATAGGCAAGGAGATTTTATTTTTACGATTTTGAGTCCAATTATAACTAATTCTTTCAAAAATGAATTAAATGCTGTAAAAATTGCTGAAGAAATTCTTTTATTTTTAAGAAAACATAATAATAAATTCAAAGATAAAATTAACTTTGGACTTGGAATTAATTCTGGAGAAATAATTAATACATTTAATAAAAATAAATTAGAATTCACGAGTTTAGGTAATTTTATTGTGATTGCAAAAAACCTTGCAGAAGTTTCAAATGAACAGATCTTAGTCTCTGAGGGAATTTATAAAAAAAACTTTTCTGAAATTAAAACTAAAAAAAGTATTATTGATAATAAAGAATTTAATGAACTTGACAAAATAATTGATAGAGAAAGAAATAAAAAATTTATTCAGTCATTCTTAAAAAGAATGGGCGAAGAAAAAGCTTAAATTTCTTTGAATAAATTATAATCTTGAAGTATCTTTTCCTTTTTAATAAAATCTGGATCGTGGATTTCTAAAGAAATTATTTTACCTTCTGGAGAAATTTGAATATTTGAAATATAATTTAGATCTAAAGGAGTATATTTTATAATAAACCTTAGAGAATCTTCTTCTAAATCCCTTATAGATTGATTATTTGATACTAATTTATTTGTTTCATATGCCGCACCAAAAATTGACTCTGTTTCATTTCCTCTTGGTGCTTTTATTAAAATTCTTTCTAAAATAAGCCCCTTTATCTCTCCTTTTTCCATAAAAAATTTTGCCTTGTTAAATAAATTATTTTGAAAAATTTCTAGAATTTCTAATTTTTCTTTTAAATGATTTTTCATATAAAAAGAAGGGGAGAATCTTATAAAAATATTATTATAATTTAAAAGATTATAAAAAAAGACTATAAAGATTAAAATATAGATTGAAAGAAAATTTCTTCTAAAAAAATTACATTCTCTCTAAAACTTGAATTCTTTTTCTAATTGGGGGATGCGTAGCAAATAAATTATCTTTTTTTCTATTCATTTTCTTTCTAAAAGGGTCAGAAAAAAATAGGGGAGCAATAGCCTTATTAATTACCTTTTTATTTTTAAATTCTTCTTTTAATTTTAAATGCTTAGATTCAAAATTTATTTTTTTTAATGCCTTGATCAATCCAGTTGGAGAACGAATAAATTTAACT